>Ga0256404_1001917_pt1 | contig 47928 bp, 48 predicted proteins | sample RumenRJG_01DNA_FD_185990 | JGI IMG/M metagenome (GOLD analysis project Ga0256404, IMG submission 185990) | Bovine rumen microbial communities from Lethbridge, Alberta, Canada - RJG_01 | ecosystem: Host-associated > Mammals > Digestive system > Stomach > Rumen | place: Canada: Alberta | collected... | reverse complement strand
CCATCAATGATTTTAATGAAATATCAGAAGCCATAACTGTAAAATTGTATCCAAGAGGAAGAATTCTTTTCAAAATCATCGCGATTGTATAAGGCTCTTCACCTGTTGAACATCCTGCGCTCCACACGCGGATTGTCTTATCGCCAGTTTTTCGTTTTTCTTCCAGAACATGAGGAATTACATATTTTTCAAAAGCGTCAAAATGCGGCTGGTTCCTAAAAAATCGGGTAAGATTCGTTGTCACCGAATCCAACATTCTTTTCATTTCTTCGTGATCTTTTAAGATAAGGGCATAGTATTCCGCCGCGGTCGCAATTTTCTTTTCGCGTAGAATTTCTTTTATACGGCTGTCCAGAATAGGACGGTTCGTCGCAGAAAATGTTATTCCGCTTTCATCATAAATCGTTTTTCTGAATTTCTCAAAATCCGCATCATTAAGAGCATCGTTCATATATGTAATTATACACTTACTTTTAATTACAGGCAAATTCACTTTTTAATTTTTTGTTATATCTTTGCAAATTTTTTACAAATTTTAACATATGCGAATCATTGACTAAAACACAACATAATGAAAAAATATATCCTTATGAGTAAATACATTCTGGTTACTAGTGGAGTTTGTTCAAGTCTTGGAAAAGGTGTTGCATCTGCAACTATTGGAAGTCTTCTTGAAGGTTATGGCTTAAAGATTGCCATGATAAAATGCGACCCGTACATCAATCTTGACGCGGGAAACATCAGCCCGTTTCAGCATGGTGAAGTCTATGTAACAGAAGATGGCGCAGAAACAGACTTGGATTTGGGAAATTTTTCCCGTTTTACAAGTGTTACAATCACAAGCGACAACTGCATAACAATCGGAAAAGTTTACGATCAAGTTATCAGAAATGAACGCGCAGGACGATACAACGGCCGCACAGTTCAGGTAATTCCTCATATAACAGATGAAATAAAACGAAGAATTTTTTCAGTAGGTCAAAAAACTCAGGCTGACGTTGTAATTGTTGAAATCGGCGGAACAGTCGGGGATATAGAATCAATTCCTTTTTTGGAAGCTGGACGCCAGATGGTTCATGAACTACCGAAAAACGAAATCTGTACAATACATCTTTCGCTGATTCCTGTGATTACCGGCGGAGAATTAAAATCAAAACCGACACAACATTCTGTAAAACAGCTGCAGGAAGCAGGAATTCAGCCGGATATTCTTCTTTGCCGCTGCGAAAAGGAAATTGAGCCAGATATGCGCAAGAAACTCGCGCTTTTCTGCAATGTTTCAACAAACGCAGTTTTTGCCTCTTCAAATGTAGAAAAATCAATCTACGAAATCCCGATTCTTTTTCACAAGGAAGGTCTTGACGCGGCAATTGTAAAAAAACTCGCATTAAAAACAGATTCCGCAAATTCAAACATCCGGCAGTGGACAAGTTTTATAAAAAAACTGAATGAAGATGGTCCAAAAATCAAAATCGCGATTGTCGGCAAAAAAGATTACCTGGACGAATGCTTCAAGTCGGTGCGGGAAGCGCTTTTCCACGCCGCAGTAACTTCTTTTGGCGCACAGCTTGAACTTAAAAAAGTTGACGCGGAATCTCTTGAAGGAACAGAAAGCATCTCTTCTTCTTTTGAAGGTGTTGATGGAATTGTAATTCCGGGAAATTATGGGCAGCGTGGCTTCCTTGGTCTTTTAAAAACTGTAAAATTTGCACGCGAAAACAATATTCCTTACCTTGGAATTGATGTCGGAATGCAGCTCATGGCAATAGAAACCGCACGCTCTTTGATTGGCTGGACAGATGCGGACAGCACAGAATTTATCCAGAATCCTGAACACGCAATCATCAGCCTTCCAGAAGAACAGGCTGGACTTTCAGTTGCCGGCTCGGAACAGCTAGGCGCGCTTGGCGTAAAAATCGTAAAAGATACAAAACTTCATCAGGCTTACAAAAAACTTTCTGTTACAGAACGACACAGAAACAAGCATACATTCGACAAAAAATATTCTGAAATAATGAATCAGAACGGACTTATTATTTCAGCAGTTGCCGAAGATGACGACAGAATTGAAGCGTTTGAATGGAAAACCCACAAGTGGGGAGTCGGGGTTCAGTATCACCCGGAATTTGTTTCCCGCCCGGCAAAACCACATCCGCTTTTTACTGCATTTTTAGGAGCGGCGCTGAACAAATAATGAAAAATCTCTTTTTGTTATTCGTTTCATTGATTTTTTTCGCAGGCTGTTCGCTAAAATACGGCACAAACTATCAGGATGAGGACAATGTGCCGGAATTCGTTTTTACAGACGCAAATTACAGCCGATACGAAAACAACCAGAAAACGCTGAATCTTTCGGCCAGCAGACTGGAACAATATTCAGACGGAAAATCAATGTACGCAAAAGATGTGGATTTTCAGGTAATGGACAAAGAAGGAAATCTTTTAACTCAAGGCTCGTGCGCTTTGCTTTCCTCAAACACAGATACTGAAGAATACACGCTTTACGACAATATAGAAATTGAAAACAAGAAGGATGACATAAAAGTTTCCGCAGACACATTGCGCTGGAACGGAAAAACAGAACAGCTTACAAGCAGCAGAAATGATACAGTCACAATCAAAAAAGGAAACACAACCATACAAGGCTCTGGATTTTCAGCAAGCGGAGTAAGCAAAAAATTCCTTTTCAACGGTGTTGTTACGGGTCAATATATTTCAGATGAAGACGGAGAGCAGATTGAAGAAAATCAATAAATTTACCGCAATTTTATCCTTTTTCTTATCTTCAGTTTTTGCCACCGCAACCGCAAGTGCCGAAAAAATAACTTTTTCAGCAGACAGCATGACAGGAATCGTAGGCGACAAGTCTGATTCCACAACACTTTCCGGCGAGGCATACGTCCTTACAGATTCAATGGAAATCTTTGCAGACCAAATCGGGCTTTCAGGGAAAAATTTCCGCTTCATCGAGGCACAGGGAAACATAAAAGGCAAAAACATGGAATCAGAGCTTGAATTTATCTGTGAAAAACTAAAATATGACCGGGAAACAAAAATCGCGGAACTTTCGGACAACGTAAACTTAAAAGACACAAAAAACAACGTCAATGCAAAAGCCCAGATAATCGAATATAACCAGAACACAGATACCGCCGTAATGCAGATTGAAATTGAACTCACTCAGAAAGACAATATCTGCACCGGGGCGTATGCAATCTACCGGAAAAACGACCAGATGCTTGAGCTAAGCGGAAACTCACAGATAAAACAGGGAAAGGACACATTCCGTGCGCAGCAAATCACATTGGATTTAACCTCGCAGGAAATAACGCTGGATGGCCGCGTAAAAGGTTCAATAGTTGACGAGCAAAAATCCGCAGCTGATGAAAAAGAAGCCGAAAACGCGGAAAATGCCGCATCTGAAACAACAGAAAAAACTCCAGAAAACCAGGAATCTACGGAAGAAACAAAAACTGAGGAAAAAAACACAGAAACAACCGCCTCTGATTCCACTGATTCCGCAGAAAAATCAACCCAAACCCCGCAGGAGAAAGCAGAATGAACGAAACAAATATCCACACGCTAAAAGCATTCAGTCTTTTTAAAAGTTTCGGAAAGAAAAAAGTTGTGCAGGGAATAGATTTTTCAATGCAGTCTGGGGAAGTCCTTGGACTTTTGGGACCAAACGGAGCCGGAAAAACCACGACATTTTATATGATTGTAGGTTTTTACAAGCCGACTGCCGGAGAAATTTTTCTTGATAATGAACAAATAACGCCGCTTCCAATGTACAAGCGCGCAAGAAAAGGAATTTCTTATCTTCCGCAGGAACCAAGCGTATTCAAAAAACTTACTGTTGAAGAAAATATCTGGTCAATTCTGGAAACCCGCTCAGATCTTACAAAAACTGAAAAAAAGCAGCGCCTGGAACAACTTATTGATGAATTTGCGATTGAACGAATCCGAAAACAATATGCCTTCACGCTTTCCGGCGGAGAACGCAGACGAACAGAAATCGCACGCTCGCTTGCTGTTGAGCCAAAATTCCTTTTGCTAGACGAACCTTTTGCCGGAATCGACCCGATTGCAGTTGCCGACATCAAGTCAATGATTGGTCTTTTGGCAAAACGAGGAATCGGAATCCTAATCACTGACCACAACGTCCGCGACACACTTGAAATAACCGACCGCGCAATAATTGTAAACAAAGGACAGATTATGATTCAGGGAACAAAACAGGAAATCATTGAATCTGAACTGGCCCGCGAAATTTATCTTGGAAAAGATTTTTCAATGTAAATTTCAGAAAAAAACGAAACTTTTCAACATTTTTCTACATATATATCGCTCTTCATTTGACAACGAATATCGCATATTTTATAATAAGGTTTGAACTATTTCAAAAATAATGAGGAGACAAAAATGCCGAATATTTTATTATTCATCATTCTCCCTATTGTTGGAATCGTTCTTGGATGGACAATTCGCTGGCTGTACGCCAGATTTCAACTATCTGCATCAGAACAAAAAGCAGAACGTGTAAAACAGGACGCAATTAAAGAAGCTGAAGCTCAGAAAAAAGAAATTTTGCTAAACGCAAAAGATGAACTCATTCGTGAACGTAACCAGCAAGAAAGAGAAAACCGTGAACGCCGCGCAGAAGTACAAAGATATGAAGCACGCGTAAACAAAAAAGAAGAACTGGTTGATCAAAAATCTGCTGAACTTGAAAAAAGAGAAAAAGACTGTGAAGAACGCCTTAACGCAATGAAAAAGCGGGAAGCCGTTGTTACAGCCCAGGAAGAAGAATACCGCAAGGAACTTGAACGGATTTCAGGACTTTCCGCACAGGAAGCAAAAGATCTTATCATCAAAAACCTTGAAAACGATGCTCGCCACGATGCACAGGCTCTTCTGAACAAAATTGAACAGGAAGCTCAAATCACAGCTGAGAAAAAAGCGCGTGAAGTTCTTGTTACTGCAATACAGAGAATCGCGCCGGAAACGACAAGCGACATTACCGTCACAACAGTTTCGCTTCCAAGCGATGAAATGAAAGGAAGAATCATTGGCCGTGAAGGACGAAACATCCGTGCGCTGGAAACTCTTACAGGCGTTGACATCATAATTGATGACACACCGGAAGCTGTAGTAATCTCTTGTTTTGACCCGGTTAGAAAGGAAATTGCAAAGCAGTCTTTGGAACGACTGATTTCTGACGGACGAATCCATCCGGCTAGAATTGAGGAAATCGTTCAGAAAGTAACCCGCGAGATTCAGAACAAGATTTATGAGGAAGGCGAAAAGGCTTTGTTCGATTTGGGAATACACAATATGCCAACGGAAGGAATCCGTGCGCTTGGACGTTTGTATTTCAGAACTTCTTATGGTCAAAATGTTCTTTCTCATTCAAAAGAAGTTGCAACAGTAGCTTCTATGATTGCCGCAGAAATCGGTGCAGACCGCGATCTTGCAAAAAGAGCCGCAATTCTTCACGATATTGGTAAAGGCGCAGAAAACGACAGTGATCAGAACCATGCGGAAGTCGGTGCGGAAATGGCACGAAAAATGGGCGAAGATTCAAGAGTTGTAAATGCAATTGCAGCACATCATAACGACATAGAAGCCTCGACAATCGAAGCGATTATTGTTCAGATTGCAGATGCAATTTCTGCGGCTCGTCCTGGTGCTCGTCGGGAAACAATCGATAACTACGTAAAACGACTTGAAAACCTTGAGGCAATCGCGGAAGGATTTGAAGGAGTTGAAAAAGCGTATGCAATTCAGGCTGGACGCGAGCTAAGAATTCTTGTAAACAATGAAAAAGTTGCAGACAATGAAGTAAAACAGCTTGCTTCCAATATTGCTAAACAGATTGAAAACGACTTGAAATATCCTGGACGAATCCGCATAACAATGATTCGCGAAACCAGAATTATTGAATACGCACGATAAACTTCAATGATGAAACCAAAAAATCTGCTGTAATACACAGCAGATTTTTTTTATTAAAAAACCATATTTATATAAAAGGCAAAAATATTATCATAATTTTTATTGCCACGCGGCATTAAACGGTAAAAAAATCCAAGCGCCGGCAATGTTTTTTTATCAGAATTGTACAAAAAATCATATTCAACACCAATTTTAAATCCGTTTCCCCATGCAGAGGTCTCAACCACGCTACGTTTTCTGGAAGAACCATCCTCATAAAAAATCTCTTCATCAATAAAATCAGTTCTTGCCCCCAAAGCATAGGCAAGGCTACCGTTCAGTCCGCCAAAACCAGGATAAACTTTTATTCCAGTCCAAAAAGCATAATCAAGATGATTCGAATGTTCATTTTTATCCCAATTTATGTCGCCAATCAAATCATAACCAAAAAGAATTTTTAGCGGCGCCCCAACTTTCAAGGAAATATCCCCATCGCTTCCGATTATAACCCGGTTTTTATACGGAGAAGAAGAATCGCCGTAAACAGGAATGCAAGTCACAAGCCCTACGTCAAATCCAATAATTTTATTTTTTGAACCTAAATTTTTCTCCGCAAATACAGAAAAAGAAGAAAAAATCAACATAAAAGCAAAAAAAGCAAAATTTTTTTTCATATCTTTATTATCGGAATGTTTTTTACTATTTTAAAATGAAAAAGCGGAAACCAACCGATTTCCGCTTTTTTTAGAAAAAAACTAAAAATTAGTCATTCAAAGCAAGCAATGCGCCAAGAATTACACAATGCCCAGCAAGAGAATACCACCATTCAAGTTTGCTGATTTCAAGGTTTCCGTTCAAGAAATCCATAAGAACAATAGCAACAATCCAAACGATGATAACAATCCATCCAAGAATGTTGTCAAATTTTCCAAATTTATCGCCAGCGAAACATTCAACAACAAGAAGAATACCTGCAAGCAATTCGACTACAGCAAAAATCATTCCAATTGCTTTTCCTGCATCACCATTAATAAGATGAGTCAAAGCCTTGTAAGCATCGTCTCCGCCTTTTCCTGCAAGAGCCCAGATACCAGCAACTGCGAGCATTACGCCCAAAGCAATCTGAAGAACAAGTCTACCAATCGAAATAGCAGATTTTTTAGCCATTTTTTAACCTCCAAAATATTTGCTCAAATGAGCAATTAAATTATATATTACAAAATTCAGGCTGACAAGAAAAATGTATGCAAAGAAAATTATTTATACAAAACCCTAAAAGTTTGAAAGATAATTTTTATTTCCGGGGAAAATTCAAATCCGACAATCTCACCTTCTTCCTCAAGGTTTTCCTGCTGGCGGACTCGCCACTGCTCAAGATTTTCGTCCTCGCCTTCTTTTTGAGCCATTCCCCAAGTAATTTCATTAAAAGGCAGAATATTTACAGATTCAATCTCTATTACAGCACGGGGATTATTTCCGCGGTCAAAAACAAGATACAATTCCCCAGAAACAGGAAGCGGCTCACCATCAACTGAATAAGACGCAAATGTTGAGAAAATTGCCGTGCGCTGGCCAGAAAGAATATTTGCAATCTGCGCGTCATTGGTAAAACCAACGGACTCAAAAGTCAAATCACCTGCACATTTTGATTCAGGATCTGTTCCTGTTTCCTGTATAAATTTTTGCCAAAATTCATCAGCAGAAGACAAAGCCATATTTTCCTCTATTTATTGCGTTTAAGCAGCAAAATAAATGCTATTATAAAAAATATGTCCGGCAATGCTGTAAAAATCAAAGATGAAAACGGAATTCCGTAAAAAACAATTGATTCTGGAAAAATTATTCCCAAAACCGAAAGAATTTCATAGACAACACCAGCATATTTTGCAACAACACCGACAACAAGGTTCATCCAAACCGCATCTTTGGTTTTTGACCACAGCAAAATTGAACAAAACGCGGCAATTCCGCCCAAGACAAGTTTTATTGCATATAAAATCATCTGGGACTGCGTCATTACAAGCCCTCAAACGGATTATTTTTAAGTTTCGTAAAAACGCCTTTGTCTGCACCAAATGGAACAATCGAAGGATTCGAAAAATCTGGATTTATAACAAGTCCGCAGTCAAGACAATGAAGAACAAATGACCTGTAATTTTCTTTTGAGATTTTTGAAAAAAGATACGGTCCTTTTCGTTCCCAATATTTTGAAAGAATCTTATCATACAAAAACCAGTCTTTTTCAGAACGAACTTGAAGAGCAGAAATAAGATTATAAATCGAGCGGGCAATCGCCGCGTGCAACGGTGCTGGTATTTTTTTTCCTGTTGAAAAAATAACACCACGCTCAAAAGCATTTTTTACGCAATCAGGTTTTGCCGCAAGTAAATAAATAGGTTCAGCCCAAGGAAGCGGCGGCTCAAAAACAATCGAATCAATTTCTGCCCAGTTTATTTCTACAGAATTCCATGGACGAAAGAAATTTGTTCCGGCCGGAGAAAGCGCAACAGCAGCCTTAAAAGCCTCTTCTTTTGAATAATAAACAAAAAGTTCCCGCTCTGAAGCAAAAAGTTCCTGAACCGCCTTTTTCGTTCTGTACGGAAAATCTGTGTCAAAACTTCCGGCAATTCCGCGGCAAAGAGCATTCTTGAACATCGTAAATGCAGAACCACCTTCCCAACCAAGAATTGCGCGACCATTTTCCTGAAACATATCCACAAGACGGACACCTTTTGCTGTATACAAAAAGCATTTTCTTGCGCGTTTTACAGTACCGAATCTTGAAGAAATTTCTGAAGCCAAAAAATCTATATCTGACATTCTACTTCCATTTTTGAAAAATTACAGTTCTGCAAGTTTTTCGTTTATCATTTTTGTAGCCTGACCAGGATTTGCTTTGCCATGAGATTCTTTCATAACCTGTCCCATGAGCCAACCTACAACATTTGTCTTTCCTTTCTTAAAATCTTCAATTGCTTTTGGATTTTCAGAAAGAACTTTGTCAACTATCGCCTCAATTGCGCCGGCATCACTGACAACTTCCATTCCTTTTTCTTTTATAATCAAAGAAGGCATTTTGTTTGAAGCAAGCATTTCCGCAAAAACATCTTTTCCCTGCTTTGAAGTGATTTTCTTTTCTTCAAGGGCATCAGCAAGTTCCGCAATATGCTTAGGTGTGATTTTTACATCGTTTATTGTCTGTTTATTCTCGTTCAAAACTGCAAGAAGTTCAGCAATTATAAGATTTGCAACTCGTTTTGGACTTTTTGAAGAATCAGCAGCTTCCTCAAACCACAAAGAAAGATCACGTGTACTTGTAAGAACCTCTGAATCAAACTGAGTAAGCCCAAATTCTTCCTGAAAACGAACTCTTTTCTGCTCAGGAAGTTCACCAACCTGCTCGCTAGCTTTTTCAACAAGTTCTGTACTTACAGTAAACGGCTTAATATCCGGCTCTGTTGTAAAGCGGTAGTCAACGAAAGAATTTTTTGTACGCATAATCTGAGTAACACCATTGTCTTCATCCCAGTTCATTGTGTTTTTAAAGCCCGGATTAAATTCCTGACGGTCTTCAATAAATTCTTTAAGCTGACGCTGCGCCTCATACGCACAAGCTTCACGGATTGCCTTGAATGAGTTCAAGTTTTTAATTTCAGATATTGGAGTGTGATAAAGTTTTCCATCTTCCCAGACATTAAGGTTTATATTTGCGTCGCAACGCATATTTCCTTCTTCAAGATTACCCTTTGTTACTTTCACGTAGCGAAGAATTTCCTGAACCGTCTGCATAAACAAAGCCGCTTCTTCCGGGCTGGTCATATCAGGTTTTGTAACAATTTCAATAAGAGGTGTTCCGCAGCGGTTATAGTCAATGTAAGAATGGTTTCCTTTTAAATGAAGGGATTTTCCAACGTCTTCCTCAAGGTGAATGCGTTCAATTCTTACACGGCGATATTTTCCGTCAACAATGCAGTCTTCGCCAATGAAATTTTTTGAACGGAATTTTTCGCCGCCCGGCTGTTCATCTTTTGGATAATGAATCAACGGAAGATCTACAAAACCGTCTGTACAAAGCGGCAAATCGTACTGTGTAATCTGATAGCCTTTTGCCAAGTCCGGATAAAAATAATGTTTTCGGTCAAATTTTGTAAAACGCGCAATATCGCAGTTCAAGGCAAGACCTGCAACTGCTCCAAGTTCAACATAACCTTTAGAAATACGAGGCATAGCTCCTGGAAGTCCAAGACAAACTGGACATACACGAGTATCTGGCATTCCACCGTAACGGTTTTCACAAGCGCAAAACGCCTTTGTTTTTGTAAGAAGCTGAGTGTGGATTTCGCATCCGATTACAATTTCATATTTATCAATAGCCATATTTTTTCCTACCGTTTATTTTTTGATTGGAATTCCGCATTCAGGATGATCGTTTTCCCAAACTTGAGCAATCTGAAGCAATTTTGCCTCGCTGAACATAGGACCTGCAAACTGCATTCCAATCGGCATATTATCAGAATTTCCAGCTTTGCCGGCAGGAACATTGACAGACGGAATACGCGCAAGATTTACAAAAACTGTATACATATCACTCAAATACATTTCAAGAGGATTGTCAACTTTTTGACCAAGCTTGAATGCCGGAGTTGGACAAGTAGGACAAAGAACAATGTCGTAGCTTTCAAAAAGTTTTGCCATTTCACGCTGAATTCGGGCGCGCACAGTCATTCCTTTTTTATAAGTATCACCAGAAAACTGTTCTGAAAGGACATAGTTTCCAATAACAATTCGTCGCTTTACCTCCGGCCCAAAACCTTCCGAACGAGTATCAACAAAAAGTTCATCATAACCATGACCGTTGTCAACGCGCGCACCGTAACGGATTCCATCAAAACGGCTTAAATTTGAAGCCGCTTCTGAAAGCGCAATAACGTAATAGCTTGCGATAGAAGCATCAAGAACAGGCAAATCGACTTCATCAATTTTTGCACCTTTTGACTCAAACCATTTTCTTGTATTGTCAAAAACCGCTTTTACATCAGAATCAAGACCTTTTGTTTCAAGAAACTGCTTTGGAATCGCAACTTTTAATGAATCCATATTTTTATATGCTTCAAGATTCTTAAGTTTTTCCGTTTCAGGAAGTTCCGCGGATGTATCATCATAAAAATCTTCACCGGCCATTGCCGCCAATGGAATTGCAATATCAGAAGGCGTATGCCCCATAATTCCAACCTGATCAAGAGATGAACCGTAAGCAACAACACCCCAGCGCGACAAAACTCCATAAGTTGGCTTTAAACCATAAATTCCGCAGTAAGAGGCAGGAAGACGAACCGAACCGCCAGTTTCTGTTCCAAGCGAGAACAACGCCTGATTTGCACTTACAGCCGCAGCAGAACCACCTGATGAACCACCCGAAACATATTCGCGGTTAATAGGATTTCTTGTTGCGCCGTAAGAAGAATATTCTGTTGAAGAACCCATCGCAAATTCGTCCTGATTGCAGCGACCAAGCGGAATTGCCCCGGCAGCTTCAAGACGGCTTACAACTGTCGCATTGTACGGCGCAGTGTATCCCTGAAGAATCTTTGAGCCACAGGTAAGTTTGTGCCCTTTTGAACTGATATTATCTTTATTTGCAAAAGGAATTCCCAAAAGCGGCTTTTTTTCAAAAAGTTCCTCGAGTTTTCCTTCATTTTTTGCTTTTTCAATTTCTTTGTCCGCTTCTTCAGCCTTTAAAATTGCATCGCTATAAAGTTCCAAGAAAGCGTTCAGCGGTTTTTCAGAAGCTTTATCTTTTTCAAAAGTTTCAACCGATTCTTTTACAAGATTAACGCTGGTTGTCTTTCCAGATTTTAAAGCCTCAACGGTTTCGTTTATTGTATACATAATTTTTCCTTCAGATTAATGGGGTTTTAGGGGCGACGCCCCTAGGAGAAGGGGTAGTTTGCAACGAAGTGCAAACGAGGGGAAGACTTTCCCCGCCTGATATTAAGCACCCTCGCCAAGAACTTTTGGAACCTGGAAATATCCGTCCATAAATTCATCAGTAACTTTTTTCACATCGGAAATATCAAGTCCTGGCACAACTGTATCGTCACGAAGTTTTTCGACTTCTGTAGAAGGATATGCATCATACGGATTTTCGCTGTCATCGTATTTTGAAAGAATATCGAAATATCCGACAATTTCATCAACCTGCTTTTTTAAGGTTTCAAGATTTGTGCTTTCTGGAGAAAGTCGCGAAAGATAAAGGAGATTGTTCAATGTCTCCTCGTCAATTTGTTTGTGAGTACTCATACGTTTATTATAAAAAAAAATTGCCGCTTATACAACAAAAACGAATTTACATTTTAATCAAAAACGCTTTGCCGGCTGGAACTTTTAGGTTCAGTTTTCCATTTTTTACGGAACATTCAATTTTTGTGCCAAGAGCGTCTGTTTCTGGCGCAGGTTTTTCTGCAAAATTCGTTCCGAAAGTTTTTAGCGGAAGCTCAATTGCCCTTTCTTTTTCATCGCTGGAAGCAACTGTAAACCACAACTCACTGGAAGTAAAACGCGCATATGCAAAAACATTGTTGTCATCGCTTACAACTTTAAAACCACCGTCTTTGAACGCTGCGGAAGAAGTTTTTATGTGGCAAAGGGAAGAATACAGTTTGTATGCGGAAAGATTTTCAATATCTTTGTTCCATGGCATTGGATAGCGGCAACCTTCAATTGTTTCTGTGAATCCATCAATGTCAGCTTCGTCGCCGTAATAAACATTCGTGCAGCCTGGCAATGTGAAAATCAGAATAACTGCACCACGCACAAAATCCGGTTTCATATTTTTATCGTTGTGGAAACGCGAAATATCGTGGCTATCCAAAAGGTTGAACAAATTCTGCTGGATTACAAACGGAAGTCTGGAAAGATATTTTGTCACACAATTTGAAAAATCTTTCGCTGTCCATCTGAAATGAACGCAATTAAGTTCAGGAACATGGGAATTATGAAAATCAACTTGTCCATAAAAACCGCGGATTGCCCGGCACGAAATGTAATAATTCATAGGGCTGTCCCATTCGTTTCCGTTCAAAAATGATGTGCAGTCGGTCCAGTCTTCCGCAAGGATATACGATTCCGGATTTTCTTCCTTTATGCTTTTACGGATTTCTGGCCAAACTTCGTGGTGAAGCTGAATTTTGTCATTGCGAGCCATTGTATCTGCAACATCAAAACGCCAGCCATCAATTCCATAAGGCTTTTTTAGCCATTTTTTTACAACAGAATCTTTGTCGCGGTAAAGCCGGTTCCGCAATTTTTGACTCTGGTAATTCAATGTAGGAAGAGAAGGAACGTCATACCAGCACTTGTAGGTGTTATCCGCGTTGAAGAAATAGTATTCTCGTTCCTCCGAATTTGGATTGTTATATGCGCCTTCTGATTTTGGAAAAAACACGCCTTCTTTGTTGAACCAGCGGTTTGCAGTTCCTGTATGATTTATTGAAACGTCCAGAATGATTTTCATATCATTTTTATGAAGTTCTTCTATTAAATCCTGCAAAGCTTCGTCGCCACCAAAATGCGGGTCAACATGAAAATAATCCAGACAGTCATATTTATGAACAGTTGCCGCGTAAAAAATCGGATTCAAATAAAGAGCCGTAACGCCAAGTTTTTTCAGATATGGAATTTTTTGTTTAATTCCAATAAGGTCTCCACCATAAAAATCAAGGCAGAAAACTTTTGAATAATCTTGCGGAACTTGATTCCAGTCTTTTACTTGAATTGAAGGATGCCCCTCAAACTGATATTCGTTGTCTTTTACACTTATCTCTGGATTTCCATTGCAAAATCTTTCCGGAAAAATCTGATAAAAAACCGCATTTTTTACCCATTCAGGCTGAGCATAATCAGTAAGAATCCTAAAATTTCTGCCTTCATCCGGAATATAAGTTTTTATACCATCTTGCGTGTAATAATAGATGCAATTTTCTGTCGGAAGAATAAAATAATACGAATACTCATCTTCCCAGATAACAATTTCTCCTTCGTAACGGCAAAGCCCATTTTTTGAGCCGACTTTCTGCATTTTTATATCAATGCGGATTCCATTCTTTTTTCCGCACAAAAATACATTTTTTACAGGAGAATTTTCTTGTATCTGAAGAGCAATTTTTACCGCTTCCCCTTTTTTTGGGCAAGGATTGCTTACAAAATATTTTGAACCATCGCTATAAACACTGTCTAACCATTCTTCTGAATACTGCATATTTTTAATTTAACACGAAATTTTAGATTTTCAAGAAAAATTTCAAGTATGCAGCATGATTGTTATCAGTCTTTTATTATATCAAGTTTTTTTCCCTGATATTCCGGCATGAACTTTTTCCGGTCGCCATTTTCAAATTGAACTTCAATCACAACTTCCCCGGAATCAGCATCGCTTTTTACAATCTGACCGTAACCGTAGTCATCATTATAAAGACGGACACCTTTTTTCCATTTTTCAAGAAGCTCAGCCTTTGGGGAAAGCTCTTTTTCTTCGCCAAAAGAATTTGAAAAAGAAAGCGGAATCCGCCCCATCACCTTAAATACATCTCCGGCCTCAAGAAGAAATCTGCTCGGCATCATCGGCTGGATTCGTCCATACAAGCGTCGCATTGCACAGCTGGTTATATAAAGTTCATTTTTGGCACGAGTAATTCCAACATAAAACAGCCGGCGTTCCTCTTCAAGCTCATCGCCAACTTTTTCTTCGCGCGGAAAAATTCCATTTTCAAGTCCAGTTATTATAACGCGGTTAAATTCCAGACCTTTAGTATTGTGCAAAGTAATCAAAGTCACAGCATCCGCAGATTCATCATTTTGTTCCGCAAGACTTCTGTCCAGTTCAATTGAATCAAGAAAATCCAGCAGCCCACGGCGCGAAAAAGGATAAGAAATTGCGCTATTAACCAATTCCTGCAGGTTCTGAACTCGCGATGTTCCGTCAATTTCATCCTGACTTTTGTGATATTCATCAAGCCCGGACTCTTCAATCACCCGCTGAATAAAAACTGAAAGCCGCTCAAAATCTTTTTCATCATTTTTCAAAGCGGAAGCCGAATCTGCAGAACCCACAGAAACCGCCTTTTCCGCAAGCAAATCCACCTGAAAATCATCCGGCAGATCCTTTGACTTTTCATCAAGTTCGCTCTGAAACTTTTTCATTATCGAACAAAAATCCTTCAGCCCTTCCTTTGCTTTTTTTGTCAAAGTTCCGGCGCAATTTTCGGCCGCATCCAAAAGATTCAGATTTTCAACCAAAGTTCCAACCGAAGAATATGCCAAAGAAACAATTTTTTCCTGCGATTTTTCGCCAACGCCACGGACAGGCTTATTCACAATGCGGGCAAAAGCAAGCTCGTCCCGCGGATTCACCAGAAGCGAAAGATAACCAAGCGCATCCTTGATTTCCTCGCGCTCATAAAATTTCAACGACCCGACAACAGCGTAAGGAATTTTTTTGTGCAGAAATTCCGTTTCCAGCCCAAGCGACTGCGCGTTCGTTCTGTAAAGCACAGCAAAATCACTGTAATGCGCATTTTGAGTTTCTACAGCTTTCTGAATCAGCTGCGCACAAAAAGCCGCCTCTTTATCCTGATTTTCAAGAAAAACAAGAACCGGCAACGAACCTTCCCCACGCGCCGCCACAAGCGTTTTTCCAAGACGGTCAGTATTATTTGAAACAACCGCATCCGCCGCCGCAAGAATCTTCCCGGTCGAACGATAATTTCTTTCCAGCCGGATAATTTTTGTGCCAGGAAAAAGATTCGGAAACTGCAAAATATTCTGCACTTCAGCACCACGGAATTTGTAAATCGACTGGTCATCATCACCAACAACGCAAACATAAGTTCCAGAATTTTCCTTAACTCCGCTCAACGCCTGCAAAAGCCGGAACTGCGCGACATTCGAATCCTGATATTCATCAACCATTATAACCCGGAACCTATACCGCATCTGATTTCGAATTGTTTCATTCTTTTCAATAATCTGAACCGGGCGCATTATCAAATCGCCAAAATCCGCATTTCCAGTCGCCCTAAGCCGCTGCTCGTAAGCCGAATAAATCTCCGAAAGTTTTCCATCTTTATCAAATTCCGAAAGATTGTCATCCGGTGTAAGGCAATAATCCTTGCAAAGCGAAATTTTATGCGCCGCAAGATTCGCCTGCTTTTTCGTCATTCCCGGAACAGCCTTCATTATCAGTGAAGCAGAATCATCATCGTCGTAAACCGTAAAATTCGGGTCAAGCCCAGCCTCCTCCGCATACCGACGCAAAAACCAAGCGCCAAACGAATGAAAAGTCTTTATTTGAGCCTGTTCCGCAAGTGGCTCCAGATTTATCGCGCGCTCCTTCATCTCGTTCGCAGCCTTTTTTGTAAAAGTAACCGCCAGAATCGACCACGGCTGAACATTTTCGTGCTGAATAAGATACGCAATTTTTGTTGTAATCACGCGCGTTTTGCCCGAACCAGCACCAGCCAAAATCAGCAAAGGCGAACCAGAATGAGTAACCGCCTCAGTTTGCTCAGGATTTAGCGACTCAAGATATTCAAATGCCATTTTCTTTTCCTTTTTTGGGCGCAAATTTCTTCTGCAAACGGGCTTTCCATGGCTCCCCTTTCGGTCGTTGCAAAAATTTTTCTTCAAAAAATTTTTGCAATCGCTTCGCGCCCATTCCAATCCCGCGCAAGATTTTTCTAATTTCTTATTTCTGTAGCGTAAATCAAATTTTCTTTCTTTAAATCCGCAGAATCTTTGTTCAATTCAGAATCGCCAATAAAAATCGCATCAAGATCAACGTCGCTGCTGGCTTCAACCCGAACTTTCACAAATCGCCCCGGCTTTACAAATTTTTCCTGATTTCCAAATTCTTTTTCATAGCGAACAACAACAGAACCGTCAACTTCCGGAGCCTGAAACCACGCCCTGCCAATCGCAAGACCTTCGTCGCCCTCAACAATTTCTTCTATTAAAACATCATATTCCTTGCCAACTTTTGCCACAAGATGACGTTTTGTAATTTCCGCCTGAACCGCAACAAGCTCATCTGCGCGCGCTTTTGCAACTTTTGCGTTCACACGGTTTTTCATTGAATACGCGGGAGTGTCCTCTTCGCGGCTGTACGGAAAACATCCGGACCAGTCGCTTTCAAGCTTTTTCAAGAATTCAACAGTTTCCAAAGATTCATCGTCAGTTTCTCCAGGAAAACCAGTCAAAAAAGTCGTTCTTAAAGTTGCATCCGGCAATGCGGCACGAATATCAGACGCAAGCCTCAAATATTCCTCAGCACTTCCTTTTCGATTCATTTTGTGAATAACATTTTCGCTTCCGCTCTGAAAAGGAATATCAAAATATGCAAGAAGCCTCTTGTCTTTTTGCATTACAGGAAGAATATCCCGGTTAAAATGATCCGGATGAATATAAAGCGGACGAACAATAAATTTTCCGTGCAACTCAGAAATCATTTCTAAAAGTCTTGCTAAACCAGAAATAGAATCCGTTCCCAAATTTCTACCGTTTTCCCACCTTGGCAGCGGAAGCCGACCCGTTCCAAAAACATCATCGTTTTCGCCAGTTCCATACGCCGCCAAATCTTGCCCAATAAGATTAAATTCCACAACGCCACGAGAATACAAATCTTTTATTTCATTTATAATGCTCAACGCAGGGCGGCTTCTTAGTTCACCTCGAATAACCGGAATCGCGCAGAACGAACAATGGTTTGAACAGCCTTCCGTAATTTTTACAAATGCACTTCCATGATATGAAAGCAGAACGCGCCGCTCGCCAACACAAACGCCTTCCTGTTTATACGTTTCAACCGGGCGTTCACCTTTCAGCATTGACTTTACAGTTTCATCAATTTTATCAAGATTTCCATTTCCAAAAATCGCATCCGCCTCTGGCAACTGGGCTTTTAAGGCATTGGCATAGCGTTCGGCAAGACAACCTGTAAGCAGAATTTTTGCGTTCGGATACTGATTTTTTGCGGAATAAACCGCCTCTAAAGATTCTTTTTTGGCAGATTCAATAAATCCGCAGGAATTAACAATTATAAAATCAGCTTCTGAGGCTTCAAAAGTCTGCTCCATTCCAAGATTAAGCATCCGGTTAATAATAAGTTCACCATCAACCTGATTTTTTGCACATCCGTGCTGATCTATAAAAAATTTAGTCAAGTTCAATCACCACCAGCTTGTACTTTCCATCAGTATCTTTTATCCACTTGATGTCTTCCGCCAAAACCTGCCCCGCTTTTCCAATTTCCAAGTCGTAAGTTCTTGCGTCCGCAACAATACCAAACTTAACAGTATTACAGTTAGACATCCAAAGCCGAACGCCATTATTTGCCGTGATTGTCGCAACTTCGCCGCTTGTAAAATACGCTTCAATTGCATCGCGGCGGTCAATTTTATAGCGGAATTCACACGCGCCGCGGAAACTTGCATTTATTGTAAATGGATAAGCACGGTTATCCTCAAGAATAACAACCTGCTTGTGCTTGGCTTCAACTTCCGTGGCAAGCGGAATCTCATCCTGACTTACAGAAGCGATATAAGCGCCTTCGCCACGCTTTAAGATTCTGACTTCAGCACCACGCGCCTCATTTGTTGAAGAAATATCAGAAACGTAGACAATCAAATCCGTGTTTGAATCGCCATCGATATCAAGTTCAGATTCTTCCGCCAAATCTGTATACAAAGTTCCAACCGGACACTGCAATCCAAACTGAGAAAGTGTATCGCTAACAGTGAGCACAACTTGCCCCTGAACACCCGGAAAAATTATCTGGTCACCTTTGTAAAGCCGGGTTGTCAAAGCTTTGTCTGTAAGCTCATATTTTTTTGAAGTATTTTCCTTATCAAGGACAACATCTTCTGTAGTTGCATTTTTTTTCTTCATTATAAAAATAAGAAGAACCGCGAAAATCGCTATGACAAAAAGCCCGATTCCGCAAGAAATCAATGGCCAGAAATATGCAGGTTTTTCATGAACATAAAGATTCTCAGGAATCGGAGCTTCCTGAAGTTTTTTATTTTTATACAGAGTCAATACTGTTTCAGGATTTACGCCAAGATATTCAGCATAATTCCTCATAAAACCCTGCATATATGCTTCACCCGGAAAAGCGCCATCATCTTCTTCCTCAAGTCCAACAACATAAGAATAAGTAATCGAAGTTTCACGTGCAGCCGTTTCCCGGTCAATATTCTTTGATTCCCGCGCTTTCTTTAAAATTTCGCCATAGCTTTCCATTTAAACTTTACTCCGAAAACAAAAAGTTGTTGTAATTGTTTGCAGATGACGGCGGATCATAAATAAAACGCTGATCAGAAATATCAGAATTTATTTTATATCCTGTAAAATTGAATACAAAAGTTTCACCATGCGAAGTTGCAGCCTCAACACGACGAATAAGTTTTGTTTCTGCATTTATTGCAAGTTTTATGTAACGGAACGCTTCAGAAGAATTTCTTCTGGAAAGAACAAGTTTTACAACCTTTTCAGAAGAACCTTCCTCCAGCAAAACCGGTTCCTGGCCAACCTCATAAGCCACCACATAATAACGGCTCAAAAGGGAAAGCCCCTGCGCTGTGTTCAAATTCGCAGCATTGCCAGAACCTTCTGATTTCACAGACTGCTGAAGAACAGCCGCCTCCTCCGGAAGATAAACCGTAAGCATATCGCCATTAAAGACAATAACCTGTTCCGCAGGAGACGTAAAATCCATCCGCAAAAGATCAGGTTTTTTATATGAAACTTTTCCAGCCATATCGCGCTTGTCTGCACGGATATCAAAATCAGCCTCATAATCTTTTAAAGTCGCGTAATATTCAGAAACAGTCTTGAAATATGCACTTGCAGTCGTAATTGCCTGTGCGGAAACCGCTGACGCAAACAAGAAAAAAGCAATAGCACCAGCAACAAATTTTGCGTATTTTTTCATAAAGTTCATTTTATTATAAGTAAATAACGCGGTCAAGTAAGCGGAGCCGCAAGCTCATCGCAATGCTTTGCACCGTTCACAATGTCATAAAATTCCTTGCCGTCCATAGTCTCTTTTTCTTTCAGACGATCAGAAATATATTCAAGCAAATCCTTGTGTTCTTCAAGAAGCTTTAAAACATACTCATAACGTTCTTCCATGACTTTTGCAATTTCGTTATCAATATAATTTTGTGTTTCCTCACTGAATTCCCGCACAAGATTAGGATCGCCACCACGGTTACCAAGAACGCCTTTTCCAAGAGTCATATTCTTGAATTTTTCGCTCATACCGTAATCAACAATCATCTGCTTAAGAATATCTGTTGCGCGCGCAATATCATTTGAAGCACCAGTAGAAATATCTCCAAGGACAATCTGTTCAGCGGCTCGTCCGCCAAGCAAAGTATCAACTTCATTTATCATATCTTTGCGGGTAAGCGCGAATTTTTCCTCTTTGTCGCGATACTGAGTAAATCCACCAACACCATTAGAACGGGGAACAACCGTAATTTTATTTACCGGCGGATAATCTGGTGTAAACGCTCCTACCAAAGCATGTCCTGTTTCATGAACAGAAGTAAGTCTAAGCTGCTTTTCCTTATCTTTCTTTGTTTTCTTTTTAAGTCCGATGCTGACTTTATCGATTGCGTCATTAAAATCATCCATCGTTACAAGTTTATGACCATTTCTTACAGCAAGAAGAGCCGCCTCGTTCACAACATTCGCAAGATCCGCACCAGCAAATCCACTAGTTCCATGCGCAATTGAGACAAAATCAACATCATCCGCAATTTTTACGTGTTTTGCATGGATTCTAAGAATTGCCTCTCGCCCTTCAACATCCGGGCGTTCAACAGGAACCTGACGGTCAAAACGCCCAGGGCGGAGCAACGCTGGATCAAGAATATCCGCACGGTTTGTAGCAGCAAGGACAATCAATCCTTTTTCATTCTCAAAACCGTCCATTTCAACCAAAAGCTGGTTCAATGTCTGCTCGCGCTCGTCATTTCCACCGCCAAAACCATTTACGCGGCTTTTTCCAAGAGCATCAATTTCATCAATAAAAATAATACATGGAGCTTTTTCTCGAGCCTGCTTAAAAAGATCCCGGACACGACTTGCACCGACACCAACAAACATTTCAACAAAGTCTGAACCAGAAATACTGAAAAATGGAACTCCAGCCTCCCCTGCGACAGCACGAGCAAGCATTGTCTTACCAGTTCCTGGCGGTCCTACAAGCAAAACACCTTTCGGGATTTTTCCACCAATATCTGTATATTTTTTTGGAGATTTCAAGAAATCAACGACTTCAACAAGTTCTTCCTTTGCCTCATCAACACCGGCAACATCTGCAAAACGAGTTTTTACCTTTCCTTCCTCAACAGCTTTTGCCCTTGAACCACCGGCTCCAAAAATGCTTCCCATTCCACCGGAACTTCCGCCCATTTTTTTAAACAGAATAAACCAGATTATCGCAAAGAAAATAATCGGTCCTGCAAGCGAAATCAACATTGAAAGAATCGCATTGTTTTGCTTTGTAACAAATTTGTATGTAACTTTTTTTTCGTCCAGAAGCTCAATAAATTTTGAAAGAGGATAACCGCTCGCCTTGTATACAGGACGGTTTTCGCGGGCTGCAACTTCTTTTGCAAAAACGCGGAATCCTTTTTCTTCTTTATTATTTTCAACTGGAACAACAACCTGCGGACCATAGCCCAGGTAATAATTTTCGCCGATTTCTACTTCAACAATCTGACCGTCAAGAACCATTTCCCGGAATTTAGAAAATTCAATTTCTGAGACAGAAAATTTTCCCGGCAAGTTCAGCTGGACGATTGTAAGTCCTATCAGAAGCAAAAGCAAAAATCCCAAAAATGAAAAATTCCGCTTAGGTCTCTTGTTTCGTTTTTTATTATTCTTGTTATCTTCCGGTCCTTCCAGTTTAAAGAAACTGTATGGATCAAAATCGTTCATATCATCTTTTTTTGAACCGTTGTTTTTGCTCATCAAAAATCCTTGTCAGCTTTGATTTTGAGTTTTTTAATCATTTTGAAAAATCGCTTTCGGCAGATTTAACTTTGAATTAATACATCAATTAAATCAGCTACCAGAAAAAGCACGTCAATTCGCCATGGTTGAGCGAACAAAGTATCGGACTGCGCAATTTTTTCAAAATTGCTTGCCATCGCTCAAAATGGCTCGGTTGCCGCTTACTTTTTCTTCCCGCAGATTTAATTTATTATTTCTTCCAAACTCAAAATCAATTCTATCTAAATATTCTTCTTATTAATATACGAACTATTGCGCAAATTGTCGATAAATTTCAGATTTTTAGTAAAGTTTTTTTTTCAGTATCCGAAAATGAAAGAGATGTTCTGGATTTTTCCAGGGAGGTTTAATTTATGGCATTTAATAAGGCTTATTCTGCATATCAAAAAACGAATGTTACAACTGCCAGCCAAGGAAAACTCGTTGTTCTTTTATATGAGGCGGCTGTAAAAAAATTAAATTCCGCGCTTTCTCTGATGGATTCAGACGGCAAGTTAAAACCTGGCGATATTGAAAATTTCACAAAGCTGATTCAAAAGGCTCAGGCAATAATAACGGAGCTTCAGGTTTCGCTTGATATGGAAAAAGGCGGCGAAATTGCAAAAAATCTTATGTCGCTTTACATATATTTTAACAATGAACTTACAGACGCGATTTTTAACCACAAAAAAGAAAAGATTGAATTTGTAGTAAATATGATGAACGAACTTCTTGGAGCATGGAGAACAGCTTCAAACAGCGTTGCAAACGCGCCGGCAAACACCTCTTTAAGAGAATCAACGCTGGACATAACGGGCTAAAACCGGCAAACGCGGGAGGAAATTATGGCAGAACTTACCGACGAAGAACTGAATGAAAGAGTTGCGATTTTAAGAAGATTCAGAACTCTACTTGAACAGCAACGTTCAAAATTTCAGGAATATCTGAATGTCCTTGAAAAACAGGAAAACGCAATTTCAACAGAAGACACAAATGCAATCATAAATCATGCGGAACTTGAACAGCAGGTTGTGGCAGGAATTAAAAATCTTCAGAAAGTAATTGTTCCGATGTCCGAAATGTATAAATCTTCTGCAAAAAATGCAAATTCTGAAAGCGACAAATCTGTTGAATCAATTCAGAATGAGCTGGAAAAACTTCAGGACAAAGTTCTTGAGCAAAACCAGAAAAACCGCGAACTTTTGAAAAAACATCTTGTGCAAATCCGCAGCCAGATTGAAAACTTTAAAAATCCGTACAGAAAAAACAGAAGTGTTTACGCTTCGGCACAAAATGCGCACGGCTCTTTGATTGCGGTTGAAGTATAAAACCATAAAATTCAAGTTTTTACAACAAAAGAAACAAAAGCGCAGGCGGATTTACAATTTGTGAAGATTTTGGGCGATTGTACCAATTAAAGTGCGGAGCACCCAAAACAATACAAGCGCAGCGCGAGCCCAACCATCTGGAGCAAATTGGAAATCCAACGTGAGCGACTTTTCTGAATTTTCAAAAACTTGAATTTTATTTCTAGGACATTTTAGAGCGTTATTATGGAAGAAATTGCAATTATTGTGGCTTGCGCAAAAAAACGTGTTATTGGTGCAAACGGAAAAATTCCATGGAAAATTCCAGAAGAAACTGCGCATTTTAAGAGCACAACGATGGGCGGCGCGGTTATTTTTGGAAGAAAATCTTTTGAAGAAATAGGAAAACCTCTGCCAGGAAGATTTAACGTTGTTGTTTCCATGACAAAAAATTTTGATTATTTAAATTCCGGGGAAGAAACAAAAAATGCGCCAAAAATAAAGACGGCAGATTCGCTGGAAAAAGCAATTGCACTGTGCAAGAACGCAGGATATTCAAGGATTTTTATTTGCGGCGGGGAACAGATTTACCGGACTGCACTTGAAAAAAAACTTTGTGAAAAACTTATTATTTCTGAAATAAATGAAAATTTTCCATGCGACACAAAAGATGCTGACGCGTTTTTTCCAGAATTTAAAGATTCAGAATGGATTTTAGAAAAAACAGAACCGCACAATTTTTTTACCGTTTTTTATTACCGGCACAAATAAAAAAATGTAATTTGTATAGCATAAATTTATAGTTTTTAGAAAAATGAATAAAAGCGTAAGCAAATTTACAATTTGTGAAGATTTTGTGCGATTGTACCAATTAAAGTGCGGAGCACCCAAATCAACTCAAGTGAAACGCGAGCACAACCATCTGGAGCAAATTGTAAATTTGCTGAAAGCGTTTTTTCACAATTTATAAATTTATACATTTATGCGATTTTTAATATTTGAACACAATAATCACGAATGCGGCAAGGATAGGAGCCCCACCGAAGGTGTTCCGAAGCGGAGCGCAGGAATGGAGGCGAATGCCGGAAGGGCGGATAGCCTGATTTTTGGTAGTTTGCCGCAGGTAAACGTACAAAAAGCCGCCCAAAAATAATTTTTTCTTTTGCCCAGATTGCGACAATTCATTAAGATTAAGGAATGAAAAAAAACAGATTTTTTTTGGGTTTGATTTTTGCGGCAATTTTAGCCTGCGGCGCATATTTTTTATTTTTTGAAAAAAAGCCAGTTTCTGTGCCGTACAAAACTTTTTACAATGAAGTTTCTGAAGGAAAAATTTCAGAGGCGACGATTTTTCCTGACAAAATAAATTTTAAATACGCTGGCGGCGAAAATGTTTTTTCAACTGAAAATCCTGATTCGCCGAATTTAAAAGAATTTCTTCTATTAAATAACATTCAATTTAAAGAAGAAAAAGATTTTTCAGAAATAATTTCCACAGTCCTGGATGTTGTTTTTTATGTAATCTTTTTTGCGGTGATTATTTTTGCGTTCAGAAAATTTATTTCCCCAAACACTTTTAAGACTGTCCGAAAAACCGGCGTAAAATTCAGCGATATTGTAGGAATGGAAAATCTAAAAAAAGACATGATGCAGATTGCTGACATTATGAAAAATCCTGCCACATACAAGGCAAAAGGAATCAGAATGCCAAAGGGAATTCTTTTGGAAGGCGCACCCGGAAACGGAAAAACTCTTTTTGCGCGCGCTTTGGCTGGAGAAGCGAAAGTAAATTTTATTCCGGCTAAAGCGACTGATTTTGAAAGCATGTTCATGGCTATCGGTCCGGCAAAAGTAAAGCTTCTTTTTGCAAAAGCCCGACATCATACTCCTTGCATTGTTTTCATTGATGAATTTGACGGAATCGGAACAAGAAGAAATTATTCCGGCTCTGCAATTGAGACAGAAAACACAAGAATTGTAACTGCACTTTTAAATGAGCTGGACGGATTTACTCCGCACGATAGAATTCTTGTGCTTGCCGCAACAAATAGCCGCGCCGCACTGGATGAAGCCTTGATTCGCCCCGGACGTTTTGACGCAAAATACACAGTTCCTTTTCCAGATTTGGAAACCCGCGAAAAACTGATTGAAAAATATTCAGCTGGAAAAAAATCTTCCTGCGATATAAAATTGCTCGCGAAAAATTTCAATGGTTTCAGCTGCGCTCAAATTGAGTCTGTAATAAACCGGGCGGCTCTTATCGCAAATCAGCAGAATCGGGAAGAATTTTCCGCTCAAGATATTCAGGAGGCTTTAAAAGAAATATAATGGACAGCGCAAAAAATAAAATTGACATGATAAATGGTTCTCTTTGGAACAAAATTCTTATTTTTGCAATTCCTATTGCCGCAAGCAATATTCTTCAGCAGCTGTTCAATTCTGCTGATGCCGCGGTCGCAGGACGTTTTGCCGGAAGCCAGTCTCTTGCGGCAGTTGGCAGCAACGGTCCGATAATCAATATCATAATCAGCCTGTTTGTCGGAGTTTCTCTTGGTGCAAATGTTATAATCGCAAATTTTATTGGCGCGGGCAAAAAACAGGAAATTCAGAATGCGGTGCATACGACTATAACGTTTGCGATTATCGCTGGAGTTGCGCTGATTTTTATCGGCTGGTTCATTGCAAAGCCTTTTCTTCTTTTTATAGATACGCCGGAAGATGTAATCAATCTTGCGACACTTTACCTACGCATTTATTTTATGGGAATGCCATTTTTTATGCTTTACAATTTTGGCTCTTCAATCCTAAGAAGCAAGGGTGACACAAAACGTCCGCTTTTTGCGCTTATAATTTCTGGAATTTTAAATGTCTTTCTGAATCTTCTTCTGGTGATTGTTTTTCATCTTGGAGTTGCAGGAGTCGCGATTTCAACTGTAATTGCAACTGGAATAAGCGCAACTTTGGTGATTTCGTTTCTTGTCCGGGAAACAGACGAGCTTCACCTTGACTTTAAAAAGCTGGGAATTCATCCGCATCTTCTTTCTAAAATGATGAAAATCGGGATTCCTTCTGGACTTCAGTCGGTTCTGTTTGCAATTTCAAATTTGATTGTTCAAGGTTCAATAAATTCTTTTGGCTCAAAAGCAATGGCCGGTTCAGCAAGCGAATTGAATTACGAACTTTTCTGTTACTATGTCGTTTTGGCTTTTAATATGGCAACAACTTCATTTACAAGCCAGAATCTTGGCGCACGGAAATTTGACCGCTGCAGAAAAGTAAATCTTTTCTGTATTTTATTTGCTGTAGGTTTCTGCGGAATTTTGAATTTCTTTTTTGTTTTCTTCCGGGATTTCTTCATTTCAATATATACAGTCGATCCGGAAGCTATAAAATTTGGCGTCGCACGAATGCTTGTTGTAGTTTCTTTTCAGTGTATTGCTGCAACTTACGAGGTTTCTGCCTCCACAATACGCGCGCTAGGACATTCAATGGTTCCTGCCGCAATCAGCATTCTTTTTATCTGCATTTTCCGTGTTTTCTGGGTAAAGGCAATTTTTCCGAACTACACAGAAATTCTGTTTTTGCAGGATTTCAGCCGCTGGACAAGTCTTTTGCTCGTTTACCCGATAAGTTGGATTATGACAGGGATTGCGATGATTATGTCGTATATTATCATTGCAAAAAAGACATATAATTAGTATAGTATAATTTATATGGCTGAAAAAAAATTCACAGTTTTAGATTTGCTTGACCTAGATTTACCAGGACACGATGCTCTTGAACTAAAATGCATTGCGGGCCGCCGAGGTTTGCCTAGAACAATCACAGTTCCGGACATTAACCGACCGGGACTTGCAATTTCCGGATTTTTTGATGCTTTTGCTTTTCAGCGTGTCCAGCTTTTTGGGCGTGGAGAAACTGCATATTTAAAGAAACTTCACGATGAAAACAAGACGGACACTCTGCAGCAACTTTTTAATTACAAGATTCCTTGTTGCATTTTTTCGAGCAGCCGAGAGCCTACAGAAGATTTTTCGCGCCTTGCGGAAGAAGCATGCTGCCCGATTCTTTCTACTCCACTTGATACAACTGATTTTTCAAAACGACTTATCCGGGTTTTTACAAACACTTTTGCGCCAACAAAAACGCTTCACGGAGTTCTTGTTGAAGTTTACGGTGTAGGAATTCTTCTTACAGGACATTCTGGAGTCGGAAAAAGCGAAACTGCGCTTGAACTTGTTGAACGCGGACACCGGCTTGTTGCTGACGATATTGTAGAAGTCCGATGCGTAAATGGAAATACAGTTCTTGGACGAGGTGCAAACACTCTGATTAGCCATCATATGGAAATCCGCGGTCTTGGAATTATAAACATCTCAAAACTTTATGGAGTTGGAGCAATCCGCGACCAAAAAGAGATTCAGCTGGTTGTTCGCCTTGAAGAATGGGATCGGAACAAGATTTACGACCGACTTGGTGTGGACGAGCAATACATGGATATTCTTGGCGTAAAAGTTCCGGCAATAGACATTCCAGTTCGTCCTGGAAGAAATATGCCGATTATTATAGAAGCCGCCGCCATGAACGAGCGACTTAAAAACATGGGTTACAATTCCGCAAGGGATTTCAACCAGAATGTCCTTAAATGGATAGAAAATGGCGTTGTAAAAAATGCCCTTACAGATTCAGATGATTCATATTGATAAAATATACAAATAAAAGGAAAAAATTATGACAGAAAAAATGCTTACCGTAAAAAACCGCGCAGGAATTCACGCCAGACCAGCAGCAATCATTGCACAGACCGCCAACAAGTATCAGTGTGAAGTTTCTCTTTCACGTGATGACTCAACCGTAAATGCAAAATCAATCATGGGTGTAATCACAATGGCAGCCGGCTACAATACAGTCTTAACCCTCCGCACAGATGGACCGGACGAAGTTGAATGTGCAAACGAAATCGAAGCACTCTTTGACTCAAGATTTGAAGAAGAATAAAAATTTTACAAGGATTCAATATGAAACAAATAACAGAAAGACAAAAAGAAGTTTTAGACTTTATTGCGGATTTTACAGAAACAAATGTTTATCCGCCAACCGTGCGCGAAATCAGCGAACATTTCGGAATTTCTCTCCGGGCAGTACAGGATCACATTGCGGCTCTTCAGAAGAAAGGCTATCTTACAACTGAACAAAAACGCTCCCGCTCAATCAGAATTCTTATAGATGAAAGACAAAAAGAAAACAAGCCGTTTGTAAGCAAAGTTCCTCTTCTTGGAACAGTTGCAGCCGGAAAACCATTGCTCAGCGAAGAAAATCTTGACGGCTATGTAAATCTTACAGAACCTTTTATCCGCCCTGGAAAAAGCTATTTTGCGCTCCGGGTTCGTGGAACAAGCATGATAAACGCAGGAATTTTGGAAGGAGATCTCGCTGTTGTTGAACAGGCGGACACAGCTTTAGACGGACAAATTGTTGTGGCTGTTTTAGACGATGCAATCACTTTAAAAAGATATTACAAAGAAGCTTCCAGAATTCGCCTGCAGCCAGAAAATCCAACAATGCAGCCAATTTATTGCACAGATGTACGCGTTGTAGGAATTCTTTCCAATATTGTAAGAACTTACTGATATGGCGGCAGTTTACCTTTACACAGGCCCGGAAAACGGTGAAAAAAATGATGCGGTAAAAAAGCTCCGGGACGCATTGAAAAAGAAATTCGGCGAAATTGAAGAATATAATTATTATGCCTCTGAAACTCCTGTAAAAGATTTTATGGGAATTCTTGAAAATGAATCTCTTTTTGCAAATGCAGTCTGTGTAACCGTAAAAAATGCAGAAATCCTCAAAAAAAAGGAAGACATTGAAACAATAACAAAATGGATTTTCAGCTCAACTTCAGAGACAAATGTCCTTATTCTAACAAGCGATGAAATTTCAATAGACACAAAGATTGAAAAAGCAATTCCTGCCGCAAATAAAAAAATATTTTGGGAAATGTTCGAAAACCAAAAAGTTCCGTGGGTTCAGAATTTTTTCCGAAAAAATGGATATTCAATTCAGGAAGAAGCTGCCGAAGACATTCTTGAAATGATTGAAAACAATACTGAGGCGTTAAAGAACGAATGTTCCCGCTTTTTTATTCTTTTTCCAAAAGGAACCCAAATCACCGCAAAAGAAGTTGACTCAGTTCTTTCACATTCAAGGGAAGAAAACGCATTCACACTTTTTGAGGCAATGGCAGAAGAAATTCCAGAGCCAGAAAAAAGACTTGAAAAATCTCTTGATATTCTGCAGAAAATCCGGCTTTCAAAAGAAAATTCTTCTGTAATGATAATCGCGGGGCTAACATCTTGTTTCAGAAAACTTCTTTTGTGGCACAAACTTCGCGTTCAAGGACAGACAGACGATTTTAACCTGAAAATAAACGGATTTGCCAGCAAAAAACTAAAAACCCAGTATTCAAAGGCCGCAAAACATTGGACATCAGGGCAAACAACGGCAATCCTGGCAGATTTAGCAAATTCAGACATGGAAATCCGCTCTTCAGGAACGCTGCTTGAAGACATAATTCTGCAGAAAATGATTTATGAAATCATAGTAAAAAAAGGCGCAACCTGTGCCAGCTACGATTTTTCAATTCAATAAAAACTATTCAATATTCTCAATAAGTTTTTTCAACGCCATCAGTTCGTCTTCATTCAAAGTAACACCTTTTCCCATTTTTGAATGTTCCGGTGCCCAGCTTCGAATATCGAATTTCGCAGGCCGTCCGCCCCAGCTTACTTTATTCAATTCAAGAGTCCAACCTGATTTGCTTGTTGAAAGAACGCCGATTTTTTCAGTTATCTCAAAAGAAAAATCATCTGCCATAAAAATCTCCTAAAAACAAAGAATTCTATCTTTATCATTTTACCATAAAAGTTAAAATATTGCGAAGGAACTAAAGTTATTGTAAAATATAAGCATTAAAAAATGGAGGTTCATTCACTTTGAAAAAAATCATTGTAACAGTTCTGTTCGCAGCAGTTTTTTCCTTCACATTTACATCCTGCGGCTCAACACCAAAGACAGAAGATACATTACCATCTGCAATAGAAGACAAGGTAAATGAAGTTGAGGACAAAGTTGAAGAGGCAACAAATGTTGACAATTCAGCTGCCCTTGAAAAAACAGAAGCGGCCCGAAATGCGGCAATTGAAGCTGGTGCTGACAAGATAGCCCAGGAACAGTTCAATGCGGCAGATGCGCTTTATGACGCACTAAAGGCACAGGCTGATTCAGGACTTGATATTTCAGTTCCGCTCGGCGATGTTGAAAAAAGATACCAGGCTTTGACTGCTTATTCAAAAGCGCTGGAAAACAAGAAAAAAATTGAAGAAAACGATTTGATTCCTTACGATGAAAATTCTTACAACGAAGGTTGCACTGCCCTTTCAGAATTTGAAAATCTGAACAATTCAACAAATTTGCTCGGAACGTTAATGCTTGACAAGGCAAATATGGCAAACGGAAAATTCATAAATGTTCTGAACAAGGCATACAAACAGCTTGCAAAAGAAGCTCGAGTAAATGCGTTCAAGGCAAAAAAAGATGCCGATGCAGTAAAAGCTGGTGTTGCGGCAAAGGCAGAATATACAAAGGCCGCAGAAGAATTCAAATCCGGCGACCAGAATTATGCAATGCAGAATGCAGAATCAGCCTACACACATTACTTGAAATCAACCGAGCAATTTGAAAGAATCACTGAAAAAGTTGCAGAAAAACGAGCAGCCGCACAAAAAGCAATTGATGAAGCAAAAGCAAAAGTTGAAGCCGCCGCAAATTACGCAACAAAAGCTGACCAGGAAAAACCACTTGAAGGTGAAAACATTGATGGAATCGAAGCGGAAGACGCAGTTCTTCTTGAAGCTGATTCATATGCTGCACCAGAAACACAGGAAGCTGAAATTCCTGAAGAAATCGAGGATTTTGAAGTTGAAGACTTTAAAGGAAATGATTCTTCTCTTGAAGGTCTTGTAAAAGACGCAGTTGATTCTATCAACGAAACTGTAACATCAACATCGGAGGCAAAATAATGAAAAAAATCATTGCTGCCACAGCATTCTTGATTGCAGCCGCATCAATTTTTGCTGTTAGCTACAAAAACAACACATATCAGAAACTTGCTGACGAATATGAAAAGAAAGCACATATCGCATTTGATGCTGGTCAGTATGATGACGCTGTTGAATATTCAAAAAAGGCTGCCGAAAACGCAGCACTTTCACAGGCTTACATTGATTCGATGATGGCTCGCTACAATGCGGAGCAACAATTAAAACTTGCGGAAAACAAAATAAAATGGGCAGAAGGAATCGGTTGTGAAAAAACATTCCCGATGGCATATACAGCCGCAAAAGAAGCTTACGGAAATGCAGAGTCTTCATTTGGAAAAGAAGATTACGCCGCAACTCAAGATTACGCAAAGCAAGCGATTGCCGCATTGGATGGAGTTTACGAAGTAACTCCTCTTCCTGAATATTATATTGTAAGACCTTGGGCAGAAACAAAAGACTGCTTCTGGAATATTTCCGGCCGTCCTTATGTCTACAACAATCCTTTGCTTTGGGAAAACCTTTACCAGGAAAACAAAAATAATATTCCGCAGCCAAATAATCCAAATCTCATTATGCCAGGAATGAAAATGAAAATTCCTAGCTTGACTGGCGAATACCGAGAAGGCACATATTCACCTTCAAAAAAATACGAAGCTTACGGTTCTAAATAAAAATAACCTAAAAAGGTTTCTGCAAAGATGAATAAAATTTCAAATTGCAGAAACCTTTTTTTTAGAACAATTTCTTTAATTCTTCTACAATTTCTTTAAATGTATCACAAGTAGCCTGAACAGGTTCTGAACTTTCCATATCAACACCGGCAACACGCAAACTTTCAATAGGATAACGGCTTCCACCTGACTTCAAGAATCTAAAGTAATCTTCACGCTCTTTTTCGCCACCGGACGTTACCCGCTTTGCCAAAGCCAACGCAGCCGAAATTCCTGTCGCATATTTATAAACATAGAACGCATTATAAAAATGAGGAATCCGCAAACCTTCCATATCACTGTTTTCTTCAAAATGCATTTCCGGACCAAAATATAATTCCAGAAGTCCACGGTAAGTTTTGCGCAAAAGTTTTGCTGTAAGAGGAGTTCCGTTCTCAACAAATTTATGAGCTTTTAACTCAAACTCCGCAAACATTGTCTGTCGGTACAAAGTCGCAAGAATATCATCAGCACGCATTGCAAGAAGGTATTTTTTCTCATCTTCAGTTTTTGCATTTTTCAAAAGATATTCAAAAACAAGCTCCTCATTGAATGTAGAAGCAACTTCCGCCTCAAAAATTGTGTAATCATAAGAAAGGAACGGATTATTGTGAACAGAATACCAGCTGTGCATTGAATGACCTCCTTCGTGCGCCATTGTAAATACATCCCGGATGTCATTTTCGTCATAATTCAAAAGAATATACGGATTTCCAATATAAGAACCGCTAGAAAAAGCTCCGCTGCGTTTTCCGACATTTTCATAACGGTCAACCCAACCGTTTTTTAAACCATCACAAAGCCGGTCCGTGTATTCTTTTCCCAAAGGAGCAAGCGCATTGCGGACAATTTCAACAGATTCATCATAAGAATGATGCATTTTCACTGATTTTACCAGAGGAACGTAAACATCATAATGACGAAGCTCATCCAGCACCATAATTTTTTTCCGCAAAGAATAGTATTCGTGCAAAGTTCCCAAATTTTTGTGGACACAATCAATCAGATTATGGTAAACGCTGAGCGGAACTTTATTTCCATACAAGGCAGCCTGAAGCGAAGAATCATAACCTCGTGCGCGTACCCGAAAAACATCCTGATTTACGTTGCCGGCATACAGCGCGGAAATTACATTCTGAAAATCTTCAAATTTTTTGTAAAACTGCTTATAAGTTGCCTCGCGGACTTTTCTGTCTTGATTCTTTAACAATGTTGTAAAAGTTGTCTGCGTCAATGGCATTTCTTCACCATTAATATTTACCGAACCAAACTGCTTGTTCAAATCAACATTTTCAAGCACGCTAAAAGCATTGTACGCAGTTTCCGCAGGTTGCGCCTGAAGCGAAAGAATTCTTTCTTCTTTTTCGCTCAAAGTGTATTTGTTAAAATGCAGAAGTTTTTCAACATAAATCTTATAATCCTTAAATTCCGGCAAAGAAATCCAGGATTTTAAAGTTTCTTCTGGAATCGAAAGCAATTCTGGATCCATAAAACTTATTTCAGACTGCATTTTTGTATAAGCCATCATCGCCCGACCTTCACGGTCAGCAGCCTCGCTGTCATCTTCATCCGCCTCGTGCTGAAGACTTGCGTAATGATAAACTGTTTCCAGTTTTAACTCCGCCTGCTCCAAGGCTTGTAACGCAGAAAGCAAAGTTCTTGAATTTTCTCCAAGTTTTCCCTTGTATTGAAGAACTTTTTCTGTAAGCACAGGAAGTTCGCTCAAAGCCGATTCCCATTCATCATTTGATTTATAAATTGAAGACAAGTCCCATTTATCTGCCGCCGGGACTTCTGAACGTTTTGGAATTTTATTACTCATACAAAAATTATACAGTATTTTTCAAAAATATTGCGTAAAAATATCCGGGGAATTTCCGCAAAATCCTAAAAATTATATGAGATTCCCAAAAATGGCTGAAATTTTAGAGCCGAATAATTTTTGTAATCAAGATAATAATTTGAATTGTCAACACGGATAAAATCGCGGCACAAAAAACTGAATGAAAAATCCGCACCCAAAACCGAAGAAAATTTACAGTTTTGAAAAAGAATGAAATAAACACTTGTTCCTGCACCAAAAGAAAATTTATATTCGTCCGCAGAAGATGAAGTTTTAAATGATTTTTTGTATTTTTCAGAAAGATTCTGGTCATTTTCAATTTCCAAGCCAAACCCAAGAAACGGAGCAGCCTGAATCCTTAAGAATTCATTGACTTTTACGCCAAAACCAGAGCCAACTAGAAATTCCAGGCAAAACTGTTCCCCGGCTTGAAAAGAAATTTTCTCAAAAGTTCCAATATGATTTTCCTTATCAAAAAAATTGAAATTCGACAAAGAAAAATCAACGCCCTGAAAGCCAGAACCAGTAAATTTATAGCTGGAAACTGCATAATCGTAATCGGAAAAAAGCAGTCCAGCCGAAAATTGAATATCACTTTTTTTTGCAAATGCCAACGAGAAAAAAACTAAAAAAATAATCTGAAAAAAGCACCTTTTCTTCATTCAGTTCTTTCAGGCTAGAAAAAACATTCCGCAAGAGCCACGCTCAACGGCAAGGAAATAACGCAGAACAAAGAAGTCGCAAGCACGCTTAATCCCGCATAAGATTCATCCTTGTTAAAAAGAACCGCAAAGCTAGAAACGCTCATGGCAACAGGGCAAAGAGCCGCAATATAAGTTACATAACAAATCAGACGAATATCCTGAATATAGCTGAAAATTCTTGACGCGGCAAAAACAACCGCAAAAACAAAAATCAGAACCACAACAAAACGAAGAATGCAAAGTTTTACAATATGCATGATATAAGATTTTTTAAATCCGTGGAAATTAGCAAAAAGCATTCCTAAAAGAAACATTGCAAGCGCGGTATTCATTCCAGAAATCTGTTTAAGCGGAATAGCAATCACGTCATGAAGCCTGAATGGACAGCAGAAAAGCAAAAATCCTGCGACAACCGCAATTATATTTGGATTCAGAATAAGTTTTTTTATATTCACACGGCCACAGAAAATTCCATAACCAAAAACCCAGAGAAAAACATTGAAAACCACAATAAACGGAAGCAAATAAAAAACCGCGTTCGTATCCGGGAAAATTCCATCAATCAAAGGAATTCCAATAAAAGCGCAATTTGTAAAAACAACATTCAATTTATCAATTTGATCAAGCTCCTTATCTTCATCAGATTTTGAGCGGCAAAAAACAAGAGCGACTGCAACCATTACAAAATGAATAACAATCGCCAAGACAAGGACAATTCCAAAATTCCGCAGATTTTCAGTGTCAAAATCCATATCAAACCGGCTGAAAACCAAAATCGGATTTACAAAATAAATAAGAATTTTAGAAACAAACTGTTGCTCCAGCTCGCCGAATTTAAATTGTCTTGTAACAACAAATCCGCTCGCCGCAATCAAAAACATTATCAAAAGTTGCTTAATAACAAGAAAACACATATCGCTAAGTATATCGCAATCAAGCAATAAAAATCTATCAAAATCTGAAGGTAAAATTTTTGAAAGAACTATATTTTTTTTATAAGAACTGTTAAACTTTTCCGTAAAGTGGGAATTATGAAAAAATTATTTGTCTGCATTTTTATTGCTGCCGCAGTTTTTTTTATTTCATCGTGCGGAAAACAAACTGAATACAATTTTTCTGCCTCAAGCCTTATAAATTTATATGAAGCCCAGGAAAATGCAAAAGAACTTGAACTTCCAACGCAAACCTGGCACAAATCCAATAAAAATATCGTTGTTTTTTTTGGTTACGGTTACAATGACGCAGAATTTGTTGAAAAGACAAAAAATCAGCTTTTTCAAAAATATGGAAATGCAAATGAAGACGGAAATTTGATTGCCCTTGTGTTTCCAGATGATTTCAAACACGGAAGCCGGACTTATACAACAAATCTTGCAAATATTCTGGATGATAAAGATGTTTCCGGGCTTGTTATTCTTGGCGCGCCGGAAGGAACTTACCGGGCAATAACGCGGCTTCAGGACGAATATGACGGAAAACTTCCATTTCCGGTTATTTCGCTTTTTAGTCAGGATGATATTTTGGGAACAGAATACACTTCTGACATCGTTTTGGACAAAAAACAAAAAGCGCAGCTGAATGGAATTCTTGAAGCCGAATCAGAGCAGGAATTTTCAGAAGAAGCTTCCTCAATAATTGAAAAAGCCGTTTTCCTTGCAGAAATTGCTGATGCTCCATTTGAAAAAGACGCAAAAATTTTCAATATTGCAAAAATGATTGCAGGCGATACAAAAATTTCAAGATATGTTGATTCTGAAACAGGACTGATTCCAATAAACCATTTTGTACTGGACTAGACGATGCTCAATCTTTCTCAACTTGAAAACGGAATCCTTGCAACAAAAAAAGATTTGGAACATCTTGAAAAAAAAGAAAACTCAAAAATTCTTGTAATTTCGGATAGCCACGGTGCGGCAGAAATTCTTTTAGAAATAGTGAAGAATTTTGGTTCGCAAGTCAACGCAATAATTTTTGCCGGCGACGGAATTTTTGACCTTTTTTACGTTATTGAAAAAGCAAAAAATCATATTTCAGTGGAAAAATGGCTTCCGCCGGTCATTGCATTCGCAAAAGGAAACAACGATCCCGCTTCTTTTTTAACAGATTCTGAAAAAAAAATAATTGTTCCTCAAAAAGTCACACTCAAAGCCGGAAACAGAACAATTCTTGTAAGCCACGGACATTCAGAAGGCGTTTATTATGATTTTTCAACACTGGAAGCAACGGCAAAAGTTTATGGAGCAAATGCTGTAGTTTTCGGGCACACTCATGTTCCAACAGAATTTCCGGGAACAACATACATCATGAATCCAGGAAGCATTTCATCTCCGCGGCACAGAAGTTTTCCAAGTTTTGCAATCCTTGAAATCGCGAAAAAATATATAAATTCAATTTTCTACAGAATTGAATACAATCAGCAGCTAAAATTTATACCTTACCATCCAGAATCATTTTATGGCTTTTAAGAAAGAAACCAAATAAAAACGTAACTAAAAAGTTGCTCCAAATCATCGGTTTTCAGCAAGCAAAAAGCCTGCATAGTCGTGCCCCGGAAAAACTTGAACATCCTGTGGCAAAGTTGAATAAATTCGCTCCAAAGATTTCATCATTTCAGATTCACTTCCACCTGGAAAATCCGTACGCCCCCAACTGTGATAAAAAATAGTATCGCCGGTAACAAGAATTTTTTCTTTTTCGTTATAATAACAGACAGAGCCTTTTGTATGCCCTGGCGTGTGCAAAATTTTCCAGTCAGAAAGCGCATTATTCAGTTCCAAATCATCAGTTTTTATAATTGAAGACAAAACTGGCTCGCCACTAAAAGCAACATCCGCATCAGGAAGCCCTTCCAGCGCAGGCAAAAGTTTTTCAAGTCCCATAGATTCAAGCTGAAATTTCTGAACCTCGGCGGCATTTTTTCCAATCATCACCGAATCCTCATTGTGGATTAGAAGAGGAACTTCCGGGTAAAAAGATTTGCAGATTCCAGTTCCTGTAATATGGTCAAAATGTCCATGAGTCAAAAGAAATGCAACCGGCTCAAGATTTTTTTCTTTCAAAAAATCTATAATTTTCTGAGAATCTCTTGTAAATCTGCAAGCCGCCGGATCAAAAACAAGAGCTTTATTCTTACAAAGTTCAATAATCCAAGTATTTATGCCAAAAGGACCTGTATTTAAAACTGAAATATTCATAAGATAAAAAAACTGCCATTTCAAAAAAGAAATGGCAGCAAAAAAATTACATTCCTGTATCGTCAGAAGGTTCTACGTGAGGAGCGCCAAACGCCTCATTTCCAGAAGCCTTTGTTGCAGCTGCGTATGCTGCGGCATCTTCTGCGGCAGCCTGTTCATCCAAACCATTTGACATTGGAACTGAATCATCATCAACCAATTCGTCATCTTTTGTGCGGCTATAGCTTACAGCAAGTTTTCTTCCGCGGTAATCATAACCATTTAAAACAGAAATTGCTTTTTCTGCATCTTCTTTAAAAAGCTGAACAAATGAATAATTTGCCAAAACACGAATATCACCGATTCTGTCGCGGTCAAGACCAGCTCCGCCAACCAAAAGTCCTACCAAATCGCGTGGGAATACACGGCGGTTTCGTCCAATACTGATAAAAATTGTTGCAGCCAATTCTGGATCAATCTGCACGCGCGGACGTGGCTGTCTTTCTTCTGCAGTCGTTTCTGCAAGTTTCTGATCACGAACATTTCGCTCGCGGAAAGTTTTTTTATTATCACGGAAATCGTTTTTGCGCGAACGATAAGTTCCATGAAAGTGCTTTACAGTTTCTTTTACAAGATACGCTGCAACATAATTTCTAAGTGTAAGAGGAACATTTTTCTTAAAAACTTTTTTAAGTTCCGTAAGAAGATCAAGATTTTCCTGAGTCTTAACCTTATCAACTGCATCCTGAAGGAACGCAGCTACTGAATTCATATCAATCTCTGATTCACGTCTGTTATACATAATAAATTGCTCCTAAGCAAAAAATTTTAAAGTTTTGCTACAAAACCAGATCCCATTCTTTCAAAACCGTTTCTAATCAACAAAGGCATCAAAGAATCAGGAATAATTGTGTTGGTCAGCAAAACCCATTTTTTTTTCTGGTCTTTCAAAGTATTAATGAACAATTCTAAAAGTTCACTGCCAATACCAAGACCTCTAAATTTTTCAAGAACATAAAAACTTGTCAAAACTACAATTTTATCTGTTCCACGGGAATTTGTTTTCCCATATACAGGCTTTGCTGTAATGCATCCGGCAAATTCATCAGAATTTGAATGGCATACAATTCCAATTTGAGTCTGCAAGTTGCCTTCTTCAAACTGCTGTATCCATAAATCAAACAAAGCTCTCTTTAATTCTTCTGATGCCGAATTTTCAATCTCGCCTGATGCTGCATTTTTTAAATTGAAAAGAACCTCTTCATGATTTGATGATGAATAACTTTCAAAATTAAAGTCATCCTGAATCAAATCACCAGTTTCTTCAGGTTCATGGTCTAACTTTTCCAAGCCCCATATTTCTCGCAGCTGATTATACCATCCGTTGATGTAAAGCCGCATTTTTCTATTCTTAAACCTATGCCAAAGCTTTTCAACTTCTGGATATTTTTTCAATGTATCCTTAAAATTTCTGAATACCCCCCTTCCTGAATGGAGAATCTGCTGCAGTTCATCTTTTGCAATCGGGGAATGCAAAGTGCTTACAAAGTCTTCCATTAGCGCAAAGCCATCAGAAGAATTCCATTCGGGCAAACTAAAAAAACTGTCTTCATCAGCACTGAAATTTTCCGAAGAAACCAGAATTGAATTTTGAGCGTCAACTAAAAATTTCTGTTCCTGATTTTCCAAAGCCTGAAGAATTTCATCCGCAAGCCTTTCGGTCAGTGCAAACACCATAAATTATTTTACCAAATCTTTTCGAGAATTTATAATCCTTGAAACAAGACCGTATTCAACAGATTCTTCAGAATTAAGCCAGTAGTCGCGGTTTGTGTCCGCAGAAACCTGCTCGATTGATTTTCCTGTCTGTTCAGAAATTATTTTATTCAAAACAGCCTTTGTGCGTTCCATTTCTTTTGCATGAATTTCAATGTCAGTTGCAACACCTCGCATTCCAGAAGAAGGCTGATGGATAAGATAACGGCTATTTGGCAAAGCCAAGCGGTGCTCCTTATCAACAGCAAGAAGAATCAAAGCCGCCGCACTGGCAATAAGCCCCATTCCAATAAGATAAACCGGACAACTTACAAAACGAATCATGTCAAAAATTGCAAAACCTGCATCAACATCACCGCCAGGTGAATCAATATAAATATAAACAGGTTTTTCCGCATCATCTGACTCAAGAATCAATAGCTGACGAACAATTTTTTCAGCTAAATCTTTGTTGATTTCTCCAGAAAGAATAATCTGGCGAGTTTTAATAAATTTTTCTGTAAGAGGATCTGGCATTTCCGGTGCTTTCTTTTTTGCGTCCTCTTCTTCGTCAAAACGAATTTCTTTCATTTAACATCCTAAAAAATACAATAAATTTATGATAAAAAACTTTAAAAGATAATATTTAAAGTTCCCTTTAAATATAACAAAAATCCGAAGCGTTTTCAATTTAAATCAGTTTTTTCTTTCCCCATTCCTGCAAAAATTTGGAAGGTTCTTTGCTGAACAAGACTTTCGCAAGCAATTCAGCAGCCTGAGGAAAAATTTGACTCAAAATAATCTGCTCATCTTCTGTGAATTTACCCAAAACATAATCTGCAATATCACGGTTTGTTGGTTTTGAAAGCCCAAAGCGCAAACGCCAAAAATCTGCCGTTCCAAAAACTTGCTTTGTTGAGCGCAATCCATTATGCCCGCCAAGTCCGCCGCTCCATTTTAAACTTACAGTCCCAAGCGGAAGTTCCAGTTCATCATGCACAACAAGAGTTTCTTCCGGCTTGATTTTATAAAAATTGCAGATTTCAATTATGCTTTCCCCAGAAAGGTTCATATAAGTTTCTGGCTTCAAAAAGAAGATTTTTTCCATTTCAGGAGGAACAATCACAGCAGAACCGTCTTTTTTTGAAAGAATTCCAACTTCCGCGCACCATGCGGCAAGCGTTTCCGGCTCAATCATTGAAAAATTGCCTTTAAATTTATTCTGCCAGTTCAATCTTGCGGCAAACGGCAAAGAATCCTCAAACTGCCACGCAACATTGTGCCGAGTCTTTTCATATTCTTTTCCGTAATTTCCAAGAAATGCAACTAATTTTATCATAGTTTCATTATAGCGAATTTTTCAAAAAAGTTGAAACAAAAGAATTTTGACCAAAAATCAATCCAAAGCCTGCAGCTCAATTGCAATTTCTTCCATCTCACGGTCAGTCATGGCAATTGTTTCCGCAACCCTAAAAAGTTCACGGCGAACAGAATCTGGAATTTTCTGCTCGTTTTTATATTTCAACTCATGCTCAAGGCTTGCCCAAAAATCCATTGCAATTGTCCGCAGCTGAATTTCAACCTTAACCCGATGTTCAGTCTGACTAAGATAAACAGGAATCTCAACAACAAGGTGCAGACTCCTATATCCGCTTGCCTTAGGATTTTCAATATAATCCTTTTGCTCAACAAGCTTTATGTCAGGTTGCTTAAGTAAAATATCTTTTACATTATAAATGTCAGAAATATAAGGACAAATAACACGAACGCCTGCAATATCCTGTAAATTTTCAGTCATCGTCTTAAAATTTACAGAAAGACCTTTTTTTTCAAGTTTTTTCGCAATGCTGTCCGGTGATTTTATTCTGGATTTTATCGTTTCAATCGGATTTCTGCGCCCCGTAACCTTGTATTCCTTGTTCAAAATTTCAAGTTTCGTTTCCAGCTGTTTTATGGCGCTTTCATAAATCATCATAATTTCCTGAAACTGGAACGCCATTTTATAGAAATCTTCGTTGCTCTGAAGCCCCTTGTTCACCACAGAAGGCAAATCCGTTTCCTTTTCCATGGCTTCAGTAATCTCATCCGGCTCAACAGCAGCGTCAATCTCTTTCATAATTTTTTTCATATATTTAAAAAATAATTCTAAATAACAAAAGTTTCAAATTTTTCTGTAAAAAAATAAAAAAGTGGATTCTTCCATAGAAAAATCCACTTTCAACAAATGCTTCAAAAGCAACCTATTTCTATTTCATCAGTTCGCGGTATTTAAGCGCAAGTCGTTTCGATTTTACAGCCGCAAGTCCGCAATAATTAGAAGGATGCTCAAAGAAATTTGCCGGGTCAGCAACGCCCAGTTTTTCAAGCTGCGCAGTAATCTTTTCATACGCGTCTTTGTGAGTCTTCAAAACTTCAAAGAATGTTTTTCCTGTCTGTTCAGCTTCAAGCGTAATCTTACGGATAACCTCATGCCCATCGTTCACGCCAGCTTCTCCCAAAAGAATATAAGCCGGTTCAGCAAGAACACCGCCCTTTACCTTTCCACCAGCATTCTCAAGATTTTTAGCCATATTTTCGCGGTCAGCCTGAAGCCCTTTAACAACGCTGTTCATTCTTGCAACAGCCATTGTAAAACCGCTAACGTAGTCGGCAATAAAACGCTGGCTTGCAGAATTAGTCAAATCACGCTGATGTTCAGAAATCTGGTCCATATAAAATGTAATCACGCGCGGACACATAGCCTTCCACAAAGACTTTACGTGCTCGCTGTTCCAAGGATTTCGTTTCTGCGGCATAGTTGAAGAACCAACCTGAGTTGACGCAAAATATTCAAAAACCTCGCCAATTTCAGAACGCTGCAAGTTTCGCAAGTCATCAGCCAAATTTGCAATAATTCCAAACGCCACATTCATCTCAAGCAAAAGGCGAAGAACATATTCAGGCTCAACAAGCTGGTTCGAATATTCAGAAGGATGAAGTCCCAAAAATTCAACGTAAGTTTTTTCAAGCTCTTCCGGATTTTTTACAATCATCGAAGGACCATTGTAAGAGCCAACCGGACCCGCCAATTTTCCAACAAGCTGATTAGAAAGCTCTTCAATGCGCAAAATAGATTTTCCCAAACGGCTAACAAATTCCGCAATTGACCAGCCAAAAGTAATCGGAACCGCATGCTGTCCATGCGTTCTGCCAACCTGAGGAGTCGCACATTCGCGCTCAGCAATATCGCAAAGATAATTTTCAAGCTTTTTAAGCTCCGGAAGAACAACATTCTGCGTAACATCGCGCATTCGGCAAGAAAGCGCCGTGTCCAAAATATCAACCGAAGTCGCCCCCAAATGAATCAAAGGTCCGATTTTTGAATCAACCTTAGTTTTCATAACATTTACAAGCGCCCGGATATTATGTTTAGTTTTTTCCTCTTCAGCGTAAACTTCCTGCGGATCAATCGCCGCCGCAACATCATCAAGTTTTTTCGCAGTCTGTTCATCAAGTTCGCCGCGAATTTTCAAATGAGCCTTTACAAGAGCCGCCTCGCATTTTGCACAAGAACGAATGCTGGCCTCTTCAGAAATATACTTAGAAAGCCCGGCAAAAGCGTCAGCTTCCGACAAAGAATATCGATGATCGATACAAGAAAGATTTTCAAAAATATTACGTGTTTCCATAATTTTATTATAAAGAATTGCAAAAAGAATAACAACTTTCAAAAAACCAGGCGATTCCATTATTGAACGCTAAGATTCCACCCCGCGGCAAATTCCCCACGCCTGCTTCATTCCTCTAGAAAACCGGCCTTCCAGAGCCCGCTAACGCTCGGTCTCACTCCGTTCGCCTGCCTACGGCACTCTTCCAGCCCGGCGTAAATCCCTTCCGTGCAAAAAAAATAACCGCCAGATTTTGGCAGTTATTTTCTATAAAAACAAAATTATTTATTCAGCAAATTTATCCGGGCTTTTGTCACCAAAATTAAACGCCACACCAAAATAAATCTTATGTCGCTGACCACCGTTCACATCGGTTTTATCAAAATCACCCAATGTGGTTGTAACAATAGGCATAGTCAAATCATATCCAACATCAAAACCAAAATGGAATCCAGTCTTGTTCACAATCCAAACCCTGTAACCCAAATCAAAATTAAAATCAAAAGAAGCAAAACTACCAGAACAACTTTCCTTATCCTCATTTCCATATTCATTCATATACTTATCACTATATCCCACAGCAGAAAATGTATATCCAAATCCCGGAGAAACATAAAGCGAATGCATTTTTCCAAGATTAAAACGCACAGCCGGACCAAATGTAACGAAAAGATCTAAAACAACAGAGTCATCATGCTTAGAAAAATTATCATTAATTCCTACTTCCACGCCGGAAAAAGTCATATCAATTCCGTCAGAAAGGCTCATTCCAATATCAAGCCATTTTGTAGGTGAACCAAAATAAAAACCAAACTGGCTTTCAAAACCTACAGGATTTCCCTGACGCAGTTTAATATCATTTTCCAATTCATATTCAGAAAATGGCGTTCCATACATGTTCAAATCCATCTCAACATTCGCAAATACAGAAGCCACTGCAAAACCTGCAACAGCCAACAAACTAAACAACTTTTTCATATAAAAACTCCTTTAAAAAGATGTTTAATTCTACCCCCCCCCATCCGATTTCGTCAACCCAAAAAAAATAACTTAATTTTTCCCGTAAAACTATCACAACAAATAATTTTCTGTTAAAATAAAAACATGGCTAGTGTAAAAAAAACAAATGCAACCCGTATTCTTGAAACATTAAAAATTCCATACGAGGCAAAAGCCTATGATGATGACGTCGAGCATCCTCTTGCAAAAGGTGCCGCAAACCGCACTGCAGAAAAACTTGGAATAGATCCTGCCACAGTTTACAAGACAATCGTAATGCGAACAGACACAAAAGAACTCTGCGTATTTTTACAGTCATCACTCCACGAAATAAACCTAAAAAAAGCCAGAAACGCTGTCGGCTGCAAAGAAATAAATCCAATAAAACCAGAAGAATTGCTTTCTGCAACTGGTTATGTCAGAGGTGGCTGCTCCCCTCTCGGAATGAAAAAAAAGCTCCGCACATTCATAGATTCTTCCGCAATGAACCTAGAAAAGCTCCATATAAGCGCAGGAATCCGAGGAATGCAACTTTCACTTGCTCCAGCCGACCTTGTAAAAGCTTGCAATGCAACAGTTGTTGACCTGATTCTAGAATAATATTCATTTGGGTGGCTTTTTGTCCGTTTGCCAAGCGCAAACTCCCAAAAAACAGGCTTTCCGGGGTTCCGGCACCGCCTCATTCCTACGCTACGCTCCAGAACGGTTTCACCGCCCCTCCAATCCTTGCCACATTTTCACTGTCTTCAGCAAAAACCAACTATTGTAAAAACATGGTCGCAATGAAACTTCGTTTCTTACGACCACGACTAATCTCACTCAACAAGTTCCTTTTCAATTTCAAATTGTCTGCGCTAATAATCCAGATATTGTGAAAGCATGGTCGCCGATTTTTTCGATTTGTCTTACTATATCCAAATATAAAAGTTCGGATTTTACATCAGCGCCGCTTTCCAAACGTTTTCTGGCAAGTTTCTTCAAATTCTTTCTATATAAATCAATCGAATCTTCCAGTTCCGTTGCCATCGCAATTTTATCTTCATTCAAATGTTTGTTAATATTTATATGGATAAACTGCAAAAATTGCCTAGCCAGCTCAACATACGGAATAAGACGCTCCATGTCGTCCTGCTCAAATTTCATTTTTTTCTCAATGCTTTTCTTTAGCAAAAGACCAGCCGCCAAAACCTGATCTGTCATCGATTCAATCTCATCAATAACACTAATCATTATCGAAACATTTGTGCGCTGAGGCTCCGTCAAAGCCAACTGCTGGCAATTAATCGCATAGCGAACAAGCTGCTCATGCATCTGATCGCAATAATTTTCCTCATAAACCATTTCGTCAATATGTTCTTCAATAAAATCATCATCTCTAGCCTTTATTCCAATCTGAAGATGATCGAACATTTCCCGGGCAACATCCGTCATATCAGCAATTTCTTTTTCCATTCTGATAATGTGCATCGCTGGATTTTCTTTTGTAAACGAACTTTCTGCAAATTCAAGGTGATAAGACGTTTTTTCTTTTGTTCCGTCATTTTTTATGATTTTTCTAGAAAGAACCACAAGCTGATTACTGAACGGCATTAAAATCGCAGTGTTCAAGGTTTTAAAAACTGTATGCAACATTGAAATTTGAATAGCAATATTATCAACCGGTGTAATCCAAACAATAAAATTAACAAACGGCTTAAAAAATATCAACGCTAGACCAGTTCCAATCAAATCACCGCAGAACGCTTCGCTTCCGCACAACTTCCAAAACTCGCCATAACAGCATCAATTGTTGAACCAATATTCGAGCCAAGAGTCATTGCACAAGCCACATCAAGCGTTATAATCTCATTATATGCCATTGTAATAACAATTGCGCTGAATGCACTAGAAGAATGCATTAAAGCTGTAATAACAACGCCTAGCACAACACCCAAAAGAATCGAAAAAACGCCCCAACTTTGCATTGCACCAATAAACGAAAGCTTCGATGCATCAAAATTAAAAACATCAGAAAGTCCGCTAAGTCCCATGAACAAAAGTCCAAAGCCCATAACAGCCTCGCCAATGTTTTTACAACGCAAATCTTTTAATAATGTCAGAAAAAAGCCTAATCCAAAAATCGGAATCGCAAATGCAGAAATCTTAAAATTAAAGCCAAAAAGAGCGACTATCCAGGCAGTAATCGTCGTTCCGATATTCGCTCCATAAATAACGCCCACCGATTGGCTCAGTGTCAAAAGTCCAGCATTTATGAACGAAATCACCATGACCGTTGTCGCTCCAGATGACTGAATAATCATTGTAATTCCAAGACCCGTCAAAAGTCCAACAAATTTATTACCAGTCATCATACTTAAAGCACGTTGAAGTTTTTCGCCCGCACTTTTCTGCACTCCTGAACTCATCAGGCGCATTCCATAAAGCAAAAAACCAAGGCTTCCAATCAAAAGTAAAATCGCATTACAAATAGCCATGAACCTATTTTATCCTAAGAATAACTTATTTCAAAATAATAAAACATTTTCAATAAAAACTTTCCTCAAACCAAAAACCATTCCAAAAGAAAAACAACAACACAACAAACAGAAGCAACGGAAAAAAGTCCACCACCAAAAAAAGCGACAACAATTCCAAAAACAAGAGCCGCAATTCCGGCCACAGGAATTTGAGTCGCCTGAACAATCGCAGGAAAAGTCATAACAGTCAAAGTAATATAAGGAACATAATATAAAAATGATTTTATAAATTTATTATGAATAGGCTTTCTGATTAAAGTCAAAGGAAGAACCCGAATCAAATAAGAAACAACAAAAGAAATCAAAATATAAATCCAAATATTTCTTGTCATTTTCAGTTTTCCTTATGAGTAGTAGTATCATCCTCAACCGGTTTTACAATAGCACAAACCGCAGAGATTAAAACAGTAAGAATGATTGTCCTAGTTCCTCCAGAAATCTCTTTAATTCCCGGTAAAATTGAACAAAGATAACTAAGACAAAAACCACAGAAAACAGCAACTGCAATAACAAAATTTTTTTTACAAGGTGGAATAATAATCGCAATAAACATGCCATACAAAGCAACGCTCAAGGCACTGACTACTCTAACAGGAAGATAAGTTCCAGCCACAACCCCTAAAGAAGTCGCAATACACCACATCGGGATTGCAAAAAACATTGCACCATAGTTATAAAAAGGATTCAAAAAACCCTCGCGCGCAATTGAAATACCAAAAACTTCATCCGTAATTCCATAACCAATAAAAAAACGATGAAAAAATGGCATTTCTGGATTAATTTTCTGACTTAATGAACAACTCATCAAAAAGTAACGAGCGTTAATTACTAAAGTCGCAATAGCAACTTCAAAATAAGTAGTCTTCGCTTGAATTGCAGAAAAAAGAGCATATTCTCCAGCACTTGCAACATCTAAAAAACTGGCAAAAAAACCTTCAATAAAATTCAAACCAGCATTTTTAGCAACAATCCCTAATGAAAAAGCTACTGCAAAATATCCAAGTCCAATTGGAATTCCATCCTTTAAACCTTCAAAAAAAACATTCTTTTCCATAAATTCCAAGGCTTTTTAAATAGATAAAAAAAAAGCCCGGCGGCTGCCTACTTTCCCGCCGTAAGGGCAGTATCATCGGCGTTAGAGAGCTTGACTTCCGTGTTCGGTATGGGAACGGGTATTTCCTCTCC
>Ga0256404_1001915_pt1 | contig 47948 bp, 71 predicted proteins | sample RumenRJG_01DNA_FD_185990 | JGI IMG/M metagenome (GOLD analysis project Ga0256404, IMG submission 185990) | Bovine rumen microbial communities from Lethbridge, Alberta, Canada - RJG_01 | ecosystem: Host-associated > Mammals > Digestive system > Stomach > Rumen | place: Canada: Alberta | collected... | reverse complement strand
GGCAATCGAGGACTTCGGAAAGCTCGGAGAGAAGGATCCGTTCTTCAAGGAGCTGGATGAGTGCTGCAAGGAGCACAACGGCCTCTGGAATCCGGAGGCAGAGCGCCTGATCTTCAGTCATTTCGGTGTCAAGGTGAGCATCTGATACCCATCCGGCATCTGAATGAAATACACCTCATCACTTCCCTGATTTATTTCCAACACAGAGGGCCCTGCGGCGATTGCCGCAGGGCCTTCTGTCATGTTTATCGGAACCAGGCACCTTCAGCCATCAGCGGAGTCCCTGACATTAAGCAGCGTAAAGGATCCCTCCGGGCGGAAGGACAGGGTGATCTCGGTCATCTGCTCCGGTGTCTCCTTCATATCATGGTTAAGCCACAGAAGCGTGTCGTTATAGATTCCACCGATATGATAAGAAACTTCAAACTGCTTCCGAGAGCCCACCTCATCCGGGATCTCCCCAAAGCGAAAGCATTCGTTAAATACATCGAGCAGGATATGGGACAGGCCGTTCCGGTGAATCAGGAGAAGCTGATCCCGATGCGCGTAAAATGTTGTAAAAATCTGCAGCGTATACGAGCGGAAGGTTTTATGCTTCTGCTGTTCATAGGCGAGCTGATACTCCTCCATCAGGCTCATCAGATAAAAATAAACGATGTCATCCTTCACACCAAAATGCCTGTAATAGCTGGAGCGGTTTACGCCGGCCCTTTCACAGATCTCACCGATGCTGATTTTTTCATACGGTTTTTTCTCCATCAAAATGAGGAGCGCCTCCGCTATATACTGCTGAATCAGCTGTTCATTTAATCCTTTGATTCTCATAGCAACAATCTGCCCTCCTTTGTTGCTCCCGGGCCCGAAGGGATTGAATATAGAAACATTTGTTGCTATTATGGTACCGTAATCCGGATGACGAAACAAGAAGAAATCAGCCGCATATAAGAAAAGAGGTATTCACATGAAAGAAATCACAAAGAACCTGTATCAGTTCTCCGTATACATCCCGCCCATCAACTTCACCATCCATCAGTATCTGCTGAACACGGATCCTGCCATCCTGTTTGCTGCAGGAACCGCTCAGCAGGCGGAGGCAATTCTTCCGGACCTGAAGCAGATTCTCGGAAATAAGCCGCTCAAATATGTCTTCATTTCCCATATGGAGTCCGATGAGGCAGGCGGGGTATTCATCCTGAGGAGGGAATATCCTGATCTTCAGGTGATCAGCAGTGAGCTGACCGCAAGAGAGCTTCCCGGCTACGGCTACACCGGAACGATCATTCCGAAAAAGGGTGGAGGTGAGTTAAAGGATGGGGCGCTCGATCTGACATTCGTGGACTATCCGGCCGAAGTGCATTTGCAGAATGGGCTTGTGTGCCTCGAGAAAAACAGCGGTATCCTTTATTCCGCAGACCTGTTCCTGCGCTGGGGAAATGGGGTCGGAAAGACAGTGGATTCGACCTGGAAGGATGAGGTTTCCGCGATAAATGAAGAGCGCGTCCCGAATGAGGAAGACCGCGCCGCCCTTCAGGAAAAGCTGATGAAACTTGACCCGAAGTTCATCGCAGTCGGGCATGGCTTCTGCGTGAAGCTCGGATAACGAAATTACTGTCAGCAAAGCAAAAGAGGCTGCCACATCAGGGATATGCTGCCTTCAGGCAGAACAATAACAATTCCAGCCTGAGAGTATCATATCATTGTGCGACAGCCCCTTGTACCTCGCCTTTCCCGTCTGGTCAGACAGGATCTATGATTATGAGTGGCATCCCTTGCCGCAGGTTCCGGCCTCGTGGCCGCAGCTTCCGTCATGATGCTCTCCGTGATGATCGCATTTCACATCTTCCTGATAATTCAGCTTTCCGGCAATAAAATCATTCACCGCCTGATCAGCACTGCCGGCGCAACCGCCGTACAGCTTGATGCCGGCCTCCGCGAGCGCCATCTGTGCGCCTCCGCCGATACCGCCGCAGATCAGCGCGTCCGCACCGAGATTTCTGAGGACACCTGCGAGAGCGCCGTGGCCCTGTCCATTCGTGCTGACGACCTGAGCATTCTTCACGCTGCCGTCTTCAATATCATAGACCTTGAAATATTCTGTTCTTCCAAAGTGCTGAAAAATCTGTCCATTTGCCTGATCATAGCTGACTGCAATTGTCATTTTCTTAACCTCCCTGAAATCTGTGAGACCGCCCTGTCTTGCCACCGACTCGAAGCTCCATCTGCAGCAGCCAAATGCACGGTCATCCGAAAACTCCACATTTCCGCCTGTAATCCGGATACTCCGGCCATTCACAAGCGCATCCGCAATCTTCCGATGCGCGCTCCTGATGATGTTCTGCGCCGTCGACCGGGACACATGAAGCCGCTTCGCGCACGCCGACTGGTCAAGCTCCTCCTCGTCCATGAGACGCACCGCCTCCAGCTCATCGAGCGTCAGATCGACTTCCGAATCGGCATGTTCCGCCGCAAAAAAGCGACAGACAGGCAGCTGATAAATCGTTCTCGGCATCTGTGGTCTTGGGCTCGCTGCTGTTCGGATTATAAAGGCGGTACATATTGTACATGTTGCTCTTCTCTTTCGTGAACTGCATGGAATTAATAAATTCCATCGTTCCATCCCTCAGCTTTGCATATACATGGACATTCCATGCGCCATCATAGAGGCCATCCACCTTCTTTAGGAAGTCAAGAAGGCTTATATACTCAGTAAGATAGATCTTGAGGTTCGGATTATTCTGGTCATCCCACACCTCATCCGCCTTAGTCTCTGTGCTCTCAGCGGCTTCACCCGTCTGACCCACGGTTGCTTCATCCGTAACCGCTTCACCACTTACATTTTCTTCTGTTGTGTTAGACTCCGCAGCGCTCTCAACCGCCGTGTCATCTGCAAATGCAGTGACCGTCAGCGGCTGCGCCGCCGTCGGGACTACCAGCCCTGCACAGAGAACAGCTGCCAATACCTTCTGAAACATTTTCCGTTTCTTGACATACCCACGGGCAAGCCCGTGGGATTCCAGAGAAGTCTGATGTCTTACGACACCCTTATTCTCTGTGGACTAGCCAAAAGCCCACTACGCAGTCCTTCCATACGGAAGTTCTGGCTACTTTTACGGATGATATTTGCTGCACCGTTGATGTCTGCATTGACGCAGGTCCCATCTGCGGAACGGTACAGACCACGGCGGACCCGCTTTCCACTGAACTTTTCAATGTACGGATGTTCTACATCAAACTTCGGAATCGGATCATTGTCCAGAAAACTGGATTTTGACGTATAGGATTCTTCCTGCTCCACGTAGAGGATGCCCTCCTGTTCGCAGAGTGATGCCAGTATCTGGCGAAAATCGCCAAAACTGATCTGCACAAAGTTCTGATTGTTACGCCTGCCAAGGTCTGAACCACGCTTGAAGTCCGGACTATAGCCGACGACGATCGTACCAATGCCGTTATCGATGCAGTGATTAACAATATACCTGGCGGACTTACGCATAATGTCCTTTGTACGGTTATTCCGCTTTCTGGTAAGTGCATCCAAACGATGCGTCCACTTCTGGTTCTGATGGTCGGAAATCGACTGATAGTAAGCTTTCTGCTTGTTCCAGTAGCGGTTGATTGATTTGAGTTTACGCCCGTCCATAAGGAACGAGGTCCCGTTATCGGTTATACAGGAAGCCAAATTGTCTACGCCGATGTCGATTCCCATGATGCCATTGTTGGATACCGGCTCTTTGGTGGCTGCTTCATAGCAATACTGGATCTTGAAATAAGTGCCATCGTAATTCGGAAGGACGCGGACTTCCTTGATTTTCCTGTCAGCCAGACGTTCCGGGAATGGGATCTGGATACTCTTAATATCATGAGTTTTTGCAAACTCGTGGCTCATAGGTATGAAGATCATTCCGTTTTTGACATGGATCGCATTGGTTGACAAAATCAGATTAAAACAACCGCCCTTTTTACGATAGTGGGGAATCTTTACGTCGTGGTAACGGTAGTCTCCGGCTTTGCATTTCTTGATGAGGTTAAAGAAAGACTTAAAACTGCGGTCTGCAATCTTTAATGTCTGCTGTGCGATGCCAGCCTGAAGAAGGCCGTAATTCTCATTCATTTTGCAGTAATGATAGTTACTCTCGTAGTTCAGGAACTTCTTCTCATTAAAAAAATACTGGCGGATGTTGTACAGAGCCACGTTGTACAGGTTGTTACTGTATTGGCACATCTCGCGGAGGCAGGCATACTGCTTTTTGCTGAGTCCGCGAATTACGTTTGTCTGTGTCAAAAACATGAATGTCTCCTCCTTTCTGATATTGCTATATTGATATTATATAGTAATATTATATATTTGTCAAAGAGAAAGCGGCTTTCATCCCACAGGCAAGCCTGTGGGTTTTACGCCGCAAATTATAAAAAAAAATACTATCTCTCTCGTCTCACTGCTCATGTGCAGCCTCCTCTTCGCACCATTTGATTGTGTGGTTTAAGCAGCAGATGCCCAGACGCAGAAGCTGAAAGTCTCTTTTACTGTAGCTTGGTGTATTGAGCTCCTTTACTTCCATTGTCGCTACAGGCCAGCTCAGTGTGTCCCGCACCGGGTCTCTGTACAGGCCTATGCTCCTGTGCATTTTCTTGCTTGTTGCAAATACGGCGCAGATCTGCATAGTCACGACTCCCGTAAGGTATTCCATACGTGCTTCCGGCGGTATCTTGTCCGCCGGGAAAAAGCAGACGCCTTTTGACGTGCTGTTATTTCCTATCGCAAACCAGTCCGTGTTAGACCGGATTGTCTCGCCCCTGTCGTAGCGGATAAACTCTTCTGCACTCATAAACCTGCATACGATCATCAGCTTGCTACCTCCTCGTTATATCTGATGTGGATGTTAATTCCGCACTCATCTCTCAAGATCCCGGTGTAATCCTCCCACTGGAGGTTCCCGGTCGCTAACGCATTGGTTTTGATCTCAAACCGGCCCATAAAGCGCTCAAGCCGCTTGGTGCCGAAGTCAAACTCATCATGCAGAGTGAGCAGGCTCATGACCAGCATTGTGTCGTAGGTCTGCTCGCGGATCGCCTTGCTGGCAGCGGTCAGGTCCGCATTGCTGATCGCTACGGCGATGTGATATGCTCCACGGTTCTGCAGCTCCTTTTTAAAATAATCAAGCCCGTGCTCCTTGATCTGCTTGTAGGCGTACATCATGCCTGCCAGCCTCGCATCATCCTCACGTCTTCCCATTTGTCATGCACCCCCTCCAAAGCTTCAAATTTTCTGGTTTTTATGTGTATTTTCTGAATATTTAGTACTCCCAGATATCCCCCATATTATCCCCATTGTTCCGCCATGGCCTTTGCTATTCCAGGAAAATCCGCATCATATCCGTTTTTATCCTGCCCTGTGTTCTTAACGGTCGAAGGGCTCCAGATCGGCCCAAGCTTCAATGATGCAGTTAACGCAATCGTGTATATCCAGTCCTTTAATAACCCATACCGGTGGTTCGTCCATCCACCCATGAAAGCACTTCGCGACGCCCATCGCGTGGTAGTAGATGTGGTCTTTGGTCTCACCCGAAAAGGTAACATACCGGTACATGCCATCCGGAGGCAGCTTCTCCTCCGGTTTGTACCATGTCACAATCTGTTGTCTCTCAGATGCCGGTCTTCCCGTCTTCGCGTCTCTGTTCATAGTCCTGTCTCCTTTCTTGTTCAGCGCACTGCCCATGATCCGGGCAGGCGCTTTTTCGTCCTCAGTTTCCCTCGATCGCCGCAATCATCCTATGTCCTCCCGATACGGCTCTGGAATCGGCATCCATGCAGTTATCTCCACATCCTTGTCTACAAGGTCAGGTGTCCACACATCATACTCGTTCAAATAGTCTTGTGTTACGCTTGAAAACCAGTACCAACGCCCATTATGATAATGGGCCGTTGCTGTAAATGGTTTGTCCTTGATGTCTGCATAGTAGACTTCGGGATTGTGATTCACCCATGTCACATTCACTGGATCATTGTTTTCAGGCAACCGCTCACTGCACGGAATCCACCGCTGTTCTGGCTGTGCGGGACGCATCTTCTCAAAGTTTTCTCTGCTGACCGCTATATTCGGCAGTTCGTAAAAACGATAAAACTCTGACATCCTGAACGGATCTTCAACGTCTGGATCATTGCCATACCCTTTTATGACTTCAGCCAGTTCAATGATGAATAAATCATGTATCTTTGCCATCTTTCTCACCCTCCTCTTGGTATAGTTCTGGCAGTGGCATCCATGCAAGCACTTCATCCTTCACAGCTTCATTTATCCATGACGGAATGTGTCTCGGCAACTGCCACCCGTTGCTGTTGTACCGCATCTTCCTGATGTAAGTTTCATCAATGTCAAACCCCAAATCTTTTGCTTTTGCCTTCTCCGTCATTGTGACCAGAAATTCACCATATTCTTCTGGCAATCTCTCACTGCACGGTATCCACCGCTGTTCTGCCTGTGCGGATGGCAAATCTTTTATCTGATCCCACACCTTTGCAACATTCTTGTCTCCAGTAACGCTCCATACTGCATCTGCCACATCTATCGCCGCTTCCCTGTCAATCAAATCGCACGCATGCGTTTCCGTGCGTTCTTCGTGCGTTTCCTGTGCGGACGGCAAACCGTTAATCCAATCATCAAGCCGCTTTTTATTGCTATCCGTTCCCATGCGGTACATTACGTGCATATGGAGTGCATCAATCGCCGCCTGTCTGCTGATTAAATCACTCATCGGTTCTCCTTCCCAGAGCATCAAGCATTGCACCCATTACATATTCCAATATATTGATTTTCACATCACCAACAACAGGGAAATGCTCTTCGTCTCGGAGAGAATGTGTGTAATATTGCCCTTTACGACATTTCCACTTCCCGTTTACTCTTGTGATTTCATACCCACCTATTGCATCAGCCTCTCCTTTTCTGGTTCTGACGGGGTATGTTGGCGTAAAATACGTTTCATATCCTGCCCATTTATTCTGATACAGCTTACTCATCGGTTCTCCTTTCTGCTCTGTGCTTCAAATACTGCTCCCAACAAGCAACACCAACAGGATTCGGACAGGAGTCCAACAGTTCGCATTTTCCCGGCAACCATTCGTCTATGCCGTTATAGTTGCAAGCGCAGGTATCATCAAAAAGTTCTGCGAGTAGACAAGCGACTGTGTGGTTGTTCCACTCTGGCTGTGCGGATGGCAAATCTCGGATAGTGTTGACATGATCGGGATGCGGCTCATCATCCGCGACGCGCTTGCTCTCGATCATCCGCTTGACCTTGCCCCAGCAGATTGGGCAGAGGTGGACGGTCATCTCGTCCCCGCTCATGTTTTCGAGGTCAGGGTCATGGTCGATCTCGTCCTGCGTGTAGGTGCCGGCGGTCAGGGTGATGATACCCGCCGTGCTGAGCGATGAGCGGCCACAACGGTCGCACGTGTAGTATGTATGTCTCATGTTGTCTCCTTTCTGCCCGTCGCTTAGTTAAACGGCAGCTCCTCGTCAATCCCGTTCGGGATTTCCATAAATCCGTCCTCGTCCGGCTTCTGGCCGGGTGCCGGTTTCGGCGTGGTTGGCGCGTTCTGCGTGGACGCTGTCTTGCTCTCTCCGAACTCTACGTCCTCGCACACGATCTGCATGCCGTACACCGTCTTGCCGTCCTTGTCTTTGTAGTTGTCGTTGCGCATCCATCCCTGGACGACGATCTTTGATCCCTTGCGGAACCACTTGTCTACGAACTCGCCCTGCTTTCCGAAGGCGACGCACTGGAAGAAGTCCGCCGTCGGCTGTCCTTCTCTCTTGAATCTGCGGTCTACCGCGATGCGGAACCGCGTGATCGCTGTCGGGGTCTGCCCTGTCGAGTATCTTGTCTCCGGGTCAGCCACCAGCCGCCCGATCATAATGACTGAATTCATTCTTCCACCTCCGTAATCGTGATTTCCGTGCGTGGGTTTTCTCTGTCCCACAGCACCCGGCTTCCGTCCATCGACACGACAATCCGCGAGTTGTCATCCGCCAGCATGCCGGCATCGACAAGCACATCGAGGACTGCTTCCTGCAGATTGACCAGGTCTACCTTCCTTCGCGTGTGCATGTAGAAAAGGCATTTCACATTCACCTTCGTGTCGATCGGGCTTTCCGGTCTCTCCTGCATGATGTAGGCGCCGGCGTCAAACCGGTACTTCTTGTAAGCCTGCGACGGCGTGATGAACCGCTTGCCCGTCCGCGGATTCATGTAGATCTGCTGCGAGTTTTTCTTACTCACCGGGTTAATCGGGATCACGCATTTAATCTCTGTACTTGTCAAAGATGACATCCTCCTTTCTCCATCCCGGATAGATAAGCTGCAGATACTCAACCGCTGCCTTCTGGTAGGCGCTACGCATGATGCCGTTGTCCATCCGCTCGTGGCAGTTCCGGCAGACCGTAACAATGTTCTGCTCGATCCCCATCCCACCGTGCGCCCGGCTGATCACGTGCGCTTCCGGAAGCCCCGGCGCTCCGCAGAAGATACAGCGTCCCTTGTCGCGTTCATACACCCTCTGCTTCACGTCCTTCGGGATCGCGCATGCCTTTGTCCTTCTGTGCATCCTTTCTCCTTTCTCTTTCAAGTTCGAGCTGCCGCATGTGCTCCAGCTCCGCGGGCGGCAGCGTCTCGATTCCGAGCGCCTTCGCATCCTGGATGAGCCCGTCCGTGAGTACCGTCATTTCCTTCGTGCTGTACTCGTGCGACCCTCTCAGCACGCAGTACGTGCGGTAGATCACCCCGTCCGCCATGCACCGCACCTGCGATGTCGGCTTGAGATGGACCGTTGCCATGTGGAGGGCTTTCGCCTCCGCCTCGTCCGTATCCGGGATCATGCAGCGGATCGCCTGCCCGCCCACTGTCTGGAGCTGTCCGTAGTCTCGGAGCATGCGGTTGTGGCACTCCGTCTTGCTCATCCGCATGGCGTCCGCCACCTTGCTGAGCAGCACCCAGTAATACGCATTCTGCGTCAGCGTTCTGTGCTTCTTTTTCTCCTTCAGCTCGTATGTCTTCCCCTGCGTCTCCGGCCGCTTCACGGCCTCGATCAGCCACAGGAGGAGCTGTTCTGCCGTGCCCGTCATGCGAGGCCCTTCTCTTCGAGGAGCTTCCGGTATTTCTCCGGCAGCGGGATGCCTTCCGGCTCCTCGTGCTTCTCTTCGATCTGCGGTGTCTGTGCTCTCTCGGTCACGAGCTGTGTGTAGACTCTCGCGCTCTTCGGGAGTGCCCGCTCGTCATTCATCCGCTGTCTGACTCCCCGGTAGACCCTTAAAAACTGCGACATGCAGACCGTATCGACCTGCTCCGTCGGGGTTCCGGCCCACGACCGGATCTGTGTCGGAGTGGCAACTGCTTCCTGCACGGCCGGAGGCAGCTTCGCGAATTCCTCTTCGGCTCCGTAGGTCCCATTCCGGATCGCCCGACGGACCATCGACCAGGCTTCGAGATCACCCGGAAGATCTTCCTCCGGATGCCGCTTGATCGTCTCCGCGATGATCTGGCCGGGCTTCGGCGGGAATCCTTTTGCATCGTGACGGGCGAAGGACCAGAAGCCTTCCTCCGCGGTATGGAAGTCCATCTCACCGAAGGTCATTGCCCAGGCTGTTGTGGTGCGCATGATCTGCTCCGCTCCCGCGTCCTTGAGGAATTCCGGATAGATCGTCTGGATCTCAAGGATCAGCTTCCCCGCTTCCTGCTTTGTCATTCTTCCTCCCCTCTGGCCAGCCGCATCAGGTATTCCTCACCGCTCTGGGCTGGCCTTTTTTTCTCTTCCTTGAGCGGATAGACGTTCTGCCACCCGTTCAGTGTTGCGTTCTCGAGCATCTTCCGCTGCGTCTCGTAGTCATCAGGCGCGAGCGTGTCGAGGCGTTTCAGCAGCATCTCGACAGCTCTGTCTGTCATCGGCTTCCGGAGCTTCTTCCGGTTGTCGATGAAGGCTTCGAGGGCATCCCTGATTGCCAGATCGGCATCATCAAGGGCGCTTGCCGCCGCTTTCTTTTTTCTCTGTTTCTTGCTCTTCTCTAAATCTTTCTCTATCTCTAATTCTGTATCTATCTCTTTCTCTATCTCTATCTCTGGTGGACATTTTTGGACACGCGGCGACATTGTCGCGACATTGTCCGGACAATGTCCATCGGTGAGAAGTCCCGCTGCCTTTCTGGCCCTCTGCCTGCGCTTTGCCTGCGCTGCGCCTGTCTCGGATCCGACCATTCCAGGAAGTTGTTCAAGTACTGCCTCGTCCTCATTCTTTTTTGTGAGGAGTCCGGCCCGGATCAAAAATTCCATCGTCACTTTGACGTTATCCGGATCTTCATCTATATCGAGCGCAACCTCGTCGGGAAATGTCTCTTCGATGCCGTCGTAGTAGAGAAATCCATTGTCTTTCATGCTTTTCAACAACATTTTGAGATAGATTATTGTATAGGTATCGCCCCCGGCCAGCTTCCGGAGCTTTTTAATTGCCTTGTCGTGAAAGAAGTCTTCCGAAAGCTTCAGCCAGTAATATTTCTTCTCAGCCGCCATTTACTTTCTCCCTCTTCGCCTTGGTCGAGAGGATCGCGTTGATGACTGCCGGGAACTCCTTGTCGGGAAGCTCCTCGAGTTTCTGCGTCGCGCCGCTCGAGTAGTAGGACGCGAGCTCGCTTTCAGGCAGCGGCCCCGGTTCCGGCATCTCGCTGTTTCTCTTGCGGATCTCTGCCAGGTGCGCGGCTGTCATCATCGCCACACTGGTCGGCTTCTCCTTGGCTCTCTGCTTCTGCGTTCCGCTCTGTTCCTTGTTCTGCTCGTTGATCGCATTCGCGACTTCCTCTGCGCTCGCCATCTGCTGATCCGATCCGATTCCAAGCATCCCGAGCGCCCGCCCGACTGAAGACGTCTCGCAGTTCTCGATGTACGACGTCTTGTTTATGAACGAGCTTGACTCTTTTTCCTGTGCCATGCCTGTAGCAAGCACCTTTCCTGTCTCGTCCTGGACTGTCGTCTTCATCAGGACGATGCCGTCCTCCATCTTGAGGATGTCCGTCGTGATCGTGCCTTCGGGGCAGAGCTCGCGGAAAGCAGCAACGCGGGCTGCGACACACACGTAATTTTTCTTGCCAACCTCGATTTTTTTGACGCGCTCATTAACGCTCTTGATTCCATCCGCCGTGATCATGCCTACCACCTCACTTGATGATCATGCTCGTGTTGGTCACGAGCTCTGCGCCAGGGACCGTCTGACCGGCCTTGATTGCCTGCTTGATCTTCGCCTTGTCTGCCTCCGGATCCTTGAACCGCTTGAACTCAAACGGGAGGGAATCGAAGTCCGTAACGTTAACTGAGGGAGTGTTCCGGTATGAGATTGAGAGCCGCGCCGTCTTGAATTTCTCACCGGCGAGGCTGTTCTGCAGATACTTCTGCAGGCTCTCGATCTTGTTATTTACGGCTTTCAGACGGTCATTGAAGCTGTCGCGCTCCGACTTGAGAGCGTCTGCGTCTGCCTTCAGGTCCTTGATCCAGAGGCCGATGTTCTCAACCTTCTCGTCACGGTCCATCTGGAGATCGCGGAGCTTGTCAAGCGCTTCCTCGCTCACGATCTCGCCTGTTTCCGGATCGACGGCTGCGTCGAACGCCTCTGTGATCTGCTGGTTGATTTCATAAAGATTCATGTTCTTCCTCCTTCTCCTCGAATTTGCGGACCAGTGTTTTTACTGTGTCCATAAAAAGCGCTGCGTCTGTGTCGCTCCTGATGGAGCTTGCAAGATTGGCAACTGCCAAGCCTAAGATGCTGGCGTTGAAAAGCCGTCTGTATTCCTCCTCGCTGATCATAACGTTGCTTTTAGGCGCGGCGGCGAGAGAATCAATAAAATCATCGAGTCCCTTAATTTCCGTTGAAGCTTCCGCATCTTCTGAATGCGCCTCTGTGGGCTCCTGCGTGGCTTCCTGAGGAGCTTCCGGCTTCTCTGTGATAGCTTTTTCTCCGGCTTTCTTCCTGCGCGTCTCTGCGTCGATCCTGTCGACCAGAGCAGGAATGTCGCGGATCAGGTCGAAGATGATTTCTCCGACACCTGCGACATCCTCAGTGTCGAGATTCCCGTCGTAATTCCTCATAAGGATTCCAAGAGTACGCAACTCATTGAACCGATCCATGATCTCAGCTTCTTCGTCCAGCGCCATCATCTTTTCCCTCCATACACTCTCTGGAACATGTCAATCGCCGTGTCGATGCCTTTGGCCTCTGCCTGGCGCTCCTCACTGCCTTCATTCTTGCCCGCGCTGAGCATTCCCTTCGCCATGCTCAGCAGGTTGATCACCTGATCAAGCTCGATGCTTACATTCTTCTTTTCGTCCATTTCCTTAGTCCTCCTTGTAGTATGTGATAATTTCGATCAGAGCCGAGGCCGCAATCATCGCGATGCCAATCAGGCCTCCGATCATTGTTGTTGCCGGTGCCTTCTCGACGCAGAAGCAGGAACCGAATGTGATTCCGGTTCCGGCCGCCGCCAGAAGGCTCTCTACAATCTCGATCTTGCGTCTTTTTCTCTCCTCGCGGAGCTCTTCCGCGCGGAGCAGCCTCCGCTGAGTCATTTCCTGCGTCATCCTGATCAGGTCGTCCTTGATCAGGTTGTCCTTGATTTCCTTCATCTTTTCCTCACGATCCGGATGATCTCCTCATCCGTGATTGACGGGTCGGCTTTCACGATCCGTCTAAGCTTTCCGAGATCTGTCCCTTCCGGGTTGTCCCGGAGGTGGTAGTAGTTCTGCCGAGATCCGAGACCGGACATTCTGTAAAACCGTTCCCGGTCGCCGTGAAAGTTCGCCCTGAGGTGGCTTTCGATTACCTCGTTAAGAGGGTCTTTCATCCTCCTCACCTTCCTTCTCAAGCACGCCGAGGGCTTCCGGCATGCCGCTCAGGACGGCCTTCAGTGCGGCTCCAACCCAGTCAAAGCGGGGACTGTCTGACATCACGCTGGCTAAACCTTCGAGCTGGTCGTATCTATCCCGCAGGATCAGGGCTGCTTCCTTCTTCGTCATACGGCGTCCTCCTTCCTGCTCAGAAATTTGTTAACGAAGTAAGTCTGTCCCTTGCCGGTAACCTTGACTGTCTTCGTGATGTGGTTCGCGCCCGACCCGTCGATGTAGCTTGACTCCTTGATCTCAAAGAGCCCCATCTCCATGGCTCTCTGCGTCGGCATGTTGGCGTCAGAGCGGTTCCCTTTGATCAGATATCCGTTGTCCCGCATCCAGCGGAAGAGCCTCTTCTGGCCCGTCTCAATGCCGTTCCCGCGAAGGATCTTCGCCAGATCTCCGATCAGGATCGATGTCTTGGATGTGGCAACCGCGTCCGCGAAGATCACCTTCGGGCGGTTCGCTTCTTTCTCAACCTCAAGGGCTTTGCGCTTGTCCTGCTCGTCCTTCAGGGCCGTCAGAACCTTGATCATACTGTCTGGGTTGAGGATTGCTTCCTCAATCGTCTTGGGCGTCATGTACGCGCCGTGTCTCCGGATCGAGGGAAGGACTTCCGATGTGACCCAGTGCTTAAATTCCTTCGCCGTCGGGAGCTTGCTTGCAAACACCAGGCTGTAGACGCCCGACTCGTTGATAACTGTCATGTTCTGAGCTCCGCCAAGGGTGTCACATTTCGTTACATCCTTGTCCTCCTCATCCACATGGTCAAGGAGTGCCTTTCTCGGATTGGCGTAACCGAGCGCCTTAGCAATGTCGTTTCCCACAAAATATGGCTCACCGTTAATCTCCGATGCACGGATCGCTCCGAACTTGTCGCTGCTGAACTTCATAATTTCATCCATCTTTTCACCTCCTTGTTTGGAATTATCCGGCCTGCTCGTTACTATCAGTAACGTTTCCGGATAAAAAAATTTTATCGCGTTCCGATTTCTTTAGATGAAGAGCGGCAGTTAATTTTACGATTTCTGATGCCGCGCATTCATCGCCGTCAAGGATTGCATAAATGCGGTTTCTTGAGCATCCCAGCCGTCTTGCGAGGAACGAGATTGATATTCCGCTTTGATCGATGATCGACCGGAGCAATACACCATCTGTCATGCCTTTCACCTCCTTATTCTGTTCTGCGGTGTTGCTTTTCAGTAACGTTCCGTTACCAGTATAATAGCACTGCGTTTGTTGCGCGTCAATAACTATTTCGTTGTTTTTCGAAAACGTTTATGATATGCTGATTAAGGCAAAAATCCCATAGCCGTGGGAAAAGGAGGAAAGATGCTTACTCTATATAAGAACATCAAACGACTAAGAGAAGAAAACGGATGGTCACAGGACGAGCTGGCGAAGCGGGCAGGATACAAAAACCGATCGGCAATTGCCAGGATCGAAACGGGGACGATTGATCTACCGCAGTCAAAAATTCTCGTTTTCGCGAATGTCTTTGGCGTATCGCCAGCTGATCTCATGGGAAGTGACGGGTGTGAAGACGCTCAGCCTCTTCACGACGACGAGCGATCAATCCTAAGAAAGTATGAGCAACTTAACGTTGCCGGCAAGCATAAGCTCCATGAACGTGCAGACGAGCTGATCCATCTGGGATACACCGACGAGCTGCTTGCGGCACACGATGAGGGCGCGACGGAAGACCAGAAGGCAGCCGCCCTAAAGATCATGGAAGACGATGACGAATGGAAGTGAGCGGATGGATTATGAAGAGCTTCTCCGGGAGTCCGACCGCCGCGGGCTCTCTGTAAAAGAAAAGGATATCCCGGGATTCGGCGGGCTGATCTGGCAGAACCGGATCGCCATCCGGAAAGACATCCCGACACTCCGGGAAAAGAGCTGCATCCTTGCAGAGGAGATCGGGCACGCGGCCACCACAAGCGGGGACATCCTCGCAGACGGCCCGCTGAGCCGCAAGCAGGAGCTCGCTGCAAGGATGTACGGATACAACCTCAAAATCGGCTTACGGGGCATCGTAGAGGCTTATGAGGCGGGGTGCCGGAGCAGGTACGAAGCGGCGGAGTACCTCGACTGCACAGAAGAATATCTATGTGAGGCAATGAAGGCTTACAAGGGAAAATACGGGCTCTGGGCGGCATATGACGGATACCTGGTCTGCTTCGATCCGCCCGCCGTGCTCCGGATGATGTAAAAAAGCCCCACCGTAATGGCAGGGCCGGAGCGAAAAGAAGAACACGCTTATTATAGCATAAAAATCCCTGCTGCGTTGGAACAGCAGGGAAAAGGATGATAAAGAAAGTTGACCACGCGCATAGTATATCACAATGCGCAAAACGAGGGAACTATGAAGATCACGAAAACAAAATCGGGAAAATGGACGACCGTTGTCGCGGTCGGATACGACGTGCAGGGCAAGCGGCACATGAAGCGGTTTACAGATGCAAACAAGGCACGGCTCCGGCAGACCGCTTCGGACTATCTGGCCGCGCACACCACGTATACGGAATCGTCAGCGCTTTCCACGTGCCTCGCAAGGTATATAGACGTCCGCGCCTCCGTGCTCTCTCCGGCCACTGTGCGGAGCTACAGGCAGATCGAGAGAGGACTGGCCGCAAGGTACGCGGCACTTGATGCGACGCCGATCGACCGGATCACGGAACGCGACCTGCAAACGCTGGTGGCGAGTCTGCAGGAAGAGGGAAAGTCGCGGAAGACAATGCAGAATTGGCTGGGGCTGATCGGATCAGTCATGAAATGGTCGCGCGTCCCAGTCCCGCCCGTGAAGCTCCCGCCGAAGGAGCACAGGGAGTACGAGATACCGACAGAAGAGGAAGTGAAGCGGATCACGGCCGCTGCCGCAGGGACGCCGATGGAGATCCCGGTCACGCTAGCGCTCTACTCCTTGCGGCGGGGAGAGATCGCCGCACTGACGATTGACGACCTCGACGGCTGCACGATCCATGTGCACCGGTCCGCCGTGTATGCCGACGGTGGGGAGCTGATCGTGAAAGACACGCCCAAGACATCCGGGTCGGACCGGTATATCACGATACCGGAGCGCACGGCAGAGCTGATCAGACACCAGGGCTATGTAACGCAGATGACCCCGGAGGCGATCTCAGAGGCGTGGAGGCGGCTCCTGGACAAGCTGGGCATGCCGCACTATGTCTTCCACTCCTGCCGCCATTTCTTCGCGTCCTACTGCTCAGAACGGGGCGTTCCGGAGGCCGATATCCTCGCCTCCGGAGGATGGAAGACGGACCACGTCATGAAATCTGTCTACCGCCAGGCGATGCGGAAGAACCGCGCGACAGACGCGATTTCTGACCTGCTCGGATAGTATATACACAGTATCTATAAGTAGATGAAAAAGTGAAACAGAAAGTGAAACAATTTTGTGAAAAACGGATTTCCATATGGTAAACAGCGTTTGACATTTAGGCATGAAAAAAGCCCGGAAAGTGGCGGTTTTACAAGGCTTTTGCGCCTTTATCACCGCTTTCCGAGCCTTCGTCCCTGATGGACCTGGCGGGAATCGAACCCGCAAGAAATTCGCAAAAAATGTTGATTTTATGCTGGTCTGACAAATAAGTGAAACAATTAATGAAACAGTTTGCTCTTGACACTTTTAAAGTATAGGTGTACACTATAATTATCAAAGGAAAGGAGATGCGATATGTGGACAGAAATAAAATTTGCTTGTGGGCATACAGCGGAGGTACAGCTTTATGGAAGCCGCGAGAGCCGTGAGTGGAAGGCTCAGCAGATGGTGAACGATCTTTGCCCGGAATGCAAGGCAAAGAAGGAAAATGAGGAGCTTGGATCCTTTGAGTCGGGAGAGAATCTTCCGGAGCTTGAAGGTTCCCCGAAACAGGTTGCATGGGCTCGCAAGATCAGGAAGTCCATGATTGAGAAATGGGAAGGCGAAGACGTCGGCATCGAAAGAGCTGAGGAAAAGTTCGAAGAATATAAAGAAAGCGGGAAGTATAGCGACGAGAAAATCGCCGCCCTCAAAGAAGCTGTAGAGTGCGCTAAGGAGGCAAAGAAAACACTCTACATCGTGCGGATTGCCCTGAGAAAGATAAGCTCTGCAAAGTGGTTTATCGAAAACAGAAGTTTCGGGATGACGGATCATAACATCATTAGGGCGTATATCGAATACGCCAAGCATCCAGAATATGATTACGATCATCTCATGGATACCTGCAAGGAACTTGTAAGAGAGTACGGTGGCGAACTCGAGGAGAAGCCGCAGGAGCAGAAGGACGCCGAAGCAGAGGCCATGCTTGCTCCGGAGGGTCATGAGGACGCAAAGATCATCCGGATCAAGCAGGCCCCGAATGGATGGGTTGAGGTATGCGATAGGGTTGATTACTCGGCATACCTGAAGCTCCACGATCTTGGATTTAATAAGGACTGTGAGCATCAGATTAACTCGATGACTCCTCCGGCCGCCGACGTGGCCGCTGCCGCAATTGCAACACTCCTCAAGGCCGGGTATCGGGTGCTCTGCTACGACGCAGAGGCCCGTCAGAAGGCCATCGACGGAACATGGGAGCCGGAAGACCGGCACTGGATCTACTCAAACAAGTCGCTCAGCAAAGAGGGGCGCGTGGTGATCCAGCTGGTGTATGGCGAGGATCTCTACGACGCGGCACGTGAGATCCGTGGGAGCAGGTATAGTAGGCCGGATGTCACGGTCCCGGCCTCCGAGTGGGCCGATATCGAGGAGTGGGCAAGGGTACATGGATACCGCATCAGCCCAGGAGCTCAAAAGCTCCTCGACACTTACAAGGAGCAGACAACGGTTGTGACGGACATCAAGCAGGTCGAGCTCAAGCACAAGGATGATAAGCTTGGGCGGATCCTTGAGAGTTCCGCCGATGTGCTGGAGGACCTGAAGGATGAAGATTAAAACCAGATTGTATTCCTATCAGCAGGAGGCAGTTGATAAGCTCCTTCCGCTGAAGGTGGGAGCCTTGTATATGGAGCAAGGCACCGGAAAGACCAGAACAGCCTTAGAGATCATCCGGCACCGGCTCGAAGCCGGAAAGATGGATGTCGTACTCTGGATGTGTCCTTGCTCCGTCAAGCGTAACCTCCGCATGGACATCACGTATCACTGTGGGAATTACCCCGATCAGATCGTGATCCGAGGTATTGAGAGCCTGTCATCGTCCGACAGGCTTTACCTGCAGCTGTGGAAGCTGGTGACAACCCATGTGGTCATGCTGATCGTGGATGAGTCCAACCTCTGCAAAAATAAGGACGCGATCCGTACGGCGCGGCTGATCGAGCTTGCGAAGCACTGCAAGTACCGGATGATCCTCAATGGGACGCCGGTAAGCAAAAGCGAGGCGGACATGTATGCGCAGTGGTATATCCTCGACTGGCGCATACTTGGCTATCAAAGCTACTACAGCTTTGCGGCCAACCACATCGAGTATGAGACGATCACTCTCCCATCTGGATACGAGGTGCAGACGGACCGGATCAGACGGGTGCTTAACGTGGACTACCTCTCGAAAAAGATTAGCCCTTATACGTACCAGGTACGTAAGGCAGATGTCCTTGATCTGCCGAGCAAGACGTATTACACCGAGTATGCCTGCATGACGGATGACCAAGAGGAGATCTACGACAAGACAAAGGAAAATTATCTATTTAACGTTGACGACATGAGGAGCGAGACAATTTATAAGCTCTTCACGGCCTGTCAGCACGTCGCATCCGGCCGGAAGGTATCGCCAGACCCGCAGCAGAAAATGACAACAAGTGAGATCTTCGCGAACCCGGAGGACAATCCACGGATACAGGCTCTTGAGCACATCATTGATAGCCGTATCCCAGAGGGCGAGAAGTGTATCATATTCTGCAAATATTCTCAGGAAATCTCGGAAATTGAGGACATTCTGAACCGTCGTGGGTTTGACTGGGTGGAATTTACCGGACGAATCCGACAGAAGGAGCGCCAGAGAAATCTCGATGCTTTCCGGAGTGATACGCAGTATCTCCTCGCCAACAAGATGTGTGGAGCATATGGACTAAACCTGCAGTTTTGCCACAATATGATTTTCTACAGCAATGATTTCGACTTGGCAACACGGGCGCAGGCAGAGGACCGTATCCATCGCATCGGCCAGACGCATGAGGTCGCGATCTATGACATCATCGTGTACGGCACGATTGACACTTTCATCTGCAGCTGCATCGGCCGCAAGGAAAACATGGTCGAGGCTTTCAAGCGTAGCATCGACGAGTGGAAGAAAAAGAAAATCGAGGAGGGAGGCAAAAATGAAACTGTACATAGACAAAGACGTATACGAGGCGGCAAGAGAGCGGATCGACTACTGCTTTCGTGAGTTTCCACAGATTCTTGTGGCGTTTTCGGGAGGCAAAGACAGTACCGTGCTGCTTAACCTCTGCTACGACTATGCCAAAGAGCACGATCTGCTCGATCATCTGGCGATGTATCATCTCGATTACGAGGCTCAGTATCAGATGACAACAGATTTTGTGACGGAGACCTTTGCGGGATTTCCAGGGATCCGAAAGTTCTGGTTGTGTCTTCCAATCGGTGCTCAATGTGCTTGCAATATGCGTGGCAAGTGGATTCCGTGGGAGAAGGAAAAACGTGACATCTGGGTTCGTGAATATCCAGATAGTCCGTATCTGATTACTGAAGATACAGCAGAGTTTAAGTTCGATATCGGACAGAAGGATTACGAAGTGCAGGATATCTTCTGCAAGTGGTTTTCTGATAAGTACGGCAAGACTGCTGTGGTAATCGGAATCAGAGCAGAAGAGTCATGGAACAGATATAAACTGGTAACAAGTACAGCAGATAGCTTCGTTGAGCATCGCTATGATGGCAAGAAGTGGACAGTAGGAAGCGGTAATCTTTATAAGTCATATCCGATTTATGATTGGCAAGTTGAAGATGTTTGGGTTTACAATGGCAAGTTCGAAAAATCATACAACAAGCTGTATGATTTGTTCTATCAGGCAGGATTGAGCATCCACCAGATGCGTGTAGCGTCTCCGTTCAATGACTGTGCGATGGATGTTCTGAAGTTTTACAAGGTAATTGACCCGAAAAACTGGGGTAAGATGATTGGTCGTACAGAGGGTGTCAATTTCGCTGGTCTGTATGGCGGTACAACAGCAATGGGTTGGCGTAGCATTAAGCTGCCGAAAGGTCATACATGGAAATCATATTGTTATTTCTTACTCAGTACGTTGAGTGATGACCTGAGAGCACATTACGAGCGTATCTTTGCTACATCATTAAAATACTGGTGTGAGAAAGGCGGTTTTGTATCAGAAGATATTATGGATGAGGTCGAAGCTTTACAGCTTGACTACGAAGATTGCGGTAAGAGTAAGCGATACAGCAATCAAAGGATTCTGAAATTTGCTCAGTATCCTGACGATTGCGATACGAAGAGTTTTGCGGATTTACCATCATACAAAAGGATGTGTGTATGCATCCTGAAGAATGATTATTACTGCAAGTACATGGGATTTTCCCAGACGAAAGATGCTATTGAGAAGCGCAAAAAAACAATGGAAAAGTACAAGAATTTGTAATGAAAGGAAGGAAATGATTATGGCTATGAAATCACCTGTATATAATATTTTGTGTGTACCAATTGAGAAAATTCGTGCTAATACATACAATCCAAACCATGTAGCACCACCAGAGATGAAATTACTGTATGAATCCATCAAAGAAGATGGATATACAATGCCCATCGTGTGCTACTATATCAAGGACGAGGATGTATATGAGATCGTTGATGGATACCACAGGTACACGACAATGCTGCGGCACAAGGACATCTATGATCGCGAGGGAGGATGCCTGCCTGTGACGGTGATTGACAAGCCTCTCGAGGACCGCATGGCCTCGACGATCCGGCACAACCGGGCGAGAGGCGAGCACAGCATCGATCTGATGGTTAACATCGTCGCGGAGCTGAGTAAGTCCGGCATGAGCGACGCCTGGATCATGCGCAACATCGGTATGGACGCGGAGGAGCTTCTGCGGCTCAAGCAGTTGTCAGGGCTTCAGGAACTTTTCAAGGATAGCGATTTTTCCAAGGCATGGGTGCCGGACGGAGGTAACGATGGTAATATATCAGAGTCAGATTAAGTATGATCAGGCGCATACGAGGCAGGTTAAGCTCAAGCTCAACCGCAAGACGGACAAGGATATTCTCGACAAGCTGGACAGCGTGGGAAGCAAACAGACATACATCAAGCAACTGATCCGCGCGGACATCGAGAAAAGTAAGCAATAAAAAAGCCCTCCGGAAAAATCCGGAGGGTGATTTTTTTATCATTCCATGATCATTGTCTTGTTGCTTCTGACCGCTTCCTGTCCGAGAAAATCGAACAGGTATGGCTTGATGTTCCGGAAGAAATCCTCCTGCTTGTCAAAGTGGCTTCTGAACCCGAAGTCTTTTCTGAGTCCGAAGCTCACGTTGGCGGCAAAGCCGTCTTCTTCGAACTCGTTATCAGCTACCATCTCAAGTTCGAGCTTCGGTCCTCCAATTCTGAGGCCCTTGGCCATGAGATCGTACTCGGACTTGAGAAGCTTGAAAGCCTCAGCAAAATCCTCTGCCTCGAATCCAAAATTCTCAGCGTCTTTTACGCTCGTAATCTTTGCCCAGCCTTCCATTTTTTATCTCCTTTCTTTATCCGTGGGTGGATCCCGATTATCATCTTCATCCTCCCTTTGTTCTTTGATAATTATAGTGTACACCTATGGCACGCCGATGTCAACTGGATTTTAAAAAAGAGGTAAAAAAATAGACCCCTCCATGCGGAGAGGCCTATACCTTAGAGTGTAATCACACTTGACTAAATTAGCCAAAATCTTTGCAGATTTAGTCAAGGTTAGTCAAGCTCTTAGTCAAAAGCATTGAAAATTGGGTGAAAACCGCCTGTAAATTAGATGTAACTAATTTTGATGAATTGGTGATGAGTTGCCAACTCGCGGATGAGTTGGACGAGAGTTGGCGATGAGTTACAGCGCGATCATGTCGGCCCATGTCGCCGGCCCAATGATGCCGTCTGCCGTGAGCCTGCGCGCCTGCTGGTATGCGATGACCGCCGCCTTGGTGGCCGGCCCGAACTCCCCGTCGAGCTCGCCCTTGTAGATGCCGCGTGCCTTGAGGATCTCCTGCGCGAGATACGTGCTCACGCCCTCGCGGCCTGTGCTCTTGCAACCCTGGTATACTGTCGCGCAACTAAACATATATGCACCTCCTGATGTAGTCTCAGCGCGTCCCGGTGTCTCTGTCCGTGCCGTAGTGCCGGACACGATGACGCCTGTGTGTCCCTTGCTCCGTGTGACGAGGATATCGCCCACGCAGAGGCCCGCGCCCGTGGACTGGTTGACGGAGCTTGTCACGTCGGTAAAGAGCCCTGTGGCGAGCAGGACAGCCCGCTCGTTGCCTGTGTAGATGTCGCCGACGTCCCTGCCCGTGCCATACGCGACGCAGACACGGACGAGGGCAGAGCAGTCAATATTGACATTGACTCTGACCTTGGAGCAGTCCCAGCCGACCGACCGGCACGCCGAGACGCCGATGTCGCGGTCGCTCTGGCCATAGCCAAAGTGCGCATTTTCGCACGCCGCGGTCATGTCCGCCGCGATGCGGTTTGCGGCAGCGGGCGAGACCGGCCGTAGGACGTACCAGCCGCCGCTATGGAGATAGTAGGACTGTGTGCTCACCTCGCGGCCTGTTTGATCGCCGCGAGCGCCGCCCGAAGCCTTCCCGCGCTCGTCAATCCGCGCGGAACCGAAGATAATGCTCATGTCTGATCCTCCTGTGTAATGCTTGTAGATCTCTTGTGCGTAGCCCCTCCGTGTGGCCTTGTGGCTCTCTGCGTCAGCCGGTGCCTCATACTGCGTGAGCACCGCGTCGGACGCCTCCTCGACGCTCTCCGTGGAGCAGAGGAGCATCCAGAGGGCCGCCCAGTGCCCCGTGAGCTCGCTATAGAGGTAGGTGAGCTGGGCATCGAGATCGCCGATACTCACGCCGTCGTCCCTGCAGAGCTCATAGAGTCCCTTCTTGCGGCCGGCCGTCGTCCACTGGGCGAGGCCGTAGCCGTACTGATGCGTTTGGCCGGTGTACAGGCGAGGGCTTAAAAACTCAGCCTCGCTGATGTCGCCGCTGTCCACCGCCGCCGTGTACCGATCGTAGTTAGCCTGATCGTAGGCCGTCGCTGACCACACTCTGTAGCCGTCGTCACGGTACCGCTTGAGGAGGAGCTCCTCGACGCACGTTGGATTGAGCCGGCTCTCTGCGTAGAGGTTGCCCATGAGCCCCGCCGCGCCTGCCTCCGTACATCCGACGGATATGAGATACCGCCAGATCTCCGGCGCGTATCCCGAAAGTTTGATCTTTGCCATGCGATGCCTCCTTATGTGCTGATCGTCTGCTCGCTTGCCGGCTCGTCAGCCTCCTGCTCCGCCTGATCGAGCGCGTTGACGCCTGACTGGTACGCGCTGTCGGATGCCTCACTGAGAGGGCTTCCGGCCTCGATATCCGTCACATCCGTGTCTGTCATCCGGTACTTTTGTTTGAGCTGCATCATCCGCTCATTGTACTTGAGCCGGATCCGCATCGTGTCCTCAAAATACGCCGTCTTGATTTTCGGGATGTTCTCGGCCTGCGCTTTTTTGAGGTACCAGACGATCGATGTGAGCCAAGCGGAGCCGGCAGCGGTCAGAGCCGCCACCGGAACTGTGGATGCGTCGTAGCCGTCATACGGGCGCATGAGGCACGCGATCAGCACCGCGATAAAGATTACCGTCGTGCCCGCCACGACCGATTTAGAGAAACTCCACTGCTTGTCACGCATGAGCCTTGCCCTCTGTCTCTGCGGCGTCTCCTGAGGCGTCCTGCGGTGTCTCATTGGATACCCGTGCAACGTCGACCGCCGCTTCTGCCGCCGCGTAAATCGCTGCGGAGATAATCGTGCAGACCGTACCGATCGTTGCGATCGTGGCGTTGCCCGACTGGATGCCGGCAATACTTGTGCCGATTGATGCCAAAAATGCCGCGACGCACAGCCAGAATTTACGGGATGTAAGCTTAGTTTTGATGTCAATCATTATTTGATGCCTCCCCATTACAGTCTGAAATTGGTAGCTTGTTGACCTCGATCCAGAGCCGTTTCCCCGTCCCATTGCCGCCCATCGCGGTGTACGGCTCCCAGATGTATTTGATGTTGTCGAGGTCGTCGGTTGATATGCTCCCGTGCCGGATCGCCGCCTTGCACAGCGCATACAACCGGTCATGGAGTAAGGCGATAATTGCCCTGTGCTCCATCGTCTGGCCTGCGGCCTCCGTCATTTTGCGCTGATACTCAAGCTCAAGTTTTTTCGACCGGTAGCCCCACCACCCAGATGAGGCGATAAAGGTTCCTACCACGCCAATCAGCGTGGCGAGAACTGTTTGCAAAAATGGATCCATTGATGTCCCTCTTAGGTTGCCTTTACAAGTCATATGGCCGCTGTCTTATGCTCCATGAAGGGTCGTTCATGATTCGCCGTTCCTCCTCCGTGAGCTCGCGATACTGCATCACCTCGCGCAAAAGCGAGACGATGAGGTGCGCCTGCATCTCAACCGTCTCGCTCTGCCACATACAGATTTCCTCAGGAGTCATATTCTTCGCCAGTGATCTCCTGATACTCATCCTTGGTGATAATCTCACGTTTGACAAGAAGCTTGAGCATTTTTTTAGTGTAGAATCCAGATTCATAATATTTTTTGTATTTATCTATGGTCATATCTCATCCTCCTCTGTCTCGTCATTCTCGCCCAGATCTACGCCGTTGAGTATAGCAAAGTACTCAATCAGTGCCGCCTGTTTTGCTACTTCTGCTTTGAGGGACTCCGACTCCCTCTTCTCCTTGACCGACTGTTTGCTTTTTTTCAGCTCCATTGTCTACCTCCATTAAATTTTTAAGATATGCGTCCATGCGCATGATCATTTTTGTGTTGTTCCCACGGGATGCAAGCTCCCGCCATCCTGCATATGATTGATATATCGTATCCCTTGACATTTCTCCACGGCGATACTTTGCAGCCATCCTTCGGAGCTTGCGCCGCTCTTTCTTGGTTCGCTCCGGGTTGAGACTCATCAGGACTTTTCCGGTGTCCGTGAGACGGTAGTAGAATCCAAGGAAGAGGAATTTCTCTGTGACCTTGATGATTTTTGTTTTGCCCCGGTTAAATTCAAGCCCGATCTCTCCGAGCATCTCGCCGATCTGATTGATACAGTGCTCCAGATACGCCCGATCCGGGTGTACCAGGATCGCATCATCCATGTAGCGGAGATATGCGTGGATATGCAATCGCTCCTTGATGTAGTGGTCGATCTCGTTGAGCATTGAGATCCCGATGATCTGTACCATCTGAGATCCGGGATTATACCCGGTGTCCCCTGCGTACTGGCTCTCCAGCACGCTTCTGCATCTTTGGTATGATTTCTCGTCCAGTCCTTTGCGGAGTACTTTCTCCGCGACGTCGTGGCGCATCGATGGGTAGTAGGCGTGCACATCACATATCGCTATGTACCCTTTGGTGCCATATATGCGGTAATGCTCCTGCAGAAAATGCTTCACCCTTTTCCTGGCAAAGTCCGTACCTTTATCGTCCTGGCATGCGGCGTTGTCGTAGATCAGGTGTCTCGTCATCTGTGGGTATACCGAATTATCGTTCAGGCTCCGCTGATACACTCGATCTCGAAAAGATATGCTGATGATGTCCCGAGGCTTCGGGGATGTAATCTTAAAGTGCATCGGATCATGCTGCCTGTAGCTCCCGGTCTTCAGCTGTTCTTCGAGCTTTAACGTCTCTCTGATCCCGTTCAGCACATAGTGTGCTGCGGAATCTTTCCAGGTGACGCCCTTTTGGCATTTCTCCATTGAGTCATATAGGGCATCGAATCCGACTACACTTTCGTCCATAAAAAATATCCGCGGCGTACGTAGCGGAGACCGGCGCATGTGCGTCGCCCGCATCGCCGCGGTGGGGTTTTGCCTCTTTCGAGGCATGGCCTTGGCTCCTTGTGTTTGTTGATATGGGACAGCTGCACTGCGTGTGGCCTATTGTCCCATTGTGTAAAAACACAATCCGGGGCGCAGCGGTTCGCGTCCCACGCGTAGTTGTTGTTCACGTAGCCGCCCGCGTTCACGTACCAGGTGTTGTTCGCGTTGCCGCGATGGGCCGACCGCAGCCGCACGTTCTGCGCACTTGATAGCCGTCAGCCATATAGAATCGGTACTACGATGATGAGTACCGCTTTCTATCTGCATCTTTCCAGGCGATCAGGAGGTTCTCCACGTCGATCGTCTTCCTGCCCCAAAATTTCACCCGCTTTCCGCTCAGGTGGAAAACTGACTTCGCGATCATGATGAGTGGCAGAAGATCTTCACAGGAGGATATGGCCTGTTCCTGCAGCTCTCTTCGCTTTTCTGCTCTTTCCTTACTGCCATCCACCCTGATGCGATTGGCATGCCATGCGGAGATGAAGATATCCTTTGCGGTGCTGATGATGTCGTTCGTGATCGCAGTGTTATATGCGGGATCGAAAACTTTGGGATTTTTGGTGATCCGGATTGTATAAACGGCAAGCTCCCGTGCATCCATGAGCACTTTGAGCTTGCCCTCTCGTCTGTCGCCTTTAGGTACTGACATGTGTCCTCCTCATCCCCGGCAAGGCGTTGCCGGGGATTGCACGATTAGCAGATGACACAAGCCGGGGCGCAGCGGTTCGCGTCCCACGCGAAGCTGTAGTACACGTAGCCGCCCGCGTACACGCACCAGGTGTTGTTCGCGCCGCCGCGACGGGCCGACCGCAGCCGCACGTGCTGCGCACTTGCGTGGTTCTCCAGTGCGAAGGTTTTGTAGGCTTCGTGCTTATTGCCGTCGTACCATCCGGACGGGGAGGTCAAACCGAGCGCCTCTTTCCAGTACGGCCAATAGGCTCCCTCGCCGTCGATCTGCTTGGTGGCGTAGATCTGCTCGAGCACCGGCAGGAAAAATGTGTCGTAGGTGACATCCGCGGATCCGTCGTACGCCGTGGTGTTTTTGTACGTCGTGACCTTGACCTTCCCCAAAACCGCGAGGAAATCATCCGAGAAGCCGGACATAAATCCGGGCTTTGTTGCCAGCTGATCCGGCGGGACGTCGTACTCATCTCTTGGCGTCCACCATGCTCCGGCCGCCGCTTTGGAGTTGAGCCACTGCTCCATCGCGGAGTTCTGCCAGCGGTTGTTGCCGTAGGCGACGCGCTGGATGTTGTTGAGCGGATAGGTGGCTGTCGTGTCCGGCGCCTTATCGTAGGGGATCACACCCAGAGACGTGCCGTCAGATCCTTCCGTGGGTGTCACGGTTTCAATAGCTGTGGTGCTGGTGTTGGATGCATAAGTGCTGATCCTCCAGCTTGCGGGTGCCTTATCCGGTGCCTGGATCATGCCGCGGATCTGGCCGCCGGCGGGTACCGCCTTGGTCAGCGTGAACCGATATGTGATGCCCGTCTTCACGTACGTGCCCCAGCCGGACTTGAAAGAGAAATTGTAGGTGCCTGCGGGGAGCTCTGTGGTGGCCACGTACAGTGCCTCTGCCTGTCCGAACTGTACGCCATAGAGTGTTGCGTAGTGGGACTGCAGCCAGATGCCCGGTCGTGTCTCCCCGTCTTCCAGCTCGACATCGGCAAAGTCTACGATGTCAAAAGGCATGTCGTAGGAAGTAGGAGAAGAGCTGGACTTGTCCACCCAGGGGACCACAATCTGGTCTCCAATGGAGAGGATTTTGTCTGCCTCTCCGGTTCGCGCGAGGCGCTGGAGCTGTTTAGAATCCGAGTACATCGCGCTGATATTTGACCCTGCCATTACTTTCAAGATGGCGTTCTGTGCCGCAAGCTGATCCACGATCAGCTGCTGCTTGCCGCTCATGGTCTGCGCTGTTTCATCCAAAAATACAGGCTTTTTAATAGTTGCTGCCATAATACTCCTTTCTGCCTTTACTGCTCGTACACTGTCATGAGTTTGCCGTCCTCTACGGTAAATCCAAGGCTGTTAATAATGTCCTGCGCCACATTGGCCGATGCTTCCGCTGCTGCCGTCTCGCTCGCCTTGGCATTGGCTTCTGATGTGGCCGCCGCGCTTGCAGACCCTGCCGCTGCCGTCTCGCTCGCCTTGGCATTGGCTTCTGATGTGGCCGCCGCGCTTGCAGACCCTGCCGCTGCCGTCTCGCTCGCCTTGGCATTGGCTTCTGATGCGGCCGCCGCTGCCGCACTCTTTCCTGCCGCTGTTTCTGATGCCGCTGCGTTTGTCTCTGAGGTCTTAGCAGTGGTCTCACTTGCATTAGCGCTTACCTTAGATACAAGTGCAGCTTCGGCAGACTCTGCTGCCGCACTGGCCGATGCTGACGCATCAGTCTCCGAGGCTTTGGCATTTGCTTCAGATGCCGCGGCAGCTGTCTTGTCGAGTGCCACTTGCTCCGCATTGGCCTTTACCTCATCAGCACGTGAAGAGAAGTTTCCAAGAAGGGCTGCCCACTCCTCATATGTGCCGCTGTAGCCACCCTCGACGGCAGCAGCGTAGGAAGTCACTGCTCCAAGTCGTTTGGTTTCAGCCATCTATTGTTACCTCCAAATATTTATGATCTGCGATGCTAAAGCCGATCTCGCTCTTTGATGTCCGCGTTTCGTATAGCCATCCATCGCTCCCGATCTCAAGCATCGTAAACTCGCTGTTTGTGATCATCTGTTGTGCCTGCGACGCAGATTTTTCCGCGATATCAGCGGCGGATTTGGCGTCAGAAACATAGCCCGACAGCGTTGACTCCGCCTTGGATGCAGCATCATTGGCAGCGGTATGTGCCGCAGATGCTGCTCTATCCGCTTGTGCCGTAGTATCCGCGAGATATTGTTTAAAATCATCGATCAGCTGCTGGTACAGGCTCTCTGTGAGCTCAGTCTCCGTCGCATCCGAGACGTAGCCATTGCGGACCATCGTAAATTGGAGCGCATGCGTCGTGCCGATGACCACATCCTTAACGCCATAGAGCATGATACTGAACCGGCCCGGCCGAATGGCTTCTGGAACATAAGCGGAATTGCCAGAATCAAGATAAACGTTGATCGGCTTGTCAAGTGAATTTTGGTTAAACTGGCAAAATGTTTTGAGGCCATACCACTCATTTGATAGACTAAAATTGAGTCTGATAAACTCTTGCGAATACGGTGCGAGGCTCGGACGCATACCGTCACGAATTTCCATGTCCTGTCCATGCACCCGGATATTGATTTCCATGCTGTCACCTCCTTCTTTATATGATTTCTTTCCACATAATTCCGGGGAGCTCCATAAATGGCGGAAGTCTGGCGCCGATGCTTGAACCACAGCTCATATTTTTGTCCTCCTTATGCTGTCCGCTTCCACATATAGACTGCCAGATACGGCGGCATGTTATTGTGGGCCTGCCCTTTACCGGTTGTGCCTGTGGACGCCCAGTCGGTCTGCTTGGTGCCGATGTTGTTGCTTGTGCCCGTGCCGCTTGCCATGTCGATGCTTGCGTGTACGTCCGCGTCTTTCACGCCCCAGTAAAAGCCGTGGGATCTCGCATCATCTGAGAGATAATGCTTGTGGGCGGGCATCTCAGCTGTCGTCAGTGTGTGCGTCGCTTCGCCACCTGTGGAGCCTGCGGAGTAAGTCGAGTCTGCGCCGATCAAAAAGCGGCCTTACTTACGGTGATAAAAAGTGTGACCACGGCTCCAACCGTGATGATGAGCTGGAGCCACGTCGATATTGAGTCGATTGCCTGCTGTACTCCCGGATTCATGTGTCCTCCTTATTTGAGATCTACAACAATGCGGAGAGCGCCCTTGCTTACTGTGATCCCGTCCTCGGTGTATGACGCCGTCATGTAGCATTCGTTTTCCGTCTTGATCGAGCTCGCATGGCCATACACGCAGCTTACGGATCCATCGGACGAGGGAACAGAGAATGTAAGGGAGGCATTTGGAATTGATTTGGTCGTACCATCCAAATATGTCGCGGTCGCCGTGAGTGAGGACGTGTCGATTGCCTCGCCGTATCTAGCCTCAAGATATCCCGGCCAGTTGTCGATTGAGATCCCCGTAACATAGTTTTCGCCAGCTGACGACGTGCCGTTGTAGGCATCAACGAAAGCCTTGAGCGGATCAAGCATACCTTTGGATGTTGGGAGCACTGCTGTCTCGTAGGTCTTCCGGCCCGTTTCCGGATTCCCCTTGGGGTCAGGTTTAAACTGATTGTTTCAAGTTCCATATTCTGCTCCTTAGTAAGCCATCAGGAAACTTCCGAGTGTCGCTTTCCGTGTCCGTGAAGCCTCCGAAGTTACGATTTTCAGCACCCGCGCCGTGGCGTAGGTATCTGTGAGCTTGTCGGAGATCCGGAGTGTGTCCCCGATCTGTACATCATCATCGAGATGTGTCAGTTCAAGCTCGTAGTTGACTTCCGGGTTCCGCACTTTTTTCAGATGGCTGATAGCCCGGTTAAGCAGCTCCGTCTGGCTTGTCGTGTCATAGCTCCACAGCTTGACGATGTGCCCGACGTCAGATCCGGACTCATCTCTGCTGATGTATCGCGACCACTCAGAGAGCGCTGTCCGTGACTTGAGCATCGTGCCGTCCACGTAGATGTCCTTGTCGTCATACGTCAGCCCGCTCAGCGTGATCGGGGAGCTTGTGCTCCCGTCTGAGCTGTCTGGCGTGCCGCCGCTTACGATCAGGGCCGTAGCCAGGTCCTCAATCGACATCTTGATTGTGAGATTGTCAAAGTCTCGCCCTCCGACGATGGTCTTTCCGATGTTCCGGCCGCGCTGCTTACGGACATTGATATATTTGTGAGCCACATCAAGCCCTCGGATGTCGAACGAGTAGTAGATCTCGTCCCCAAACTTAGTCGCCACGGACTGCAGGCGCTTTGCCGCCGTGTCTGAGCCGTCCCATGTCAGTGTACGCGTCGAGGATGGGTCCTCATTGATTCCACGCTCGAATCCGGTGTCATAGATATATTTGTCGATATACCAGGCAATTGGGTGTGCCTCTGTCGCCGCGAACGCCGGTGCCTCCTCATTGAGCAGGTCAAGGCCGGCTGACTCGCAGTATACTTCGATATACCGTTCGCTCGAATTGTTTTCCGTCGTCGTGATTGTGTAGAAGCCCTGAGTCGTCCCGCTCCGAAGCACGTAGTGCCCGACCTGCGCCATGGGGATTACCGAAACAGCATTGTCTGACGTATAGTGCAGGTCAAACTGTAATGTCTCGGATGCCGTCTCCACATCCTCAGTCAGCTCGTCATCGCTGATCAGTAGGCCCTTCGTGCCTCCTGTTGAGGCCATCCCGAGGATGTTCATTTCGCGGTCCGCAAAGTAAAGGATCATCGGTACACCTCCCGGTAGCGGATTTTATAGGTCGGGGTAATATCCGTCCATGAGCTGCAGGCGCACGAGATCGTGTTGCGTCCCGGCTCGATCCTAAAGTCGTCCCAGTCGTTACGGATGTTCCCGACGCCCGGGTTGCTGATGCCGTTGACTTTGATCTCACCGGTACTTGCGTCCACCTCGAGTGATGATCTGCTTTGGAAACCATTTGTGGACGTCCCGGGGTCCCACCGGAAGCCGCATGCCCGCACGTCCATATAGGTTGGCAGCGCAAATTTGGCAAGGCCGAAGAAATAATACCCGACCGAGTACGCCGCAAGATCCGACGCCACCCGGTAATGCCGCACAAGCCCGCCGATTTCGTAAGAAAACACGTCGCCGCTCCGCGTGACGGAAATCTGGCCGGACGCCCAGCCGAGCTGTGTGTTGATCGCCTCAGAGTCCGGGACGTGCAGCGTGAAGGTCTCGAGCTTGTTCCCGGCCGCGTAGAGGGACACATCTACCCTGTCGGCTACATTGTTCTTCAGAAAAACGATTGCCGCGACGTTCTGGCCGCTCTGAGACGTGACCAGGCATTCGAGGCCGCCGACCTGATTGACAGCTCCCACGATAAAGGCAAGCCGCGTGTAAAATTTGAAATTCTTTGTGCTCGTCGCGCCGCTCGAATCTGTCCCGATCAGGTGCGTCATCGAGGCTCCGCACCACGTAAGGCCTGCTGTTGCCACCTTGTGACTCATGTGTACCACGTTCTCGCCGTGGGCTGTGTAGGATGTGATTGTCCCGTCCTGCGATCCCGTGTTGATCGTCTTCGGGGCCTTATTCAGCGTCCATCCCGACAGTTCGGACGCCGTGAATTTTCTGTCCTTGACGCTGATTGACGTCCACGATGCGCTCGCCGATTTTTCAACGGACGTGTCTCCAAAAATCAAAGACCTCTGACCATTGTCCCAAAACCCGACAAAGCCGGTCTGGGCATTCATCATCGCATAGATCTTCGGCTTGGCCGGGTATGTCCCGGCATAGTCAAAAGCAATCTGGCCGGTGCTGTCCGCTGTCTGCTCGTGCTCCCTGACGCTGTATTTGTAAGGGTCTGCACAATGGATCTCGATCGATCCTGTTGTGTGCGTCCGGCCTTCCTCCACGCCGGAAAGGTTTGATTTCGTTCCGACGAAGTATTTGTCCGGCTCATCGTTAAAAATGATCTGCGCCTGCTCTGCTCCCAGATAGCCATTTAAGGCGTTGAATGCGTCCGTCATCTCTTCAGCGGAATTGGAGAGCAGCTGAAATTTGACTGTGATCGTCCGCGGCTTGTCCTGCTTGTACTGGTACTGAGCGCCGTCATTTGCGCCCACTGTCAGCTCCTCGATATCTGTCTCCAGGCCTTCCCGGCCGGACACGCTCAGTGTCCGGTAACCGGGAATGACCCGCTCAAAGCACACGCCGTTAAAGCTCATAGCCTCAGCGGGGAGCTCTGGACTCCCCGTCTGGGCCTGATTAGTGTCAACAAATTTGTACATCATGCGTATCCCATCCGCCTCCGCTGCCTAATATTCAGCTTGTTGAGCTCTGATCTCGTGTAGGGAGCCGTCACCTTGGCAATCGTTTTTCCGTCAAGCGTAACAGGAACCTCGATCGTCATCGAATCGCCGTAGGCGTACTCAAGCTCATCGTTTACGCCGTACGACTGTGCCGGCATATGGACGCTCGGGATGGACACAAGCTTTTTGGATACATCCCACACGCTGCGGATCTTACCCTTGATACCATTGACAAAGCCCTGACCCCAGTAGGAGCCGAGCGAATCCGTGACTCTCGACGGGGAGTGGATCTGTGCCTTCGCCCGGATGGCCGCCTCTGCCGCGCTGGCAAGAGCTGCCGCCTGCGCGCGGACCGCACCGACCTGAGATGCAAGTCCGGATGCCATACCGGCACCGAGCATCGCGCCCATGTTATAGGCGATCCCGCGTCCAGCGCCCATCTGATTAGCTGCCGATATAGATCCCGACCGGGCGACGCCTGCCGCCCTTGCACATCCTGCCGAGATCGCCGCAACAAAGCCCGCCATGGCCACTCTGGCCGCCGCTGGGAACGTAGATGATGTGCTGCGGATCGATGCCTGCATGGACGCCATAGAGGCCCGCACGGCCGCCTGAGAGGCCGTCATGGCTGACCTGATCGTATTGGTAGTGGCGCTCATCGCGCTCTTGACGGTTCCCGGTACGGGCGCAAGTCCCGACGTGATGCCGCTTTTGACTCCGTTGCCGATGGCCACTCCGGCTACCATGGCCGCGGCCGCTGCCATCATGAGCGCCGCGTTGATCTGTGCCATGCAAGCCCGCACAGTGGCCGCCGCCTGCGAGATGCCCGATGTGACGCCCGCTGTAAAGCTGTGTCCGATGGCCGAGCCTGCGACCAGAGCCGCCGATGCTGCTCCCATCATGGATGCCGTGAGAGCCGCCATAGAGGCCCGTGCCGATGCGCTGAGCATGGCAAAGCCGCCGGATGCGGACGCGCTGGCTGATGCGATCGCACCGAGCGCGGATGCCGCCTGTGATGCGCCGGAGGCAATCGCCATCAGACCGGCAGCGGCCATCATCGTGCCTGCGCCGACCTGCTGAGCCGACGATCCGCACATCATGAGCATCATGGCAAGTGCCGATATGCTGGCTGACGACGACTGACAGGTGGATGCAAAGGACGTCAGTGACGCCCCGAGCGGCTGGATGGCCGCCGCAAGAGCGGATGCCGACGACTTGAGACCGCTGACGCCCGAGCCGAAGGCACTCTTGAGGGCGTCGATAGCCGCCTTGGCCGCTGTCTTGATGGTATCAAGCCCGGTTTTGACCACATTGACGGACAACACCATACTCTTGAGATTGCTGGACGCCGACTTGGCTGAAGAGGCGATGAGTTTCATCTGGGCACTCACACCGATCAGGGCGGCTGCCAGCGCCAGAACACCGACAACTGCGATCAGTGAAGCTGCACCAAAAGCCGCAACGCCTACGGCGCCCGCAAGCCCGCCAGCCATCATAACCAGCATCCCCGCACCGGCCGCAAGCGCACCAGCTGAGAGAATAAGGAGCGCGGGACCTGCCATCCTGGCACCGGTAGCAACCAATAGCAGAGCCGCGTCAGCAGCCGCCGATCCTGCGGCAAGTACAAGCATACCGGCCCCTGCTACCAATGCGCCTGCGCCAGCCACCAGAAGACCAGCGCCTAGCAGCAGTGCGGCTGCCCCGGCAGCGGCTGCACCTACGCCGAACGCTAGTAGAGACGCGCCGAGCACCGCGAGGTTCGCCGCGGCAGTCATGCCATTTGCCGCGAGCGATGGAAGAACAGATGCAACAATTGCCAGTCCGGCCGCCGCAAGCAGGGCACCGGCACCCGCAAGCGCGATACCCGCGCCAAACATGAGCGCACCGGCTCCGGCAAGTGCGAGTCCTGCCGAGCAGGCCGACGTGACCGCAATCAGGGCAATCATCCCGCCCAGCATCACGCCAAACATGACCATAGCTCCCGTCCCGGCCGACGACAGCTGGATAGCCGCCGCCGACATGATCGCAAAGCCTGCCGCGCACATGACCACGGCCGCACCCATGGCGATAAGTCCGGGCGTGGCTGTGGCAAGCTGAGAAGCAAACGTGCCGATGACGGCCACAAGAGCGATCATCGTGCCAGCCATCACGCCGAACATCACCATGGCCGCTGTGCCTGCCCCTGCAAGCATGGCGGCCGCTGCCGCCATCGTATAAAATCCCGCGGAGATCATCAGCACCGCCGCGCCCATGGCGAGCAGTGCACCGGTGATCGCCTGGAGCTTGGATGCGGGGAGCTTGGCGAGTGCGCCGATAACAAGTGTCATCGCACCTACCATCGCCACCATACCGACCTCAAGAGCGATCAGGACGCCAATAGCTGCCGACCCTGCTCCAGCGACCATCGTAGCGGCCGCCGCAAGGATGTACATGGATGCCGAGATCATCGCAATGGCCGCGCCGAGTGCAAGCAGGACGCCCGCGATCGCCTGGAGCTTGGACGCTGGGATCTTGGACATGACTGACGCCATCACCGTTGTCGCGACGATCAGTCCGGCCACGGCTGCGACCAGCCCGAAAAAGACGCCGATTGTCCGGTTTCCGGCCGCCGACAGCTGACCAGCCACCTTGGCGAGCAGCATAAAGGATGCCGCGATAATGCCGATCGAGATGCCGATTGCCAGTACCGACGCTGAAAAGCTGGCCATCTTGGATGAGCTCTTGCCGGCCGCCCCGCCGAGCTTGCTAAAAGCTCCGACGATGCCGCCGATCGTGCCGACGATCTTCGTGACGACCCGGAAGGCGAGCACGGCGGCAAGAAGTTTCGGCAGCTGGGATATCAGCTTGCCGATGATGTCCGCGTGTTTTTCGACGAATCCGAAGACCGCGACAAGGGCTTTGGTGACCGTGCCGACGATCTTAGAAAAGGTGGACAGGCTCACGCCCGCACCTTTGACCTTGCCGGTACTCTTGGCGACTGCATCAAAAGCGCTCTTGGCCGCCGTGCCGATCTTGGCGAGATTTTGCCAGACGACATCGACATACGGCTTGAGCTTTGCCGCAAAGCCCTGAATCTTGGCAAGGGCCTTGTCGACCCACCCGCCGATCTTGTCCGCGAGCGCCTGACCGTCGATATTGCCGATCCAGTCTGAGAGCTTGGTCAGTGCGCTGATCGCATAGCTTGTGAGCTTATCATACGAGGGCTGGACGACGTTGCTGATCGTCTCGACCAGACCGTCCATTGCCTGCCCAACTGTCTTAAACTGCGTCGCCTGGTTCTGAAAGCCTGTAGAGTTGCCGACCGCCTGGACCGCGTCGAAAAAGTCGTTTGTGGCGACCGTCCCTCCCTGTACGTCCGCGACGAGCTGTGATGTGCTCTTGCCCATCTGCTTTGCCACGGCCGCCATACCGGCCGGAGACTGCTCGAGCATGAGCTTGAAGTCCGCCCACTGGACCATCGGCTTGGCCGCCATCTGCGTGGCCTGCGTGGTCAGGGTCTTCATGGCTTGCGTCGGATTTTGGGCAGCGGCTGCGAGGCCGCCGAAGCCCGTGACGAGCTTATCCGCAGAGCTGACGCCGACCGCGGCAAGCTGCGAGTAGGTGGACGCCATATCAGAGGATGAGTAGATGGTCTTTGTGGCGTAGTCCATCATCTCTTTTTTGACCGTGGCAATGTCGCTTGCGGATGCCCCGAACTCCTGCATATTGCCGGTAAATGTCTTCCAGGCCGCGGAGGAGTCTGAGAGCCCTGATGCGACCGCACTGATGCCATTGGTGACCGCTCCCATGGCGGTTGACCCGAGCTTGGCAAAAGCGCCGAAGCTGATCTGACTGAGCTTGGAGTGGAAGGATCCGACGGTGCTTGCTGCCTTGGAAAAGAGCGACGTAAAGCCGCTGTCTTTGGCGGACAGGACCGCCTGTACGCTATAGCTCTCAGCCATCCGTCATCCCTCCTTTCTCCCGCTCCTCTTTCAGGTGCTTGCTGAGACTCACAAAGCGGCTGTCCGGTGCTTTGTGTTTGTGTGATACTGCCTTGAGAGCCGCCTTGTAGTCAAAAAACTTATTAAAGTTGGTAAATACATATTTCATCCGGCCTCTCCCTGCTGACTTTTTGCTGCCTGCTTTTATATTTTGGAAGGCTTGCAGGTGGATCTCATAGAGCCGGTCGACATGTCTGAGCTCGTATGCCTCAATCCTTAGGTTATACTCATAGATTGTCATCGCATCGACCTCAGCCAGCGACCGGCATCCGAGATATCGAAAGGCAGACACTGCTATGTCGTGATACTGATCGGCAAAGTTTACTCGGCCTTTTTCGCCTGCTCCATCAGCTCCGCCGCCTGCTTCTCCAGCTGCACCGTCGCCTTGCGTGTAGCATTGGTCGATCTTAAAAAACCCAGTACCTTGTCAAAGACGGCATCTACGTCCGTGCTGGTATTGTCGATCCAGCTGTCAAGAGCTGCTGTCGTGAGTCTCGGATTCTGGCCCTTGTTGGCCGTCATAAGGACAGTTTCGAGCGTCGTAACCTTGCCATCAAGCAGGCCCGCAATCGCAACCTGGAGGCCTACGTCCTCCTTGACTCCGTTGCGGCTGACGGATACGGTCTGGTCGATCTCCCTTACAAAGCCGATCCCGAAATTAAACTGATACATCGTGCCATTGATCTCTAATTCGTGCATTGTCTGCCTCCTCCTTTGATCTGACTTTTACTTACGCGCCCGTCTTGGTTGTGTCCTTGAATACGTACGACGCCGTGCTCTGCTGATCCTTTGTGACTGTCACGCCGGCACCGCCATCAGAGGCGCCCTTGCCGTTGGCCTTGTACGTAAGCTCGCAGGTCGCGTTGTCGTCCGCGTCAGAGCTGATATCGACCTCGGTGATATAGCCCTGGTAGTATGTGCCTGAAAACTTCGTCCCCGTATTGTCAGACTTGGCCGGCTTGTCAAGGTTGACCTCCCAGCACTCGACAATGCTTTTGTTCAGCATCGCGTTCTTGAGCGTGTCGATCATGGTGTCCTCTTTGTACAGGATGGACGTGGATGTGATCTCGATCTCCGGATCGCTGACCGTGACGATGTTGCCGTCCTTGGTGGCCGTGGAGTCCGAGTCCGCGGAGATATCGTTTTCGTTCTCCGTGACAAACCCGAGCAATGTGCCGGCATTCTGGGCTGCGTCCGCCAGCACACGAAACAGATAGACGATTCTTGCGCCTCTGGTCGGGGTTTTCGTTGCAAAGAGCTGGAGATTAAATTTCTGCATTGTTACCTCCTGAAAGCAATAAAAGTGAGCGTCACTACGCCATGCAGGAGCGGCACCTTTGTGCTCGTATCCGGCAGGATGTCGTGGCTCTCGTCTAAAAGATGTACGTTGTAGTTGCTTGTACTTGTGATCGATCCCGCCGCCACAATGGCAGCGGTGATCATACTGGATACGGTTCCGCGCTTGCCCGGGTCGTCATGCCATACATGGACCGTGACGGACACTCTGGCGGAGGTGGCATCCTTGAGATGCATCTCGGTGTTTTCGGTCGCATCTCCGAGATAGAAAAACGGATATGGCGTGGATAATGGCGGGATGCCGCCGTCATACACCATATCCTCTCCGTATTCGACGATCAAAAGGCCGCGGAGCGTGGAAAAGATCTCCTGTTGTGGATCATGGTAGGCCACTGTCTCACCTCACTAATTTTTTCAGGTCGCTCACAAACTTGGGCGCCTCGGCATCAAAAGCAGGCCGCACAAAGGGCTCAGCCGCCATCTTGCGCGTGCCGTACTCGACATATGCCGCATAATCCGTGCCGGGCTGTACGGTGGCTGTGAGGCCCCCGTCCGACGTCTCCGTATTGATGGACCGTGCCGTCTGACCGGTCGAGTAGCCTTTGGTAAAGGCGGATGTCGTCGCCCGCTTCATCCCGACGTTGAGCGCGTCGCCGTGCTTCTGGACGACGGTTTTGACAGCGGTCATGCTCTTACACTTTGTGAGCTTGGCCCGGAGCTGTACATCACCCTCGATTGTGATCTTGATTCCGCCCATCACCGCACCCCCTCAGGCCCGATCTCGGACACAACAAAAGCCTCTTTTGTGCGGAGCCTCCGCACGCTGTCAACGTGATAGCGTTTATCACTGCCATCGATCATGATGTAGTCAAAGGGCGCGTCGCAATGCGCCTGAATGTGGATCAGGAGCGATCCGGTGCGGAGCCCACTATAGACAAGCTGCTGCGTGTCCGCGGATGTGTCCATGATCGCCGCCGCCCGGGGGATACGCTTCGGCTTCTCCGTGTCGTAGTCGCCTGTGTCGGCATTGTAGGTGCGCCTGCCAGGCGTACAAAAGTAGATCACTCTGTCATACCTCATGGCGTCGCCTCATAAAAACTTGATGTGCGGGCTCTTACCCGCTGCTTTCTGGGCATCGACATACTCGTCGATGTCCGACTCATACGGGGCAAAATAGTCCTCGGATGCCCATGTATTGGACTCGCCCTCCACGGTGTGAGATCCCATGCCCTCGGAGCCGATGCGGTTGTACCGGTTGACGCAGATCTCCTCGACGATGCCGGTGAGCTCTTCCGGCACCTCTTTGATCTCATCGCCGAGCCTGAGGGAGAGCTTGCCTTCAAGGCGGCCCGACACGATGGATATGATCGTTAAGATCTGTGTGCTCACGGTCTCCGGTATCGTGTCCTTGTCAAGCCCGAGGAGCGTCAGGATATCGTCATACATGGCCGTCAGCCTCCTTTTTGGCAGCCTCGAGAGCCTGTGTTGCCTCCGCTACCGCGTCCGACATAATCAGCGGCGTGCCCTGCGCATTGTCCGGCCCGGCAAGCTCCGCAATCCGGTCTGCATCCGGCTCAAGTCCGTCACGCGGATATGCGTCCCCGATCTCGTAGTGATGGTAAAAGCTGCCGCCGCTGACGGGGATCGCGTCCTGTAGATCGTCAAACGCCTTGATTACCGTATACGTGCTCATTCTGCCGCCTTCCTCGCCCGCTTGCGCGTCGGTGCGTGTTTCGGGGATGCCGCTGTGGCGCTCTGTGTGGCCTCAGGAGCCGATTTTGCCTTGCCGTCTGGTATCTCCTCAATATACCCATGGTAGAGGAGCCCTGTGATCCGTTCCGCGTCTGCCGTCATGCCTGCCCGTGGGAAGACATCGCCCGGATTGTAGACGTGATACTGGATCGCGTAGCAATCGTCTTTTGGCTCCTCGTCACGGAGATCCGCAAACCTCTCCGCTGCTCTGTACATGGTCATCCTCCTTTTCTGCGTTCGGGGCGGAACGATACCGCCCCCGGTTACGTGTCAGGCGCCCTTGGTCAGCGTGACCTTGGCGACTGCCTTGAGATTGTCCTTTGTGATGTACTCGCCTGCCTTGCCAGCGCCCTGGAGGGCTGTGCCGTCGAAGTCCTCGGACTCGATCGCACGCGCTGTCACGATGCCTGTGTACGCGACTCCGACGCCCGCAACAGAGGCGTAGATGTACTCGCCAGTCTGAAAAGCATCCTCCGGGAGCTCCTGGATCTCGAAGCCCTTGAAGCGGAGGATGGAGTTTGCATCGATGTTTACCGCAGAGCCCTTGCTTGTAGTGGCAAGGCCGGAGTTGATGATCGCGTTGAAGATCACCGGATGCACCTTTGCGATCTTACGCAGATTCTTCTTGACTTTGATATTGGTGAAGTACGTGGAGAGCTGGTCGAAGATCGCGATAAGCTCCTTATCTGTCAGGGAGTCGAGCGATGCCGCTGTGGCCGCGATCGTCTTGCCTGCGTTTTTGGAGATGTACGCGGACTGCTTGGCGTTAAAAAGCGCGACCTTGGCCTGTGCCTCATCGTCAAGGCGCTCAGCAACGACCTGGTCAAACTCCGCGTTGACCGTGTGGCGGTCGATGCCCTCGTGGCATGCCCACTCCCAGTTATACGGGACGTCGACATCGGTGTACTTGATCTCGACTCTCTGCCCGAAGCGGGATGTGGAGCCTGTGCCCGTGCCAAACGCGACGTTTGCGCCTTTGTCATAAGCGCCCATCGTGACCGCCGTATTGCAGTTTTTGACTGTAAAGGCGATTGCGGAGTTCTTAACGCCATCCAGCGTCTGAAGCGGCAGAAAGTCGTTAAAATAGGACTCGTAGCCGTAGACTGCGGAGAGCAGGCCTGCGAACTGCTGCTGATATGTCCTGACGTTGTTGTTTGAGTTGCCCGTCTCTGTGAAAAGCTGGAAATTAAAGGTCTTTCTCATGGTGTGTGCCTCACTTTTTGTACTTGCGCATGATCGCGGCAAAAGGATCTGACTCGCCCTTGCCCGAGCCAAAGCTCTTCGGGGTTGTGCCTCTTGCCCGGCGCTCGTCCTGCGCCTTGCGGTCATCCTGGATAATGGTGACGAGCTTTGTGATCCGGTCCTTCGTGTCCTCTGCGTCCTCGCCGACCACAAAGTCAAGCATGTCCTGTGTGGCCACGATATCGTGATCATCCTTCATGATGCGTGCGGCCTGCTTGGACAGCTCGGCACGGAGCTGATCGTGCTTCAGGGCCTTGATTTCAGCCTCGTATTCCTTGATCTGCTGGTCCTTCTTCTCAGCCTCGTACTGGCGCTTCTGCTCGCTGTTCATCTTGGCGAGCTTCTCGGCCTCTGCGCGGGCACTCTTTACGGCTTCTTCCTGCTCGGCCTTGGCCTTCGCAAGTTTTTTGCGGACGATGGCGTCTACCTCTGCATCGGAGTATCTCTTCTCCTGCGCCTTCTGAGCGCCGCTGTCCGGCTTGTCACCGTCTGCGTCTGTCTGCTTATCTGTCTCTTCTGCCGGAGCCGTCTCCGTGGCTCCTGCGGCGTCTGCCGTGCCGTCCTCGCCCTCGAAAAGGCGGAGATTAAAAGGTGCGATTCCGAATCTATAAAGCTCTCTGTTTCTCATTGCTAATCCTCCATAAGGTTTAAGGTCTCATGCCTGCCTGTTTCCGTAGCTTTTTACGCCATCCACGCCTGGGCAAAGTCCCGTAGTTTATTATGTCTCCACGGCCTGACACACATAGTCGGGGTAGGCGGCCGCTACCCCGGAAATGCCAATCAAAAAGGCAGTCACCAGAGCCTGTGCGGTCTCTGACAGCTGCCCGTCCCACCGGAAATACGCATATCCCGGCCTCAATGTATAGTCGATCTCGCCGTTCAGTATCTCATCCGATACGGCAGCGAGCGTCTGCGTGAGCGTCGATACGGCGCAGCACGCAAGGTCATGTCCCGGCTCTCCTGATCCGGAGTGGCCAAGGACCATGATCGAGTTTTTTACCACCGTTACCTGCGTCATCTTGATTTATATTTCATTTATTCCACAAACACCCAATCTTCTGCAAGCATATCAGCCTGCGAAGCAAGCCATCCGATTTGAACACCAGACGTTCCAACAAATGCAATCGCTCTATTTCCAATAGCTTCATGCTCTGGATTCACAATATCTCCATCCGGATTCATATATCCGATGTAACTGGTTGCTAATTCAATGTACTGATTCTTGCCATTCCAACCTTTGCGTTTAACTTTGAGTCCGCGCTTTATATACTTGATTGCGTCTCCAAAAGAAAAAGTTGTCTCTCCACCAAGTACTGGGCAATTCTTTTCATCTGCCACAATCCATTCATCCGACAGCAGATTCATCATAGTGTACTCCACTCTCTGTGTCTCACGAATATCAAGTAATTCGCCCTGATCGCCATCCTGTGGTCTGCACCGAATCATAATTGTTTCTTTCTCTACATCCCAGTACCAGTAACCACCCCACGATGGCAGCTTTACTTTTGCTCCTTGTTTCATCAATTTAAATGCTTCCTTAAAATTCATTTGTTCTCCTCATTTATGTATGTATATCAGTTTATATACATCTCTTTTTCAGTCTGGCGCCGGCCCTGTGGAGCAGTGGCAGTACGGATGCATCGGTGGCGCATTGACTCCCGGCTCCATGTCCTCGACCTTAAAGCGCTTGCCGTCGAGTGCCTTGCAGACGTCGCACGGATGCGGGCCGGTGGCAAGATAGACGTAGTATTCGTTGCCATTGCGCTCCATGCTGTCCCTGGCCACATCGGTCTGGACCCGCGCAATCTCGGTGATCATGAGCCGCTCCGCGTTGGCCTGCGAGACTCCGAACGTCTTTTTGAGATCTCTCGCCAGATCGCGTGCGCCTTTGCCCTGGATGATGGCAGCAGAGAGCTTGCGGCTCAGCTCCGCGTGCAGGGCTTCCTGGTGCGCCCAGATACGGTCCGAAAATGTCGCATTCTGGAAGCTCCCATAAGCTACATTCTTAGCGTACTTTGGGAGATTTTTATCCTCTACCGTCATGCCGAGGATGCCGGCCTGCCGGATGTACTCACGCCGGGCCTCATCGGTCAGCGTGTCGCCCAGAAAGCTCTCGATCTCGCTGTAGCTTTTGGTAAGCTCGATGCCAATGTCCGACTTCAGATATTCGAGCCGGTTAATCATCATCGTGAGGTTGTAGAGCCTCATCTCCTCATTGGCTCGCGGGGAGAAGTCCTTATCCTTGACGTACTTTGCGGCCTTGGCGGAGAGTGCCTTAATGTCTGCCTGCGCAACCCGCTTGCGGGCCTCTGCCATGCTGATCCCCTCGTCCCTGGCATATTTGCTGTACCAGTCGGCAATCTGCGCCTGACATCTGTTGTATGTCCTGAGGTAGATATCTGATATCTGAGAGCTATACTTGCTCTCCCGCTTTTTTACGGCCTCCGCATGGGTTTTCTCGCGCTTTGCCCAGTAATCACTGCTCCTGCTTCTCATCCGTCACGTCCTGCTGATCGTCTTTGCCCTGATCGTCCTGCTCTCCGTTTCCGGCAAGTCCGGCAGCGGCCTTGAGGTCGCCGTAAATGTCAAGATTCTTGGCCTTGTCCTCGTCCTCCTTTTGCATCCGCTCGATCTCCTCATCCGGATCGTCCACGAAGGAGAGGAGAGAGAGCTGCGTGTGCTGAGAGACGACGCCGGAGATGCCCCTGGCATTGGCCACTTCCGCTGATATGTTTTTCGGCGTATTGCGGTAAAACTTGATGTCGATGTCTTTCCATGCGTCCGGTTTCGGACAATTTTTCGCAAGTGAGCACCAGATTTTGAAGATTTTCTGAATTGTCTTGCGGTTTTTATTGTCGAACGTCGCGCCAAGGTTGGACGTCGCCCAGAGCTTATACCCGAGAGCCACGCCAGACGTCGCATTGCCAAAGCTCTCATCGCTGATGTTGGCCACCATCGAGATCTGGAAGATCATCTTCTCGAGCCGGTCGAGCAGGTTTTCCTGCGTGCTGTCGGCGGTCGGCTTTTGCAAAAATTCGACGACCGAGTTTTTCACCTCGTCTGCATCATCCGTGCCGTAGATGTTGATGATCCGGTCGTCCCTGATCCGGCGCACGCCCTCGTCGTCAACTTCCGTGCCGATGATCGCGAGATACGCTTCGGCAAAAGCGTCCACGTCGTTGCCCTTTTCTGAGAGCGTCCGGTCGTAGAGCTCCGTCATGCCGCATATGTCCTCGAAAAGGCTTGTCCGCTCGTCATTCATGCGGCATTCGACCACATTAAGCATCCCGTAGGGATTGATCTGTGGGTCCCCGACAAAGCTGTCGCCCGAAAATCTGCGGATCTCATCCGGAGTCACGACCTCGCCGTATCTCTCGCCGGGATGGCCTGAGTCGGGATCCCTGTATCCGTAGCGTACATAAAAGAGCGCCCGGTTGACGATGCTATCGTCATAGACGCAAAACAGATTGTCCGGCTTGAAAAAGGTGAGCCTCGTCTCTGCGTCCTCGTCCTGGTACAGATAAGCCCATGCGTGGCCCTCAATCGAGCTGTACTTGGTCAGCTCGGAAAACGTGTCCGCAAAAGAGTTGCGGGCTAAAAAGATCTGCAGCTCCTCATTGATCTTGTCGTCGGGATGTGTGATCTTTGGTGGGAGGCCGTAAGCATATCCCCCGAAAGTCGTCACAAGATACTTCGGGAAATTGACTGCGATCCGGTTATCCGGCTTCCACTCCTCTTTTTCGGGTCCGTTGTAGATGTCGTGAAAACCCAGGAACATGTCTGTGAGATAGCGGTACCGTCTGACAAAATGCTCGTGCTTGTCGATGTACTTATCCACAAGGTCCATGGACACGCCGCCCTCGATCTCTGCCGGATCGCAGGTCAGTTTGTGCGGCATCCTGTACGGGTGCTGCGTGTTGCTATTCTGCTGGTGCATCAGATGCCTCCCTTAAACGTCTTGATTTTGGCTTTGCCGTGCGGCTTGCGCCATCCCTCGATGGCATACCGGAGTGCAGCCATCGCGTCGTCAAAAAAAGCGACCGGCTCATCCAGATAGATGTTGCGCTGGTCGTCGTGCTTCCACTTCCACTGCTCGATCTCTTTGACAAAATTTACATTGGACGAGTGGACATAGATTTTGCGATTGACTGGGCGCTCCCCGTCCGGTATGCCCTTGAGCCAATCGATCTGAGCATGTACGCTGCCGGGCTCCTTTTCGACGCCCCGTGCCCTGTATCCGGCTCTCCGCCACATCTTGATGCGGTCAGGCTCGGCCGAGTCGCACCACATCACAAGATGCTTTGGCAGATGCTTTTTGTCGGCCTCGCGGATCCACTCAGCCGTGTCCTTCTCGTAGCCGTAGAGGCCGGGCATGACGTAGAGATTGCCGTCCTTGATGCCGATCGGATAGATGGCATTGGCGTGGTTGTATCCAAAGTCCATCCCGATTGCCACGTCGTCGTACCACTCAAGGTCGAGCGGCACGTCCGCGATCTCCCAGTTGTGGAGGATGAGGCCCTGTGTTTCGCCCCAATCTCCCTCTCCATAGACCCTGTACCCTTCGGGGTCTACCTCTTTGCGTCGCTCCATGCGCTTGTAGTAGGCAGCGTCGATAAATCGGTTGTCTTTGTATGTGCTTTTATGCGTGAGCACATCGGGGTCTGAGCGGTCAAAAAACACTTTTTTGATCCAGTGCTGCGCAGATACGGGGTTAAACGTCATGCGGATCTGGTAAAACTGCCCCGCGGGGAGCTGGCCACGCAGACGGTCGTCAATGATCTCAAAGTCTGCCTGCGTAAGCTCCGTGGCCTCCTCGATCCACACGTCCGTGAGCTTGCCACGCTTAAAGGTGATCGACTTGAGCTTTTCGCGCTGTTTATCGTCTTTACACCCCCGAAAGATGATCTGATTGCCGTTGTGGCAAGTCATGACCATCTGTGCTGAGTTAATGTGCCAGTATCTGCCGTACTGGTCGCCAAAAAGTCGGAAAATAGCGCCCTGAAGCTCCGCGAAGGTGCTGTCGCGATTGGATACGTCGACTTTGCGCACGCATAAGAGATTGCGTCCCTTATCCTGCATGAGCCGCAGGATATAATGCTGCGCCGTGTCTACGCTCTTGCCTGATCCGGCTGACCCGCGCATCACGATGTAGCGCTTATGTGAGCGGTCCGGCTCCCGAAAGATGGGATTTGCCTTCAGCGTGATCGTCACCCGGCACCGCCTCCGTCTCCGTAGTCCACATGGACCGTGAGCTGCGTGTCGGCATCGACATCGACCTTATCTGTCCATGTACCGTACCGCTTGCCGATCAGCTCTGCCGCCCGGATCCGGTCGCTCGTGTCGGATGGGATCTCGATCGGCTCGCCCTTATTGGTGAGCATCGTCTCGTCGACCTTGCCCCGCATCACGGCGGTGAGGAACTTCAGCACCTCGTCCTGTGTGGCGATCAGTTCGCTCTCTTTTTGCGCCATGCGCTCCCTGAGGTACTCCTGTACATGGGGCCTTGCGAGATTTTCCGCGCCGATCTTGCCGGCGCTCCGCTTGGAATACCCTGCCCGGATGGCTGCCTGTGTGGCGTTGAGATCGATCAGATACTCATCGCAAAAGGCTCTCTGCCTCGGGGATAGTAGCTTTTTCACACGCCTCAAGCCTCCTTTCCGCGCGTAAAAAATCAGCAGGCAGGAGTCCTGTCTGCTGACGCTGCTTATATATATCATGGCGATCCCGCCGGAGCCTTGCCCGATACCCGATTGGCACCGGGGCGAAAGGAGGAAACCAAGAGGTTTGCGTTTGTTAACGCCGCCGCTCACTATGCCCAAAAAGCAGCGGCGCAGGCTCCGTGCGCGTCGTCCGAAAGCTGTCAAATTTAAGGCGGATGTTTCCATCCGCCGCTGTATTTGTACCCCGCCAGCCATGGCGGTACCATCAGAAGACGGACGGGGTAAGCCATCTCCGGACGGTCTATCATATATCAGTCTATATATTAGCATATACTGACAGGGAATTAAAATGAACTCTTTTCGGGAATGCTGATTTTTTTCAGCGCCCGGCCATTGCAAACCTTGGCCCACCGGTCCGTGATATGCATTGCCTCTCCAACCTGCTCCCATGTCTTGCCGTCTACATAGCGGAGCATCAGGATTCGCCGGTCGTCGGGGTCGGGGAGCTCATTGATCCGGTCGATGATGTCACTCATCACGCAGAGGCTTTTTTGCTCGGCACCGATCAGCTTTTCGCGGATCTCCTCGATCTTGACCGCCATCTCGGAGAGATCGTGCGCCGCTCCGTGGGCATGTGGCATCCCGTCCTGAGGCTTGGCCCCCGGTGACATGTAAGATGTCACCAGGGCCTCGAGTCTGTCTTCCAGCTCCTTGACCTCGTTCTTACAGTCGCAGTACTGGAGCAGGTATTTATTCTTTCGTGCGTTCTCTTCCGTCATTTCGTCTCCCCCTTTTTTACAGCACAGCAAGCGGGCATTTCGCACAGACCGAGTCAAGCATGCTGTCGTACTCTTCATCCGTTGTCATGGCGCACACTTCAGATCCGTAGCGGCAGAAATGGTCGCACATGTCGCTTTTCGCCTGCTCCCGCAAGGCGTCCATGTCGTCGTACTTCTGTCCGTTTTGACATACCCACGGGCAAGCCCGTGGGATTCCAGAGAAGTCTGATGTCTTACGACACCCTTATTCTCTGTGGACTAGCCAAAAGCCCACTACGCAGTCCTTCCATACGGAAGTTCTGGCTACTTTT
>Ga0256404_1001912_pt1 | contig 48033 bp, 54 predicted proteins | sample RumenRJG_01DNA_FD_185990 | JGI IMG/M metagenome (GOLD analysis project Ga0256404, IMG submission 185990) | Bovine rumen microbial communities from Lethbridge, Alberta, Canada - RJG_01 | ecosystem: Host-associated > Mammals > Digestive system > Stomach > Rumen | place: Canada: Alberta | collected... | reverse complement strand
ATTCGGCAAACACTGAGTAATATTTGAAAAATGCATCCTGAAAACCGGTGTGATGCATGTTCATCAGCATGTGCAGCTCAACCTGAGGGTAGGAGTATAGCAATCCAAGCACTACCGTAAGCAGCACCAAATACACCACAGCATACACCGAGAGTGTCGTAAAAATCTGTTTCATGCTGCAAAATTACGAATAAGTGAGTAAAATACCAAATTTATTTGGGTATTTTAGAAAAATAGTCAAATGGTTCGCATTTGTAAATAAAAAAAAGCTCAGCGTTTAAGCTAAGCTCTTAGCGGAGAGAGAGGGACGGAGACTTTTATGCCGTATCATACCATAACGCTCTGATTTTATTAGCCTTTAGAGCACTTTAAACTTGTTATCATTACATATCATTTCATATTGTTTTGCTTGATTTTGGGTATGATTTTGGGTAATTCGGGTATTAATATGGCTACTCCTCATATCCAAGGAAACCGAAAAATAACCTAATAATATATAGGTGTAAACATAACTATACGTACCGATAAAAAATAATCTGTAAATTTGTTCTCCGTATAAGAAACTATTTTTGAATAGTTACGTACTATTTACATGAGGACAGATACAGGTCATAGGATTTATATCCACAATACGAATTGCTCACTGGTAAAATCCAATGGGACGAGCCAGTACACTCTCCGCCTAAGGGTGACCCATGGCAGCAATCGCATCGATCTTAGAACCAGACTCCGAGTTGAGCCTAAGCTGTGGGACAAGAAGAAGCAGAAAGTCAAACAAGGTTACAATGTTAATGGCAGTAATTATAATGACGTAAACAGTACCATCAACACTTATATACAATATGTTGATGAATATTTCCACGAGTGTGAACTGATGAAACGCGACCCAGTCTTGACAGACCTGAGAGCAAAGTTTAACTATGCATTCAAGCAGACTAACGAACAACGTAGCAGTGAATTTTTCTTGCTATTTAACGAATATATACAAGAACAGGCTGGTGTTAAAGGATGGGGAAAGGATATGGTCGATGTATATACTCGACTTCGAGACAAGTTACAGAAGTTCAATTCGAACTTGACATTCCTCACTTTAAACACGAAGAATCTAGAAGCTTTCAAAGTATATTTGTCGGAGAGCATGTACAATGATGCGCTCAAAAAGAATCTTGCATATCTAAAGTCATTCGTGAAGTGGGCAAAAGAGAAACACTATACTGTATGTGAGGAATTCGATAGTTACAAGCCGAAGTTGCCCAAAGGACATATATCCGTGAAATACCTAAGCCTTGACGAACTCGACCGTATATACAATCTGAAGTTGGAGGAAGGAAGCGCACTAGATCAGACACGAGATTTCTTCATCTTTCAATGTTACACAGCACTCCGATATTCTGATCTAAAGCAACTGCGCCCTGACAATATAACAAAGTCTGATGACGGAAAATTCATCATACGACTTCTTACCGAGAAAGATGATGACGCCGTCTCCTACCCTCTTGCACAACGAGCCGTGGAAATATACAAGAAGTATTCAACACATATATATGATGGTGGTCGTCTGTTTCCGATTCTTAGCAATCAGAAGTATAACGAGCACCTAAAAGAGTTAGGTAAAGCTGCTGGTCTTACTGGCGAATGGATAGACTATGAGTATCGCCTACATGAAAAGATAGAGGTACATACTCCAAAGTGCGACCTGGCAACACATACTGCACGAAGGACATTCATCGTCACAGCGCTCAATGAGGGTGTTTCGACGAACCTCATCATGCTGATTACGTCACATAGTGACTACAAAGCCATGACACCATACATCAAGGCTACAATGAAAGGAACAGGTAGCGTTATCAGCGCAATCGACAAAACTTATTCTAAGAACAAAAATGGAAGAGATGCAAAATCGTGAGAACTGGATCGCCGTAATGAGTAACGACAGGTATATCGTCGTTGACAAGACGACAGGAATTACCATCTATGACGCCCAAGGATATGGGTTCAAAAACGCGTCTAAATGTTGGAACTGGATAAGGAGCCAACAACGACAAGTTGGTATTACATTTAGTGAACCGACCCAAGATGCTCTCTTTTAAGAGTAAATTGCGAGGAGTATCACTATGAATTCCTTACATATGAATATCAAAGTTGGTATCCTGTCTCTGATACTCTTCTTCTGTAAGAAAGATGAATATCATCTTTTATCAGGAAGAAGAGTATCATAATATCTAAGGTTTATTTCAAATAGAGTCCAATGATTTCTTTCTCAGAAATGTCCAATCCTGCTTTCTTCAATTTTGAGTGTTGCTTGTTATATAACAGCTTTATAATTGACCTCTTCTCGGCTTCAGACCCAAAGTGTATTTTCCTATGACAAGTAGGACACAAGCAAACAATGTTCTCCACACAATCTATGCTTTTCCCTACTCTTTTCCAGAAAGCCTTTGCATTCTTTGCTGTGCATGGTATCAAATGATGGCCCTCCATATAAGGGACACCCTTGCTGGTCATAAAAGTCTGATGAGAAGAATCTGCCTCACATAGAAAATTCGAATCAACTAGAGCCTGCTTGGCATAGGCAGCATTCTTCTTGACTGTCAAACTACCGCCGGTTTCTGTCCATTGTGGCTTGACATCGAATGTATTCTTTAGTTTTTCTTTGCCAGTTATCTCTTTGTCCTGAATTTCATCTTGATATAGTTCGTCATCTATAAACTCTGCATTTTCCAGGTATTTCTCCAAATAGCTGATAATTTTCTTATCCAAACTTATATATTTACCTTTGAAGAATCGCTGTTGGCGGAACATATATGTATTATACTTGCTAATCTCAATGATGAACTTATGTGGATATGATTCAAGATTATACAAATAATCGGATTCTATTGAATAGGAACAATGGGTAATCTGTCCGTTTTGATTGATAGTTCTCTCCAGTTTCTCATCATATATTTTTTGCCTGTATATGGTTGCACTGTCAGTAAAGGCCACAATAACACGGTCACTCGAATTCTTTATCTTATTTGTGTAGATGACCATAACATCTTCAATTGAAGTATCTGATGACTTAGCTCCCAAATTACTTATATCAACATTGTCGTGTGGGGGACAATAGCCATAATATCTTCCGTCAGAGTTCTCTATCAAATTGTAATACTCATGTCCTACTTTAGTCTGGACATATCTTCCAGACCCCAAATCAATGACAATGAATGGTTTGCTGCTCAATATTCCCATTTTATCGCTCTTTTGTTATAACTCTACAAACCCCTTCTCGGCCTTCTTTGTCATAAAATAAGGGCATCGAAGTGTAAGAAACATATTTCTTGCCCATGTGGTTCCATTCATCTCTGGTTCTTTTAAGATAATAACAGAAACATGGGATGTTATCAATAAGTTTGTTCTTCCAACGATGTTCTATATCCTCTTTGGTAGAGCCGGATTTACTTGTTTCTACTCCTTGCCTTATTGTAGCAATTATATCGTTCTCAATTTTTATACTTGAAATAGTAAGGAATGGGAGCTTGCCATTTTCGCTTTTTATACATTGATTAATGAGTTCATTTGCACAACGCATAGGTCCTGTCATTAACTCATATCGAACTTCGTTCCCTTCTTTTACTTCCTTCAACATACTTCGAATAAGAATACCTCCATAACTCTGCTGATTATCTAATGTAGAGAAGCATATATCAACTCCGCTATAATGCCAGAACAGCTGACCAGCTTTGCGGTCTCTCTTATACGTGCGAGTGAAAGTTTCGGTATTTACCTTGGCATTTTTATAATAGAACTCAATCTCTGCAAGGTGATATAACACTCCGCCAGCACATATTGCTACATTCCCAAAGATATACTTAGCTATATCGTCGAAATAATCTTGGAATTCTTTTATCGTGGAATAGCCTTTTAACTTCTCTCCCTTTAAGCTTTCTTCAAAAGCACTATAGCTTGTTATACCATTTTTACTCATACTAATTAATTTTCATGTTGCAAAATTACGAATATTTTCTGAAATAGAAATATTAAAATGGTAAAATCGAGTTCTGTTCCTCTGGTTCGAATGGTAATACCGATTTCTTGATGTTCCAAGTAATGCAATGGAGGGCACCACCATTTCTTGCTATATCCCTCATGCGGAAACCTCGAATGGTGCTATCTGGTTTTGCCTCTCTGATATACTTTAAGGCCTGTTTGTCTTCAGGAATACCAAATGTAGGCACAATGATCTTGTTACCCACTTCAAGATAGTTGATATATGCCCAATTGAAATCTCTATTTGGTTTTAGTACATCAAAGAGCATTTCTATTACCTCGAATCCTTCGGTTTCCAATCTCCTCCTAATAACATCTGCCTCTTCAGGTTCATACTCTCGATGGCTTGACATTAAGATCCTATTGTCACCTGTCCAACGCACCAAACCATCCGCATGACCATATACATCGGCATTAGGAGCATTAGAATTGTCACAGTGCCAAGGGAGAAATATAATCTCTGAGCCTAAGCTTTCGGTTATATATTGAATAAACTCAGGGGCATATTTAACCCTGCCATTCTCTTGAAACACCTTATCTGTCATTATTCTATGAAAATGACATGTAACTATATTTCCACCATCCAGCGTCATATTAACATGTTTGACTTTTTCTTCAGGAAGTACACTTTTATATATTGATAGTGAATCTGTGAGGTATTCTTTTCCTGAATCTTTCAGGTAGTCAGGATCATATTTGTAAACAAGAAATTTGTCATCAGATAATTGGATGGGCATATAGTCACGAATCCAAATATCTTTGGTACCTTTCAACTCTCCCCACTCAATTTCCATTTCATCGAACAGTCTGGTTAAACGTGAATATACATTTGGATAGAATTCCTTTAACTTGTCGGAGATATACACGAAGTTAGTCATCGTGTCATTAAATTGTGGGTCAAATTCGGCAGATAGTTCTTGCATCTGCACCTGCTCTTGTTTCTTAATCTTCTGACGGATTCGCTCAAAATCTTCGCAACTATGGGGAATAACCACTTCACTATCATCAAGAGTAGTACCAGGAACTAATTCAATCCAATCAAACATAACTTTCACGATGGTTGCAATCTTGTCTAATGGAAAAATAATATGTTCCTTTTGCAACCAGTTAGAGACGGACCTAACAGCATAATTGAAATCTGGCCATCCCCCATATCCGACTTCAACGTTCCAGTAATTGCCGAACGCATCATCAATGGCATCCCAGATGTGTTCTGGGAGATCAAAACCAATGCCATTTAAGACTACTTTGTGCATCACTTCAGAAGTAAATGCTTCTGGAGCTGTTGGGTCTAAAAGAAACTTTTCCATACTTGTACTGTTTTTGAAATGTGAGTGCAAAGATAGGATGATTATGCTATCGAACCAAATTTTAAAGGCAGAAAATCACGCTCCAATAACAAGATTTAACCGACTGATTTACAGTTATTTAAATATAATAATTATATATAAATATACAGGGGTTTACCCCTGTTAAAATTTAAATAATCATATTGCAGCAAAAGGCAGATTTACATTTTTTAAGATTACGTTCCCAAGAAGAAGTGTATCAGAGATAGAATGCGAACTTTGAGCCTTTCATACCGATTCCGTCGTAATCGGCAGTAATGGGGAACTGGCAGCTGAGGTTATCGATTGCGTCATCATCGAGAGTTACAGTCAACTCCAATTCAATAGCCATCCGTCGCTCGCTGTAACTGAGATTCCAGATACACTCACCAAGTACGGCATTGACTACCGTCCGGATTTCGTCCTGTTGCCGCCAAATGGTATCGTAGTCAGTCATAGTATTCGATTTGCAGTTCTTCGCTGACGTTGAAATCATCATGGAACCCGTCATCATACGAATAGACGATTCGCATGCCACGATAGGTAGAAGGAACCTTCAATGATTTCAATAGATGCCATTTGGGACGGCCAAAGTCGTATGATTCCCTGTCGAGGAGGATGCGGTTGGAAACGAAGTCAAAGTGGTAATACCCACCACCGATGCACTGGTCACCCGGCTTCAGCAGATGTTTATGCTGGTTGACCATGCCAAGACGGAAATAGCCGTCCATTGTGATGATGAACTTGGGGAGAGTCATAGGCCGAGAAGTTCGATGTAACGATTAATGTTGAATTGTAATTCCTCCAGGTCAATGAACTGAGAGGCGCGATAGACTTCTTTTCCATCCATCAGCAGCAGGACTGTTGGCCCTGAATAAACAAGGAATCGGCCTGCAATCAGAGGTTCCTCCGTCACATCAGTATAGAAGGAATATACCGCAGTGATACTGTCTGCCAACCGCTCCACTTTGTCGAGCATAACATTGCAAACTCCGCAGTCAGGAGCTTTGATGTAGAACAGGCACAGGCGATTGTCAGCTATAGCCTTCTCGATATCCTTTATGTTTGTCAGATGCTCCATCCTGCTTAAGTTCAAAGATATATTCTCTTCATTCTGATTGTCTTTGTTTTACTAACTCAATGGCTTCCTTACCAGTCAGGTGCTCAATGTCAAAGCGTATCATCAGCATACGGGAGAAACCACTCTCAATCTCCTTTTGCAGACTCTCATCGTCGTTTGGATTGTAGCGGTTACCAAGCATACGGGCTGTTTCCAACTTCTCCTGTTCATCTTCGATGATATGGATTCTGCCAAATGCTATTACGCTACGAAAGAAGGTTGTGTACTTCTTCGGCTGTACAGCATCCTGCTCAATGACACAGAAAGAAGCCTTGCCACACTTGCGGATAGCATCCACTTTATGACCTGCCAAAGCACTGTGGAAATATAACTTCCCTTCATGATAGACATAGCTGATGGGAACGGCATAGGGAAAATCGCCGTCACCAAGCAATGCCAGTGTACCTGCCGTGGCCTTCTCTAATATCGTAATGCTCTCCTCATTGGAGAGCTGTTGGCGCTTGCGCCTCATTTCACGAAACTCACTCATGCGATTCCTAACAATTCAATTTCAAAGATAAGCGTTGAACCACCAGGGATGCCAGGCTGTGAGAACTTGCCGTAACCCATCTCGGCAGGGATGTAAAGCTCCCACTTGTCGCCGATATGCATCTGCTGCATGGCAATGATCCATCCTTCGATGAGGTCACACAAGCGGCAAGCAAGAGGCACACCACTGCGACTACTATCAAACTGCTTGCCGTCAATCGTCCTGCCCGTATAGTGGGCTGTGATGATACTGCGAACCGTTGGCTTCGCACTGTCCTGATTACCCTCGCTCAGCACCTTGTAATAGACGCCCTTGGGCAAAGCCTTTACGCCTTCCTCCTTGGCTTTCGCCTCCAGCCATTCCTTGTTGGCCTGAATATAATCCCTCTTACTCATCTTGTTTCTCCAAATAGTTTATCTTCTTTCCTGTCTTCTCAGCGTATGCTATCTCACGTCTGGTACTCTCGCCAATGTAGCCGCCGACATTGATGACAAAGATTTCATCTGCCATATCGATTTTACGCAGATGCATGTCATCTAGCATCTCCTTTGTGCCAGGCTTCCACACCTCTTCATCGCCGGAATGCCCGAACAGACCAACGCTAATGACAATGCAGCCTTCAAGCGTCAGCCGTTTCTGAACTACCATATATTGCTCCTTGAAACGAGTGCTTCCGCAGAGAGTGATAACTTTGTAGTTCTGTACCATTTAACCAAGTTTTGACATGAAACGTTCCCTATCAACGATGAATCTCAGGTGTGTACCCTCACCAAGTAGAATGTCGCCAGAATAGGCAGACACTTTGAACTCTATTTTCTTGCCATCTACCTTGGTCACCTCTGCTGTTGCAGATACCTTGTCGCCAATCTTCGAGGGTTTCAGATGCGAAGATTCGATATGACCGCCAACGGTAGTGCTACCTTTAGGCAGTTCATCAGCGACAGCAAGCATGGCAGCATTCTCCATCAATGCCAACATAGCAGGAGTTGCCAATACCGGCATGTCCCCAGACCCCATCTTTATAGCGGTAAGGGTATCAGTAACCGTCAATTCACTTGTATGTTTAAGACCTATTTCTATCATTCTTCTTAAAGTATTGTAAACTTGGGCACAAAGATACGAATAATAAAGGGAAAATAAGTACCTTTGTCCTCTGATTTAATAAGAATTGTGAAATGGACTACCTGCCGAAAGACCCTGCTATACTGGTTTCGAGCGTGAATATGCTCTTACGTGATGAGGAGTTTGACACGTTAGAATCGCTGTGCTATAACTTCGGCACAGAGCCTAAAGAGATAAAAGATTATTTGTACGGGCATGGTTTTGTGTACAGCGAGAAACAGAAGCAGTTCCGCCCGATAGGATATGATTCAGTAACAAGATGATAACAAAAGATAGTATTGAAACTGCCTACAGTTTCCTGCATCAGAAGCAGCGCATCTATGTTCATTCCACACTCGACTGGCAGAAGGATGACATAGAGTTGGCCATTTCAGACTATGCAAATGACATGAGCCAGGAACTGTATGATGCCATCAGTGGTGGCAGGGCCGACTTCCTCCGTGACCACAAGCGGTTTCTGGAGGACATCACCAAGGCCGTCGAGATACTAGAAAAGATGCTATAACGGATATGGAGAAAATGTTAAGAGAAAAACTTGCCGAAATCGCTTTGCAATGGCAAGCAAATTATGGAGTCGCGCCATCTATTACAAGTGCCCTTTCCGAATATGATGCTGCGAAGTTAGTTGGAATGTCAGAGCGTGAGTATTCTGATTATATGAAAGACAAGACTGCTGTTTGCAAAGGGGCAGATTTTGTATATAGAGGTATCAGATACCAAGTAAAAGCCAACCGGCCAAGTGGCAAACCTGGTAGCTTTGTAACAATGGTTCCAAAGGCGTCGAACTATGACTGGGATAGATTGATTTGGATTCTATATGACAAGAACTACGTAATGCAAGAAGCGTGGGAGTGGCAAGTAAATGATTACATTCTTGCTTTCAATAGTATAAAAAGGTTGTCTCCAAATCATTACAGGAAAGGGAGATGTTTATATAAAAGAGATGAGTGATAGTTTACACAGAGGAAGATGAGTAACACCCTACTTCTTATAATAATCTTGGATTAACTTCAAGTTCTTTTTATAATTATTAATATTAGCATAGACAATGAGGAAACCATTGTCAAATTTCAAGTAATACTTATTATAGTAAAACCACTGCTCAAAGATATGGCCTTCAGTTGATCTTTTAGACTTATCATCAGGTTCACCAAGGATACGCCTGCATTCGTCCATTGTCATACCTCGGTCGAGTTTATCAAGTTCCCTATTAATTTCCTGAGTCGTAGGTTGAGAGTTGGTGGACTTTTTCAATTTCACAAAGCGTTTGTTGACGTATCCTATAACTCCATCTTTTTCTACTTTGTACCAATACTTATTACCGCCTTCAAGTAGATTTGCTCCTTCCTTTCCATTATATAATGCTGACAAAATATCCGCTTTGGCATTGGGCTCTTTACGTATATTTACAAAACCATCATCAGCATTTGAATAGACAATGAAAGACTGCGATTTCATATCTATATTTACAAAGAACACAATAAACAGCAATAAACAACGACAGAAAATAGGAAACGACTTCTGGCGTATTTTATAATTCATATCCCAATTACTAACAAAATCAATCATTATTTCTACGTATTAATCTATTCCTATGAGTATCGTTTTTACTGAGGTTTAGAGATTTCCATAATTCCGCCTTATCTTCATAGATCTATCTTTTTAGAAAATCTTTAAGTGAAATCGTTGCAATACCGAGTCCTTTAGCCTTTATTTGCAAGCCATTGTCAGATGTCAGCAATATAGGATTCTCTCCCTTATATTTTAATGCGACTGTCAGTATATTGTTATCCGGCGACTTCTTGTTGAAATCATCAGGTAACAAAGACGAATCAGAGAGTTCCATTGAAACATTAGGTTTATCCATTGCTCTATTAATTAACCTTAGAGCCGTTTCTACATTATGCTTTTCGTTCGGATTCAGTTTAATTTTCAATTTGTCCAGCTCATCTATAACTTTAGCAGACATGACAATTGGGTATTTGGAATCAATCTTTGATATTATGTCTGGACAGTTGACAAATACATTTGTATCGATAATATATATATTCTTTTTAACTTCAGACCTTACGGATTTTTGTTTGGGCGTCTCAAACTTAGACAAATCTATCTTACCTACAATCTTAAGTTTTGAAGCAACATCTTCTTTCCGAGTTGATGCCTGTTCTGGAGTCGCGCCAGCATTATCGCACTTACTTAAATAGCTTGATACTATCGGTGATATTGAGATAAAGTTTACCAATGGTATATCTGAGATGATAAGAGTTGTACTCTTTGAACGGCTTGTAGCTACATTAAATCGGTTTTCTGTCAAGGCAAATGTTATATTTCTCTGAGGAAAATAAATGATTGTATAGTCCACTGTCATCCCTTGAATTCTGTCAATTGTCTCTACTGTTATGTCAAGATTCTGATGCTCTGTATAGAATTCACGTTGCAATTCTTGGACTGTCTGTCTAAATGGAGAAATAATTCCAATTGAGCGTTCTGGATAGTTAGAACTAATATCATCTACTATCAAGTGAATTAGGCTTCTAGCGCCTTTTGAACAGATACCATCAGTTGCTCCTACTACCGTTTTAATTATTGTTCCCCCATCTATAGGGAAATATTCCTTGTGAGAAACTTTCTCAAAAGATAGTTTTTCTCTTTGAACGGACTTCAATGAATTTTGATAGAACAATCCTGTCAGGTCACAACTTGAAGCTGTTAGTCTATATGAAGTGATAATTCTATAACTTGACACATCTGTACCTAAAGCATATGTCTTAAGTCCATTAGCAAGGACTTCAACTCCCCATTCAACATAATCACTTTTTTGGGGGGTTAAGATAATTGGTGGAAGTTGCATAGGATCGCCCACTATCAGACATTTCCTACCCAATCGCTTAAATGCTGCTATTGTCGTTGTATAAGCTTGCGATGCCTCTTCGATAACAATCAAGTCATATAGTGGCTCTACTATTCTTTCTGAGTTAGATGAGTACTTCCCCGACAAAATATAATAAGTGCAGCAAAGGAGTTCACCGTTAGGTATAACTAAATCCTTACCTGCCATCTTTGTACCTTTGATACTTTTTAATTCATCGGCAGTTAATAACGTCTTGGAAATCTTTCCATCTTCACGACACTTATCGAGAGGCTCCTTTTCTATAAGTTCTGTAAGTCCCTTGTTACTCATTGTAGTAACACATACCGTTTTCCCTTCTTCAAGATATTTTGCAACAATACTTGCAATTGTGTAACTCTTTCCTGTTCCTGGAGGACCTTGTAAAATACATGTACCTTCTCTATCCAATTGCGATATTAAGATTGAAGAAATATCATCCTTATTAGTCAATTCCTTGGGTTTCCATTCATCGTATGTTATTTTGGGAGTTACAAGTAATTCTTCATCATCACTATACATATCGATATAGTTGCACAAATTGTGAAGATATTGAGTCGGAGGAAATGTTTCTGTCATTATAAACCACACAGTTCTTTCTTGCTCAAGTGCTGATTTAATACTATTAAATAATCTAAGTTCAACTCCAGAGCACCCAATGTAGTCATTTGAGGTATCGACATTCTTAAAATAGAGCGGTTTTATCTCTGAGAATGTAGTATGGTATTTGGTGTTTTCCAAGAATTCTTTACACTGGTAAGTCCACTGAGATATACCAGACCCCAAATCATCCCAAATAGCCTGACGTAAAATACTAAATGACTTGCTTAATTTCAATCTTGGGCAATGCCCTTTAGGTAACTGCAACGTGATATGTCCCAGTTTTTCGTTGACACTGACAACCTTACCCCAAAAGGCACGGTCTTCTTGAAACAAAGCACACAAAGGTGACTTTAGATAGGAGAGGTACTCCATTTCAGATTCTTGAATCTGGTCTTCATAGAACCTCTTGTAATTTTCAAGCTTTATATCCATATCAGAATTCTACATCATTATCATCGTCATTATTGTATATGTTCACAAATAGAGCGTTATAACGCTCATTGCTTTTGATTCTTATTAAAACGTATGCCCTTCCTCTATCTTTAAGGGTACCAGTGAAAATGGATTTTATCGTTTCATGCTTCTCTTTCCCCTTAACTTGAACGATTATATTATCATCTCCAACTAGTTCTATCAACTGCTGCGTATCGTCAATCATCTTAAATTCAGAGCCCTTATTTCCATAATACATGCAAAGTCGGTGTCCTTGTTCACTGAGCTTCTCCCATAGGAATGACGATACGAACAGGATACCACCTTTGGCACTTCTGGCGTGGATATATCCATTATTTGTCTTGATATCCATAGCTGAGTGTGATTTGTTGTTGATAAATTCACGTTTGTCACCCAGTTCCTCATTCTCCATACTGGTAAGATAATTATATAATCTATATCGTGACAAATATTGCTCGTCGATAATCTCCTTGTCGCTTTTGCTTCCATCAATAAATGAGCGACATGCCTCAAGTTCTGCATCGTTCGGATCCGCAACTCCCAATTCAATCTGCTTGCGTTCCTTCTTCCAGCCAGTCAAGTCTACAGGAGCCCCTGATGGCTTGTATTTTTCAGCAACCGAGTCTTCGTCACCAAATACAGAGTTCTGAGGACGCCGTGTACGTCTCTTTAGTTCTTCCATCGGTGTGACATTGGGTGATTGTCGCTCCGATTCTGTTGATGTTGAACCATTACTTGAAGTATTTGGTTGTTGCCAATTCGTATTTGAGCCATTTCCGCTGGTATAGGTTTGTTGTCCTGACGTAGTGTCTATCTTTTGACCGCTTGCCGTTGAGCCCGTATTTGTTCCAGTTCTTTGATCTGTATCTATTGTTTCTGCATCTTCATTGTCTATTTCACTTCCTTCTGTTTGGGATGAAGTTTGTTGTCCAGTATTGTCCGAACTGCTGGGATTCGCATCTTGAGTGGCATTTGCGTCGTGCCCGTTATCGCTATCACTTGCATCTAATGAAGAAGTGTCAAAATCTGATATGTCTGTTGGATTGCCAGTACCATTCAAATCACTATTTTCTTCACTACCCTCATATATCTTTGTAGTAATAGTTGTTTCAGCAGGGATATCGTCTACATCTTCTTCAATTACGCCCTTCCTATTTTCTAACTTTCCTCTCAAGAAAGGATATACCGAAAACAGTTCATCACAGAACTCTTCATTATCAAGAAGTTCAAAACAATATCTATTAACATACTTGGATAGAGTCGTAACAGACAAATCTTCATCAAGGATGTTGCCTATTAATGTAGTATCCGCATCTGTTGGAACATCTAGAGACGTAATACATGCTCTGACAAAGTCATCGTAGAACACCTTACCTTGCCATTTCTCTACGTAATAGAAAGTGTTCTTGTCTTTATCAACGAAAAACATTACCGCATCATCATTCTTAATAACTGGCATTACTTTACATGTCAGTTCAATAGAAGAACAGCAAATAAATGACAATTGTTCAAGTAAAGACAGATAGGACTTATATGCTTCTTTCCAGTCTTCGCATTCTTGCTTGCCAATAATTGAAGCAAGAAGTAAGCATTTACCAGCCATTACAGTCTTGCATTTCTGATCTTCTATTGTAGAATCAATGGGTGTCACATTGAAACTGTTGTCTTTTGTTAGCACATCTATATGCAAGAGCTTACATATGTCTTCAACTTTGCTTTCCGGCAAATAGGACTCCGGTAAAATATGTGGGTCATAACCAAAATATTGTTGAACATATTGGTCTTCAGGAGAGATTACACACATATCTCGAAGAGGAGTTTTGTTCTTTTCGCAATTGAGCCAAATGGAAACATCACTATTCCGGTATCCCATTATATCATCATCACTGATGCTTTGTGAGTCTTTGAGTAACCAACTCAAAACATTTCTCCGATGTGCATAATGGCTAGGGTCAGAATTACCCAGATACATCAAGCAATGCTTTGCTGATAATTCTGTTTTGTAACCTTCTATACTATCTATCGGATTAGTAGAATCCCCAAATTTCAGCGGTATTACATCAGAACAAATGAGGTTTGGCCAGATTTCGGGAAGGCGTTTAACTAAGTTCCCGATTTCTTTCCTGCTATATATTTCGGATGCCATCTTTACCGAAGTTGCAGTTGGAACGCATACGGTTGAGGAATTTATATTCTTGTCAGCTATCAACTTATTGACAACTTCTCTATTTTTATCTGAAGCACCGACATAGGTACTCCAAAAATACAAGGCAAATTGGTGGTTATCGAGATATTGAATATGCTCCTTTTTAAACACGCATTCGACCTGCATATATACTGCAAGAATACCTCTAACACTTTCCCAGTTCTCAAGAGACTTGTAAGTGTCAGAGATGTACTTCATGCTTTTATAGCCATCTTTGATGCCATTTCCCTGAAAATCGCAGATGCCAGTGCTGGAGGTCTTTGGTAAATATGCGGATCCGAAAGTTAATTCTTTACCTAAATGATAGTTCCCATCTTGTCCAAGCAATTTAAGTTCTTTTAGTTCTGTGGCATAGCTCTTGCTTTGCAGTTGGCTAGACGCAAATAGAGAAGAACAATATTTTAACACTTCATTTATTGCAAGAGAATAATACTCTCGGGCTAACGAACGCGCAGATTCATCTGTTGAGTTTAATTCGTTCTGTGAGTTCTTTATGTGTACGATTTTTCTTCTTGCCCATTCGTCCGCAGTAGTAATTACACACAGGCTCTTCGCTTTCTCTGCGATCTCCAATATGAACTGTTTTACCTCTGAAGAATATTCATCAGATACTTGCTTGGGTAGTGCTATTTGAGGAAGGGGTTCTGGCTCAGTATTTTTTATTACCCGAACAGTAGATATTGGCAAATAACTGCCGGCTTTTGTCTTTATATTAAGACTTGTGAATTTATCTATGTCATATCCTGCTTTTTTAAGGCTATCCCTATTTGCCAACAAAACGCCAGGCAAGTCAAATTTTTTAAGCGTCGTAATCTTGTCTAAAACACTGCTTATAAGAATCTCAGTTATATCGTACTTCAGCCCTATTTTCTTCCAAAAGTCAAACCACCCTGATGCTGAAGTTGAGTTCGATTCAAGGTAGAAATCGTCAATAAGGTAAGAACTGACAGGGTCATACTCTTTAAGCTGGCCATCTGTGCCTTTTGCTGTCCTGTATGCATCTGAGATGTAGAGCTTAGCATTCTGGTTGGGTATAAGCCATAGATTTGATGCATTTTCTACTTGGTTGTGAGCTAACACAGGAAAAACTCCAAAGGATTTTATATCTTCGTCTTTGGAGAAAACTTCTTTGATAGTCTTCCATAGAGTCAGGTTGTTTGCCTTTACAATTATATTTGGATAAATCTTGGAAAATATAGTTGTGGTCAACCATGTCTTTATATACGAGTGATCAAAAGACGCATTTTTTAGGATAGTTCCCCAATAATCAACTGCTCCAGATATCATGTATTCATTGTCTATTACATCGATATCTTCCATCGAAACAATTTTGTTCTCGACAAATTTAAGTATGTCTGGAGAACAGATTTTATGCCCGTTGGAATTTAGAGAAATCGTCGGCGTTTCTGAACTTGTCGAAACAAAAACAGGAAAATTCGGTAGCTTTGTCTGTAATTCCGCTTCTGCGATTTCCTTACGATGCAATATCATGAATTTATGAAAAGCAACATTCTCCTTGAAAGAATTCACATTATTAATAATAGATGTGCGATTATCCCAAATAACGGAATTAAAGAATGCTGTCATGCTATATTCTAGGAACCCCAGCTTTGAGAGAACCGCATTACCAATCTTTTCATATTTGGGCGAAGCCGTTACAACTAGGTTGGATGGTAGCCAAGACTCCTGAAGTATAGTGGCAAGACTTTCACTATATCTGAATTTTACAACCGAAGCATTATTAAGCGTTGTTGGGATGTTATTATCATTAAGGAACGGCATGTCTGCAAAGGTCTTTTCTCCACGAATATTGCCGGTTCCTTCAAATAGAATTTCAAAATTATCTGTCAGATACCGATAAAAATCAAGAATACTATCTTCACTCGTCAATTTCGCAAATATCTTATCGGTTTTCTTACTTAGCACGAAATGATAGAAGTTGGCTTGTCCGAACTTCTTAATGTCACATTTATCTTGATAGAATTTTGTAATGTCTTTCTTTTGTTCTTCTACTTGCAGGTCCGAGTTGGGGTCAATCAATGAAGAAATATAAGATTCGTTGATAGAATACATCATGTCTTGACCAATCCATGCTTTCAAGGCATGCTCATTGAATGAGTCCGAATAGAAGAAGTTCTTCTCTTCTTCATTCCCTTTATGCCACGTTTTATTACCCTTTGCGTCTTGTACAGAAAGAGGGAAGCATGCAAGTTTGCCATCTTCTATATGCTGTTTATTCTTATATAAATAGGAAACGAAAGAGAGACTTGTTTCAAGACTCTTTTGGGCTGAAGAAGAAAGAATAGGTTCATTAGAATCTTTAAGTAGAATGTCGTTAATAAAAGATTTGGCCGAATAGTCTCTTACTCCCATTTGCTTTAGGACCTTACTTATGCTTTCATTGAATTCTTCGTCTTCACTAAAATAGTCAATTGACAGTAAACATGCTAATGATTTCTCAAACCATGATGATTCGAGTATCAAAAATGCCTCTTCACTATAAAAGAATACATCTCTACAATAATCGTTCATCATAATTCCTTGGTAGTTATAAAATGGAAGGAACTTGTACTTTGAACTATTGAGATTGTAAGAAGCAAGAAGTCGAATAAATGCTATAGAGCGTTCTTTAGGAGACAACTGTTCTATGGCACTTGCCTTATTATCCTCAGCAAAAACAACTGTATCCAGAAATGCTGAAGGAGAAAATTCCTTAAAAAAGGAACTGCTTTTTTCTGTAATCAAAAAAAGTTCTCTGTCAATGATGTTTTTTGTTTGAGTGCATAGGCAATTTAAGTGCTCAATATACTCTGGTAGCACTTGACGGAAAGAACTCACATCATAATACAAGTCTTTTGCTGGAAACAGTTTACTTTCATCATCTTCATTGTGGAATATTGGCTTATTTGCAACTGATTTCAACAATCTCTTTTGATATACGAAATTGATAAAACGGTTATTGTTTCCTTTATCAATCAACCAGGTTAAGAAATCTTTATTGTCACAGAACGCAATAAGATTATCCTCCGTAAAGGTTTTATCACTACTACGATATTCTTCGTGTAAATGTTTGAATTTGTTTATATCAGGAGCATCATCGTAATAACGGAGATCTTTCACTACTAGATAACAATCTTTATCATAGAAAGATTTGAACTCATCATCAGTCATGACACTAGAATAAGTTATTCCAGAATCATCATAAATGACATCTGACAGCAATTGTACGGTAATCTCCTCATCCTTAATAACAGGGACAACGGGAATTCTGTGCAAAGCATCTCGATATCCTTCTTCGAATGCTGTGATGAAATCTGCATAATCATGGTGATGCTCTCTACAATAGACAAAATCTGGTATAAGATTGAAGATAGATTTGTATGAGTATTCTCCGGACTTTACAAGGTCACTAAGCCATTCTACAAATTTTTGACCTGCTATTTTAGCAAAACGCTTGTTAAGATCAATATTCAGCTCAATATTGTCACGTGGACCAGTTGGAATCATGTCGGTATTGAACATGAAAGGAAAGCCAAACTGTGCAAGTGTAGGCAAATAGCAGTTTACCGTCGCGTTTTCTACAGGAAGTAAAGTCTTTCCGTTTCGACGGCAAGCAAACATTACCCGTGTGTCACCAAAATCTTTGTATTTATCAGGGATCTTACCATCAGAAGCCAATACTTCTGCATTTATTTCTTCTATTTCTTTCTTGCTAAAGACATATTTATAAGGCTCATGAGTTAACACCCAACTGCCACTCTTTTTTGTGCATTTCTTTTTTGGAAGTCCGTCAATGAATATCTGCACACTGTGAAGATTTGGAACAAACAATATATCCTTTTCGTCTTTAAATATATCAAGGAACAGATTATTGTACGCTCTTTTGTCTTCTCCTCTCAACATAGACGAATCTTTAGGGCGAATAGCCATTTGGACCCTAAACCGATCTTTACCTTTTTCAAACAGTTGCTTTACCTTTGGGTCAATAGTCCTGGAGTCTGTCCATATAGGCATAATTTGCCAAGGATCATCACGCGACACACGAGATGATTCATCAAATCTTAGAGAATAATCGCCAGTTCTTAAATATGCATAATCATTTCCATTAAAAATAGTCTTAAATCCAATGCCCTTGTAACCGATAGCATTCTTTACAGCTTTTTTTTCTCCAGCGGCTAACTTACTGATAGCCGCTATATTTCTAGGTGAGAAAAAATCTCCAGAATGCCTATAAATCAAATAATCACTTGTTATGTGGAACTCAACATCTACTGGAGTAACATTCCCGTCAGCATCTTCTATTGGATAATCGTTAGCATTCTGAAGCAATTCATAAATAAACGTACCATCACTACTTGCTGTTAACTGAGTGCTTACCATCTTCATCGTGTTCTTCATCTGGTTAGAGATTGTCGGATCACAATTCGCCCACACAGCATATAAACGGTCAACTAGTTCTTTGGGCTTTATCGATTGGAACATAGGATTCTCAGGTAGTGCCATTTTGTAACCACGCTCATCATCACTTTCCACAATCCTCCAACGGAACTCGTAAAATTCATTAAGTGTTAGTTGACTTACAGGTTCGACTAAAACGATTTCAACATCAGTTCCGTCTAAATAAGTCAGTTCATTAAAAGTCTTTGTGGCAATATATCGAAAACCATAGTGATTGGTGTCCTTATTGAAATAATATTGACCTGTAATGGAATTATTGCCAATTTTCCAATCCTCAACTAGTTTTTTGACTTCATCTGTTTTGAGGTATTCTATCTGTTGAACGCTCGTAGTTTTAAGACGCACAACTCTGATAGTGCCTTCACCTTTCTGAAGGATTTTACTATCGAACAAATCTTCATACTTAGTTATGATAGATGTTATCTTTCCAACTATCTGAACATTTTTCTTATGCAAGTACTTGCCAACGTTCATACAATCAACATACCCATTAGCATCCTTAGGTAATGCCTTTATCGCAAGCTTGATGTACTTAACTTTTAGATTATCTTCTTTTATTACAATCGGATCCATATACAGTCTTAGGTTAAAAAAATACTTAATTCCTGCTCACTAAAAGTTCTCTAATATTGACCTTGAGCAAATCTGATATTTGTGCTAAGGTTTGCAAATCTGGCTGAGACGTGTTGGTACACCACTTAGATACTGTGGTATTCGACACTCCCAGTTGTTCAGCCAACCATAAACCAGTCTTTTTTCTCTCTACCAGTACAAGCTTTAGGCGATTCAAATCTTTTACTTGCATATTCAATAGTTTTAATTCTGACGCTAATTTCGGCATTTTTTTTAAAACCACAATGGATTGAAACAAAGATTTAAAGTTTTTTTCGAGAAATTGGGGAAATGCCATACTTTCAAGACTCAAATCTACCGCATAATCAAGTTAAAATGATGCTAGTAAGATTAACAATTCAGACTATACAAATATTAGTGTCCCATTTTAACGGGACACTAATGATATAAAGAATATTATTTGGGGCATTTGCTGCAAATCAAATGATTGTGACAACTCACAACATAGTACTTTGGGCAAGTTGTGCCAGTATCTTGACTTCGACCTCTTCGAAAGAAATGGGAGTATAGTTGTTGTTGTCCACCCCAACATCGTATTGTCTAGGAAAGAGCATCTGTAATCTTGGGCTATCTAAGCCATACATGCAAGAACTTGTATGGACGTGTCCGAACAGCTGCCAAGTTCCTCTGTATGCGCCACCATAGCAGAGAAAGGGGTAGTGATTTAGATAAACTCTTTGCTTGCCAATAGAAATTAGCATTTGCATAGCGACATCCTCAAAGCGTCTCATAAAACCCTGGTCAACATTGTTCATGTCATGATTGCCTAGTACAAGAAAGATTCTTCCATTTAGGCAATCTAGTAGTGAAGTCCACTCTGCTGCGCCACCTACAGAGAAGTCGCCAAGGTGAAATACATAATCATTTTTACCCACGACCTTATTCCAGTTGCTGATGAGCGTCTCGTTCATTTCTTCCACGTCCATGAATGGCCGCTGGCAATACTTAATGATGTTGCGATGGCCTATGTGAGAATCAGCAGTGAACCAAATCTTATCTTCTCTGCTGAACTTTATAATACCTTTTTTTCTCTCCATATGTCACTAATTATCACCAATGTTTGTAACAATGTCTACTTCATGCTCTAGTTCATCCTTCACAATATCTTCTCCATCATCAATCGGAACATATTCGTTGCGATCGAACCAGTCTTCAAGCGTTTTTTGCTCCTCCGTTCCAACATCTAAAGGTTCTCTCATTTTTTTGTGACTAGTTTCCATATGCTCACAGGTTTTCATCAACAATATGACAAAGTAAAAAGGAAGGTGCTAATACTCAACAGTTAACTGATAGTGATACTCTGTAAAATGTGCTCATATGCTCCATACAACCTGCACCGTATAAATCAGATTACAATTCTGAATCATTTATAGACAATACAATTCAGTTCACTCTGTCAAGCACAGTACCCTCCATATAATTGTTACGCCTCTAAGTCATAGGTGAAGTTCAGTCTTTGGATTGTCATATCTAACTCTCGATACTGCTTACTAAACTTGTCAAGTTCCTGACGTAGGGGCTTAGCCTCAATAGTTGCTACTGACCTTACTTCGTTACGGCTGTAACGGTCACCATAACTTGCCGCACGATTAAATGTACTACGCAATATACCGATACGTTTGTTTAGTACATCTCGTTCAGCAAGCATCTTCGTCATAGTTTTTCCGTCTTCATTAACAACCTTCATGTTCGTTACGTTGATGTTGTAAATCAACCTTTCCAACTGCCCCAAACAACTGTCCAGCTCGGCCAGAAGTTCTGCTGGATTCTCAGCAGGTTCATCACCTTCCTGGACTCGTACTGCATTATCCAATCTCTCCTTCAAATCGGAGATTCTTTTTTCCAAGTCTTTTTTTAGACATAATGCTTCTGCAAGTTTCATACTCTTCTCCTTTTTAAAAATCAATATTCTGTTATTCATGATGCAAAATTAAAATAATATAGAAATACTGGCAAGAAATACTTTCTCTTCGGTATAAATAAGCATTCTCTTGGTATCAAATACCTGTTTTGTCGAATCTATGTTAAAAAAATCAGTATAGTTGTTGTTTCAACGGGTTTATTCAAATAATTGATTACCTTTGCGCACAGATATGAATAAGCCATTTCAGAAAGACAATACAATGAACTTCATCATTGGTGACCATCTGTATGCAGTCAGTACAGATGGCTGCAATTGCGTAGTACATACAGAGAAAGGAGATTTCCGCCACAACGAGACATGGAATCGTGAACCAGAAAAAGATGAGTTGCCAACAGTGTTCTTTACCGCACTGGCTGGGACTTACGAGGGCGAAACTTTTCCAGATTATGAAGCATGGCTCGACTATATATGCGAAGAAGATAGTGAAGAAAATCGCCGGACTCACGCTCGCTATGTTATACAGGCTATGCAATGGAATTCTGTTAGCGACTTAACAGCAGACGAAGTATTGACTTATCTATCCGATAACTATGACATCTAAGTTTGTCTAAGCGTCTAGCATATTAACGGTCAATAGTTTTCTATGCGAGTTCACCTTTACGATACTTCTGGTGGCAAAAAAGTTCATCTTCAGTCAATTCATCTTCTTTCAACACTCTTAGTATATCACGATTTACCAACATGCAATTGAAGCTGCAATCAAAGCCCTCAAAAGGAGAACGCGTGGTAGTTGCTTCATAAGTGTATACGACAGTGTCACCATCCATATAAAAAAATGAGACATCCGTGATGACACCTATATATTCATCCACGTCCATCACGTTATCATCAGCATCATGGCCGAACATCTTGTTGAGATGTCGCATAGGCTGAGTGCTCCTGAACTGAATTATATCTCCGACTTTGTATTTCGATTCTGACATAATTTCTTATCTTATAACAAGATTCCACCATTCTTTCATCAGAGATTCTGCGTTGAGAACCATTCCGTCGAACAGCTTTCCATATACTTCGTTGAAAACGCAATGCCTTCCCCAAGCAGAATCTTTTTCAAGTTTACTGATGCTTTCGAGATAGACTGGATACAATTCTCTGACTTTGCACTCCATTTGACGCAGTCGCTGATAGTCGCTGTATCCAGTCAACAAGAGTTCTTGAGCATTACGAACCAACTCATGTTTCGTTATGGACAGGTCACTGTATGGCACACTCATGGTCATCCAGGTTCCACTACAATCTTGCTTCTCAAGAACACCTTTGATCAATGTTCCGTCCGATGCCACAACTTCTATCTCTTCAGACAACCATTTCTCATCTTCAGTAGCTTTTAAGATTCCCCAACTGAGCACTTCCAATGTTGTCTCATCGAACTCCTTACCTTTAATCATCTGATAGCATCCCCTCAAAAGTTCATCATTCTCCATGCAGGTAATATCATAGTCATCGTATTCTTCATTGTCATACTCGCTTGTAATATGGGGCATCAAGTGAACGAAAGGCTCTTTTCGGGCCATCTCGGACAAGGGAAGATCTAACCAAGCAAGCCTTTCCTGCCACATATCTGCTGCGTAAGAAACTACGGTTCTTCCACCAAGGCTAATTCCACACTGGGAAATATAAGCCTTTGTGAGTAGAGTCAGTGCTTTCATCACATCACACTGTACTCCACGCATTGCGTATTCTTCTATAACTATCTTCTTCATAACCATCAACTTTTTAAATTGGAAATACGTATCTTGCTGGTATCTGAAAGCCATCTTTCATACAGATACCATTACTTTCTTTTGTTGCCAACAGTGAGATGCTGCTGTTACGCAGAGTAAGACAGTCTCCATCGAAACAGATGTACTTCACTTCATCACCGATGTTGAAGTTCTGCTCCCTTCTAAAGCCCGTCGGCAAATATACGAACTCTTTGCTCATCATATCGTCAACGAATTGCTCCCCCAATTCAAAACGAGCCGCTTTCACAAAGCCATCCGAGAATTGTTCACCTCTTGGGACTATTCGTATAACATAGCATAGTAAATGTTCTCTATTGTTTGTAGTCCAGTCCAGAATTGCATCTTCAGCATCTTGCTGATTGAAGAAAATTCCTTTCTCCGACGCACCCAGGGTGTTATCATCATTGACAAGAACTTTATATGCAATAAACAAGGGATGGTATTTCTCTTTGAGATAGATTTGATGGATTCCCCAGCAAAGAGCTTTCGTGGTTGCGGGCGTGGTAAAGTCTGCGGACTCAACTGCAATTTTAATCTTCTCATCTAACTCCATCTCAAGCAAAAGCAATTCTGGCCTTTCATAATCCACCAGCAATGGTATTACATCGTAAAAATCAGATTGACATGCTATATCATCTTGGTTCTTTTTGTCCTTTTTATATAACTTAAGCCACTCTGTTCCTGTTTCATATGCAACGGTGTTCTCGTAGGTTTTTTCCAAAGAATGCGTAAAAAAACAAGCCAGTTCTGTCATTGCTTCTAATGGGGTCATTCTCCCGCCCTCATTAGCAGCAATCAAGAAGTTCTTCATCTTCACTTCTTCTTCGAAATAAAAATAAAGTCGCTCATAGAGAAACTTTGTATAGTTGGAATAAGCTATTTCTTCAAACTCAAACACGAATTCTCGCGTCGCCTTTTTGAAGCCTTCGCTCGCTATGTCTTTTACATCAAGATACGAACTATAGAAGGTAGTAGCAACTTCTGCTAAAATGTTTTCAAAAGCATCTTCGAGTTTCAGGAGTGCTGCACGTCCGGCTCTACCACCGCGACTAATCTCAGCCAACAGTTCATAAGTTCTGACTGCATCAATATTCTTCTTATCCAGCTCTTCATCAAGCAGTTTTCTTACTGTTGGACGGATATAAGTTTCTAATAGTTCTTGCATACCAAGTCCTTGGGGGAACTTAACAACATTCTTGTAACTTTCGGAATATTCGTTATATGCATTGACTTGAGAATCTTCATCGGCAAAAAAGATGTAAGAATGCTCTCTGTCAAAGTCGGTAATACCTCCGAACTGCATACTCTCAACTGTGGTCATTCTCCAGTTGATATGAAGAACAGGGTTAAAAAGAACCTTTTTGTATCCGTGCAGTTGCTGAGCGAACAGTGCACAATCTGATAGCCCTACTATTACATCCAGTTTGTTGTCATAGCAGAACTTCAGCAGATTCCTCATCACACACTTGTACGGGCGCGAAGTCTCCACGGGAATAACTTTCACATCTACAAACATTGATTGAAAGTGTTCCAGAACTTGAAGGTCATCAAAAAAGTCATTCCTATATAATACAAGTATTTTCTTCATAATGTTAGTCTCTTGAATATCGATAATTCTTATCTTGGGTAGCAAAGTTCTGATATCTTACGTGAACTTCGCTCCAGAAGTCGTTCAGGTGTAGATAGTCAACCACAGGATAGCCGAAATCCCTATTAAACAACATCGTTGAATGGCATATTACGATGTCATCAAAGCAACCAGCCATATCATGTACCCAAGTCTGACCATCGTCAAGGTTGCTGGATGCCAAGATGCTCTCTCTTGGTTCGTCATACCTACAATGAAGTTCAAGTTGACGAGAACGATTATCGACTTTTAACCAATCTCGTACATTAATCATTAGTTTGAAGTCACTACTATAGACTTCGTCACCAGAGTATGGCAGGACAGAGTCTTCATCGTTAAAATTAAATCTGAGAGTTCCTTCAACTTCATAGTCATCATCGAAATCATCTCTCTCACGACTTAATAAGTACTCTGCTACATCTACCATCTTGACTCGCAACCGGTTAGTCAAATCAAAGAGTCGCTGGTTAACAATACGCATCCGCTCAACTTCCTCCAGAGTTTCTTGGAGCATCCAGTCAAGCAGGACTTTCCGTTCTCCCAGAAGAAGGTCAAGTTCATTTTTATGTTTGTCCAAAGCATCCATGTCTATCCATCCAGGCTCTGCGCCTACAACAGAGCGAATCTCAGACTCAATCTTTTGCACTCTAGTTCTCAGCACCTCAAAGGGTTGCTCCCTGTATTTGGCACGAAGCGCTTCATAACGTTCTAGTTCTTGTTCAATCCTATCAGTGTTTTTATACATAATCCACTTTTTTGATTGCAAAGTTAATAATATGTCGTTTGATCAAATAATACTTCCTCTTGTTTGGTAAGAAATGCCCCTCAGAAGTTATAAATGATAACCAATAGTTCGTTTTTATATAGAAAATGAACAGTTAACCTTAAAAGTTTATAAATTAATTAGGTTTATTTAATATTTGTTTGGTAGGTTTCCCAAAAATGCCTAAATTTGTTGGTGCAAAAGTTCGTTTTAGAACGTTCTGCTGCACAACCTGTCACCTTATGACTGTCTATAGTGGAGACAGTGTCGGTGGAAGGAACTTTTAAAAAAAGCGTTTATTGACGCATGTTTTGTTATCGGAACTTCGAACACTCCAAAATATCAGCAAGACATATCGACGATAGACGCCACTTTAGTATGTTTGTTCATACACTCTTACCTTATGAAAATATGGTGAGAGGTTTGGTATATACATACTGGCGGTGGGTCTTCGTTGCATGTACTTCTGATATGGATAAGTTCGAAGATCCCCGATAAAAGTTCATGTAACAATGAAGACTCCCGCTTTTTTGTACACACAAGTCGAAGCCGATATTTAGTTGTGTATTTTTTGAATAGAATCCCTAAATGGAGTTAAAGGGAATAACTAAATGCAGAGCGGATATGGGTGACTATTTGGACAAAAAAGAAATTCAGGACTTCATTATTGAACAGTCGGAAGAAGCGATTGACAACGTAGGAAAAGATGTGATAGAAACAGAAGACAGTTCTTTGTATTCAAATGACATGCAAACCTTAATTCGTTTTAACGGAGATGAAGACAAAGATGAGATAGAATTAAATGAGAGGATACAGATTATATCTCCTAATTCTATTCGGTTTAATAACCGCGTCAGAAAACTTACAATTCCTGAAGGAGTTCATGAGTTAAAAGCCAATTCCATTTGCGGAGATATAGATGAAATCGTTTTTCTAGGAGCACTAAAAAAAATAGAGAAAGATTCTCTTTGTCACATTTATAATCATTTTGCAAATTGTACAATTAGAATAAATGGCACTTTGTCCGACATTAATGATGATGGAAAAGAAGAACTTCGTAAATGGATTGAGAATCCTATGCTAAGATCCAAAAACGAAGTTATTTTTGCTGCGCCTAAGCCATGTGGTCGTGGTGATATAGGAAACGGATTTATAGAATTATCAGAAGTTATAGACATAAAAGATAAAATGTTATTGGGCAAAGACACACGTCCCATTTTGATTAATGCAGATATAAACGAAGGAACGGTTATTAAAGAAGAAGAAAAAACAGACATCTCTAATGTGCCAATAATTATTAGACCAGAAGTAACTTCGAAAGAAGAAACCTATAATAGTGTTGATATAACAAGAATTACCTTTGCCACTAACAATGAAATGAACATTCGTGTCCTTGAGAAAATTGATGTTGTAGAAAAATTAATAAAACAGTCATACAAAAAGAATACCGTCAAATAAAGTCATACCATAGGATGGACTATTCATACCTAAATTATCCTAATAGGTTAAAAGCGATAAGACATTTGCTATTTTTGCACCAAGAAACAGTCGAAACGCTTGAAAGGGAGTAGACGCTGATAATAAACAAGTATTATGGAACTAAAAGAGAAAGTAGCAATTATTGCAACGATTCAAATCAACAAACAAAATGCCGCATTATGACGTTGCTATTGACCATATGTCTATTCTTCTTGCCGATTCTTTCATTTGCAGGAGAACTAGAACCGGCAAAGGTTAATTTCCATTGTAATATCCATACCATCAACAAGACTGAAGGTCAACAGACAGCTTGGCCACTGGATGGGGAATATGGTGGATATTGTATCATCTGGAAGTCAAAGCACAAGAAAGAAGATGTTGGACATATGGGTCTCCTACTTTATAAAGACTCTCACTCCGGACATTACTATTGCTATGACATGGTATGTCCTATGTGCTATGCCCAGGGGGTAATGCAATCAATCTACATGGAAACTAATCTTGTCGCTAGATGCAAACGATGCTATGGGGCTTGGCAGAACATCCACCAAGGTACTGGCAACCAGACGAACTGGATGGGTGAGCACTGGTTAGTCACTTACAAAGCAGAGCTCAAAGGTGACATTCTATACATTTCGAACTATTAATCATTCATCAGATATGACAGTAAGCACAGATTCTATAGTTCAGTTGTTATCATTAGTAGATAGTGAAAACGGGATGAAGCGACTCTTCTCACCAGTAGAAGTGAATGACATACCTGATAGGAAATACATAGAGCCCCAGTATGTAACTATTCAGAGAGAAGAACATCTGCGTGCTGAAGAAGAAAGAAAGCTCCAAGAACAAGAAGAAAAAAGAATTAAAGCAGAGCAAAGGAAAGCTGCGAAAGAAGAGACTTCACGTTTATCGAGTGCATGGCATCTAATAGTTGATAATTACCTGTCGGAAATGGATACTGCGAAATACAAATTTGGTATCACGACAGTATATGTACAATATATCAAAAAGCCGCTAACTTGGGGGATTTGGAATGCATTCATAATGAAAGACTCACTCAGAGAGTGGGCGGAAGTAGATGCGAGCGAGTCAATGCCAGACAGGATAGTTACTCGTAGCGAAATGGGAGACTTTATTAAGCAACTCAACCAGTATACATCTGAACAGATGAAGTTCGGTTGGTTTTATAATAACGAAACTCTAAAAAAGGAGTTGGTAGATAAAGGAATCATTGACAATGAAAATTATCTATATGTAAAGTGGAGAGCTGGTAAAATACTTGATACTAAAAACATCTCTACCAAAGCCCAATATCAATTGATTTATGACTTTACTAAGAATCAATCTGCTTTCGATATGAAAACCGGTTTCTTCTTTAACAAGAAACTTATACAAATTCGGTATATCAAGACTCCAATAAAAGGAAGAATTTGGAATGCAGTAATGAAAACTGGTCCATCAAAGTTCGATAGTATTGATTCTACTAAGACCATGATGTCATACGAAATGAAGAACTTCGTTGAACTGCTCAATAAATTTATGTCCGGGATAGCTGTACTCGACTACGTTCACGCAAACGAATCGATGAACGAAGCATTTCATAAGTCGAGAAGCGTCAGTCCTGGGGTATTCTTATATTTTAAAGAGATTGATTATGGATGGATTTGTGATATATAACAAGATGATGTCAGCATACATCGAGAAACTTCAAAATGCTGACACCAGTTCTGAAGATGGCTATATTGCGATTGTTGACGAATGTAACAGGGAACTCCTTGAATTCATCAGCAAAGTTCGCAAAACAGACCCATTGATGATACCCATCACTTTCGCTAATGAGAACTATCTAGATAAGGTCCAAGAAACAGAATTCATCCAGAATATATCAAATAGAGCAAAAATGCGAAGGACTCTTGACTTTGTCTATTCCGGAAAATATAAAAAGGTAGAAATACAGGATAACACATGGAAGATACCTGTCTATATAAATTTTAATAAGACACCAAATTTTAAGATTTGTCCCAAAGAAAACGGCTATTGCTCATATCGCAAAATTGGTGAGACATTGAACCCGATTATCTTGGCCTGCTATATGTCATTACCCGTTGGTTCACTAAAAGTACACTTTATTGATCCTACTGATTCCGGTATAGCAAATGGCATCACTCAGGTTGTACCATCAACTTTATACAAAGTATATAAAAGACAAGAAGAGATATATGCTTTGTGGGACTTACTATCAGAACAGATTAAGTCAGAGAGTCCATCTAGTAATGATAGATTCATCAATCACATCGTAGTAATACTTGAGAGTGGTTATCTTCCCCATAGTAAAATGAGCGGCACACAATTCTTGAGAGAATGTGGTCCTCAATGTGGAGTTTATTTTATCGATGTATCTCACAACTCATCGTTATATAATAGCCGTACTGATGTTCCTGTTGACAAATCGCATATTGGTAACAGTGAAAGTAGCGGTGACAATGACAGAGTTCTCATTGAGCCATACAATGTATTTAATAGTCCTCGCTTATTATTGGCGTGCACCAAATATCTCAATGCCTGTTCCGATGAAGCATTGGAACAGTTACAGAAGTTTCAAAACAGGCTTGACGAACTCTGTAAGCAAGCAGGAGAGAGAGCAAAAATGCTAGAGCAAGACTATATACAGACAACAAATATGCATAATGCTCCAAATAGAATTCTCCAACAAATGGATAATATGGCAATATCCTCTACCATAGAAAATGATGACCAAGTCTTAAATACCCTCCATCATATTACAGGAGCAAATGACATCCATAATGTTGAAACAATGACAAAGCCAAATACTGATGAAAGTCCATTAGAAAAAGCAACGAAAAGGTTGAAGGAATTGGGTTTTGAGAAACTAAGAACTGTCAAAATCTATAGGGAAGCGAACAAGTTTGAAAAGAACGATCTCCCCAAAAATCATAAAATATACATAGAAGAAGAATCGACTATTTTCTATAAAACAAATGGCAATAAAACAGATTATTGCATTTGTGATAGGTTTGGAAGTGATTTCTCATTTGAAAAATTTAAAGACGGTTACATTTGGGAATTCTCGCAGGGTTATTCTAGTGGGTATAAGATACACGTAAACGCTTGGTACAAGGATTATTGTTTGGGAAATATATATTTCTATTTTCCAAATTTTGGTGATTAATGTTTTATATAGATTACACATTATACTGTTTATATAAGAGGATTCTGAAACGCTTGAAAGGGAGTAGAATTAATAATAAAGGATACTATTATGACTTATTATGTTAAAGGAAGAGCATTGAATGGAGAGTGTAGCGGAACTTACTATGCCAATAGTGTTCAAGAAGCAATTAACAAGTGGAAAGAAGAAACATATTGTCCAGAACATGTTATTGAAGTTCGTGAATATAACATTAACGGGAAAAAGGTGTATGGATAAAGAATAACTAAAGAAGAACAAAATTATTATGAGTGATTACTTGAAAGTAACCTTTAGAGGAGAAGGCTATCGAGGTAACAGCAGAGTAACGCTTTGGGATGTTTCTGGTAAAACCATTGAAACTCTTGAAATAGATTCAACCAGATGGCATAGGTTGGAAAATAGAGATCGTGAAAGAGTTATGTTTGAGGTCTTATCAAGAAAGTATCCAGAAGTTGATTGGAAATACGCTAATGTAATAGAAGTAACGAAAGCATAGCCAACCTTGGTATAAACAAGTACTATCTCTGTTCTCAACATAGAAATAGTTTGTTTATACCAAGGAGAAGCTAAATGGTATCAATTTGATCTAAAAAGTTGGCATGGGTCGTGTATAGTTTTTAACTTTGCAGGAGAACAAGAATATAGTATATGAGCAATAATGTCATCAACATCAAAGACGGTAGCAAAAGCTATTGGATTAACGTAACAGAAGTTCTCTACGTAAAGGCTTCTGGTAATTACTGTGACATATTTCTGAAGTCTGTAAGTTACAAAACAGTTAGAATTCAGATCGGGCAGTTTTTTAGCAAAGTTGAAGAACTTCAGGTTCCACACAATTTAGTAAGAATAGACCGTTCCACTATATTGAATATCAAGCTTGTAGAGTTCGTCAATCCGAAGAAGAACACAATCACTCTTAGACATGAGAGTAATGTCGTCATTTTGCAAGTTGCAAAAACAGCCATTGCCCCGCTCAAAGAAAAGCTTTCCGAGTTATTTGCTGAAGAGCCAAAGTCTAGTTACGTTTCTTTCGTGAACCGATGCGTGAAGGATTCACAAAAGCAAAAGAACCAAACCCATAATGGATATGAATATGTAGATTTGGAACTTCCGAGCGGCACTCTTTGGGCAGCAAACGATATGATAGGAAGTACGCCTTTCGAATTTGCTCTCCTTGACAGACCTTATCTGGAAGTTGAAAACAATGCCGAAGAAGGTAGTTTCGAAAGTTTCCTCCAAATCGAAGATGATGCAGCTAGAGTCAAACTTGGTGGCAACTGGCGAATCCCAACAACTGAAGAGTGGAAAGAACTCTTTAATGTGTGCAAGGCAGAATGGGTGGTGTCTGATGACTATGAGGATTTACTTTGTGTACTGACGGGAAAGAACGGCAATCAGATAACTCTCTCATCTATCTTAAGACAGAGAGGATTCTGCGCATACTGGACCTCAGAAATACTTTCAGTTGATGACATCTTGAATTATATACCACACAATTCTTTAATTGAGATTATGGAACCTTATGGCAACGAGCCAATGTTCCATTTCGTTTCTAGTTTCGATTATCCCAGGGGCAATATCCATGCCGTTATTTCCTCAAAAGACCTGACTAAAGAGTAGCTAATGGCATTCCCCAAACATATAGGCATCTCGAAGTCCAGATATACTTTGTTCAGGCAATGTTCCAAAGCATTGTGGTTAAAGACCTACAAGCCGGAACTATGTGTTACCAGCGATGCACTTCAGCAGCGCTTTCAAGCAGGAAGTGTTGTCGGTGACTTGGCCAAGGGACTGTTTGGCAAGTACGTCGAAGCAACTTCATATGATGAAAGCGGAAAACTCAATCTCAGCAAGATGATTGCAGACACTCGTAAGTTCATCGATTCAGGAACTGATGTTATATGTGAAGCAGCATTCAAATATGATGAGAATTACTGCGCAGTTGACATCTTGAAGAAAAAAGGTTCAGGATATGCTATATATGAAGTTAAGAGTAGCACTGATGCTGATAACGAAGTCTACGCTCAAGATGTCGCATACCAGAAGTACATTCTTACTCATTGCGAAATCAATGTGACTGGAACTTACCTTGTCTGCATTAACTCGGACTATGTGCTTGATAGTGAACTCGACATACATCGTCTTTTCCAGATTCAGGATATTTGTGGAGCTGTCTCACAGGAATATGCGATAGTAGAGAGCCAAGTTGCTGAAGCAAAGAAGATGCTGGCACAGGAAGATGTTGAGCCGGATGAAGATTTGGATGCACACTGTCACAAACCATACGACTGTGCATTCTGGAAGTACTGTTCACGGCATCTTCCTGAAAAATCTGTCTTCAATCTCTATAGGATGAACTTCGGTAAGAAGATAGAGTATTATCTGCATGGGGTAATCTCATTTGAACAACTGAAGAATGAGACTCTAAACGAGAAGCAGCAGATGCAAGTCAACTGTACGCTAAACGACACTATATATATTAATAAGGTAGAGATAGCAAAGTTCCTATACACCCTCTCCTATCCGCTGTACTTTCTCGACTTCGAAACTATGCAGCCGGTTGTTCCTGAATACCAGGGAACACATCCCTATCAGCAGATTCCTTTTCAATACTCGCTTCACTATATCGAAGAAGAAGGTGGAGAACTGATGCACAAAGAATTCTTGGGCGTTTCCGGTGAAGACCCACGAAGATCGATTGCTGAGAGTTTGTGCCGAGATATTCCAATGGATGTTTGCTCAACGGCTTATAATAAAGCATTCGAATGTACGCGTCTGACTGAACTTGCAGAGTCTTTCCCGGATTTGGCAGAGCATCTGCTTAACATACGCGACCATATCATTGATTTGCTGGTGCCGTTTCAATCCGGCTGGTACTATGTACCCGCTATGGGTGGTTCGTTCAGCATCAAGAGTGTGCTTCCAGCTCTGTTCCCAGAAGATCCAGAACTAGACTATCACAACTTAGCCGGTTCAGTTCACAATGGCGGTGAAGCAATGAGCATCTTCCCTAAGATTAAAGATATGACTCCGGAACAACAACAAGCAGCACGGAAATCTTTGCTTGAATACTGCTGTTTGGATACGCTTGCAATGGTTAAGGTCTGGCAGAAGTTGAGAGAAGTATCTCAATCATAGAATAGACAATCATTTTATACCATCTGGGCGAGGACTTGTACCTCGCTCTATTTGTTTTTGTGCTAATTCAAGAAAATATGACTACCTTTGCGACTATAGAATAACAACTATATGAAAATAAAAGAAGTAAATTTTTCCTATGTGGACCGAAGTTTTCCAATAGGAACTTATCTCGGCTCCTGCCAAGAACTTGAAGTGATGAGTGACAGCTACGATGACATTGTAGATGCACTCGAGAGAACTTACCCAGATTATGACGACGTTAAACTAATGAGCTTTCAAAATAGTTATGAGAGGAAGAAGTAAATTGACCCTGGAACAGAAGAACCGAAGATTCAAAGCACTACTCAGAGATGAGAATGTTCCAAATCTTGAGAACTTAACAAAAGAGCAGTTCAGCAAACTTGTAATAGAGCACCGTGAAGTAATCGAGCGGAATCTATACAAAATTAACGTTCTAAATGAAACGGGAGAAGTATTTCATACCAAGGAGCTATGAACTCCTACCAACTTGTATCATATTCTTTGAGCATTCAATAATAGTTCGTAAATTTGCATCAGAAAAGCCGAATCGCTTTAAAGGATGTAGGCATCATTAAAACAAGTATAGTTATGTTTTGGTTAGGTCTCGGATTGATGATTTTTGGTGCAGTTGTGATATGGGCTGCATTTTCGGTTGTTTCTATGATTTTGAGTGTGATAGTTGAATTCATTCAGGAAATTATATTTGGCTGATGAAGATAGCAAAGGACGAGAATATAGTTCTGTATCAAGAACTCTTCGTAAATGAAGCGAACTACAACAAGTTCGCTCCATACATTTCAGAGTTCATCAGGGAGTATGCTGGGAAAGTAAACGAACTACCGGCAACACTCTGGCCGAGCGGACTTGCGGTCAACGATTCTCTTGTTTCGGAGTTCGAACTATGGCTGAAGAATAAAGGTGTAGTTGTTCAACTAACGTGAAGATAGTGCTGTGGTAATTTCGAAGCGATATAGTCATATTTACATATACCCGCCTGATAAGCATACATCATTCCTGAAGGAACTGGTGAAACCTCACTACGATGACGTTTCTCTATTGGAGAGTTTGGATTCGGAGTTCCTACAAGAGAAATCTGATTCTTTGCTTTTGATATTCAATATTCTACCGGATAATGACATAACGGATATTTGTATTAGTTACTATAGACAGCAAAAACCGACGGACTTCATTATCGATCTAACAGGGCAACTTTTTATAAAGCAAGAATATTTTGTCCATATGACAACATCCGACACTTCGTTGGATGTTAGCATTGATTGTATTGAGATTGGTATCAACTCAAGTTATTTACAGTTGAACCATCGTAATGAGGAATTGACAAAGTTCAATGCAGATTTGAATTCGTATTATAGCTTATTACTACGATATGCTGAAGAATACGAATCTGAATGATGGACTGAAATGCTTGAACCAGACAAGCATTAAAGAGCGACTCATTGCTCTATGTACACCAAATCGTGTATGGGCATTTAACAATAGGAAGAATGAACTCCTCTACGTTCTATACTCCATCTTTCACCTTCGACCCTGGCAAGTTCGCACATCCTCTTTCGAAGAGTGCGGTAAAAGTTCAGCGGATAACAATGATGACATTGTAATCATCTTCTCTTGCAACAGTAACACTATCTATATAAGCGAACAGATTTGCAACGTTTCTGACTTCTTACGATGGTACCGCTATTATGAAGTTGATTCCGCAATTATCAATGACAATGTTCACTTAAAATGGAAAGTTGTATATTACTCAAGAAGCAATTTTATTCCTCAAAACGTGTAATATTTCAATGAAAAATGGAAAAAAGATATAATGCGTTATTTTCTATAATATCATAATTGCAACATGTCAAATCCTTTAAAAAGCAGAAGATATGGAAGTACTTGTTCGTCTAACGTGGAGCCGTCACATCTCCAATAGTTGATTCTTGAAATAATGCTATCAAACGTTTTACTTGTTTACCACTCCAACTATGCCCTTTACTTGTCAGAAAACCATTCCGGTTTAGATGTCTTGCTTTATCCGTGTAATTACCATCCATTACACTTACCAGCGCATATGCTCTCTTATTCGCATCGTTATTTATAGCGGACTCCCTTAGTTTCTTATAAGCCATTTTTCTCATATCATCAGAGAAACTTGCATTTGGAGCGCCTAACTTAACGCCTTTTGCTTTAAGTACTGCCAAAGCACTCTTTGTGCGAATAGAAATATACTCACGTTCCTGCTGGGCCATTCCAAAGTAGATACTCTGTTCAAGCGTACCCATATCCGGATGGTCACAGAAGATTATCTTGTATTTTTCGCATAGTTGGAGACCGAAATAAGCCACACGAGTTAGACGGTCTATCTTCGCAACTATGAGATAAGCATTGTTCTTCACGGATTCTGCCAAAGCAGATGCAAGTTGGGGACGATCGTTCTTCTTTCCAGACTCATGCTCTTCGTATTCGGATATAATATCCGTAGAATTGAACTCACAGTATCTCCGCACAATTTCCTTCTGAGCTGAGATGCCTAAGTTCTGGTCGTTAGTCGAAACCCTGTAGTAAGCAATAACTTTTTTCATATTAGGAGCTTTTAACACCACAAATATACGAAAAATAAACGATAGTCCTACTACAAACGGACATTTGAAGTACGTCAATTAGAGATTGTTAGATCGAATTAGCGTCCATTAGGCTGAAATTGAATGCGCTTCCTATATTCTGATATTGTTCGTACCGCAAGTACTAATCCATAAGATTTTAAATGTTCACGTTCATTCCTGAGTGACAATCCCTCTCGGTGGAAGATACAAAATTTCTCAAACTTAATATCTCCGCTCCTTTTCTTTACTATTCCCCTGTCTTGAAGATACCTATAGATTGTCGAACGTCCAATCTCCATAACATCATCATTAAGGTTCGACAGATTATCTGCTACGGATAAAGAAGTATCGTATGCCTTATCAAGAATTCTCCAGCGCAACTCCTTTTTTAATTGGTTTGCATTAATTCGACCACGGCTGCTGTAATGCAGGATTAATTTCTTTTTACTACTTCGTTCTAATACCCAATTATAATAATCTCTGAACTCTTCCATCAAAATTTTTATAGGGGTCTCAAAACACTCACGAACCATTGCCATCAAAAGCCTATCTGACAGTACATTGTCGCAATTATCAAAAAACCTCTCCCTGTCAACAAACAGATTGAAAAGAAGTTCATCTGGAAAGATGCTTGGACAAATCACCCGTCTCAGCCATGCGCGGTGAAAAAGTGTATTTCGGCGATGATGTCCATCCTTTATCGTTTCGGAAATCCAAGGAAGTTCAAGGTAACCAAGATCACACTCTTGATACAAGATGTCATTATCAAATGTATTCCAAATCTCTTTTTCTGTTCTATATATATAACGGTATTGGTGAATGTATCTTTTGTAGAAATCATTCCAATCAAGAGAGTTCAAATCCTTAAGCATAGTTTGGCTAAATCGAATTTTAACAGAAATAACTGTATGAAATATTCCCTGGTCGCTATTATATGGTTTTTCTCTTTTCTTTTCTTCTTCTTTTAATGTTACTTGGGAATAAAGTAGACAGATTCTTTCCTTGATATCTTTTCTTTGTTTCACTGTTAAATGCCTATAGTAGCATTTGTTATAGAGAAAAGTTAAGTAATCATTACTATTGATACCGAAATCTGAAAGTGAATAAATGATGTTGGAGACATCATATCCAAGGTTAATCCCTGGTATATTTCGATTGGTTCCATTGAAATACTGAGCGCACTTCATGCCACACTTATCCTTGATAGCCTCCTTTAGATCGGATTCAACTTTGGTATGTACTCTGTATGAGCAATACCTAAAATAGTACTTGTCTTCGATTTTCGTATCAAAAACATAGATTAGTCTCATACGCACTCCCTTATACATCCCCGTTTCTGGGTCTGTCTGCTGGTTTGAAAGCGATGTGTACCAAAACGTAGGACGGAACGCTAAACATTGAACTAATTGCTCAGCATTGTCATAACGGGTCTCATCAATATCAACTCCAACGAAATAACTGCCTGAAAAATACTTGTCAGCCTTTCCTGACATTGTGAAGCAACCATCCTTTTTCAAATAGGTAATCGACTCTGTATTGGGTTTGAAATTAGAAAACAATGCACAGAAAGTATAACCATCCAACACACAATTCAACAGTTCGTCCGGAGTAACCGACTTTTGACGGAATGAAATCTTTTCTGCTATGCCTGCATCTTTTCGAAGTCGCTCACCTTCTTTACCACCTGCGATAGCCGCAGTAACCTGTTCTTTTGTCTCGTATGCATCTTTGCTAATTGAGACAGGGAAAAAATATTTTTCATCATAGTACATATATGAAAACAAGCAATTTGATGCCTGTAATCATTGTACTCCATTTTTGGGGTTAGTTCTAAAAATACGGACGCATTTTCTCCTTACGTCCGTATTTCTATTTACAAATCACCCCTAAATTTCTTGACCGGATTTCCGCGCTCCAAGGTATTATGGTTCATCCAGACATCGTGCGTCTGTTGCATCTGCTTCGCTTTTTCAATCGCTGACAGTTTCATTATCAAACGTTCAAAAGCCAGTTTCTTATTCTGACTTTGTGAACGCATATCCGATGCAACCACTGAGATTCCCAAAGGATTATGAGTCGCCCTTACTGCGGTCTCGACCTTATTGACGTTCTGACCACCAGGACCAGATGAACGGAGTGTATCGTAGGTTATATCTCGCTCATTGATTGTTCCTGATTGGAGCGGTTTGAAGAATACCACACCAACATACCAATTTTTACGGCGGTGCCAAGGTCTGAATCTATTTTTCTGGGCAACCCAGAGTACAGAACCTTCCCACTCACTCCTGAGTTTCTCAATATTGTCTCCTGAAACAGAAAGTGTTGCAGAGAACATACAGCCATCTTCTGACCCATCTTCGTGCTCAACAAGTTCGACTTCCAAACCAAGTTGCTTAGAATGCTCAACCAACTTCTGCATTACAAGTACCACAACCCTGCAGCACTCGACCGGACCTCGCCCGGATGTTATTTGAATATAACTCTTTTCCATATTATTCTTCACTCATTTTTACTATGCGAGGGATGATAGTTCCCTCAATTTTAACTAATTCATTTTGAGACTCCATAACTGAATTGATATCCTTATATGCTTGCGGGGCTTCTTCTGTGGTGCCACCAATCAGCGTCACATTCTTCTCTGCGAGCAACTTCTTCAAGGCATAACGACTAATGCTATTCCTAGCATCAAGTCTGGACATAAGTCTTCCTGCACCGTGTGATGCTGAGTAAAGAGATTCAGTACATCCCTTACCAGAGACGATATAGCCAGGTGCGGTCATCGATCCAGGAATGATTCCAAGTTCATCTAGATGTGCCGGTGTCGCTCCCTTACGATGGATGATGACTTTTCTACCATCCGGAAGCGTATCTCGCCAAGCGAAGTTGTGATGATTACTTACACTGGCAAGTGGCTTCAAACGTAAGGCCTTAGCAACGTTATAGTGGACATATTCATGGTTGGCAGCAGAATACTCGCCCGCAATCTCCATACATTGCCAGTACTCTTGGCCGGCTTCGCTCTTCAGACTTAACCATGCAAATGGTCCCGCCTGTCGTGGAAGTCTACAAGTTTCTTTAGCAATGGTAGTATAGTAATCTGCAATGTTCGCACCAAGTCCACGACTACCAGAATGGCTCAAGATACCAATGTACTTTCCCTCCGGCAGCCCGAATGCATTGGTCGCTGGTAGTTCAACTTCGCAGATATCAACGAAGTGATTCCCCTTCCCACTTGAGCCTAACTGTCGTACAGCTTTCTCACGAAACTTCTTCAGAATAGGGACTTCTCTGAACTCACTTTTATCAAAGAGCGGATGATACTGCTTGAAAGGAAGGACTTCGTCAAGTCCGAATGCAGTATTGTTCACCAATGCTTCGACAGCTCTGTCGTGGAACTTCTCCAAATAGTCTGTATCAGCATCAAGGATGGTGAGACTCATCCGGCAGCCAATATCCTTACCGACTGCATATGGAATTACCACGTTGTCAGTAGTTGCTAGTACTCCACCTATCGGGAGTCCATATCCGGCACATCCATCTGGCATCAGTGCACCAGCGAACGTAACCGGTAGTCTCATCGCCACCTCCATCTGCTTCTTCGATAGTTCATCTATACCATCTTCACCATATATAAAATAATGTATAGAAGACTCTCGAAGTTCGTAGTTCGTCACAGTTTGCTTGTCTGGAGAAAGAATTCGTGCCAACTTCCCCCACACAGCGTCTTGTTTATATTGTTCAGGACATCTATTTATGTCCCGTAGCAGTTTGCAGATCTCTTCAAAAGAGAAATGCTTGCAGTTCTTGGTTACCAACTCAATCGCCACACTTCTTGCGACATTATCGGTATACCCCAACTTGCTTAATTCTTTTGGTTTAATATTGCCCATAATAATTGAGTATAAGTACTATACAGGCTTAGCCGCCTGCGATTTTAAATTGAGATAATGATTTGAGCTTGGTATAGTTACATCCAAATTATACCGCAACCAATCGGTTGCAGTCACCAATGCTCTGTGGAGATATATACTTACTTTATACTCATTCGTGCGACCCTTTCTTTATGATTAAAGGGTTCAACAATATTTTCGGGTGCAAAGGTACACATCTTTTTGAAAAAAACAAATTTTTTATGCATAATTCAACAATTTAGTGCAAAGTTACCCATAAACATAATCATACCACAAGGGCGAAGGTCATTTAGTATGGAACTTCGCCCTTGTGGTATGAATTACTAAATTATCTATCAATCGACATCATCACCCCAGATAACGTACAATCCAAACGACTTGTCCGAAGTATGTCCGGATGCTCTCTTGATCTGCTGCGAGTGAAGTCCTCTCTTGACACAGTTGGTGATAAAAGTTCTTCGAGCGCAGTGCGAGCATATAAGCTCGTATTTCGGGAAGCTCTTCACCACGATAGCTCCCCGGATGTTAATTTCGTGCTTCACCAAGTCGTCAAGTCCGGCATACTTGCATATCTCATGGAGTCTCTGATTGAACATCGACATTGTTCCCGTATAGGGTGCGTTGTACTCATACTTCTCCAAGATCTCACGAGCGATGATAGGGAACTCTCCGAATATGTCATTGAAGCACACGACTGCCTTGTTGCCGGTCTTCTGCTGTGTAATCTTGAACTTGCCTGCTGACTTGTCAAAGTTGGTCGAAGTGATGCGGACCGTATCAGAGAAACGCTGACCCAGGAAACAAGACAGTACGAAGTGGTCCCGAACTCGTTCGTATGTTTTCTTCATATGATCAGACAAGTCCATATGACTGAAGTCATAGTAGTATATCTTGCAGATTTCCTCATACGTGAGTGATATTCTCGGTCTTTTGTAGTTCTCCTTCAGACTGTACGCATCGATGTCGATTGCTACTCTTGCTCCGTAAAGTGCCGACCACTTCAAAACAGTCTTTAATGAACTGATCATGGATTTGATAGTCTTCGTCGATAAGCTGTGACTATACAGATACTTCTCGAATTGGGTAAAAAACTGGTTCCCGACAACAACCGGCTTGATAGTTAAGCCGTTCTCGTACTCCAGCTTCAACAGATAGTAGATGATAGACGGATAGTGGGACAGTATGCTGTTCCTCTTGATGGAAGCGGACTTATATCTGACATATTCGGCGATGCAATGCACTACATCGTGTTGGGAACAGTCTATATAGTGCTCAAATTCCTGAGAGTTTGAGAATATGGAGAAGTCAGTTGCCGGAACAAGCGGGATTCTCCCGTTGTTCTGTCTCACAGTCGGCAAGTTCAGCGAAGTTTCTTCAAGTTCCCTAATTAATTCATCTTCCTCGGGGAACTGTTTCTTGAACCGCTTGATGTCGAACGTGCTCTTCTCACCGATTGCCTCATGTATTATCTTCCTAGCTCTGACGGAAAGGAAATACTCATATGCAGACTCCTTGTAGTCGATGACACTGTTTCTCGTAATAATGGATTTTTCGAGATGTGCACCTCGCGGAACCAACGGACCGGTTATAACTCCGTTTGATTCTTCCTCGGATTTTTCCGAAAGCTTTGCCTCGTAAACACGTAGTTCAGACATAAACTCTTCATCAGACATCTTCTCGAAGTCTGGGAGACTCACATCTATTTTGAATTTCCTTTTCATGTTAGTAAAATTTTATTAATACCACCATTTGCTTATATCTTCAAATATACTTTTATACAAGTTGACCAGAACTCGGATAACAATAGCATTCCCAGCTTGTTTAACCAATTGAGCATCTGACACGCCAGATTTAACAAGTTTATCTACGTCCTTCGCTTTAACACTCATAAATCTGAAGCACTCTTTTGGGGTGAGTCGACGAAGACGAAAATAGTCACCAATACCCATATTGAGGATCTGCTTAAGGATGTCTTTCAGGCTGGCATTGATAATCTTGAACTTACGCTCTGTACCGATGGGTGCTCTCCCAATAAGTTCATTATAGGGAATCACAACATGTTCTCTAGTATGCCACACCTCAAGTACGCCAGGTCTCGGATAGTGAGTAGATGACAAGAACTTCTTATAATTCCCCTTGGCATAGTTCATATCGGCAACTAATGTTGGACAAATATGAGGTTCTTCGTGCTTGTCAGATGACTTAGATTGCTTATCACCCCTAAACTTTTTACCTATACAGGATGGCGTAATAAACTGTTTGAAGATGTTTCCCTTGTCGCCAATATGAATATTGACATCATGATCAGACTGCCTGTCATGAATATCAAGCAAAAAGCTTAAGGCATCCTCTTCTGAGAAGTAGTACTTCTCGTCTACAACACTTTCCAGCAGATCTTCTGCTGGTACATTGCACCCAATAGGCGCGGGGAAATATATACTCTTGTTAATGTCGTTTCGCACCGATACCAAGAACACTCTGTTTCTGTTTTGGGGTACACCATAATCAGCAGCACACATAGTTGACCATGTGTTGTTGTAACCACACTCGGAAACAGCGTTTCTCCACTTCTCAAATTCGCCCTCGAACTTTGTCTCTACCAATGGAGGAACATTCTCAAGAATACATACTTTCGGTCTTTTTCTTTCAATTGCTGGACGGATATACCAAATCAGAGACGAAGGTGTACCGGACCCTTCAGTCATGCCTTTTTGAGCTCCTGCTCTAGTCAGACTTTGACAGCATGAAGAATAGATGAGAACATCGATATCGGGAACTTTACTCCAGTTGATTTTCGTAATGTCAGAATAATGACATCCCTTTGCTTCTGGAAACAGAGCGTTGTGACTTGCGATGGCATCTTTGTCAATCTCACACCATCCGACCAACTTGAACTCAATAAGACATCCCTTCGTCTGACGGTTATACCATCTAGCAAACTCACGAAGAGCCAAAAACTGTGTGTCAAATCCAGCAAATGCGGAGAACACCTTGATAATAATCTTCTTTTTCATAATGTTAATGGTTTTTGTTACTTCAATTTTTTGACATAGCATCCCCAGGGAGACTCTTTGTAGCACTCCGGCAAGAGTGCCGAAAGAGTCTCTCAGAACAAATGCAGAAAGTTAATGTATTAGCGTGCTTATGCTCTTATCACACTCTTTGAACTTGATGTGATGGTTGCTGTTTTCATCTGTAAGAATGGGGGAAGCTTACAGTTCGCGGTCGCGCATAATGTATGCATAAGCTCAACGTTGTAGGGAGTTAGGTGCTTTGCAAGAGTCGCTCCAGATGTATCAGGCAACTTAAGATGCGAGTCGATAGCTGATTTCTTGAGAAAGCATCGAATGACCTGACTTGATGCGCTTGGGCTACATTCATTAAGTTTTGGTTCCAGATTGTCAACACCTGTACTAACAGCATCGTTGTATCGTTTATTAGCTTTCTCGTTGCCCTTTCCTCTAAAAGGTTTGATCTTAGTCATGCTCTTGACCTCTCCCCTGACTTCTACCTTGTTCTCTGCCACAGGCTCCTTATGCTCAGTACTATCACCCTTCTGTCCTACAAGTTGCTTGTTCCTTTCAACAATTGTCTGAAGGGCCCAAATAACTTGCTCACGGAGTTCAGACAGGCTCATACCTACGACACTGAATGAAATGCTGACAGCACCCTCGATAGCAATGTTATCATCGTTAAACACGACATTGCTCACTGCTCCAGAGCTCTTCGTCTGATACAGTCGTTGTACATCCACGAACTCCGCAAGTTCGTAGAGGTTGCCGGAACGAGCATGCTTCTGAATAATGAACTCTACCAACATGTTCACATCAGCAGAACATGAACAGTTAACACTTGCCACTGGCGTGACGTTACTTACCTCGTTGCTTACTGCTGCCAGCTTAGCGACAGTCTTTTTGTCTTTTCTCATCGTTTTGAATCCTTTTTTAATTAAATTACTATATACTTTGTTAATTGTCTCTACTACAGTTGCAAGTTTTCTTGCTCTAATGACAAACTTATCGCTCTCTGCACCATACTGGTTGATAAAAGTTACAACAATCTGATTATATTCGTCAGCACCAAACTGAACATATATGCCCTCAGCTTTATGTTCAACGAGTTCAGCATTGACCACAGCTCTACTTGCTGTATGATAAAGATGCTCAATGTTGTCACCTAGTTTCTTCATACGAGCGGGCAATGCACCCAATTTAAAAAAGTTCTGCTCCATAGTTATGCTGCTATTAAGAGTTGGTACGTTCTTTCCATCTCATCCCGTTCCTTAAGAGCCTTTTTGATTGCTACCGCTATTTTGTTGTACGGATTAGTAGCAGCAGACTCCTTGGTATTGAAATCATACTCGTTAGCACTGTGAAGAGTGTAACGCTTGTCAATCCCTTCAATCTCGAACCACAACCTGCGGTGTGACACGAAGTGGAAAGTAATGAAGCCATCGGTAATAGCATTCACTTTGTTAGTAGCATCTTTCAGTGATGCTCTGGTACGAACCCCACCCATGTTGTGGTTGAATCCTTTGATGGGATCGTAAAACAATTCCTTACGGATTTCGAGAGCAAATTCTTGTATGAGAATAGTCTTCTTTTTTGTTTCTGCAATTGCAGTTTCAATGTTCAAAAAATGTGTTACCATAAATCTTTGCTTTTATATTCTACTGCAAAGATAAGACAAAAAAACGAGTCAAAAAAGGTTTTTTTTTGACTCGCTTTACCATGGTAAAAGGTGGTAAAACATACAAAAAATGGTATTTAAGCAACGTCGCTTTATACCATTCGATAATTTCCAAATTAGGCTGGCAGAGATTATAAATTGAAGGACTACCAATCTCTCGTATGTTTTTTTTGGGGTGAATCCTTAAATACATCCTTTTCCACGCCGAAAGTATCTTGAATATAGCTCAAAGTATCTTTTGTCAGGAGTGAATAACTTTTTCTACCAGATTCAATTCTATGTGTATAATTAGATATGTAATGACGAGTGCTACTTTCAGGCGACACTAATCCTCGATTAACAAGTAAAGTTCGCATTATGGTGGTGGCCGTCTTTTCTTTAAAAATACGTTTATAACTAACAACACCCTGTGAAGTATTAATTCCCCTATACGATAACGCACCAATTATATTAAACAACAGCATCAAATTAAAACCGTACTTATAATTAGCAGAATGATTTTTAATTATTATGTTTCGCAGCTCTTTCCTTGCTGTTATTATGCATTCATTTTTATCAGCATTTTCTTCCTCATTGCTAATAAATAGCTTTTTCATTTTCTGCTTGAACACATCTGGCTCGATACACAATTTTCTGTGGCTTTGTACATTGTCATTTTCGACAATTTCTTCTATAAAAGAAGCATTTAATATTGGGTGAATAAAGTTGTTAATTCTATCTAAAGCTTCATCTATATCGCTGGATTCATATCCATCTTTTTCCAAAACGAAAGGATCTTTATCAATATTTGTACAACTGTCAGATGTACCATAATTTCCTATTTTCTTTCTAATATAGTCGAAACTATATAAATTATCAAATATCTCATCAAGCATTACGTACTCAAAATTACGACCAATATAAAGAAGGTCGTTAACTATCTTATCATTTATGACTTCATTGTTTTCAATTTGAGTATTAGTTAGCAATAACACATACGTTTGATACTGTATCGTTTCAGGATCCACAAGCGTTATTTTTATGTCCAAATCATCCAATCCCTTATAAAATAAATCTTGCCAATTTTTCCCCTTTGCCTTAGATACTTGCCTTATTTTTCTCGAGAAATACGCTTGTGTTTGTTGTTCAATATAAATCTTATGTTTATTTATATGCTCATTGTATTTTTCAGTAAGAATACTTTTGTTGTATTGTATTCCTTCATTGCTATTGTCACCACTAACTCGCAAATAGGCATCTTCTTCTTTATCTGTATTGACTTTTATTTCTGAGCCATCCCCAAATAGAAACCGATACTTTTTTGAATCTTTTCTGAAGATGAAGTTAACCAACTGATGTGGAAAAACTGTACTAACGAGTTTGTTATTAATATGAATGAGATTAAAAAGTTCGTTTTTGTTGGTAGAATCTTTGTAGTAAAGTTCAGCTATTCTTGCAATCGTACTGACATTTTCAAAATCAACAACGCAAAATTCACCTCTTCCAGGATGGATTAACGATAATAATTGCTTGATTTCATTAATTCGCCTACTATCAGATTTTGGCATTCCATATACGATCTTTCTAGCATTATCAATAAAATATTTAAGTACAAGGATATATTTCGTTAGAGAAGATTGATACATCATGTCGCTATTGGAATAAAATTCTTCACGTGATTTCTCATCTTTTACAGAAAGGGATTTTTTAAAATCTATCCAACTAACTTCCTTATTTGGTTCTAAATACAATAATTCCACATACCTAAACAACTGGTATTCGTTAAATGCTGCATTACCCCAGTTTTCCTTCATTTGTGTGACAGAATAGCCCAATAGTGCTTCAACCCAATTAGTATCCTTAACAACATCTTTAATCGAATTATAAGTATTTTGCGTTAGCAGTAGTGAATCAGAGCAGATTACATCGTTGATGTCTAGTGCGTTTTGCGAATTACAAAAAAGAGTATAATCGTATCTTATTGAATACTTCAATCGGTCTACAAAATATGCATTTGAATATTTTACCCTGTTACGTGCTAACAGTTTGGATTCTTCTGTTGTATAATAACCAATAGGAGTATGAGTATTGTATACCTTATAACAACCAGGAATATTCAAATCAATAACTTTGTTAGAAACAATACTCTTGTTTGGGTCGTATATAGTAATCTCCATAACTGCAATATTTTGGTTTCTTGGAGCAAAATTAGGAAATATTTGGTTATTGACCAAGAAAATTTGCTATTTTTACCAAAAAGATGCTATTTTTCATCGATATTCCCCAGAAATTCATTATCTTTGCACAAAACGCAATTATTTATGAAAGTGGAACGAGAAGACATCAACCGGTTGAAGGTTGTGCTAGCAGAGCGAAAGAAGACTAATAAGTGGCTGGCCGAGCAACTTGGCAAGGACCCTGCAACAGTGAGTAAGTGGTGTACAAACACATCACAACCAGGGCTTGAGACTCTGCTTGAGATAGCAAAGTGTCTTAATGTCGATGTGAAGGACCTACTTTGGTCATCCACGAACAAGCAACAGTAACTTTGAACTTCACCCGAGACAATCTCCATATAAAGAGATTTTTCTTCTAAACCGGAGTACAATTTAAAAATATAAGATTGTACGCCAATGAAGACAACGAAGATTATTAAAAACAAGAAAGAGGTGATGAAGGAACTTCTCAACACGATGTACGAAAGTGCATGCGCACAAAAAGAGTTGCTGGAATTACTCCTAGAAGAATTTGAAACAGAAGAGACTAAGCAGACAACGATGGAAGTTGAGCCACGAGATCTCATCAAAGGTGTCAACGGACTCGCCGATTTCTTAGGGTGCGGAAGCACGAAGGCACAAAACATTATCAACTCCGGCATCCTGCGGGAACGAGACATCGCCTATCGTGCTGGAAACCGATGGCGTTTTAACAAGACACTACTAGCAAGACTGCTGGAGGAGGAACCAGAGATACTCAACAAAGTTTGTTCTGAAGCTGTATGACTTTTCAGTCGTTAATATAGGATTTTGTAGACATATCGTAGTACAGTGCCTCAAGTTCCTGTAAAGTCAATCTCTCCACAGAGTGTTCGATGATGCGGATTAGTTCTTCACGCCGATAGTCATCGTTCTGACCGAACTTATTCAAGTATGCCATAGTTCTTAATTTGTTATTAATATGATTACACCGCTGATGCAGATGTAGGCATAGACGATGTATCGGAAAATGCGATTGGGGATATGCTTGAAGACGTAGGCGCCCAGCATCGTGCCTATGATGACACCGCCGAGGCCATAGAGATAATCAACGGCGACAGACGTAGTGAAGAAGCCGTTGTAGGCTCTCACACCACTCATCATCACATTGCCAATCAGAAAATAGGTCTGCGCCATTGCCATATAATGTTCCTTCGTTGGCTCACTCTGGATGAAGTAAAGCACGGCTGGAGGGCCTTGCATACCAAAGAAACCGCCCATCAGTCCACTCAAAGTTCCAGCACCTATCTGCACTTTTTTCGTGGTTGGCAACTTGATACGCTGGCTGAAAAGCATAAAGTAGATACTAATCAAGATAAGTGCTACGCCAAGGATGCGACGCAATATGTGGTCTTCTATACGTGTCAAAGCAAA
>Ga0256404_1001909_pt1 | contig 48061 bp, 48 predicted proteins | sample RumenRJG_01DNA_FD_185990 | JGI IMG/M metagenome (GOLD analysis project Ga0256404, IMG submission 185990) | Bovine rumen microbial communities from Lethbridge, Alberta, Canada - RJG_01 | ecosystem: Host-associated > Mammals > Digestive system > Stomach > Rumen | place: Canada: Alberta | collected... | reverse complement strand
AATGGAAACCAGACCAGCATATGTATGGACGACCGAACACATCAAGGCTCATTTCTCAACGTGCTACGCTGCACTGTGCATGCTGAAGTTTCTGATGTACCGGATGGACAATGAATACACGGCATCGAGAATTCTTGATTCTTTACGGAAATGCAATGTAACGGAAGAAGACAGCACCTACTGGCAGTTCACTTATTACGATGAAGTCCTTGCCCGGATCGAGAAGCTATTCGGCATTGATCTCAGAACGCGGCATAGAACCAGACAGCAGCTGCGCAGATTTCTCAGATACTGACCTGATCACCAATCCCCAGAAAATCGATAATTATTTCTGGAATTCCTCAGATAAACCTTAACTGGGAAAACAGACAAAGTGGACAGAACCGCATAACAATCGCATTCTGTCCACTTTTGCTATAAAACTTGAGATGACAGTACTTCATCTATCCTCATTCTAATGATCTGCCCGTTCTGTTTCAAGCCGCCAGGGCTATCAGGAGCGGTTCAGGATCTTCGCTACCGGCCTGCCTGCTGCTAGTTCATCCACCAGCTTGTCCAGGCATCTGATCTTCCGCATCAGAGGATCGCTGATCGTCTCGATCCGGACACCGCAGATCTTTCCGGTAATATTTTCCGAAGCAGGATTCCAGGCAGGTGCTTCATGGAAGAACGTCTGATAATCCGGATCTTCTTCAAGCACCTTCTTGAGGGAATCTGCATCATAGCCCATGAGCCAGAAGATCAGTTCCTGTACTTCTGCTTCCGTCCTTCCCTTCCGTTCTGCTTTGCGGACCAGCAGCGGATAGACACTGGAAAGCTTCATCGTATAGATCCGTTCCATGTCCTGTTCCTACTCCTCCCTCAGCAATTCTCCATGCAGAGAAAATGTCCAGCTATGGGAATAATCTCCGAATGAGAATATCTGCATCGTCTTCTGCTCCAGATGATAGATGCACGAGTACTGCGTCTTGCCCCGGTCAGCTCCATTGCCAGGCTCCTGGCATACCAGCCGCAGCAGATCAAGCCCGTATTTCTCCGGCATCCTGGACGAAAAGCGCTCCAGGCCTGCCTGGATGCATTCATAGCGCCGATCTGTGCCGCGGAAAGGATCCGTTCCATTCAGACGGTAGTTTGTTCCGCACTTCGCCGGCAGCACTTTCATCTCATCACCTTCCCATTCCAGCATTACGCTGTTTCCGGACGCATCCGCAATCAGAATATGATAATCCGAACCAGGAACCGCTGCCTTCACATTGACAGAAGAAGCAAGTGCAGATGCTTCCTTTGTATCCGCACAGAGATCAAGCATCTGCCTCATCAGAATCGGATGGTATAGAGTCGGCCGGCCCTGGTTCTTCTGCTCATGAACCGGCATCTCAGCCCGCCATGCTTTATGATCCGCTTCATTCAGTGCCAGGCATCCCGGATAAGACCACTTGTCAAAGCGATCCGGAAGTTCGCCTGGCTTCTGCAGGAGCACAACATACTTCTTCACTTCCCTATTCGCTTCTGCCTGCAGAACGGCTTTCTCATAATCCGTTTCCTGCCAGTCCGACTCCACGCACAGCGCCATGATGCTTACGCAGAGACCAGCTTCATTCATCCCATCCATGCATACCAGAGGCAGCATCGCAAAGGCAGAAATGTCCGTCACTCCGTCGTCTGCCTTTCCGGCCACCATTCCAGCATGGCGCGGATCCGTCCAGAACGCATCTGCTGTACCGATTGACTCATAGCGGGCAGACGGACTCTGAGCATGTATGACGCAGTTGATTCCGGTAACCGGATTGCGCCGGTCATTGTGCAGATGATGACCGTAATCATAGTTCCGGTACAGAACCATCTCATTCTCAGAATTCCTCTGGACGAAGGAAGAACAGCCCGCATCGAAGAATTGCACGAGCTGTCCTGCTGCCTTCAGATAATCAAACCTGCAGTCCATGGCATAGAGATAGCCATTCTGATCAAGCCTTCTCAGTGATTCCACTGCCCGGATCTGATCCGGGTCTTTCAGCATCACATGCGGATTCATCTCTTTTCTCCTTCCTGTCCGGAAACAGCCTGCTTCATCTCGCAGTCAATCCGGATATAGCGGATCGCTACCAGCATCAGCACCGCTACCGCTGCCGGCACCCAGCCGAGCAGCGCATTGATCGTATGGATCACGGCTGGATTCTGGTTCAGCTTCAGCGTCTGTTCAAACCCGGCTTTCGCCAGGGAGAATGTCATCAGCTGGGCCGCCAGGGCCTGGGCAAGCTTTGCCGCGAGCCCATCTCCGGTCGAGATCATCGTATCCAGCCGTCTGCCATTCTCAGCTTCGATGAGATCGGAAATATTATTCCGGTTCGTATTGAACATGATGAACGTGATGGTCGCACCGATTCCGACGCCGATCGCATTGATTTAGACGTTCACGATGGAATACGGATTCAGGATAAACGGTATCTTGGCAATGATCTGCACGAGAGCACCTGCAATCATGGTCTTCTTCCTTCCAAGTTTTCGGTCAATCGCCGGGGTCAGAATCGAGAAAATCACGGAAGTCAGCAGATAGACTGCAAGAATCGGAGTCGCTGCCGCAGACTCTCCGAGCACATAGGACGCATAGTAATTGATCATGTTCATGAGCAGCAGATTGACCACGGAATATGCGATGATATAGAACATGTTGGCTACCCAGCTCTGGCAGTGAAACAGCATGCGATAGGCTGAGCGGAAAGTCACCTTCTCCTCGGCATCCCCGGCTGCCGCATGAACGCGTTCGCGGCAGGTGAAATAATGAATCAGACAGCCAGCCATGCAGATGACGCCCATCAGCAGAGCAGACTTGAAGAGTGCTCCGGCATCCTCAGGTCCGATGATTGCGCCTTGTCCCTGCAGGCCGCCGAACATCCTGACCAGAGGTGCTACCGCGACTGCTCCGATCCCGGAACCGAGACATCCTCCCAGAGAGCGGAACGCATTGATGCTGCGCCGCTCGCTGTCATCTCCTGTCGCAACATTTGCCATCGCATTATAAGGAATGCCGAGAAAGGTATTCTCAAGCTCATAGAAGAAGAACACCACCAGGCTGACGATCACCGTCGGCATCAGCGACAGATGGAAATCCGTGAACAGCAGCACCATGCTGATGGCCCAGGGCAGCGACATATACTTCAGATACGGACGGATCGTCTCCCCGGTTCTGAATTTCCGGTTTGCCGTGATCACCCCGACCAGCGGATCGTTCACCGCATCCCAGATCGTGCCGACGGCAGTCATGATTCCTGCCATCATCATCGGGATATTCAGCACATTCGTCAGAAAGATCAGATAATAGATGCTTTTGAAGTAATAGATGATGTTATCGGACATTGAAAAGCAGAGAAACCCAAGCTTCTCTGCAATCCCGAGCCTTTCCCCTATGCGTTTTTCCATTTCGTGTCCCCTTTCAGAACTCTTTTGTTCTGATGGTAGCACGCAAAAGCCTCTGCAGCATCTGAAATTTAAATCACAGCAAAATATTTCAGATATTTTCACCAGGTACGTTTCTGATCGAAGCACTAGGTATGAATCTCCGGTTTCTCCCTGCGTATGCTTTTCTTCAAGACCTTCAGAGCTTTCAGGAAGGGAGAATCATCCTTCACAGCGTTACGATCTGACAGCAGATCGCATGATTTCAGACCTTTGTCTCCTTCCCGCGCGTTTCTTCAAGAGGCAGTCAGCCTGCTCAATCATGCTGGCCTTCTGATCTCTGCCCATCAGGGTGTAGTATTCTTTCCATTTCGCGACCGAATGCAGCGGAATCCTCTGACCGAACACCTCCGCATAACCATCGATCTCTTCCTGTTTCAGAGAGCAGTCATATTCGTTTCCGTCTTTCACGATGATCATGTCAATCATGACATCCACATCCACGCCATCAATCACATACTCCAGGAAGCGTTTCGTATGATACTTCGGATCTGGCGCTTTCGGAACTGAGCGTGTTCCAAGCCGATCCAGGATTTCTGCAGCATCATCCGCATCTTCCTGTCTCACCATGAGATCGATGTCATGAAACTCATCCGTAATGCCGTGAAGATAGAGTAACAGAGAAGCGCCGACATCCCAGACAATGCCTGCCGTATTCAGCTTTGAGGCTATCTTGGCCAGCACCCGGAGTTTCTGCTCTGTTTCCATTTCAGGCAATTCCTTCTGCTGCAATCCATGAAGTGCCCGGTTTCAGATGGGCACTGGTTGCCACGAATCCCGCTTTGCGGAACAATTCCATGAACTCTTTCTCGGTCGGAACGGTCATATGGTACTGTCTGATATTTTCCCTTGTTTCTTCTGAAAGCGCTCCGTTTTCATACGTATCCAGAATCACGAGCAGATGTCCGCCCTTCTTCAGCACCCGATGCACTTCCTTCAGGTTCTCTTGCGGATCAGGCCAGAAATAGAAGCTTTCCACTGTTACGATCATATCGAAAGAATGATCCGCAAACGGAAGATGCTCCACAGAGGCCTGCACCACCTGCAGCACGCCGCTCTGAACAAGCTCCTGATTATTCCGGATCGATTCCGAAACAGATACCTCGGAATAATCTGCGCCAGTCAGATGACGCACGCCGCGATCATACAGACGGTGGAGGGTTGCACCTCCGCCGCAGCCAAGATCCATCACATTCAGATGTTCCTCCAGCTCCAGGAAATCAAGACCCCAGTTCGTCACTGCATCATGGCTCTGATTCATGCGCTCCAGCATCATTGCCCCGGCTTCTCCGGAAGGCTTTGCCGGATTGCCGAGATTGGTGATCTCACGCTGGCGGATCTGCTCTTCATTCATAAAAACCTCCTGTTAATGAGAGATCATTCCGACTTTCTGAAATGGACTCTTCAGATAATGGTAAAGACGTGTCACGATCTCTCCATCATCCAGCTTTTCCATCGGTCCGATCAGTTCGTCGATCTTCTTCATATAAACCCCGAAGCTTTCGTTCGGGAATACTTCATTGTGAATCTGTTCCAGCAGTAAATATATATTAATACGGTCTGTCATAAACCCGTTCTCCTTTCTGCTGCGATTATAGCACGCACCTCGGATTCAGCTTTTCCATATGACTGAGACGGATCCGCTGCAGAGTATGCCACATGCGTTACAAACCGGCATATTGCATGTAAAATATAAAGAAGAAAAGACAGAAAGCATATGTTCAGAACACCTGATAAGGATCTCCTTGAAGAATGGCCGGCTCATTATTTTGAAACCGATGATATTCATGCACGTGAAGAAGCCCTGAATCAGCGGATCAGAGCGATAAGCGATCCGGAAGACGTGCGGAGGCTGGAAGTGCTGCATCTGCGCTTCGGAACCGGAAAGCGTCAGCGCCCGGACGGATTTATGCGCGCATGGCTCATGCTGAAAGTCATGGCAGTCAACTCCGGAAACTCTCCGTTTTCCAGAAAGAAGCACCAGGAAGTATATGCCCTTCTGGAATCCTTCGGAATCCGGGAAGGAGAAACGCCGGATGAGGTGCTGATTGCGGAATGGCGGGACTTTTCTGCCCGGATGATCCGGTCCTGTGCAGGCGACCGGGCTTATCGGACTACCGGGTTCGGACTGGTTCCGGTCAGTGAAGAACACACGGCCCGCCATATTGCGGAAGACATTCAGAAAACCATGAAAGATCTGCCGGCTTCGTGCGGTATGGGAGAACTGGCGGATCCGCTCTATCAGGTTCTGAATGAAACCTACGCGGAGCTCATGGAACATGGCGATCAGTATCTGAACCAGGCAGGAAGGCGATAGACATGACTTATCAAGTAATGCTGGCAGATGACGAGAATGATGTGCTCGAAGTCATCCAGAAGAAAATTGACTGGAATGCACTTGGTCTGGAAGAACCGGTAAAAGCATCCAATGGGGTGGAGGCACTGGAGCTTGCAGAAAAGGTGCAGCCTGATATCGTAATGACGGATATCAAGATGCCATACATGGATGGTCTGGAGCTTGCAAGGCAGCTGCGGCAGCTGTATCCGGATATCCGGATCATCATTCTTTCCGGATTCGATGAATTCGAATACGCAAAGGAAGCTGTTCATCTCAATGCAGTGGAATATCTGCTGAAACCGATTGATTCCGAATATCTGACTGCTGTCTTCCGCAAGATCACTGCTTCTCTCGATCAGGAACACGAAGAACGGCAGAATCAGAAAATTCTGCAGCAGTACTATCAGCAGTCTCTTCCCGTCCTGCAGGAGAACTTCTTCATCTCCCTGGTGCAGGGGCGCATCCCGGAAGAAGAACTGGAGAAATACTGCAGCGACTATCAGATCTCCCTGCCTGGTCCTTACTATACAGCTGCTCTCTTTCATACAAGTTCCGGAAAGCTGCCGGAAGGCATGCAGTACATGCTGATGGTCATGAGCGTGAGAAAGCTTGCGGAAGAGAAGATCAGTTCCCGCTGGGAGCCTCACTTCTTCAGTTTTCTGAACAATCTCTGCATGATCGCTTCCCTGAAGAAAGAAAGCGACGTCCGTGACCTGACGGATGAGCTTGACCGGTTCTGCCGTCTGGCAAAAAGCGCGGTCGGAGCTTCTGTCACCTGCGGCATCGGCCATCCATGCGCCAGCCTTCAGGAGATTCCGAGCAGCTATGCGGGCGGACGCCAGGCGGTTTCCTACCGGGTTGTCTACGGAAGCGAGCAGGCAATCAATATTTCTGAGGTTGCCCCGAAGGAGGCAGAACTTCCTTCCGGGACTGCAGATCTTGAACTGCAGAATGTCTACAAGCATATGAAACTGGAAAACCCGGAAGATCTTTCTGCCGCGGTGCATCAGTTTCTTTCTGACTGCCTGCCTCATTCTTCCGTGGTTTCCTATCATCTGTTCATCATGGAACTTATCGGCCGGCTCGGCAGCTTTGCCAGAGACAACGGCCTGGAGATGGAAAGTGCCTTCGGCGAAGACCCGACTTCCCTGGACCTGCAGCAACGGGATCCGGAAGCACTCGGCGTCTGGATGAATGAAGTATGCCTGCGCATGCAGAAACAGCTCAGCGGGCAGCGGAAGAGTTCCACGGAGAATCTGGTCCAGAAAGCAAAGAGCTATGTCCAGGAACACTATTCCGAGCCTGATCTGAGTCTGAATTCCATCTGTTCCTTTCTCGGCATCTCGATGTCCTATTTCTCCACGATTTTCCGCCGGGAAACCGGGCAGCCATTCAGCACCTTTCTGACTGACTACCGGATGAACAAAGCAGCCGAGCTGCTTGTCTCGAAAAACGAGAAAACTTATATCGTTGCCACGCAGGTCGGCTACAGTGATCCGAATTACTTTTCCTATGTATTCCGCAGAAAATTCGGAGTTCCGCCAAGCAAGTATAAAGGAAGCTGATCCGTATGAAACTGTTTTCCAGATACTTCGGGACGAATAAAACCGGGAGCTTCCGGACTGTCATTCTGATCTCGTTCAGTGCGGTTTCCATTCTGATGATGGCAGTCGTCGGAATGGTCTTTCAGAATCTCATGAACCGGGGAACCCGGAACATGCTGCAGGAATCCACGCAGAATACTGCACTTCAGGAAACCCTGAACATCGAAAACTATCTTTCCACGATCCGCAATACCGCAAACGCACTCTATTACGATGTCATCAAGAAAAATGATCTTTCGGAGGAGAGCATCCGTTCTAATATGCAGCTGCTCTATGCCGCAAATTCCAATCAGATCATCTCCATCGCGCTGTTCAGCGATGACGGCACCCTGCTCTGCACAGCTCCGAATGCAGTTCTGAAGAACAATCTGGATGTCACAGAACAGGACTGGTTCACTTCTGCGCTTGCCAAAGTAGAGAATGTTCATTTTTCTCAGCCCCATGTGCAGAACCTGTTTCAGTCTGCTTCGCATTCCTACAAATGGGTCATATCTCTGTCAACTGCCGTAGACATGACTCAGAATGGAAAAGCGAAGCGGGGCGTGCTTCTCATCGATATGGACTATCAGTCCATGGAACAGCTCCTGGAAGAGTCAAACTCCGAGCTGTCTGACAGCTATATCTATCTGATGGCAGATGATGGAGAAATCATCTATCACCCCTACCAGTCCAGAATCCAGGCAGGTCAGTATACCGAAAATACGAAGAAAGTGCTGACTTACGAAGACGGAGTGCACGTCGAGCAGGTCGGTGATACCCAGCAGATTGTCAATGTGAATACTGTTTCCTATACGGGCTGGAAGCTGGTCAGCGTGATTCCGGGATCGACGCTGAATCTCAATGAACGATCCTCCGGAAGCGTGATCATCATGATTATCTCGCTCACGGTTCTTGCCATCGTCCTCATCAATCGCTTTCTTGCCCGGCAGGTTTCCGAACCTCTGATCCGGCTTAATGATACGATCGCGAATATGGAAGGCGTCACGAATCTTCCACCTGAAGTATATGAGAACAGCTCTGCAGAAATCGAAGAGCTTGGTACCACGCTCCATTCCTATATTGCTCAGATCAACCGCCTGATGGATGAAATGCGACGGGAAGAAGAAGAGAAGCGCAAAAGCGAGCTCGATGCCCTCCAGGCGCAGATCAATCCTCACTTTCTCTACAACACGCTTGATTCCATCGTCTGGATGATTGAAGGAGAGAAATACAAAGAAGCGGTATTCATGATCACGCAGCTGGCTTCCTTCTTCCGCATGTCGCTGAACCGTGGCCATTCGATCATCCGCATCGATAATGAGCTGAAGCAGGCCGAGGCTTATCTGAATATCCAGAGAGTCCGCTACAAGCAGTCATTCGAAGCAGTGTTTGACATTGAAGATTCGATCGGTTCCTGTCTGATCGTGAAACTCGTGCTTCAGCCGATTCTGGAAAATGCGATCTATCACGGGATCAAGGAAGCAGAACAGGATGGCCGGATCCGCATTCATGGCTGGAGAGAACAGGACGATATCTATCTGGAAGTTTCTGACAATGGCTACGGCATGAGTCCGGAAGAAGTAGAGATGATTCTGAATGAATCCAGACGCCCGGCGGTTGAAAAGCATGGCTCCGGAGTCGGTCTCATCAATGTAGATAAACGTCTGCGCCTGCGCTTCGGAGATGCCTACGGACTCAAGGTCAGAAGCGAACTGGATGCCGGCACAACAGTGACGATTCATATTCCAGCCATCGAAGCCACCGAAGAAAACCTTGCCAGATATGAAGGAGAAACGGTATGAAGCAATCACGAAGCATCGCATTCATTCTCCTGATCATCGCTCTGGCAGTCACTGCAGCAGTATCCGGATACATCGCAGTCGCTCCGGAAAAAGAAAATCCGCAGCGTGAGATCACCGTTGTCCTGCCCAATGCATCAGAAGAACGATGGAACTCCTTCCGGACCGGCATCCGAGCTGCCGCAAGAGAATACGGCATCTCACTGACCATCATCAGCACCACCGAAGACAATGAAGCAGACCAGATCGCCTCTGCGCTGGAAGAAAAGCCCGATGGAATCATCGTTTCCCTTCTCTCCGATCAGACTGCCTCGGTTCTGGATCATTCTTCCGTTCCGACTGTACTGCTCGGAACCAGAGGCTCTCTGGAAACCAGTGCAAGACTGAGTCAGATCTCTCTCAGTGCAAAAGCAGCAGGCGTCAGCCTTGCTCAGCTGCTCCTGTCCTACCGCAGTTCTGCTTCTGACCTGAAAATCGGAATTCTCTGTTCCGCAAACAGCTCCTCTGAGCTCACGGAGCGGCTGGCAAGTCTGAATGAAGAACTCGCCAAGCATGAAATCAGTCCGGTATGGATTCTCAGGGATACCAGCCAGGTCTCACTGATCCATGCGCAGGCAGAGACTCCGGCCGACCTGATCATTGCCCTGGACAACGATTCTCTCGAGGCAGCAGCAGAATACCGGGAAGCACACCCGGATCAGATCTTTGGCCTGTATGGAATCGGCATCTCCACCACCTGCATTTCCTATACCGATTCCGAAGTCATCGATAAGATGATTGTCCCCAACGAATATCTTGCCGGGTTCACTGCCATCGAGCAGATCTCTGACTACTGCTCGTCCAGAACTTCCATGGAGAATACTGCCATCGATTATTCGATCATCACCCGGGCAAACATGTTCACGAAGAAAAATCAGCAGCTGCTGTTTCCGATCAGCCAGTAGCTAGAAAGGATGCCATGAAACTGATCTTCAGCACAATTGCACTGATTCCGGCTCTGGCCCTTTCCGGATGCGCTCCCGCTTCCGCAAAGAAGAAGAGCTTGAATCTCGGCATTGCCGTCTATGACGGCGATGATACCTTCATCGCCTCCATCACGGAAGAACTCTCTGAGCTGGCAGAAGCGGATGGAGTTCATTACACCATCCGCAATGCAGATCACTCACAGCTCACCCAGAACGAGCAAGTCAAGGACATGATCGATGACGGGATGAACGTGATCTGCGTCAATCTTGTTGACCGCACAAGCACTTCTGCAATCATCAATACGGCAATGAAGAATGAGATTCCGGTGATCTTCTTCAACCGCGAGCCGGTAGAATCCGATATCACCCGCTGGGAACATCTTTATTATGTCGGCAGTGATCCGGAAGAAAGCGGCCGGCTGCAGGGACAGATTGCAGCCGCTTATCTCAGCCAGCACCCGGAAGCAGACCGGAACGGGGACGGGCAGATCCAGGTCTATGTCCTGGAAGGAGAACCAGGACATCAGGACGCGATTGTCCGCAGCGAATCTTCCGTCACGACACTGCAGAATGCCGGCGTCCGGATTGACAAGATCGGCTATTCAATCTGTGACTGGAACCGCAAGGAAGCACGGACTGAAGTAGCCAGACTGATCCAGGAAGGAACTGAAGCAGAACTGTTCCTCTGCAACAATGATGATATGGCAGCCGGCGCCGTCGATGCATATGAAGCAGCTGGAATTTCTCAGGATGATCGCCCGCTGATCGCCGGAATTGACGGAACTTCAGTCGGGTGCGAACTTGTTCAGAACCATGCACTGATCGGAACGGTCTACAATGACTACAAAGGACAGGCAGCAGCGATCTACCAGCTTGCGACTGCCCTTTCCGGAAACGGAGAAATGCCCGAGCTGACTGATTCGCATTACATCACGCTTCCCTACCAGAAAATCACGCCGGACAATGTCTCCCAGTTCCAATAGATCAGTCCAGAAGAAAAGCCCTGCTTTGGGCTTTTCTTCTGGGTATTCAATAGGAATGATTACTTCTTCTGAACGTACTTCAGGCAGTCCAGCGTGACAGCCGTCAGAATGATGATGCCTTCAAATACGAACTGCAGGTTGGTATCAATGCCGAGAATCGTCAGGGAATACGTCAGTGAGGTGAAGATCAGAACGCCGACCACGACACCGGAGATCTTTCCGATACCGCCGGTGAAGGAGACACCGCCGACCACGCAGGCAGCGATTGCGTCCATATCCCAGCCCTGGCCATAAGCGGCAGAACCGGAACCGACCATGCGCATGCATTCAAGCCATGCGCCGATGCCGTACATGACACCTGCAAGCATGAATGCGCAGAGAATTGTCTTGAATACAGAGATACCTGAAACTGCTGCAGCATCAGGATTGCCGCCTACTGCGAACAGGTTCTTGCCGAACATCGTCTTGTTCCAGATGAACCAGATCACGCAGATCGCACCAATTGCCCACAGGATGATCGTCGGAAATCCGTTGATCTTCGGAATGAACATTGCCGGGATCGAGGAATCAATTGCACCGAACGAGACACCCTTGGTCGCATAAGTGACAAGGCCGAAGATGATCAGCATGTTGCTCATGGTGGAAATGAACGGATGCATCTTGAAGCGGGCAAAGAAGAAACCCGCAATCGTTGCGAAGATCGTCGTCAGAATCACACATACCAGCAATGCCAGCCATGCACGTCCAGCCGGAGGAATCGAGGTGAAGTCGAAGATGTGTCCGAATACCGAACCGGTATTGACGCCCTGATGCATGATGATGGTCGCAGTGACCATGCCCATGCCGACCATACGTCCGACGGAAAGATCAGTACCAGTCAGGACAATGAGTCCGGCAACGCCGAGCGCCAGGAACATACGCGGCGCAGCCTGCTGCAGAATGTTCAGGATATTCGTCACCGTGAATAGCTGCGTGTTCTTCAGAATCGGCGTGATGATTGCCAGCATGATGAAGATCAGCACGATGACGATGTAAAGTCCGTTCTTCAACAGGAACTGTTTCCGGTTGAAGGTATACTTATAGTTCTCACGGGACTGGGCCCACTTCTCTGCAGTCGTGAACTTCGACATCCGGAGATTGTCAATCAGATGATACTGATACGTAAATGCCTCATGGCGGCGATCCTTGATTGCCTGCATGACATTGTCATACGTCAGCTTGGCATCGAACTGCTTGTTCTTGTAGACATACTTCTCATCTTTCAGTTCGTTCTTGTCCGTGATGCCGGAAATCGTCTTTTCGTACTCGGCCTTCAGCTCAGCAAGCTTTGCATTGTATTCAGCCTCAGCTTTGCTGCTTTCAGCATCGCAGCTAGCACAGACTTTGCTGTAATACAGGCTGTCATAATTCTGCTTCAGATAGTCTTCTGCTTCTTTTACCAGCTCATTGACTTTCGTGCTGTTGGCACGCTCCACCTCTTTCGCAGCAGCCAGCTGCTTTTCCAGATCTGCAGTCTGCTTCTTCCGTTCCTCAGAGGTGAGGTTTCTGCTGCTCTTCACAGAAGACAGCTTATTGCTGAGGCTCTGAATCTTCAGGCTTCCATCTTTTCTCAGTTCATCCAGCTGTTCCTGAATTCCGCCGACTTTTTCTGCAATCGGGGCCTTGAGTGCCTCTTCTTCTTTATCGGTCAGAATCTGTCTCTTGTCTTCCATCTTCTTATACCCTCTCTCACAGATACATAGCGCTGAGTCTCAGCAGCTCTTCCTGATTTGTTTCCTTCGTATTGACGATGCCGGAAAGGTGTCCGTTTGACATCACACCGATCCGGTTTGTGATTCCGAGAATCTCCGGCATCTCAGACGATACCACAATGATGGTCTTTCCCTGTTTTGCCATCTGAATGATCAGTTCGTAGATCTCGTACTTCGCGCCGACATCAATACCTCTCGTCGGCTCATCCATCATGAATACGTCAGGTTCACGTTCCAGCCACTTTCCGAAGATCACCTTCTGCTGGTTGCCTCCGGAGAGACTTGCGATCATATCATCCGGTCCCAGGCATTTGGTATGCATGGTCCGGATTTCCTTTGCGGTTGCTTTCTTCATATCCGGATCAGACAGGACAACCGATCCATGCTTATACTGGTCCAGATTGGCAATCGTCGTATTGAAGGTCAGATCTCCCTTGAGGAACAATCCATTTGCCTTGCGTTCTTCTGTGATCAAAGCAAACCCATTGTCCATCGCTTCCTTCGGATTGTTGAAGTTGCAGAGCTTGCCATTATAGTACACACGCCCGCTCGCTCTCGTACGGACACCGAAGATCGTTTCAAGAAGTTCGGTTCTTCCAGCTCCGACCAGACCATACAGACCGAAGATCTCGCCTTCTCTGACATCGAACGAAATATCCTTCAGCCATGGCTTGTACTTTGTGAACAGATGCTGAACCGAGAGAATCGGTTCTTTCGGAGTATTGTCTACCGGCGGAAAACGATTATCCAGAGAACGTCCGACCATTGCCGTGATCAGATCATTCATATCCGTCTCTGCAATCTTCTTCGTCATGACCATGTGACCATCACGGAGAACAGATACTTCATCGCAGATTTCGAATACTTCATCCATCTTATGCGAGATATAAATCAGAGAAATGCCGCGATCCCGCAGCTTTCTCATCATTCCGAACAGTTTCCGGACTTCCGGCTCCGTCAGCGAAGACGTCGGCTCATCCAGAACGATCAGCTTGGAATGATAGGAAATTGCCTTGGCAATCTCGCACATCTGTCTTGCTGATACGGACATCGTCCGCATCGGAGCACTCAGATTCACGGTCAGGCCCAGACTGCGGAACAGTTCTGCAGCCTCCCGCTTCATGCGTGCTTCATCGACCACGCCGAACCGGTCGGTCGGATATCTTCCGAGGAACAGATTATCTACAACAGTGCGATCAAGAGCCTGATTCAGCTCCTGGTGTACCATTGCAATTCCATTTTCCAGTGCATCTTTCGGACCCGCAAAGTTGACTTCCTTGCCATCCAGAACAATCGTTCCCTCGTCTTTCTGGTAAACACCGAAGAGACACTTCATCATCGTGGACTTTCCGGCGCCGTTTTCTCCCATCAGTCCCATGATGGTTCCGCGCTTCACATCCAGGTTGATATGATCCAGAACGCGGTTGCGCCCGAAACTCTTGCACATTCCCCTTATTTCAAGAATATTGTCTTTTGATTCATCAGCCATGCTATCACCTCATACAGTGGTGAAATCCTCCGCGTATTCCGCATCAGATTTCATAAGATGAAGGGCTGCAAGGAACAATTGCCCGCAGCCCATCAGGAGAAGCTCAATTCAGAAATTACTGAAGCAGCGAAGTGTAGGAAGCAGCGTTGTCCGTCTTGACCATGTTGATTGCAAATGCATCATACTGATCAGGATTTCCGAGACGGTTCGTGATATTGGATTCCGTCTGGCCATCGCCGCCGATGTATTCAACATCGAGGTTCAGCAGATCGTCATACTTTTCCAGCAGCGGCTGATAGGTAGCACTCAGGAAGTTATCTGCAGCATTGTAGATGTCGAGCCATACTTTCTTCGTCGGGGAAGTTCCAGCATCGAGCTGATTGCTTACCGGCTTGTAAGTAACAGTAGCATCCAGGAAGTCCTGATAATTGTCAGCAGTGACAGCAAGGTTCAGAGCATAGAAGGAACGCTGGTCTGCATTGTATTCATAGTCGGTGCCTTCCGTCAGAACGTTGCCAGCATCATCTGCAACAGAGATACCGGTATTGATATCAACACCATCCAGGCAGTTTCTCAGAACACGGAGCGTAAGATAAGCCTGAACGTCAGCATGCTGGGAGATCGTTCCTGCATAGCCATCAGCGATTGCGGCAACAGCATCAGAGTTTGCGTCATATCCGAAGGTCGGAACATTGTTCTCCTTGGACCAAGCATTGAACATTGCCATGCCCATGCCATCGTTATTGGAAACAACGACATCAATCTGATCGCCGAAGGAAGAAGCCCATGTACCGATTGCGTTTCCTGCTGTAGCAGCATCCCATGTTGCACCAGCAGAGTTCTTCATTTCCTGAGAAGCAAGTTCACGTACGACATAGGTCGTTCCGTCGATTTCAATGGAGCCATCCTGAACATTGGTGGAAGATCCATCAACGTTGGTTCCTACCGGCTGAGCATTGACGCCATTTGCATCATCAACTGCTGTGCCGAGGGCGCTGCGGACACCGCGGGTACGTGCGATGGAATCGTTATGTCCGATATCGCCGATTGCAAGAACATAACCGATGATTCCGTCACCATTGCGATCCAGTTCAGCACCGTGAGAAGTGATATAATCAGCAACCATCTGTCCCTGGAGTTCAGCACCCTGGTTCGCATCGAATCCTACATAATAGGTATCCTTGTTCCAGTTCAGAGCAGTCATATCCAGTTCACCAGTCGAGCTGTTGGACGGCTGACGGTTGAACCAGACAAGCGGCTTTGCTGCATTTCCTGTAGCCTCTGCTGCTGCAGCAGCGGTCGCTGCCGAAGATGCCGCAGCAGCTGAAGTAGCAGCTGCCGAAGAGCTTGAGCCGCCGCATCCTGCAAGCAGAGTTGCAGACATTGCAGAAGCCGTGAGAATACTGAAAATCTTCTTCGAGTTCACAATTATTTCCTCCCTTGTGATCTGAGGTTTCCCTCATCAACAGTTATAATTTAGCAAGCGCTTACATTCCGGACCATACAGTTTTTTTCTGTGAACCCTTAAGATTTTTTGGTTCTCTTCTTGTGATTTTTTTCCTTCCGTTTCCCAGGTTTCTGAAGAAAAAGTACCTTTCGAATGTCGATTCCCTTTATCATGTATGGAGGTAAGTACCTTGTTATTTAATGCATTGAAATGATCTGATTCCTGCATGCAGAAATCTGCTCGGAAAAGCCAAGGCAGATCAGGGTGAAGCAGGTATTTCTTTTCCATATATAATAGTAAAACCGTACAGATTTCTGTATCGTTCGATCAAAAGGCTCTCATCCTTCAGACAATTATGGATTTTGTGAAGTGATGTGATTTACCCAATTCTTCCGGAAAATGATTACAGTGAAGAATGAAAGGAAGGCATAGAATATGTCTGATATCGAAACAAGAGGATTCATCACTGAAAAACTATATCCGGCAAATGGCCGTTCTGCTCAGGATACGGCCTATGCGTTGGCAAAATACCTGGATACGGATAAGCATATGATCACCCAGATCATGCGTACCCGCCAGGGCTATCTCGTCCAGTGCAAGGGAGATGCCAACATGGAATGGACCAAATATGTCGGCATGGACGCTGCAGTAAGCATCCGCATCAATGAAGAAGACGCGAATCTAAGGATCTCGGTGGCTGCCGAGAAATGGGTTGAGAAAGCCGGCTTTGCGGCACTCGGTATCGTCTTCTCCCCGCTGCTGGTAACCGCAGGGCTCGGAGCAGTCCGTCAGTTCGGTCTCTTCGATGATATCTTCCGCTTCCTCGACAGCTATATCGGCGCAGAACCGCTCGAGACAACTACTTCGAATCCATTTACCGGAAAGAATGCAAAGGATGCGGACAGCACGGTCAGCAGTGACTCCGTCACCTGCCCGAGCTGCGGAGCTCTGAACAAGCCCGATGCGAAATTCTGCCGGAAATGCGGAAAGCCGATGCAGATCTCCGGAGAAAAACATTGTCCGAACTGCGGTGAGGTTGTTGATGAAGACGACAGCTTCTGCCCTAACTGCGGTCAGAAACTGAACTGACAGAATCCGATAAGAACTGAGGAGCCTTCTTACCTGAAAGTTCCTCAGCTTTTTTTCTATCCACCAGAGATGAATCTGAAGAGATAGACGCATCAGATTACAGAACGTATGCTCCGTATAGAATATTGAGAACAGAGCGCTGTTCTTTCTGAAGGAGATCATATGAATTCAGCACTTCTGATCGGCAACTGCCGGCATGCCATGGCTAATTTATACCCCGTGATCCTGGAACAGGGCTGGTAGGCAGATGGAATCTGCACCCGCTCGCCGGAACATTCCGAAGCTGCACTAGCGAAATACGGCTTTACCGGAATGCCTTATGAAGTCATCGGAACGATGCTTGCTTCTGAATCCGCTTCGAAAGTCATCGATATGCAGATGAGCAAGATGATCCGCAATCCGATAAGCCGCCCATCCGCAGAACAGACCGGTGACGATCCCTGTAAGGATACCCGCCGGATAATGCAGATACAGGTACATTCTCAAAAACGCAATCAGACATGCAAGCACCCGTGCCGGCACTCTCAGCTTTCTGAAAGAATCCGAATTCATCAGCACGAAAACAGCCGCAAACGAAAATGACGCATGTCCGGATTGGAAGGAATAATCTGTCGGCCGCGGCACCAGCAGGACAATTGCTGTATTCACATCACAAGGCCGCACTCTCTGAAACAGTTTCTTCAGAATTCCATTGCATCATATGACATCCAGGGCAAGTGCCATCAGTATCACCATTCCCGCTGTTCTCGTCTTCTTCAGCAATAGCAGAATAAACGGGAGAATCAGAAAAATCACCAGACCATTCGAAATCAGCGGCATCAGAAATCAAGCACCGGACCTCTCAGCGTCTGTATCGCATTCAGCATCTGCAGTTCCATAAGCTCCTCCTCAGGACAGAATCTCTTATCCGCAAAGGAGAATAGCAAAGACATTTAACACAAATCCGTTCAGAATCTGAACAAATTCTTAACATCCCGATTCAGACAGAAAAAAGCTCCGGAGATTGTTCTCCAGTGCCGAATTTCCAAAGCAGTCTCTACTTCGTGCACCCTTCAACCCAGGCAATGAAGTTGGAGACATAATCTACGGTACGCTCAGCAGTAGTATGACCGAGTCCCCAGACCGTTGCGAAGTCTACTGACTTCACGCCGGAATACTGCTGCAGTGCAAGAGCCAGATTCGCTTCAGTGGTAAGAGCAGTATCAGACTGGCTCAGACCAGTGCGGATCCGCCAGTAAGAAGCCACATCTGCAGTCCCGCATCCATCATAAGAATCAAGCAGGTAATACAGAGGAGTATACATATTCAGACGGGTCTGAACCATATTGCCGACACTGTCTGTCTTTGCAAGATCCGTTTCAAACGAAGAAGCATAATCAGTGCCGCGGACAATCTCTGCAAGCGTCGAATCAAAGTGTGCGCCATTGCCATCGCCATATCCGAACAGCGTATTCTCACCCTGGCTTGCATCAAGCTGATCAAACGCAGCCAGTCCTTTGGAAGCATTCTTCATCACCTTTACGAAGTCAGCAATCGAAGTGATGGTTGCCGTATTCGTAGCCGTATCATAGGTTACCCAGGTTCCATTCGCATTCAGCGCATCAATGTAGTCCTGAGCAGTCTCATAAGTACCAGTCAGTGACAGGCCGGAAGAATTGCTGGTGTCTCGCGTGATGCCATCGTTCTGTTCTGCATTAGCCATATCATTGCTGGAGGAAGCAGAAGCATCAGGTGCTGTTCCATCCGGTGCTCCATCTGGCTTTTCGCCATCCGGCATGCCGCCTCCGCCCGGACCGCCAGCCATAGAATTGCTTGAGGATGCGTCATACGGGAATTCCGTATCACTCAGGAAGTTATTCAGAGATTCCTCAATGACTGACTTCAGATAATCATAATAGGAACCAGACTGATAGATGCCATCATCAGATGCCTCCAGAGTTAGCACATTGCCATCCGCGTCCTTCAGATCTGCACTGTTGACCCATTGTGCATAAGCATTTGCAAGCGCATCGCTGATCGACTGTTCTTCATCGCTCAGTCCGCTGCGCGTAGAACCCATCATCCATTCATACGATTCATCCGCAGTATCCAGATTCGTGATCGGGCACCATGCCATCACACCCTGAACTGCATCGCTCACTCCCATGACCGCACCGATTGCTTCAAGATACGGCGTATAGAGATCGCTGTTTCCGGAAGAACCGAAAATCGAGCCCTGGGCACCTCCGCCGCTCATACCGAATACGAAAATCTGATCCGTATCACCGGCAATCGTCGAGGCAGAATATCTGAGATACCGGATCGCAGCCTTCATGTCCGTGACTCCCGCAGGAGCACCAGCATCTCTGCCTCTGCATCCGGCATGCACATAGACCATGCCCTTGCTCGTATACTCGGTGAAACTCTGATACTCCGTCAGCGCTTCCTGTGCAGAATAGCCCGGCGTATTCACCGGCATCACAATCGGTGCGGTCGATGCCGTATAGTCATTCACTTCTGCTTCCGTATTGACGGTCACGGTATAAGTACCGTCGCCATTGTCTGTCGTATCAAAATAGCTGCCCGGGACGAAGATCGCCAGCGTCTCATAAGAAGCATCAGCCGGATCAGAACAATACTGAATACCGATCTGATAATAGACATCATCGTCGCTGTTGTACTGCCATTTCGTGTTGTCGATCATGGAAAGATCTGTGGCAGCTGCAGCAGTCGCTTCTGTTTCTGCTGAAGCAGGCGCAGAAGCACTGCTATGTGTACTGGCCGTCGAGCTGCTGCACCCGCACAGCAATAGTGCCATAGCCGAAATACCTGATATGACTCGTTTCATTTTCTGCCTCCGAGCACGAGTCATTTTATCTAGGAAGTCTGAAGTCTTTCTGAATTCCATCTGCAGATTTGTTCAGATTTCCATTCTGCTTCAATTCCGGAAATCTATTATTATTAAACTTATTGTTTACTTTTACGAAACTGTCTGATATAACTTTTTCATTCCCGGCAGGAGACGCATCACTTCAGAAACAGACACCGGGAAATCAAGGGGGAAAACAAATGAAAAAACAGGTTTCTTTTCTTCTTCTCTGTGCATCTCTGTTAGCAGGATGCACCTCGTCTGGTTCTGCATCTCACGGCAATTACACCGATGAAATGAAAATTCCTCATACCGTGGATCTGAGTCCGGAAGACGGTTCCGACAGCGTAGAGCGTCAAGGCGACCATAAAGACAGTCCGTACTTCAATACACTGGACTTCTATAACATGAACTCCACGGATACTCTGACCATTCTGCACAACTTCAAAACCCAGCAGCAGACTTCTGAATGGAGCTGCGGCGTTTCGTCTGCACTCATGGTGATGAACTGGTATGGGAAACTCGGCGATTATAACGAAGAAAGTCTCGCTGCTTTCCGCAGCAACGGCACGGAGCCAGGCGCTACCAGCATGTCTCAGCTGGTCGAGATCTTCGACGGCGTCGGCGGCTTCAATACATACTCCACGCTGGACTGCATGGATACCGTATATGATGTATTCACGTTTGACTATATCCAGGGCACGCTGAAACAAGGCCATCCGATCATCGTCGGCTGGAACGACTGGGGCGGCCACTGGCAGGTCATCATCGGCTACGATACCATGGGAACCGATACGACCCAGGACGATGTAATCATTGTGGCAGATCCCTACGATACAACTGACCACAACCAGGATGGCTACGGCGTCTACAGTGCGGAGCGCTTCCTGTACAACTTTACGTTCTACAACTTCTTCGATGAAGAATCCGGGGAACCGAATGACATGTGTTTCCTGACTGCAGTACCAGTCGAAGAGTAACTATTCAGAATGTCTGAGTTCTCAGGCATTCTTTTTGGCTTAATATGCAGGTTGGCGATCTAGGCTAATAAGCAAACAGGTCCGAAGTCTTCATATCACAGATTCTGAAGAAGTCCGGGACATTGCTGAGTAAAGTTCTGACCTCAAGCATCACTTCATCAGCAGCCAATCTTGCATATTCAGGACTGTTGCCAGCAGTGCAGCATGCTGGGTTGATATACTTTGCTGCCACTACTCTGTATCCGCGATTCCATTCATCAAAGATGGTCTGCAGAGATAGATATAGGGCTTATGATCACCTGCTGCTCGAAACTCACAGTTCTTCTGATTCAGGATCCTCTGATATGCAGTCTTGCCACCAATCCAAGTCAAGGCAGTTCCCAGAAAGATTCTTCTGAATTTTCTCGATATCTTCCAATTTCGGAGCTGCCATGTTCGCTGCCTTGAGAACTGTATCTCCTTATCTCTGCACTGCGGTAAGCAGACATATCTGTTCACTGGAAAGCCCGCGATTTGATGCTTTTCGCTTTTATCGCTGTTCAGAAGGTATTTTCCATCCATCTCTACTTCATCGGAAACCACTGTTTCACTGGTAATGGATTCCAGGGCGTGGAGAAACTTCATGCGCATTCTCCAGACGGTATAAGAGCTGATGCCGAGGCTCTCAGCAGTCTTCTGGATCGGAACCTGCTGAAAAGTGTCCTTGATCAGCTGATCCCATTTCGAACGGACCTGCTAAAAGTAATACGTGAGATGACCATAGTCGACCACGGTCCTATGATTGCATGAATGGCAGACAAGCATCTGCTTTCCGGAGCTGGCTCTTCCGCCTCTGGTTTAGTTCGAAGTCTTTGAGCCGCATTTTGGACAGATCTTTATGCAGTAACTCCGGGAAGCAATGTTCAGGATCATGCAATTCTCCAGATCGGGCAGAAGCTTCTTCTGGTATGGGAACAGAGTGGAATAAATGCGGGTATCTACCTCTCTAGAGGCAGTCTAAGCCATTTGTCTGCAAGTACTGTGCTCCATTAGGTACAGTGAAGAAGAAAATCACCAACTCTAATTAAGCCAATGTATTCTTCATATTCTGGTTCTCCTATTCCCGAAAGACCTGGTATCACATGAAAAAGACCGGGTTTTCCCGGTCTGTCACTCTCCTAAATGAGGATATCAGCAATCACCTTGCGTGCAGGTTTCTGCTCCAGCAATATCTTTATCTGACTTCCCGGTCTTTCCTGCCGGAACGGATCGAGGAATGGTTCACCTCAATGCCATGGCTTCTGATGATCTGTTCAACTTCCGGATGACGTTCCAGCCTTGCCGAAAATTCCAGCATGCGATCGCCATCCTGATTGTAGAGAAAGAAGCCCTGCTTCATGCACATGAACTGAGAGATTTCTTCATACTTCATGTTCTTAGGCTTGCCAAAAAGCCTGATGTAAGTGACCCCTTCATCTGTGAAGATCATGCGGCAGCGCTGCCGCATTACAACCAGGAGCCAGCCGAGGACTGCAGCCCCGAGGCAGATCAGTTCTACCGGCAGGATTCCGTCCTGGCTTTCCTCAGGCATGGTCAGACACATGATGAACAGAATTGAGAAAACTACTCCGGAAATCAATCCGACCACGAAAGAATTATCGTCTTCCTTCAGTACTGCAAGTTCCTTCATTCACTCCTCCGCAACCGCTTCAATCTCACAGAGCAATCCCTTCGGCAGCGTCTTCACTGCCACGCAGCTTCTTGCCGGCTTCCCGGTAAAGTACTTCGCATATACTTCATTGAAAGCCGCAAAGTCTTTCATATCGGCCAGGAAGCAAGTCGTCTTGATGACTTTGTCATAATCGCTGCCGCCTGCTTTCAGGACTGCGCCGACATTTCTGCAGCTGAATTCTGCCTGAGCTTCAATTCCTTCCGGGGCTTCGCCGGTCTTAGGATCGACCCCGATCTGACCGGAAGTAAACACAAATCCCTTTGATACATAACCCTGGGCATACGGCCCGATCGCTGCTGGTGCATCTGCTGTTCTGATTTCTTTCATTCAATTGCTCTCCTGTTCTGCACATGCTGTGATCATTTCCCGAAGCATCTCATAGCTCCGATCAAATGATGCAAGATCAAGCCGTTCTTCCGGAGAATGGACATCCAGACAGATCGGTCCGAACGTAATGATATCAATTCCAGGTCTCATGCCGCTGAAGATTCCGCATTCCAGACCACCATGACTCGCATGGCATTCCAGCTTCTCACCATGTTTCTCAAGCACCATGGCAAACTTCTTTCTGAGATCCGAATCTTCTTTGTAGTTCCAGCCCTTATACCGGCCGAGAATCTGAGCCTGAACTCCCATATACTGAGAAAGCTTCTTCACCTGACCGATCATATGATCCAGAGCACTGTCAATCGCACTCCTGGCAAGGATCTGCATTTCCGCTTTATTTCCGTCAGTATATAGAATGCCGAGATTCAGAGACGTCAGCGTCAGCCCCGGGATCGCCATGGACTTATGCTGGAATCCATCCGGGATCAGATACAGGAAATCCAGAAGCTCTGCAGAAGAATCTCCATCCGCCTGTTCGCTGACCGAATCTTTCTGCTTCAGTTCTGCCGCAAATCCTTCATCGCTGTACTGCAGTTCTTCATGAATTCCTGCCGCGCTCTGTTTCACAGAGCTTTCCAGCTCAGCATATGAAGCAGAAGAAGTAAACAGGATCCTGCTTTCTCTGGTGATCGCATTGTCTTTTCTGCCGCCATCCAGACTGACAAGATGGAGAGAGATTCCTCTTCCCTCTGCTTCCTCGAGAATCCGGGCTGCCAGCTTCAGCGCATTGGCCCGTTCCCGATCAATCATCGCTGCGGAATGGCCGCCTTTCAGTCCATATACATAGAGTTCATATGCAGGGTCTGAAGCAGGCTCCATCTTCATCTCATAACTCATATGGATCGTGGCAGCTCCAGAACTTGAAAGCCCGGTCACGTGCTCTCCGCCGCCATCCAGGGAAATCAGCCGATCGCCATGCAGATCCTCCGGAACAAGCTTCTGTGCTCCGACCAATCCGATCTCTTCTGCAGTCGTGAACATGCATTCCAGCGGCGGATGGACAAGCGTATCATCATCCAGCACAGCAAGCATGTATGCAACCCCGTTGCCATCATCTCCGCCAAGCGTGGTGCCTCTTGCATGAAGCCAGCCTTTCTCAACATACAGATCAAGCGGATCTTTCTCGAAGTCATGATCCGAATCTGAAGTCTTCTCGCACACCATATCCATATGTGCCTGCAGAATCAGCACCGGGTCATATTCATGTCCCGGGGATCCCGGTTTATCAACTATCACGTTCCATGCCGCATCCTGCTTTACTTTCAGATTGCGTTCTTCTGCAAACTTCACGACAAAGTCGCTGACAGCCTTCTCATTCCGGGAACCGCGTGGAATCTCTGAGATCTTCTTGAACCAGTAGCATTGCGGCTTGCTCAGATCGAATTCCATAAGCACTGCCCTCCTGTTTCTCATTTCCATGATTTTATCATGTTCCGGAGGATTCTTTCTTTCTTGCAAGTATTTCTTTCACAGTTTCAGAAAAAATGATCAGAAGTTTTTTTCTCTGGATCATATCAGTGATGATAGACCATCTGATGAAATCTCTTCAGGGCAATCGTTCCCATGCCGAGAACCCATACAATAATGACTGCAATGGTAAGCGCCAGCGGCAGACTCTGAATCCGCGGTGTCATGATCTCACGGATCGCTTCATTGATCCAGGTCAGCGGATCCAGCAGCGCGATCACCTGCATCACCGGCAGAGGAGAAAGCTGATGTCAGGTATAGAAGATGCTGCCACGGAATACCACCGGCATCAGGAAACCCGGGAACATTGCAGCAACCTGAGAAGGCTTTACTATCTATCGTCAATGGGCCGAAGGCGAAAAAAAGATCCCGCTTCAGAAACTGATTGACCTGACAGACAATCTGTTCATGAACGGGATTTCCTCCATTCAGAAATTTCAGTGATGATTACTTGCTGAGCGTTACTTTCCAATGCTTTGACGGATCCATGTGATACCTCTTCAGGAAGGAAGCCTGGTTGCAGGCAATGCAGAGATACAATGTGCTGCCATTGAAGATCAGCGGTGCTCCCTCTGAAAGGAAGCCGAACGAACGGACGTAGTCAATTTCGCCATCATACACCGTCTCTTCTCCATCGCTGATATTCAGATGATACTTCTGATTCAGCTCATAGCCATGCGCTTCAAGATCACTTATCGGGATATTCGTGAATACATTTCCGAATGTTCTCGAAACCGATGTCACTTCTCCATACGCCGTATCTCCCTGCCATGCGGCATGAAGCGGCTGAGGGCAGCGCACGATCTCGGAAACCGGATAAGCAGGACCGACCTCTTCAAATGAAATCACGCCTGCCGCAAGTTTCGCTCCGCAATACGCAAACAGATCTCTTCCGTGGAACACGGAAGTCTTTACCGTGCTCTTCAGCCGGTTGACAGTCTCATCGATCTCCCGGATTTCTTCCACTCCGATGAACTCTTCCAGATGCGTCAGCGTACCGTTGTCCGGAGTCACGACGAACTTTCCGTCCTTCAGCTTTGCCACGCAGGCTCTGCGCTTCGTGCCGACCCCGGGATCCACAACAGAAACAAATACCGTTCCCTTCGGCCAGAATGGTTCTGCATACATCAGAGCATCAGAAGCCTGCCATACATTGAACGGCTCGATGCTGTGGGTCAGATCTTCCAGTCTCAGCGATTCATCGACACTAGCCGCAACTCCTTTCATTGCTGCAGTGCCGATATTATCCGCACCGAAATCCGTCATCATGACAATCCATCCGTCAGTTTCTCTCATTTCATCTTCTCCATTCTGAATTTCCAGGTAAGTCCGGTATCCAGGTGATATGCCTCCATCAGATTCCCGCAGTTCAGATCCAGCGCAAGATATCTGGAAGACCCCTGGTACAGGACAGGCTTTCCTTTTTCCACAAACCCGAAAGACTTCTCATACGGAACGCTCTGATCAAAGAAGACCTGACCTTCATGCATGATCGTCACCTGAAAACGATCTCCATAGGAATATCCTTCGCTGCGGAATGCTTCATTCGTCACATTGAGCAGAATTCCTCCGAAGTGGCGATTGCCCGTTAGGATCCATCCTTCCAGCATTCCAGGCTTCAGGATTGCTTTTTCATAATACTCCGGGCATTCGACAATCTCAGACACCGGATAAGCAGGACCGACTTCTTCAAAGGAAATCACTCCTGCCGCAAGCTTTGCCGCACAGTATCCGAACAGATCGCGGCCATGAAATACGGATACCTCCTCCGGCCCATGATAGCGGTTGACCTTCTCGTCAATCTCACAGATTTCTTCAATTCCGACCTGATGAAGCAGATGCGTCAGACTGCCGTTATCCGGCGTCACCACATAGCTTCCATCTTTCAGCAATGCCACAGATGCTCTGCGGCTAGTTCCGACACCAGGATCCACGACCGATACAAAGATCGTTCCTGGTGCCCAGTATGGTTCCACTGTCGCAAGCGACAGAGAAGCCTCCCACGGATCGAAGTTTCTGATCTCATGGCAGAGATCCACCAGATCCAGTCCGGGATCCACCTGTTTCATGACTCCCTTCATCTCCGCCACCGCACCCCAGGACAGAGAAAAGTCAGTCTGAATCACAATACTAGGTTTCATATTCCTCCTCAGTACCACGGACTCCAGATCAGATCCGATCCGAAGCGGATATTATGAATCACCAGGAGAACAAATAATACGATCTGAAGAAGAATCACAATTCTCATCTGCCGATCTCCCGGTGTATCTTCATGCTCAGAATAATAAGTTCTGGTCTTTTCTTTCCCGAACCCTCTCAGATCCATTGCATTCGCAATGTTTCCGACCCGGTCGAACGAAGTGATGATCAGCGGTGCAAGAATCAGCACATTCTGCTTCAGACGCGTGCTGAGCTTCGTCTTGCGGGAATCCAGCTCCATTCCTCTTGCCTGCATGGAGATCTTGATATTGCTGAAATCACGTGCAATATCCGGAATATAGCGAAACGCAAGTTCCACGATGAAGCATCCCTTATACGGCATCCGGATCGAATACAATCCGGCAGCCAGCTCACTCGGCGTGATGCTCTGAATGAACACCAGCGATACAAGGAACGTCGCCATGAACTTCATGAACCGCACCAGGAAGTACCACATCGTCTCTCTCGTCACAATCGCATATGAATTGAACCGGAACAGAATCGTGGAACCTCCGACCATCTGAAGTCCGTAGTCCGGTTCTACCAGCCACATCAGAAACAGATTCAGAAGATTCACCGCCACCACGAAGATCACCAGCGGACGGATTCGCTTCCAGCTCGGATGCAGCGAGAGAAGCGCAATCAGAAACAGCACGAACAGAGGCAGGATGATGCGCAGATCCCAGGTTGCGATCAGGATCACGATGAACAGCAGAAACAGACGCACCTTGGTCTTGCCCGTAAGCTTGTCAATATACGTGGTGCCAGGATGCAGATTGATGAACAGCCGATTGTTCATGCCCGCTGACTCCTCTCTTCCCGGATGAATGCATGGATGAACTGTTCCGGATCCAGCCCGGATTCCTTTGCCAGATGAACCAGCGATGTCTGCTTCAGATTTGCTTTCCGAATCACTGCTTCATCGCTGAGCACTCTGGAAACCCGATCATCCGCAATCAGCTCGCCATCTGCGAATACCAGTGAACGATCCGTGTATTCAATTGCCAGATGCATGTCATGGGTGATGAACAGGATCGTGATTCCATAATCCCGGTTCAGCTTCTCGAGGAAGTTCATGATTTCCGTATAATGCCGGTAATCCTGTCCGGCCGTTGGCTCATCGACGATGATCACCTCCGGATGCAGACACAGAATCGAAGCGATCGTCACCCGTTTCTTCTGACCATATGACAATACGGATACCGGCCAGTTGCGCATTCCATAAAGGTCGCACATCTTCAGCGCGTTGCCGCATTCGTTTCTGATCTCTTCTTCAGAAGCCCCGTTCAGAGTCATTGCCAGCGACACTTCATCATAGATGATGTCTTTGACAATCATCTGATTCGGATTCTGCATGACATAGCCGATCAGCCTGCCAAGCTCCCGGATACTGTACTGCAGGCAGTTCGTCCCGCGGAATTCCACCGAGCCCGATTCCGGCCGGATGATTCCGCAGAGCAGTTTTGCCAGCGTGCTTTTGCCCGCTCCATTCTTGCCGATAACCGAGATGCGTTCTCCTTTTCGGACAGAGAACGATACATCCTTCAGCGCCTGCACATTCTCATAGCGGAAGGAAACATCCTTCACTTCAAGCAGAACTTCTTCTGAATGCCTGCTGTCTTCTTCTTTCACCCGTTCCTGTCCGTAATGTGCCCTCAGGACCGGTGCATACTTCTTCATATCCAGACGTTCCAGATCAGAAAGCACATCGTCTTTGCCGAACTGGACACCTGCATTCTTCAGCGCCGTGAGATACAGCGGCTCCCGGATTCCGGTCTCCTTCAGCAATCCGCTTCTCAGCAGCTCATCCGGAGTGGTATCCATCTCGATCTGCCCTTCTTTCAGAAGAATAATCCGGTCAACCGGACGATACAGTACATCTTCCAGCCGATGCTCAATGATCACGACCGTCTTGTTCTGTTCCCGGTGAATCCGGTCAATCAGATCCACGGCCGTCATGCCCATGGCCGGATCGAGTGCTGCCAGCGGCTCATCAAACAGAAGCACCTGAACATCGTTGTGCAGTACGCCAGCCAGTGCCACCCGCTGTTTCTGGCCGCCCGAAAGATCATACGGAACTTCCTGAAGGAAGTCCTCCATGCCGACCACCTGAGCAGCCTTATCTACCATCGGCAGCATCTCTTCTCTCGGAACGGCATCATTTTCCAGTGAGAACGCAATATCCTCGCCAACGCTCAGACCGATGAACTGGGCATCCGTATCCTGCTGAACCGTTCCGACGATCGAGCTCAGAGAAAAGATACCGGATTCCGATGTTTCCTTTCCAGACACCTTCAGCGAACCTCTGATCTCTCCCGGATAGGAAAAAGGAATCAGCCCGTTGATGCAGCAGCCAAGAGTAGACTTGCCGCTGCCGGAAGGCCCGAGAATCAGAACCTTTTCTCCCTGATAAATCGTCAGATTGATATGCTTCAGCGTGAACTCCGTCTGCGACTTATATCGGAAGGAGAAATCGGAAAACTCAATGACAGGCGCCTTCACAGATCAGTCTTCCTGTTTCAGATTCGTGCTGCGCGCATTGCGCTTTGCCAGCAGGAACAGCAGCGGAATTCCGACGATAATCTGAACCGACGCATTCGAGATCACTGCGGCCAGTGCCTGACCCATGGTGATGGTAAGCTCCTGCGAATAGAACACGTACGTCAGAAACGGCGTGACAAGACCGAACGCAACCGCATTTCCGACAATCACCAGAACTGCATAGATCACTGCCTGCTTGCCGGTGAAGATGCCATCATTGATTCTTGCGCCATAGACTCCAAGCAGACCGACGAAGAAGCCGAGAACCGCATTTCCGATCGACCAGTCAAACCAGAATCCCCAGCCCCCGATCAGATCAGAAATCACGTTTCCGAAAAACGCTGCAACTGCCGCCGGAACTGCCCCGAACAGGCCGCCGACAATCACATCCACCAGCATTGCTGTTGTCAGCGACGTATTCGTGAATACTCTGATGCCGCCGAAGTTCATCAGAACTCCGAACAGCGCCGCACCGATCGCTACCCCTACAATTGTTCTTGTGTCCCATTTCCCCAGAATGTACGTTTTTACAGATTCTTTCTTTTCTGACATTTTCATGTCCCCCTTTTCTCTGTATGATCCCATGAACAGAAAAAGCTTCCATCCCAAGGACGAAAGCTCTGTTCGTGTTACCACCTTGTTTCCCATCTGCATCACTGCAGACAGCTCACGGAGTACCATCATACCCCAGTCCGCTAACGGGAACTCCCGGCAGCACCTACTATTGCTTCAGCACTGCAGCTCCGAGACCATCTTCCTCTCCTCCCGCATCACTTCGTTGCACCAGACCGAAGCTCTCTATGGATGCCGGCAGAGCATACTCTTCTCTTCCTCGCTGATACCCAACATTTTATCTGTATTGCTCAAAAAAGCAACGCATTTTTTCTGAAACAAGGTCAATTCATTTCTGAAAGCGCCAAGTTTCTGAACCAGTATGATTCTCTCGGACCTTTTCCCTGTGCATTGATCAATCCATTCTGTTCCGCACAGAAATCATTTTCACCGGAATTTGTGGAATTGTCCGGTTCTATGCAGGATTGTCAGAAGCTCATCCCGTGTTTTTCTGGTTTTCTGTACTATACTAGACACCGGCATAAGAAACGCATGCCTGCAGGCCGGAAAAGTTTCTGTCAATTTCAGCCGGCACGATCAGAATCGCATGAACTGTTATGATCTGAATTTCTGAAATTCAGCAGGGGTAGTATGAAACATACATGGAATCGCTTCGGGATATACAGAGAGAAGGTGATCAGCGGATGTCTATGACTGCAGTCAACTATCTGATCATCAACTTCAGCTGTCTCCTATGTGCTCTGATTCTTTACTGCCATACCGGAAACGATCTGGCCAGTTCGCTTGAAATTCATTTATTCAAGCTGCTGCTCCTCGTCTTCTGCCTCTTCATGATCGATGACAGCCTATGGGAACTTGCGATCAGTCAGACCATCTCAATTTCATACCAGGCCCGCAGCCTGCTGAATGCCATCGGTCTTGCCTGCCAGCCGGTCCTTTGCTATGTCTGGTATCTTTTCTCAGAAGTGCGCCTGAAACATGAAATCATCAGCAGGTCCTGGTTCATCCCGGTCACGGCCGCACCGATGATCGTGTCAGTCATTCTGATCTTCACTTCTCTGAAGACCGGACTGATCTTCTACAGCGATCCAGTGGCTGAATACCACGGTCCTCTCTACGATCTGGTCATGGGCTTTGATTTTATCTATCTGATCCTGGTCACTATCCATGCAATCTCGAAGTCCGTGCATACAAAATCAAGAGTAGCTAAGAAGAGCTACTTCACGATGATCACGTTCGTGCTGTTCCCGTTTGCGGCAGGAATCATCGACAGCTTTATTCCAAACACGCCAGCCATGGCCCCAAGCATTCTATCCGCGCTTCTTCTGTTCTTCGTCAATGTGCAGGAGATGCAGATCTATTCTGATGCACTGACTGGCCTGAACAATCGCCGCCGCTCTGATCAGGTTCTGGAAGAGTTCATTGAGAAAGCTGGGCCTGCCTGCGGATTCTATATCTTCATGATCGATGTGAACCGATTCAAGAACATCAATGACAGATTCGGACACATTGAAGGCGATCGTGCGTTGCAGAAGATTGCCTCTTCTCTGACTCAGGTCACAGGAAAATACGCAGTGTTTCTTTCCCGCTGGGGCGGTGATGAGTTCATGATCATCGGCTCTGAGAGCGCAATCGGTCCTGCAGAAGACTTTGCAGAGCTTCTGCGCCAGCAGGTCAGGACAGATGCAGAGAAACAGGGGCTGCCCTATGAACTTTCAATCAGTGTCGGCTATACGCTCTGTACTTCTTCTTCCGCATCTCCAGCTGATCTTACAGATGGAGCAGACTCCATGCTTTATAAGGAAAAGCTTCTTGCACATCAGACGAGATAGTTTCTTCAGCAGCCATCAGAGCACACTGATCGCTTCTTTTTTCTGCGCTCATGGTTTCCGGAGTGATGCAAAAAGCTCTTCCGGAATTTCTTTTTACAGGGACCACTTTAAACAATTCCATTGACCGAACTTTTTTCAATTCTGTGACGAAGGGAAACTACCGCGCACTTAGTTCCTGGAACGAACAGGAAACCGTGATTCATGAAGGAGACTGCTATATCGGCCAGCCATCAGCGACTATGCTCTGCACAGTGACAGCAGAACCGATATCGTGATTACCGGCATCCTGATCCGGAAACAGGTTTTCTTCAATGAATATCTTTCTTCTCTTTCTGCACTTTTTCCTGAACCCTCAGATCAATCAGTACTCCGATGAATATATTCATCTGAAGCTTGAGATGAGTTCTCCGATCTGGGAGCTGCTCGATCTGATGCTAGTGGAATACGCAGACAAAACAGTAATTATTCAGAAGATTCTGAAGTCGATGACTTTCTCTCTCATGATGTATCTGACCAGAGAACACGAAAAGCAGCAGAACCAGGAACAGGAGAAATCAGCTGCGGATGGGATGATTCTGCGGATTGAAAAGCATCTCAACTCTGCATCGCTTGGCAGCCTTTCTGCTCATTTCGGATATCACCCGATCTATATCTACGCAATGCTTCATAAAAAAAAACCGGAAAGGCCATTTCCGAACTTCTTCTTTCCTTCTGCATGCAGCGGGCGGAACTGCTTCTGAAGAACACCGATCTCTCTGGAGAAAATCGCAGATATGATCTGCTATCACAATACTTCAGATTTTTATTAAGCATTCCGCTCCTGGTTCCGTGTCTCTCCGAAGACCTGGAAAGAGAAGCTTGCAAAAGGAGAAGAAGGAACACCCAATGCCTGAAAAGACAAATACAGACTATCCTCCATCAGATCCGAGCAGCATTCATGAATGAAAGATATATTCCATGCATGAAAATGTTCTGAGGAAGTCTATGCATTTCATGATTTCACAATTAAAGAAAACAGATTCCCTGAACAGAGAATCTGTCACAATCTACCTGAGCGTTTTCAGATACTCCTTATGTTCTTCAGAGATCCGATAGCTTTCAATAGCTTTCTGGATTGTCTTCTTATGAGTCCAGGGATCAAGCCTGCGCTCTTCAATATAAACAACTGAAGCATCATATTGTTTCGCCAGGGCCGTCGCAAAATACCATGCGACCATCATCCGGATATAATAGTCCTCACCTCTGACTCCCGCAACCCACTCCAGGTATTCTGATCTGAAGTCTTCTTCAAGAAATTCATTCATCAGCATCCGGATGGCAAATCTGACCGTATATACCTGTTCTGACTTGATCCATTTCCGGATCAGCGGGAGCAGCTTCTCATGATTCTTCGTAAAGACTTTCGGAGTTGCCTGATCGCACACTGCCCAGCAGTTCACATACGGGAGAAAGGTCTCCACTGCTTTCGCGCATTCCTCAAAATCCGGAATCATTGCGATCAGAAAGAAATGGATCATATTCTCTTCATAATACCTATGAGGAAGCTCTGCAAGAAACTTTTCTGCTTCTTCGGTTCCTCTGAGCTCTTTCGTGATCATGCGCAGATCTGGCGTTCTGACCCCGATCATCGTATCCTTCGGAATATTCGGAACAAGCTTGCTCTGGAAATCCTTGTACTTCTCATCAGCCAGTCCGGAAAGCCTTTCATATAGGGTCATAGGTCAATCTCCTTAATCTGATGAAGGAAGCTTTCTGGCTCTGATTTTATTTGTTCTGAGCAGTAATGCAATGTCTTCCACATGAAGCGTTCCCGGGAATAAATCAACAGGCTGGACCATCTTCAGCTCATACCCGTTTTCATGCATGAATGCTACGTCTCTGGCTAGAGTTGCCGGATCGCAGGAAACATAGACCAGCCGCTTCGGAGCAATCTTCAGAATCGCTTTCAGCGTATCTTCGGAACATCCCTTTCTGGGCGGGTCCACGATGACCACATCTGCCTTGATATGATTTGCAATCAGCTTCTTTGCCCCGGCCTGAGCATCGGCAGTAAAGAATTCAATGTTGTCCCTGTGATTGATGGCCGCGTTTACTTCAGCATCTTTCACCGCATCCGGAACAATCTCGATTCCGTAAACCTTCTTTGCATGCATGGAAGCGAGAATGCCAATGGTGCCAGTCCCGCAGTAAAGATCAATGACGGTTTCTTTGCCAGTGAGTCCAGCAGCTTCAATTGCCTTGCTGTAAAGAATTCTCGTCGCATACGGATTGATCTGGTAGAACGATCTTGCGCTGATCCTGAACCGGCATCCAAGCAGTTCTTCTTCGATATATGGTTTACCCCATACTGTGATCTCTTTGCCATCGAGAATCACATTGTCTTCTCTGCGGTTGATGACCGCAAGGATGCTGACAATCTCAGGATACTTTGCAGTAAGCTTCTGAATCAGCTGATCTGAGTTGCGGAACGGATACTCCCGCACCACCAGGCAGACCATGACCTGATCGGTCATATGGGCATGCTTGATCAGCACGAAGCGCATTGTTTTTGCACAGCCGAGGTCCTCAAACCAGCGATGGCAGTCCCGGATGATTGCATTGGAAAGATCCGTCTGCACCCAGCAGCGATCAAATTCCACGATCGTATTCGAGCGAGGCTGATAGAACCCCATCAGCACCTTTCCATCTTTCACCTGGACAGGAACCTGAACTTTATTCCGGTATCCGGTCCGATGTTCCTCCGTGAGAATCGGCTCCGGCGTGATTTCCATGCCTGCATTCTGGCGGAATACGCCCTTTACTTTATCTTCCTTGAAATGCTTCTGCGTTTCTTCATCCATGTGCATCAGCTGACAGCCGCCGCATTTCCGATAGACGGAACAGACCGGCTGAACACGATGCTGGGATGGCTTCAGCAGCTTGACGATGCGGGCATAGCCATAGTTCTTCTTCATGGCAGTGATGCCGAGTTCTGCTTCTTCGCCTTCCAGCAGGCCCGGCACAAAGAAAACAATCCCGCCGATATGAACTACGCCTTCGCCATCATAGGTATATCCTTCACAGGTTCCGCGCCACACTTCATTCTTCTGCATAATTGCCATCCATTATTCCGCCGTATCCGGAGAAGGAGTATCTTCGGTCTCTCCTGCGCTGACATTCATATCACCTGCAGAAGAAGCAGATGGCGCCGGGTTATTTCGCTCCTCAACCTTCTGACGCAGTTCTTCTGCCAGGGCAGCATCAATGGGTTCGCTGACCAGCTGCGTCACCGGCGCATCCATGGAGCTTGTCTTCGTCTCAATCACATAAACGAAGTTATCCGCATCCGCATCGGAGTCCTGCGTGTACACATGAATCTCAAGATCATACATCTTCATGTCATCATGCTGAGAGAAATAGACGGAAGGATCCAGCACGGAAGAAACATCATCATAGATCTCTGAAGCAATTGAAGAAGCAGTATCCGAAGATGCATCATCACTGATATCCGCATAGATTCTGAGCGTACCAGCAGTCAGATTGCAATACGTATCTTCCACTCCGCTGATGCCCTTGACTGAAGCAGAAATCTGCTTCAGCTGGTCTTCGGCAATTGCCGGATTCAGATCTCCCTCATAGCGATTTCCGAGAATCGGCTTGCCAGTATCTCCGGCTGCTGAAAGCAGAATATACCCCAGAATCACAAACGGCGTGATAAACAGAATAAAAACTGTCCAGAAAACAAATCTGGTCCGTTTATACGCCCGCGATTTCTTCTTTTTCCGAACAGTCTTTGCCATATTCCTCTGTTATTTTCCGATCCGCTTTGCGAGTCCTTCCTTGATCAGGCCGGAAACCATTCCTGGGTTTGCTTTCCCCTTCGATTGTTTCATGACCTGTCCGACCAGGAAGCCTACTGCACGATCCTTGCCAGCCGCATAATCGCTGATCGCCTGCGGATTCGCATCCAGAACCGACTGCACCATCGTTTCGATCGCCCCGGCATCAGAAATCTGAGACAGACCCTTAGCCTTGGCAGCTTCTTCCGGATTCTTTCCGTTCATGACATCATCAATCAGCTCTTTTGCCTGCTTGCTGGATATCTTTCCATCATCAATCATTGCAACGAGCTCAGACAGATCTTCCGGCTTCAGTGCGCAATGATCGATCGTCTTCTCGTTCTTGTTCAGCCATGCGCTGACATCGCTCAGCAGCCAGTTGCAGACACTCTTCGCATTCTTCGAAGTCTTCATGCACTGCTCGAAGAACTCTGACATCTCCTTGTTGGCAATCAAGATATTGATATCGTGTTCGCTGAGTCCGTATTCCTTCTCATACCGCTCTTTGCGGGCATCAGGGAGTTCAGGCATATGTTCCTGAATATTCCGGATCCATTCCGGATCCAGCCGGATCGGGAAGATATTCGGCTCCGGGAAGAATTTGTAGTCGACATTTCCTTCCTTGCGCCGCATCAGCTCCGTGGTCTGCGTCTTGTCATCCCAGCGGCGGGTTTCCTGATGCACTTCTCCGCCGGATTCCAGAACCTTCTTCTGACGTTCCACTTCATAGTCAACCGCTTTCCCGATATTGGAAATACTGTTCAGGTTCTTGATCTCATTCTTCGTGCCAAGCACAGAAGATCCCTTCGGCTTGATGGATACGTTGACATCGCACCGCATGGATCCTTCTTCCATCTTGACATCGGAAACACCGACATAATACAGCGTCTGACGCAGTGCTTCGACATATGCCTCCGCCTCCTGGCCAGTCGTCATATCCGGTTCGGATACGATCTCAATCAGCGGCGTTCCGGCACGGTTGTAGTCCAGAAGCGTCTCATTGACTGACGCAAGATGATACTGCTTGGCAGTATCTTCTTCCATATGAATCCGGTTGATCCGGATCTTCTTCTTTCCGTTCGGCGTGTCGATCATCACATAGCCATTGCGGCCGATCGGATGGAACTGCTGCGTAATCTGGAATCCCTTCGGAAGATCCGAATAGTAGTAATTCTTCCGGTCAAACTTCACGACCGGATCAATCGTCAGATGCAGAGCCGTGCATGCTTCAACAGCGAGCTTCACTGCTTCCCGGTTCACGCAAGGCATCGCGCCCGGCTCGCCGAGATCGATCTCGTTAACTGCCGTATTTGCCTTTCTGCCATACGTGCATGGTGCTCCGGAGAACATCTTCGTAGCCGTCTTCAGCTGTACGTGAATTTCAATGCCGATTGTCACATCATAGTCTGCCATCTCATTTCACCTCCGCATGAAGATCTTTGTAACCGGTGATTTCTTCAATTGCCTTGCCGAAGTCAAACATTGTTTCTTCTTCAAATGCCCGGCAGGTCAGATTCACTCCGATCGGGCATCCGTCTTCAAATCCCATCGGAACCGTCATGGAAGGATAGCCGCTGAAATTGCCGATGCACATATGATTCTCAGCGATCAGATAGTTGTCGCTCAGCTCATTCAGGCTGCGGTCATTCAGCTTCGGTGCAATTCCTCCGGAAGCCGGCGCAATCAGGCAGTCCGCATCTTTCAGGCAGTCATTCAGCTGATTGACGATCAGTCTGCGGACCTTCTGCGCTTTGCGGAACAGACGCTCCTGGTTCTCATCAAACAAGCCATAGGAGCCGATGACAAACCGTCTGCGGATCAGCGGTCCGAATCCCTTCGTGCGGGAATTCGTCATGATCTCCTGCATCGAAGCACCTTCTTCACGCACTCCGAAGCGAATTCCGTCAAGATTCGAATGATTCGAAGTAGCTTCGCAGTTAGCAATCAGATAATACGTCGGCAGCATCGCCTTCATGAGGTCTTCATCAAAATGGAACACCGACACTTCCGCCCCGCGTTCCTTCAGCTTCGCCATGAGGTCATTGAATATCTTCACGGTTTCCTGATTCTGCTGGGAATCCATCACGTTGCCGAAAACGGCAATCTTCTTGCCATGCATGTCCGAATTGAGCAGGGCAGAATAATCCGGAACCGGGCGATAGGACGTCGTCATATCCCGGTCATCTCTTCCCGCCAGAACCTTCAGCGTCACGCATGCGTCTTCAATCGAACGCGTGAAGTATCCGACATGATCCAGCGAAGATGCGTACGGGATGATGCCATAGCGGCTGATGCGGCCATAGGTCGGCTTGACGCCGACAATGCCGCAGAAGCTTGCCGGCTTGCGGACTGAGTCACCCGTATCAGAACCGATTGCCATCGGCACGACCCCGCTTGCGACCAGCGCTGCGCTGCCGCCGGATGAACCGCCGGTCATTCTGGTCTGATCCCATGGATTGTAAGCAGGTCCGGTGAAGCAGGTCGTATTCGTGCCGCCCATGGCCAGTTCATCCATGGATGCTTTGGCAATGGTCACAGCCCCGGCTGCCTTGAGCTTGTCGACAATTGCCGCATTGTAGATCGGCACATAGTTGCTGAGAATCCGGGATCCGGCTGTTGTCAGGATTCCTTTCGTATTCACGTTGTCCTTGAGGGCAATCGGAACCCCGCGCATCAGTCCTTCTTCCGGAAGTTCCTTCAGCTGTTCTTCCGGATCCACGAAGGTGATGACGTCATTCAGCTTCGGCTGAAGTTCCTGTGCTTTCCTGTAGGCTTCGCGGCAGCGTTCTGCTGCGCCGGCCTTGTCTTTTGCCATCTCTTCAATCATCACTTCACCACCCGCGGCAGGACAAAGTGTCCTTCCAGCTTCTTATCCACATTCGAAAGTGCTTCTTCCTGCGTGATGACGTTGGACACCTGATCATCTCTGAGGAAAGAAGTCTCTTCTTCAAACGGATAGACCATCGGCTCAACGCCATCCGTATTCACTGCATCCAGCAGTTCCAGCTGCCGGTTCAGCGTATCAAATTCTTTTACGATGTCATCTGCTTCCTGATCGGACAGATCAAACATCAGCTGATGTGCCAGGCCCTTGAAATAAGCCGCATCATGTTTTTCTTCCATATCAAGCCTCTTTTTCCAATGTTCAATTCTAAAGGCAACCCTGGAGGATTGCAACTGACTAGGAAGCGAACCGCTCCGTGAATTCATCTTCCGAAATAATCGGAATATTGAGCTGATGTGCTTTCTGATTCTTCGATGATGTAGAATTCACATCATTGTTGATCAGATAGGACGTGCTCTTCGAGACAGAGCCCGTTACCTTTCCGCCCTGAGATTCGATATATGCCTTCAGTTCATTCCGGTTCTTGTAATGATGCACATCGCCGGTGACCACAAAGGTCAGACCTTCGCAGCGATTTCCGCTTGCCTTCTGCGTCGTCTCTTCGACGGTGATCATCGTCAGAAGATCATTCAGCACGGCCAGGTTCTCCGGATCCTTGAACCAGGTCACAAACGCCTTGCTCTTCTCCGGACCGATTCCGTCAATCATCGAGAACACATCATCCTGTTCTGCGGACTCCGCTTTTGCTAACAGTTCCTTCCAGGAATAAGCACCAAGCAGCTTCTTGGCAACATCCGGCCCGACCAGCGGAATGCATAACGCATAGATCAGCCTGGCATCCGTCACGGAAGAAGCCTTTGCGACAGAATCCACGAGATTCTGCGCACTCTTCTCCCCGAATCCATCCAGCTGTGCGATCTCATCCCGGTGCATCGGCAGGCGGTACACATCCGCAAACGTCCTGATCCAGCCTTCATTGATGAACCTTGACAGGGTCTGTTCCGAAATGCCATCCACATCCATGCCAGCCTTCGAGACAAAGCGCGTGAACTTCTTCAGCGACTTGGCCGTGCACTTCGGGTTCGTGCAGCGCAGCGTCTTCGTTCCGGAAACATCGCTTTCATGAATCTCGGTTGGTGCGCCGCACACCGGACATACGGAAGGAATCTGAAGAGATCCTTCCGTATGGCTTACATGAATGACCTTCGGAATGATCTTGTTTGCCTTGATAACAGAAAGAACGGTACCTTTGCTGCCGATGCAAAGCCGCTCGCACTCGCTGATATTGCAGAGACTGGCTCTGCGGACCGTTGTCCCTTCGAGCTCTACCGGATCAAATACTGCCACCGGCGTGATCGTCGAAGCAGCACACGACCATTCCACATACTCCAACTTTGTTTCCGCCGACTCATCCTGCCATTTGAAGGCATATCCAGCCCTGGTCGCATGATGTCCGGTCACGGAACCGGTGCTTGCATAAACCGTGTCATCATAAGAGATGACCAGCCCGTCTACCGGATAAGGATTGGAGCCATCCGTGACTTTCTCGGTCCATGCATGGATGCGGGAATTGATCGTCTCGAGATCCGGATGATCAATCCGCTCATGATCCACGGTATGGAATCCGAGTCCCTCGAGGAATGCCATGCGTTCTCCCCAGGAAACAATCTCATGCTCGGTAAAGACCAGCGTGAACGGAATCCAGCGGATGCCTCTGCGCTTTACTTCTTCGACATCTTTCAGAGACAGCGAACCGCTGGCCAGATTTCTTGGATTTGCATAGTCCTCATCGCTCTCCATGCGGAACTTCTCGAAGTCCGCATAGCTGATCACCGCCTCGCCGCGGATGACCAGATGCCCTTTTTCCGTGATTTCAGGCAGAATGCCATGAATCGCGGAAGAAAGATGCGTGATATTCGTTCCGATATGACCATCGCCGCGAGTCACGACCTTCGTCAGCTTCCCGTTATCATAGGTCACGACCAGGGTCAGGCCATCCAGCTTCCAGGACAGCCAGATCGGTCTGCCCTCTGCCCATTTCACGAGATCTTCCGGTTTCTTGGTCTTGGCAAGGGACAGCGCCGGGAATTCATGCGGTTCTTTCTGCCCGGCAATCGAGTCTGCACTGACCCGGCTCGTCGGGGAATCCGGCAAGATTTCTCCGGTTTCCTGCTCCAGCTTCTTCAGCTCATCGAACATGGCGTCCCATTCATAGTCCGTCATCTGTTCAGTCTTGCCGTTGTAATATGCATCTGCCGCCGTATTCAGCTGATCAACCAGCTGACGCATGCGCAGAGTCTTGTCTTCTGCTTCGCTCATTTCAGCCCTCTGTCTTGTTCTTTTTCTTCAGGGAAGGATGTCCTGCCGCAATCTTGTGAACTCCGGCCGGATATGCAAACGCAATCGTGGCAATGCCACCGCTCACGCTGATCACGACGCCTTCGCCGAACTTGGCATGTTCCACTACATCGCCAGTCTTCACGCCGCCTTTTTTCGAAGGTTCCAGAACCGACTTTGGCCAGATCAGATCCATCTTCGGCTCAGCCTCGACCCGGACTCTGGTATTCTGAGCCATTCTTCTGCCGGAAGAAGCTTCTTCCTGACGCTGTCCGCCGATATGGCGGATATAAGCAGGATCAATTTCTTCCAGGAAGCGGGAAGGCGTGCGCACCCGCTGCAAGATGAAGCTGAATCCTCCTGCTTCCGTCAGGAACAGCCGTTTTCTTGCCCGGGTGAATGCGACATAGGCAAGCCGGCGCTCTTCTTCCACGCCGCGCATGCCTTCATTCATCGCCCGCTCATTCGGGAAGATGCCATCATTCAGATCCGTCACGAAGACCGTATCGAACTCCAGACCTTTGGCCGCATGAACCGTCATCATCTGCACGCAGTCTGCCGTCTGGGCCTCGTCCCGGTCTCCATACAGCGATACTTCCTGCAGATATTCATCCATGGTTCCTTCCGGATTGTTCTTCTCGAACTGGCGGATATCATCAATCAGTTCCTTCAGGTTCTCCACCCGATCCGAATCCTCCGGATTCTCTTCCAGGGAAGCCTGATATCCGGATTCCGTCATGATTTTGCTGAACAGCTGATCCAGAGAATATTCTCCGCTCTCCATGTCCTTGCGCCAGGATTCCACCTGAGCAGAGAAATGATCCAGCGTATTCTGAGTCTTTGCGGAAAACAGCGGTTCCTTCTTCAGAACCTCGTACATGCTGCAGGACTCTTCCTCTGCCTTGGCAGCTAATGTTTCCAGTGTCTTCTGACCGATCCCTCTCTTCGGACGGTTGACGATTCTGCGGAACGACAGATCATCGCCAGTCACAACCATGCGCAGATAGCATAATGCATCCTTGATTTCCTGACGCTCATAGAACCTCGTGCCCCCGAAGATGATGTAAGGCACAAACGCATCCCGGAGTCCTTTTTCGATCGAACGGGACAGATAGTTGGAACGATACAGAATCGCCATGCTGCGGTATTCGCTGCCTTTGGCATGAAGCTGGCGGATCTCTTCTGCAATCCAGGCAGCTTCATACTCATCGCTCACCGCACTGTAATGGGCAATCTTCTCATCGCTCTTGTTCGTCGTGAACAGTTCTTTCTTCAGACGATGCTTATTATTCTTGATGACCGAGTTTGCCCCATTCAGAATGCAGGCAGTCGAACGGTAGTTCTGATTGAGCATGATCGTCTCTGCACCAGGAAAGTCCTTCGTGAAGTTCATGATGATGTCGACATCCGCACCTCTCCACGTATAGATCGTCTGGTCCGGATCGCCGACCACATAGACACTGTTCTTTTCACCAGCCAGCTGGCGGATCAGCACATACTGCATGCGGTCGATATCCTGGAACTCATCGACATGGATATAGGCAAAGTGATTCTGCCACTTAGCCAGAATATCAGGGAACTTCCGGAACATCCTGACCGTCCAGAAAATGAGGTCATCAAAATCAAGCGCATACAGCTCTTCCTGGCGCTTCAGATAGTATTCATACACCTTTGCCTTGATCTTCTCTCCGGAATACTTTCCGGCAATCTCCATTGCCCTTTCCGGCGTGATCTCCGCAGCCTTGTTGTTCGAGATGTAATCCAGCAGAGAACCGAAACTGAACTGCTGCGTATCAACCTCATACTTCTTATACGCCTCTTTCAGAATCGATTTCTGATCATCCGCATCCATGACCGTGAAATTCCGCGGATATCCCATCGACTGGATATCCTGGCGCAGGATGCGCACGCAGAGACTGTGAATCGTGCTGATCCAGGGCATGCCCTCTTCTTCCTTCAGCATTCCCCGGATCCGTTCCTTCATTTCATTCGCTGCTTTATTCGTGAACGTGATGGCCAGGATCTTCCACGCCGGCACCCGCTCATCTTCAATCAGATGCGCAATCCGCATCGTCAGGACACGCGTCTTGCCGCTGCCTGCTCCTGCTACAATCCGCAGATATCTGGAATCACTCAGCACTGCTTTCTTCTGATTCTCATTCAGCAAACCGGTATCTATCATTTCTGTCTCATGCTCCAGTAACCAATGTCTTCATAACCAATCTTCTTGTATATCTTTGCCGCCTGCGGATTGGTATAGAACAGACACGGCATCCTTCCCTCTGCCAAAAGATCATCCGAAAGTTTTGTCACACACGCTTCCGCATAGCCATGGCAGCGATATTCCTCATTCGTGCATACAGAAACCACCATGGCCAGATTCCTGCACTCCGCTGAACTGGCAGCGACAGATACCGCATTCCCATTCTTCCGGATCCCGTAATACCGGCTCCCTTTTTCTTCGGTATTCACTTTGCTGACACGGGAATGCGGAAACGAAGCATTCAGCAGTTCCATGATGTCTTCCGCATCCTCCGGCCCCAGTCTTGCCACTTCTGAAGTATCCGTCTTCTGATATGGTTTCTTCATTGCCGCAAATCTGCATTCCGAATGAACCGGAAATTCATCCAGATTCAATTCTCTGATCAGGCTGGTTTCACCGCTGATCGTCACCGGGTCCAGCTGCTGAATCAGTTCTTCCAGAAACTTCTGATCAATCCGATGCTCATAGCTCTGCAGGATCAGCGATCTTCCAGGCGCATAATAAAGAAATACCGAATGGATTCCCGAAGCATCTTCGTCCATCCATACGGATACCTTGTTTCCATCCACTCCGAAATTCTCGATATCTCCGATCAGAAACAGGTTCATCGCCGGATTTTGACCGAGATATGCAGAGAGTTCTTTCAAATCTTTTTCTTCCGCTTTTCTCATGAGTATGATTATACCATCAGTCCTGCCGGACTCCCCGCATGATATAATGGCCGAAAGGGAAAAACATGAGCGCACTATTACGAGCAGATCAATGGAAAGATTATGTCCTTCTGGACGCAGGAAATGGTGAGAAACTGGAGCAGTGGAAAGGCATCACCCTGCGCCGTCCGGACCCTCAGGCTATCTGGCCCAATGATCCGGAAGAGCCTCTCTGGAACCATGCTGATGCAGTCTATCATCGTTCCAGCAAAGGCGGAGGCCAGTGGGAATACCGTAAGAAGCTTCCGGAATCCTGGACCGTTTCTTATAAGAACCTCACCTTCAAAGTATCTCCGACCGGATTCAAGCACACCGGCCTGTTTCCGGAACAGGCAGTCAACTGGGACTGGATGAGCGATCTGATCCGGGCACATTCTGATGAGAACCTCAGAATTCTGAATCTCTTTGCTTATACCGGCGGTGCAACCATGGCTTGTTCGGCAGCCGGTGCTGCCGAAGTCGTCCATGTGGATGCGGCCAAGGGCATGGTGCAGTGGGCCAAGGAAAACCGGGACCTCTGCAATCTGCAGGATCATACGATCCGCTTCATCGTCGACGATGTCATGAAGTTCGTCGAACGGGAAAAGCGCAGAGGACATACATATCATGGCATCCTGATGGATCCTCCTTCTTACGGAAGAGGCCCGAATGGGGAAATGTGGAAATTCGAAAAAGAAATCTCCGGTCTGATTCAGGCCTGCCTGGACGTTCTCGATCCTCATGCGCTGTTCTTCCTGATCAACAGCTATACTGCAGGATTCTCAAGCATTGTTCTGGAAGACCTCATGAAGACGATGATTCTTCCAGAACATCCGGATGGCGCCGTCACTGCCGGAGAAGTCGCGATTCCGATGAAAAACCGGGATCTGAATCTGCCCTGCGGCATATACGGAAGATGGCAGCGCAATGATTAAGGTCCTGTATGAAGATAACCACCTGCTCTGCGTCGAGAAACCAGTAAACGTTCCCGTCCAGGCAGACGCAAGCGGCGACATGGATCTGCTTACGATGTGCAAGGACTATATCAAGGCAAAGTATCACAAGCCAGGCAATGTCTATCTCGGCCTCGTCCATCGACTTGACCGGCCGACTGGCGGAACAATGGTATTTGCCCGCACTTCCAAAGCAGCCTCCCGTCTCAGCGACAGCATCCGGAAGAAGGAATTTCAGAAAACCTACCTAGCCATTCTGGACGGAACCCCGAAAGAGAAACAGGGAACCCTGACTGATTACCTGGAAAAAGATTCCCGTACCAACATGGTCAGAGTCAGCGATCCTGCCCATGGCAAGAAGTGCATTCTTCACTATGAAGTACTTGCTGAAAAAGAAGGCAGAACTCTGGTCCGCGTCCATCTTGAAACCGGACGCAGCCACCAGATCCGGGTGCAGTTTTCTTCCAGAAATCTGCCTCTGGTCAATGATCAGCGCTACAATTCCCGCGCCAAGCGCGGCCAGATCGCCCTATGGGCATATGATCTCGTATTCCCGCACCCGATTACCAGGGAGCCGGTGCGGGTCACTTCGTTCCCTCCGGAGAGTGCTCCCTGGAATCTGTTCGAGGTGAAGCATGTCTGTGAAACGAAACCCTGAAAGAAAAAAGAAAAAGCGCAGAAGATACCGCCTGGTCATTCCCGGTCAGACCAGCACTTCTTCCAGGAAACCTGCTGCTGTCCGCAAAGCTCCGGTAAAAAAGAAGAAACGCGTCCGCCGTCACCTGCGCAAGGAAATCTGGTTTGTACTGGCTGGCATTGCTGCTGTGCTTCTCATGATTTATGTACCGCGCATCCGCCAGTCCAATGCCTTGAAGAAGCTTGGCTACAGCAAAGAAGCGATCACTGCAATCCGGAAAGACAATCTCGCTGATACGCTGCTGGAGAATCAGTATTACAGTGACTATCTGCAGAGTTCCATTCTCGATGGAACCCTGAATACCGACTATCTGGATCTTTACACGGTGGTCTCTGCTGACCGCGGTCTTGATGCCAGAGACTTTCTGATCGCCCGCCGCCTCAGAGATAAGGGCTATGAAGCCGATCAGATTCAGAACCTGTTCAAGGATCTGGAATGGTGGGAAATCACGCCTCTCTTAGTCTTCGACTACCAGCCCATCGAAACGAATTATATCGATGATGTCATCAGCCACCGCGACACGAATTCCCGCACGAACTTCGTGCTGAGCGGAACCTATTACACACCATATGGCAACACGAAAGCAGCCGACAGCTCCAGCGTCACGATGCTGGTCAGCAAGACCTATTATCTCGACCAGTCTTATTCGCCAGCAGGTCTGACCGAGCTTTCAAGCTACTATGCCGCCTCCGGACAGCAGCTTGCGGCAGAAGCAGCCTCAGCCATGCAGGCATGGGGAGATGCCGGCCGGGCAGTGAATGTCTATTTCTACGCAAGCAGTGCCTACCGTTCCTTTGAATCCCAGGAAAACGTCTATAATAATTATGTCCTTGCCTATGGGGAAGACGGTGCTGATGCGCTGAGCGCAAGACCTGGCTTCTCTGAACATCAGACCGGCCTGACTGTTGACTTAGCCGCGACCGGAGATGATGAAGGCCTCGAATTCAAGGATACTGCTGCCTATCAGTGGACCAGCACGAACTCCCAGGACTACGGATGGATTCTCCGCTATCCGCAGGGCAAAGAGTCAATCACCGGATACGAATTCGAATCATGGCATTACCGCTATGTTGGAATCGAAATTGCCCAGGCAGTCTATAACTCCCAGCTGACCTATGATGAATTCTGGATGCTGTATCTGGCGCCATGGGAAAGTGCAGACAATAAACCATCTGATGCAGTGCTGAACGCTGCCAGCTACAAGGTATATTATCTCGGACAATCTGCAGAACTATCTGCAGCTTCTGCTTCTCCTTCTGCAGATAGTTCTGCCAGCCCGTCCTCTAATTGAATCTCTTCAGAAAACATTCAGAAACCCGGATGTTTTCTTTTTTCTCCTCATCGTTCTTCTTTCTCTCGATCTTTCAGCGAACCATAATGGCGATGTTTCATATCCGGGAACACGCGGACCAGACGGCTTTCGCCATGGCCTTTTCCGCCATACAGCTTCTGTCTCAGTTCTGCATATTTCTGCTCCAGTTCTCTCTGATCCCGGAATTCTGCCCTTGCAAGCTCTGCCTGAACGCGCGATTCCTGCACGCGCTGTGTGGTTTCAAGCGCCTGCCTGCCAAGCCGCTGCGACATCGGATCCGAGATGCTTCTCAGCCGCTTTCTTATCTGATCCAGATGTTCCAGATCCTGATCCAGAGCATGCGCAGAACGATTCGTCACATACAGGTCTGTGAGCAGTCCTGTATAGGCAATGATCAGAAACACCCATCCGAGGGTCGAACTATGCCTTGTAAAAGAAACTGCAGACAGCAGCGGCTGAATCACTTCAATCAGCAGGACTGCCGCAAAGCCCCAGATCACCGTGAATTCAAGGCAGATATAACCTCTGAAATTAAATGGCTTATGGCTGTAGTCCCACCACTTCACATGAAACGCCTTCTCCAGGATCATTCCGCCAGCCAGCTCAATCAGATCGCCAGCGGCCGCTCCGAACAGAAATACCATCCACACCGGAACCTGGACTCCGGAAGGAACCTGACTGGTCAGATATGTCACCGCCAGACCTCCGAATCCGTAAATCGGACATACCGGTCCATTCAGCATTCCGCAATTGATGATCTTTCCCCGGACTGCCGCATTGTACAATACTTCTCCGCACCAGCCTCCGAACGCATAAATCAGAAATAATACTGCTCCCCTGTAAACAATTTCCAGCATATGAATCACTTTAACACACCCGCATGGAATTTCTCTATCCCGGGATTGCAGAAGAACGCTTCCTATGCAGAAATAGGCTCAGAAAGCCTCCGGACAATCTGCTGCTGCCTGAATACTCATGCTGCAGCAGATGTTTTTCAGCATCAGCTCTTTCCCGAATGCAGTTTAAACTTACAGAGGATCAGCGGAATCCTTTTCCGCAATACGCAGAGAATCTTATGGCCCTTACCGAACAGCAGCTGCAGTGCTTCCAGAATGCCCTGGCCTTCTTTGTCTTATCTGATTCATCTATGAAACAAGGGATCGGGACCTAAAAAGAGAAGACGCTCCATGCCGTGCTGAAGTACTAATTCAGAATGATGGCTGCCGTGCTTCTTGCAGCAGGATTAACTGAATGCAGCGCCAGCCGAAACACGCAGAATACGAATACTACTTCACCTTCTGCGGAAACCACACAGGATGCTCAGATTACCGGGGTTTATGAGATCAATGCAAGTCTGACTTCTCTCAGGCTTCCGGACGATACACAGAAGGCGTTTGACAAAGTACTGAACGGCATACCCGAAACCTCATACAGCCTGATCGTGCTGCTTGCCCAGCACGTAGTTTCAGGAATGAATTACTCGATTCTCTGCATGGAACAGATGATAGCTATGGATGGACAGCCCGAGCTTCACAAAATGTCATTCGGTAGAAGCCACGCCCCTTTACGGGGCGGTTTTACGTTGTTTAGACAATATGTAAAAGCCCTCCATTAACTTGTGTGTTCGAGGATCATCCCGCATACTTGTTATTGGCTTAATTAAAAAGATGGGGGAAGTTGCCTCATCCAAGAAAGGAAGGCCTTTACATGAT
>Ga0256404_1001908_pt1 | contig 48076 bp, 45 predicted proteins | sample RumenRJG_01DNA_FD_185990 | JGI IMG/M metagenome (GOLD analysis project Ga0256404, IMG submission 185990) | Bovine rumen microbial communities from Lethbridge, Alberta, Canada - RJG_01 | ecosystem: Host-associated > Mammals > Digestive system > Stomach > Rumen | place: Canada: Alberta | collected... | reverse complement strand
CCGGTTTGTAATTGTTTTTCAACAACTCAATTATACCAAAACCATTGGTTTCATGCTATTTTTATGCCAGTTATTATTGAATTTTCAAGGTGCATAGGCACATTTTAATGTGCGAAGTTTGAGTTCATAAGTAGTGATGGGATAAATATAATTCTTTTTTTGTCCTGCCGAAAGTTGAAAATGTGCTTCTGCAGCAAGAAATAATCTTCCCATATGTGCCTTCGCATTTTCAGGTATAAAAAGCTTTGAATATGGAACTTTTTTATACCTCTTTGTTTTATTAGGAGCTGGTTCAAATATATGTAATTCACGTTCAATTTTCTCAACAGCAACAATGGCTTCTACATCTGTAATATTTCCATTTTCAATTTTTTCTAATACAATTTGAGGCTCATAAGGTAGATTTGGCCGAGGAAGACGGCATATATCCGTATCCCGAAGATCACAAAGCATATGGATTGAAAGGAACAACAATGCTACAGCCGAGTTTTGTTCTTTGGCTATGATTTCATAATACCTATTTTCTGTGATACACGTTTCCGAAAACAATACATAATATAATCTGCATACAGTATTAAAATCGTAAGCATATTTTGTGTTTTGTCCTTTTTTACGTTGCTTTATTTCTATTTTCTGAATCCTTTTCGTGACTGTATCTGATAACCAATTCAAAAAGTACGCAAATATTTTACATTCTACAACGGGCATTTCGTGTGAATAGATTTTTAGCAACTCTTGTATCTCACTATTTGTCATATCCTCTATTTCTTTTGATAAAAAGGTCAGAAAAAAATCACAGATATGATAAAAATGACTATTAGTCATCTTCTCTTTTAAATCAAAATTCTTAAAATGATGGATTGTTTTAGGAAATCTTTCTTCCATCATTTTTATTATTAATTCTCTTTTTTTCTCTATATCCATCTGCTTTTTTGAAAAAAAGAATAAAAACTTCTCTTTATGGTTATTATAAAAATCTTCCGGAAGAAAAACCTGTGTATCCTCTGTATCATTGTTGACTATGGGATCAATTCCAAACCAATCATTATCTTCAATATAAGTAATAAATTCATGTGTTGAAATAGTTACATTCTGCATATCCTCTTTCAAATTTAAATATATCTCACTAATTTCTGTCATTCCCATCCCCCTTTTGTAATGTATTTTCTGTAACAAAATCCATCATGCTGTTGAAAAAAATGTCATTGACTGATTTATATTTTTTGGAAAGTTCACTTTTATTACTCAGATATAGTAATGAACTTTCAATTGATTTATCTCCTCTATATGTTTGTAATTGCGCAGGTTCTACACCATATAAAGCTAATCTGACAGAAAACCAATGTCGAAAAATATGCGGCGAAATATTATGCTCTAATAAAAGTTGTCCATATTCCTGCAATTCAACATTATTTTGTTTTAACATAATTGGTACAAGTTCTTCTATCATTTTTCGAAAGGCAGTATAATATGATTGATAAGTCATCGCACGACCCCGTGTATTTACATTTAATGGACAATATGCATCCTCAAATTTTACTTTTGATAGGTAATCTTCACAGTACAATTTATAACACTGCATAAAAGCATTAAAAAACTTTGGGAACACCTTTGCCTTTCGTTCTTTTTTTATTTTTCCTACAGGACGGAGATCGCTACGTAATGGCATTTCTCTTGTAATATCTATCTCTATATCAATAATTAAATTACCCTGCCGTGTAATCTTAATTCCCCTTCCAAGAGGACTAATTTCCTGCCGAACATTACATGCCTCAGAAGGCCTTAAACCAGCAAAGGCACTTAATGTAATAGCCATTAGTATATTTATGTGATAAGAAGCACAATACCCCAAGATAAAATTAAACACACTATTTGGCATATCTCTCAATATTCTATTATCCTTGTTTGTATAATGAATATTAAAATTGGATATATAATATGGCATACGTCTTCCGTGACGTGTCAAATAGTAATGTTCTTCAACAATGTCTTCTAATTTCAATCTACACCCCGACAAACGGTCCTTAACTAAAGATAGCAAAAAGTCTGTAACAGCTTCCAAACATTTGTCCAAGGTGATCCTACTTCGAAGTTTTTGTTGATCATCAGGAACACTATAATAGTTAAAAAAATCCTGTACAGCATCAAAAGTAATATCAGCAATACACTCAAAATTATATTTCTGCCTGTTGTCAACAAAAATATAATTAAGCATATTAGCAATATATATGAAACGTTTGTTACCATCATCCGTTATGCTTTTTGCTGCATTTTTGCGTTTAGAATGAATATATTTATGTAAATTGGTAAATTGGGTGATGTCACCATATTGATTTTTAATGACAATAAATTGTCGATAAATTATAGAATCGTCTGGCAAAAGGATGCCATGACGGTATACAGAAAAATATCTGTTTCTTTTCATGTAGATAGCTCCCTTCGTATGTATTCACTTCATCCAGAGGAATGTATCCATGTCAAAAAACAGATTAATCCAAAACAAGGAGTTGCGTAATAATACACAATCTGTTATTATATTGTTGAAGTGTAAAAAGTGACTTGGTGCTGATCGTCGAAAAATTGCCATCAAGTCGCTTTTATTATAACATTTTTTAAATATACATCGCAATAGTCAAAAAGCAATAATAAAGAGAAAATATTTTTGCCTAGTTTTTTTACTATTCAGTAATTACTTTATAGTATCAATTACCATTAGTTTGAATTGCAATGTATATAAACATACGTCAAAGCCAAAACAATGGCTTAGTTTTAAGGAATAGGGAGAGAGTATGAGAAAAAAAATTTGTATCGCATTAATATGTTCCATGTTTTTTGTTTCTTCAACATTAGATGCATTTGCGGCAACTAATACCCCTGCGTTAGATAATGCTGATATCTTAGATGGAGGAATATCAAATAGTGAGCACGAAAAAGAATTTGATAATACTATCAAATACATTTATGCTTTAAGGAAGAAAGGTCTATCATTTAAGGAAATTGATAAACTTCTTGAATGTGAAAACGATTCAAAAAGCAAAATTACATTTAAGGTTACAAGTAAAAGTCCTTCGGCTCTGTTTTATAATTACACAACTCTAAATACTAGTGAAAAAAAATTATTCAAGAAAAATAAAGCAAAAGGTTTATTATGTTTAGCTAATGGTAAACTAGCATTGAATTATTCACAGGATTTGTATGAGAAAAGCGTATTACATAATGGAAATGGGGATGCATTTAGACATACACTATGGAACTACGGAATGGCAATAGATGTCGGACAAAGTTTTGCAAAAAAATGGGCTGATGCACATGAAAATGGAGCTAAAGGACAACCAAAACTTGAAAAAAAAATGGATTTATATAATAACAAAATAGGCCGAGGGTTAGCCAAAACCTATCCACATACAATAAATCATTCTACATTTAAGAAGAATTCCCGGGCTAAGGTACGCGCTGGTAAATGTCGAATTATAAAAGATAAAAAGCTTGTAAAATCATCAAAGAAAGGAGAAAAAAAATAAAGAAATGAAGTTTTTTTTTAAAGTTATGAAAAACAGTAATATATTTTTTTTGTTTGCGTTTATGTTTGTTTCTTGTTTTTTAATAGGGTGTGAAGATGGGAAAAAAGCTAATATCATACAAGATACTTCCGATATTCAAGAAATATCTGCCACTTTATATAACGAAAAGGAAATAAAAGTAACAAACATAGAAAAAATAAAAGATTTAGTTGTAATAATTAATGGTGCAACACTTACTAAAAAACAATCTACACAGGACATACCAAATGTAGATAAATATGGAAAAATCAAACTTATGACAAAAGAGGATAATGAAACATTGTATTACTATGAAAAAAAAGGAAAGTATTATATTGAAGAACCCTATATAGGAATCTATCAATGCAAACAAAATCTTAATGATTATTTTGAATCTATTGTAGAATAAGTGCTTTTATTGGTAAACTGACAAATGATAGATGAGAATGGTAATTTTGAAGCATTTAAAAATGGCTCGTTCACTACAAAGTGACATTTTAATACTTCAAAACTACCTATAGTTAGTTAGTGTAAATTTACTGTTGGAAAACGAGGCAGACGCGCCTCCAACGATTTTTCATTTTAGACTAAGGAAACAATTGCCTTTATCAACATTGATTTTCAATAAAGTGCCGGTAATATTTTAAAACAATACACCGGCACTTATTAAAACAATTTTATTCACTTATTATTTTGTTTGCCAGCGGCAACAAAGTATCATAATCATATCTAATTGTTTTCAGTTGCTTTTTTGCGTCTTGTATTGTCCAATGTTCGATTCCTTCCTCTTTAGCCCATTTGAATGGACATCCTTCTTTTACCCATTTGAGTCTTATAAAGCGCCATACTATATCACAAGCAACGTTCTTTTCATCTTTTACATCATCCAATTCAGGTGCCATAATATGTAGCCTTTCTCTGTCATTACCACAATATTTTTCTAAAATTTCTTCCTTTTCTAGACAATCATCAAAATCATATTCACTACCACAACATGGACATATATCCCCTCCCGAATAATATTCTTTAAAATTCCAACCACAAATATAACATAATGTCATAGTAAGCTAATCTCCTTTCTTATCAAGGTTTTATATAATCTAATGCATAATTTAATGCCTTTTTTGCCCATACCTTATAATGCTGTGCATTATATTTAGAATGTTTTGGTAGAAAATAAGTTATTATTTTTTTTGTTTTTTATTATACACCAAAAATTCTAACGTCTTTTTATTAATCTCTTTATAGCAATCGGCATAAAATCTAATTCCAACATCATAAATTTAAAAATGAACCCCAATATAGTGTATAATTATTCATTATATTTGGATACATTTTTATACACTCTCACAGTTCAAATGGGACTTTATCTAATTCTCCTGTTTATAATAAAATCCCTTTTTTATAAAAGGGATAAAACTACTCTATGTATGGTATTTACTAGTTTTATATAGTATATAGATAAAATACTATTTTTTTTAGTTATTAAAAGTGTAAAAAAGATATAACTGAATTTGTAAAAAAGCGAAAAATAGTCATTATTTCCCTTGGTTGAAAACCTCTTTTTAGGCAAGTATGTATATAAATCTGTAAAAATATCGGCAATCATGTAAGTAAATCTGTAAAAATGTAGGAGAATATAAACGAATCTGTAAAAATGTAGAATTATGTAAGTAAATTTGTAAAAATAACGATGAGTTTCAGTTGTCTATCTATCATTATTTTTCAAATTCTCATATAATATGCACATCCTGATATCTTCATTTGGAACATCACTTTTTGATATAACAATTATTGGCATTTTTTCATCGGAATATATAGATACTTCATTTAAACCCAAGTATTTTCTCACCTTTATCAATTGCTTTATAACATAAATGCAACTTTCTGATAGTATTTTATATACATTATATACTATGTTTGGTACTTCCTTCTTCTTTCGGCTATTGAAAAAAACCACAAAGATTTTTACACTTTTATTTACAAAATTCTACATTTTTACACTTTTATATATATTCTCCTACATTTTTACAGATTCGTTCACATAAAATGTAAGTAAAAGTGTAAAAATATATGAGTCTAAAAAAGAAAAACCCTTATTATTCAAGGACTTTTAAAAAAAAGGATTTTTACACTTTTATTTACATCAACACAAATTCTCATATAATATGCACATCCTGATATCTTCATTTGGAACACCACTTTTTGATATAACAATTAATAAACGAACTTCTCTCTGAACAACATTCACAGGTCTTTTATTACAAAAGGATACTGTGGCAGTATCTGGTTGCGTAATAATACACAATCTGTTATTATATTGTTGAAGTGTAAAAAGTGACTTGGTGCTGATTGTCGAAAAGCAATAATAAAGGGAAAATATTTTTTCCTAGTTTTTTACTATTCAGTAATTACTTTATAGTATCAATTACCATTAATTTGGATATTGATGTCGAATTATAAAAGATAAAAAGCTTGTAAAATCATCAAAGAAAGGAGAAAATAAATAAAGAAATGAAGTTTTTTTTAAAGTTATGAAAAACAGTAATATATTTTTTTTGTTTGCGTTTATGTTTGTTTCTTGTTTTTTAATAGGGTGTGAAGATGAGAAAAAAGCTAATATCATACAAGATACTTCCGATATTCAAGAAATATCTGCCACTTTATATAACAAAAAGGAAATAAAAGTAACAAACATAGAAAAAATATAAGTGCTTTTATTGGTAAACTAACAAATGATAGATGAGAATGGTAATTTTTAAGCATTTAAAAATGGCTCCTTCACTACAAAGTGACATTTTAATACTTCAAAACTACCTTATAGTTAGTGTAAATTTACTGTTGGCACTGGCACTTATTAAAACAATTTTATTCACTTATTATTTTGTTTGCCAGCGTAACCAACGAATCATAACTATACCCTATGACATCTAATTGCTTTTTCGCATCTTCTATTGTCCAGTTTATGATTCGCTCTTTTTGTGCCCATTTAAATGGGCATCCTTTTTTTACCCAGGAGAGTCTTATAAACCTCCATGTTATATCACGTGCTACTTCTTTTTCGTCATCAACATCATCGACTTCGGGTGCCATAATATACAGCTTTTCTCTATCATTACCACAATATTTTTCTAAAATTTCTTCTTTTTCTAAACAATCATCAAAATCATATTCACTACCACAGCAAGGACATATATCACCACCTGAATAGATTTCTTTAAAATCCCAACCACAAATATAACATAATGTCATATCCATTTGCTATCATCCTTTCATATATTATAATATTTATTTCTATTGGACTTCTTTCCGTTTTCCCCCCGGCAAATCTTTAAATTTTTTTGCATGTTTGCCATAATGATAACCAAATCCTGTAAAAAATTTTTGAATAATAGGTATTCTGAACTTTCACCTGTATCTTACTAAATGCCTTTGATACGTCCGTTTTTACACCTTAAGTTCACCAAAGACATCCATAGAATGTATGAGTTTACATGTTTTAGGTGATATTTGTACAATTCATTATCTTTTCCTATATAGAGTATATAGATAAAATACTATTTTTTTATTCATCAAAATACTCCAAAATTAATGTGTAATGTAAAACAGACGAGGTCTCAATTTAAACCGCGTCTGTTTTACATTCACCATAATAAGGAAAATTAACATTGTTCCCTAATAACCTTTTCCAATAACTGCAATGAAATTTCAGATAAATGTTGTTTACAAATATAATCAGCAATAAAATGTTCCATAGAACCATCATAAAATTTATCTAACAAGTCCTGTGTTTCCGATTGCTGCATCATCGGTTTTGTTATAACTGGGTGACATATAAATCCAGGATCCTCACGTACAATTGCCCCTTTATCAATTAAACGATTAATAACAGTATAGGTTGTATTTTTCTGCCAGCCTACATATTCATTTACAATCTTTGCAATATCTTTAGCTGCTAACTCCTGATTGGACCATAGTAATTCCATAATATTTAATTCTCCATCATGTAACTTTATCTCTTGCATAACTATTCTATCTCCTTCTTATATGGTACGAAGCAATTTGTCAAAATACTCTGGTAATGGTGCCTCAAACTCAATATACTGTTTGGTTGTTGGATGAATAAATCCTAATATCCTTGCATGCAAAGTCTGTCCTTGCAAACGCATAGGAGACTTTGCAGGTCCATATACATCATCTCCCAATAAAGGATGATTTATGCTCGCCATATGCACACGAATCTGATGTGTACGTCCAGTTTCAAGTTCACATTGAATATAGGAATAATTCCCTTTTAGGTTTCCTAACACATGATAATGTGTCACTGCATGTTTACCATTTTTATAATTTACTGCCATTTTTTTTCTGTCCACTGGATGCCGTCCTATTGGTGCATCTACAATACCATCTTTTTGTTGAAAACGATTATAAACAATGGCTTCATACCGCCTTGTAATACTATGTTCTTTCAATTGTTCAGCAATAAAACGATGTGCAGTATCATTTTTACAAGCAACAATAGCCCCTGTTGTATTCATATCAATACGATGCACAATTCCAGGGCGCATAATACCATTGATACCAGATAATTGTCCGGCACAATGGTAAAGTAATCCATTTACGATCGTACCACTATAATGCCCAGCTGCCGGATGTACTACAACTCCCTTTGCTTTGTTTACAACAATGATATCATCATCTTCATACAAAATATCCAAATCCATCTTTTCTGGCTGAATATCTAATACTACAGGGTCTGGAACATAAACCGTAATTTTATCTGTCGCTTCTAATTTATAATTTGCTTTTACCGCCTTTTGATTTACAAGAACCTTTCCATCTTTAATTATTTTTTGTATATAAGAACGGCTCATATCTGGTTGTAATAAAGCCAACGCTTTATCAATCCGCTGCTTTTCCATATCTGTTGCCAGAAAATTTAGCTCATTACCCATTTACTTTGCCTCCATTTTCTGTCTCTTTTGAAAATGCAATCAATAAAAATAATGCAATTGCAGAAAGAGTGACATAACAATCTGCTACATTAAAAATTGGAAAATCAATACATTTAAAATATATGAAATCAATTACATAATGATTGACCAAACGATCAATACAATTTCCCAGCGCACCTGCACACATAAAAATAATACACCACGATATCCATTTGTACTCTGCTTTTTTTGCTATATGAAAATAAACGCATAACAATATTATGGATACAATTAAAGAAACAACGCCTAAAAAAACTGTTTTCCCACTAAAAATGCCAAATGCAGCTCCAGTATTTCCGCCTTCCAAATATTGAAATTCCAAGACTCCTTTCATTAACTCTATCGCATTTTTCCCTTCTAAAGAGGCCTTTGCTATATATTTTGTACATTGATCAAAAAATACTAGAACAAGCATTGTAATAATGCCAAACCACTTTTTCATTCTACTCTCCAATCCCATAATTACTTTTCAACAACATATCGGAAACCTTCTAACATTTCTTCTTTTGTAACAGTTGAATCAATCACTGCATGTCCAATTCCATCCAAAAGTATAAATTTAATTTTTCCAGCTTCCATTTTTTTGTCATTTTGTGTAATAGCAATTAATGTTTCTTCATCTAATTGTTTTACTGTTACAGGAAGTTGAAATTGGATTAATGTTTCACGTATCCTATTTAAATCTTGCTCTGAAATCATACCTCTTTTATAAGACATATACGCTGCAACAACCATTCCAATAGAAACACATTCTCCATGCAATAATTGGAAATCCATCATTTTTTCTATTGCATGACCTAACGTATGCCCAAAATTCAAAGTAGCTCGGATTCCCTTTTCAGTAGGATCTTCTTCTACTACCACACGTTTGTTATCACAACTTCTGTAAATCATATACTCCAATACATCACTTTCCATATTCAGTAATGCATCCACATGATCACAAAGCCATTGGTCAAACTCTTTATCCTGTATATAACCATATTTTGTTACTTCTCCAAAACCACTATGATAAATACGTGGTGTTAATGTTTTCAATGTTGCTGTATTAATATATACTGCTTTGGGTTGTTTAAAAGCACCTACCATATTTTTATAAGCTGCAAAATCAACCCCAGTTTTTCCACCAATGCTACTATCGACCATAGACAATAATGTTGTTGGCATCTGAATAAATGAAATTCCACGTAAATAGGTTGCAGCAACATAACCAGTTAAATCACCAACAACACCACCGCCCAAAGCAATAAGAAAATCATTTCTATCAAATTTAGATTGAATTAAATACTCATACAAGCGATTTACAGAATCAAGATTTTTGTATTCTTCACCTGGTTTTAATGTAAATGTTTCCACCAAAGTAGAATAATCCTTTGCTATCTCTACTACCTCTTCCATATAATACTTACTAATTGTCGTATCGGAAACAATACAAATACGATGCCCTGCTGTTTTCAATTCTCTCAAAACTGTATCCAATGAATTATAATCTTTTTCAATATAAATGTTATAAATCGCTTCTCCGTTTTCTTTTACTGTTAGCGTTTTGCTCATAAAAACCTCTCCTTCTCTATTTGTTTATAACCATTATATAAATATCTACATTATTTATCAAGCCAAAGTCAGACATAGTGAAATAAATTTCATAAAAAAAATCCCTATATCAATGTTTATTTGATATAGGGAAATGGTCTATCCCACAACATTCTACAATTCTGATTCAAAATCTTTAAAGCTTTTGAATTTAGAAGAACATGCTGCATTACTAATATTTGTGTTATTATGATCTAACTCATACGCAATCGAATTTACTTTTGCATTGTTATCCTGTGAAGACAAATTTGAGGATTGTACGGATGTAAACTGTTTAAAATAATCCAAACTATCATCCTGTATTGTGCTTGTATTTTGAACTGAACTCTCTTCTTTTTCTTGCACTGGTATCTGTCTTTCCGCAAAAGAAGATGAATCTGAGGTATTTCCATTTGTATCAAACAAAGTTACATCTGCGTCAAAATCTATTTGTTTTTCTTCCATAGTACTTTTTGTGTTATCCTTTTTAGAAAAGTAATTGTTCTCATCTGACGCGCTAGGTAATGGAACATGACGTTTCTCCTCTGCATCCATACGTTTTAAATCAGATAAAGTCAACTCTGGTTTTTCAGATGGATGCTCTAAATCAGAATAAAAATCTGATTTTCGTGTAGCAGATTCCTCCTCTATTGGAGTTTCTTTTACAATCTTATTTGGCATAGAAAAACTTTGAGAAGGCATTTCATCTACGGATTTTTGATATTCCGTGGCATGTCCACGACTACGCATTTTTTCTGTATGCAATTCCTCTTCCTTTTGCAAACGTTCTAATTGCAAACGCTCAATTCGTTTCATTTCCGCTTGCATATCTGCCTGATTGTTTTGTACAAAATTTTTATCCGATTCTTCCACATTCTCGATAGTGATCTGATCGTTTTGTGCAAAAGTATTATCCTGTTCTTTTACATTTTGCGAAGTATCAAATGCTTTAAAATATGCATCAGGATCTCTTTTTTCAAAAGTTTCCTGATTTAATGCATCTGCTTTCTGAGGCTGCTCAACCTCTGTATATGTCTCTGAATCTGCATTATCCATAGTAAATGCCTGCTTCACATTTTCTTCTTGCACCATTGAAGCAGTATCATCAAACTGGTTAAATGACATAGCACCATGTGGAAAATCATTTTTTGACCAATTATCTGCCTTTTCCTCTGAATCCTCAGTTAACTTTTCCTCTGCCGTATTCGTATTGTCTGTCTGAAAAGAATCATAAGTATTTGTTTTTTTATCATCGGAAGGATTTATTTCACGAAATTCATGTACTTCTACAACATGACCTCGTCCATCTACATAAACCTTTTTTTCTGGTTCACTTTCCTCTGTAACCTTCATTGTTGATTGCTCTACAGGATGAACAACAGCGTCTTCCTTATCCTCTTTCTTATATTCATTAGTTTCTTTTGAAGCTTCTGTAATATTTTGAAATGTTTTTAATATTGGAGCTTCTAAATTATAAGCCTCACTTTCTAGCACATTCATTTGTGCTAAAGCTAGTTGCTTATATTGCGCTTTGTATTGCTCATACTGTTGCACCAACGAAACAATTTGGGAATGTACTTTTCGTAACTCCTCATTTCCTTCTGCAATCGCACTATCTACCTGTTTTTTTGCATCTCGTATCATGTTGTTTGCTTTTAATGAAGCTTCTTTTTCCAATGCAGAAGCTTCTATTTCGGCCTCTTTTCTTAATGCCTCTGCTCTTGCTTTTGCTTCATTTTCCATAGCAAGTGCTTTTACTTCTGCAGCATGTACAGTTTCAGAAGTAGTGCGTTCTGCCAAAACCAATGCCTTTTGCAAAGATTTTTCCATATTTTTATAATACTGAACACCTTCACTCAAAATCGAGAGTTTATCTTTTAGCTCTAAATTTTCTTTGCACAAAGCATCATAGTCGCTTCGAATATTTTCTAAATATTCTTTTGTCTCCTTTTTTTTGTATCCACCAAACCCCGATTTAATATTATCTACCGAAATTTCGTTAGCCTTTAGCATTGTAATTCCCCCTATATATACATTCTGAGTAGAATTTTTGTTTTTCCTTTTTTTGTCTTATCTCGTTCTGCCATATACATAAACTTACCCATACCACGAACAGAAACCAGGTCTCCCTCTTTTAGATGGTAACTATTATTTTCCACCAAACAGCCATTTATATAAATCTTTCCACTTGAAATCAATTTTAATAATTGTGTTCGTGAAGAATGAAAGGCAACAGCTAAAATTGCATCCAAACGAATAGAATTAACCGTTCCTACAATTTCTTTGAATTTTTGCTCAAATTGAAATTTCCCATCCACTATTTCACAGGAAACTTTGGTATGTTTTACTTTTTCTAAAGAATAAAGCAAAAAATCTGCCAAATTTTCTTCAATAAATGCATATGCCACCTGATGATCCAGCAGAATATCTCCCAATTTACATCTATCCATCCCCAAATTCAAAATAGCACCTAGGAAATCACGATGTGTAAGTTTCTCAGCAAACTTGACATTCTGCGGTTGAATTTTAACTGTTTTTATAGGGAATGCATCTTCAGATAAAAAATCATTTGAAAAGCAAATCATTTTTCGTTCTGCTAACGCAGTACCACCCCAGCTAAGACAGTTTACATTAGGTAATTCCTGTTGCATTTGTTTAAAAATAGTTTGCTGCTTTAAATCCAAAAAATCTGTATATATTGGATAGCCTTTGTAATAACATGTATTTGCCAATTCTGCAAATCTCTTTTTGTATAATTTTATATCTTTATCTTCCTGCATGAATTTTATTGTCCTCTCACAAAAGAGTTATCACCATATTTTTCAAATAAAATATAATCAACAACACAATAATATACGAAAAATCAATTTTACTATGTAATACCGACTTTTTCAATAGTTTTCGTATTGGAATAAAGAAAGGACCTACGTATTCTATAAATGTTCTGCGAAGCCAGCAATCCGGCAACAACCAAATACTGACAATGTAAAGTAAAATTAGCCATTCCAGAAACATCAATATTGCGTAAGCCCCTTTAACCATTATAGCAAAAAGCATTATTAATCTTTATTAAATGTTACAGAACTGTTTTTCTCACTTGGTAACAATTCTAAATAATCACCTGATATATCTACACTGTTTGGTGCAAGAATAAAGATATAGCGTGAAATACGGTGTATCTTTCCATCAATTGAGAACAAACATCCAGATACAAAGTCAATGATACGCTGTGCATTATCTTCATCAAAGCCTTCCAAATTTAATACACAAGCACGTCCGCCTAATAATTCATTACAAATCTGTTGTGAATCAGCGAAAGAAGCTGGTCGAACCACACATACTTCTAAACCTTTTGTCAATGTACGCATAGGAACAACCTTTGATGAACTACGTTCCGTACGTGCTGAACGCTCATGTCTAGCTGAACTTTCTTGATCATCATCTTCTTCCTGAAAACGACTTCTTCTACTTGCCTTTGCGTCTGCTGAATCTGCTCTACGTGATGAACGTACAACTGGTTCCTCTTTTACGGAATCCATCTCATCATATTCGTCGTAATCATCCACATCATTTACGCGAATATAGTCTAAAATATTGTTTAATAATCCTGCCATGTCTACCAATCTCCTATCTTTTTATATATTATAGTTTCTAGCCCCAAAAATTCCAGTCCCCACTCTTACCATAGTAGCTCCCTCTTCAATTGCCACTTGATAATCTCCAGTCATACCCATTGACAATACTTCCATTTCGATATTATTATTATCGGCATTTTTCTGACGCATGTCAACAAAAAGTTTATACATTTCCTTAAAATATACCCTATTTTCCTCTGCATCCTCTACAAAAGGTGCAATCGTCATCAACCCCTTAACATGAATATTGGTTAATTTCTTAATTTCCTCTAAAAGTACTTCAACCTGTTCTTTTGATACACCAAACTTACTTTCTTCGCCCGCAATATTTACTTCAATAAGAATATTGCTTATGACATTTTTCTTTTTTGCCTCATGATCAATTTGCTGTGCCAGACGAAGGGAATCAACCGAATGAATTAAATAGACTTTATCTATTATATATTTTACCTTATTTCTCTGTAAATGTCCAATTAAATGCCAATTTAATTTATTTGGAATTTTTTCTATTTTGTCACACATTTCCTGTACTTTGTTTTCACCAAAATCTTTTATTCCATAGTCAATTGCTTCTTCAATCATAGAAACGGGTTTTGTCTTGCTTACTGCAATCAAAGTAACCTCTCTTGGATCGCGTCCTGCACGTTGACAGGCAGCAACAATATTGTCTTCCACTTGTTTCAAATTTTCTTTTATCATACCTATACCTCACAATACTCATTTATCCTACTATCAATTATTTTATTGTAAATACTTATTCACCTTTGTAATTATTAATCAAATCATCTTCTGAAACGGTAGAAGAATCTACAATAATATGGTCATAATTTGACAATCCATTTTCTATATCAGGTTTCACAATACAATATTCTTGATTTTTGTACACTATCTCAACTGGTTTAAATACGGAATAACCATAATTCACATTATAAACACCTTGCAATTTTTTCGTAACCGCAATTTGATATCGTTCTTGTGTTTTTTGATTGCAAATCCATTCACCAGACGAGAATAAATCTTTATTTACATAAACCATGTTATCAGAATCTTCATAACAATCCGATGTTTCAACAAAAGAATATGACTTCTTTCCAGACTTATCATAAACTTCTTTCAAAATTCCCTTTTTACCACTATCTTCATCTGTAGTAACATATTCAGCAGGCACCTGGTAATACTCTTTTTTAATTAAAGATGATGTAGGAATTTTTAACCCGTTCACATTATCAAGTATTACATCTACACTTACAAATCGATCATTCAAAAAATATTCCATGTACTCACTCATAGAAAGAATTGCAAAATACGAATCCTCTTTCATATATATATCGTATGGTACAGTTGTATTCAAATTATCTCTTGTTGTCTTAATTGTAACATAAGAAGTTTTAACATTTTTTTTCAAATCACTACTTTGTTTTTCCTCTAATTTATCGTATAGTTCTTTTGAAATATGAAGAATAATGTTCCAATCTTCACTTGTAATCAATTTATAAGCTGGATCATCTTTCTTTACCATGTCCTCCGTTCGCAATTGTTTTTTCTCATATTTGGACATATCAAAATCTTTTTTTCCAATATTTTCTTTTGTTTTCTTTTCGTATCCATCCATAAAATAGCAAATAATACCACTTTGTGAACTTGACACACTTTCATAAGAACCTGATAATTTTTCTTCTTTCAAAATCTTCTTTACATTTTCTGACATGTTAGATGCAGATAACTCTAACACTGTATTATTTACACCATATACAAAATCTGAAACAGAATGATAATTACTACCATTATATGTTTTTCGAAAATCTGTAATATTATCCCATAAAAGTCTGCGATCAGACTTACTCAAGGACATATTTGCATTTGTATCCTTTAATAAATTATAAATTTCTCCAGATGAGTCTACTGTATATACTACTTTATTTTTTGGTATTTTTGCTCCATCCATATAATAATAATTTAAATAGCCTTCTTTTGTAGCATTAACAATTTTTTCATCACGCAAAATCAATCCAGTACAATTGTATTCATTAGAAATTTCCTTTTCCGTAACCTCGTAAACAGAAATCTTCGGTTTTTTCCAATATAAAATACAAGTTACTATCACATAAACAAGAATAAGTAAGAAAGCAAGTCCACCAATATTCAAACGTGGTACTCTGCGAAATTTCGTTACCTTTTTGTTTCTTCTCCTTGACAAACCTATAGCCCTCCAAACTAGGTTAAATTTTGCTTTTGCAATGAAATATTTCCATATCCATCATACAAAATTATTCCTAAAATCCAACAAAGTATGAAATCATACTTTTTTACGCATATTATTATACTATCCTTGTTTTCATTGTGCAAGATTTTTATGAATAAACCCGAAAAAAAAGAACATAATAGGTATAGAAACATAACTTTAAGTTTAGGAGGCTTATATTATGAAAGTATTAGATTATATCATTTTAATTTTAGTAATTATCGGAGCCTTAAATTGGGGTCTAATTGGTTTTTTCCGTTTTGATCTAATCCGAGTGCTATTTGGTAACATGTCCGGATTATCCAGAATTATTTATGCACTTGTTGGAATCTCCGGTATTTATGCGTTAAGTTATTTTGGTCGTATCCGAAATGCACTATAGTTGCAATCAAATGTTTTGCTTTTCTACCTAACATCCTGTTATCTGAAGTATAGAATGTGGGATGTTAGAATCAAAAAAAGAGTTTCCATTCAATCAAGAAACTCTTTTTTTGATTCTAACGAACAACATCTCGCCAATCTAAGTCGCCTCTATCTAAAGCTTTAACCAATAACTCAGCTGTTGCAACATTTGTAGCTAATGGTATATTGTGTACATCACAAAGACGAACAACATTGTTTACGTCTGGTTCATGGGATTTTGGTGTAAGGGGATCTCTCAAAAAAATAACTAAGTCAATTTGATTGTGTTCAATCTGTGCACCTAACTGTTGCTCGCCACCTAAGTGACCTGCTAAATATTTATGAACATTTAAATTAGTTGCCTCCTCAATCAATCTACCTGTAGTACCTGTTGCAAAAATCTCATTTTTACACAGTATCCCTCGATACGCAATGCAAAAATTCTGCATCAATTTCTTTTTCGTATCGTGTGCAATCATTCCAATATTCATTTTGCACCCCCTAATCATTTCTCTATGTTAAGAATATATCATATTTCAATAAAGAAATCAATTTTTTTTGCTTTTTTTGACAAAATATTCACAAATATCTTATCTATAAAATAACGATTTTAGTATTGTAGTACAAAACGTTCCTATAAATAGCCATTATTTTACATTTACTGTAAACATATTGTTCGTACTATCCCACTTTATGATATCTGCTTTATATAAAATTCGGGTCATGAAACCGTTCAATCCCAATAAAACAAATTATTTTACATTTTACTTTCCACAATTTTATAAGAAACTGATACCACTACGATCTCCAGTCCCCGATTGTATGCCTATATTCAGAATAATGCCAATTGCAATGGAACAACTAACCATCGAACTGATACCATTACTCAAAAACGGCAGCGGCAATCCTGTATTTGGTAAAATCATAGAAGCAACACCTATATTTGCAAAAACCTGAAACATAAACATCGCAGAGATACCAACGGCTATCAGATAGCCTAATGTCTCATTGCACCGTATTGCGGTTCGAATACACATAAATATGATCACACATAATAGCGCAATAATGAGACAGCATCCAATAAATCCGACTTCCTCGCCAATTACAGTAAAAATGAAATCACTCTCACATACATCAACCCATCCATAGTTTCTTCCAGAGCCAGCCGAATCCGATAATAACTTTCCGGTAAGTCTACCAGACGCAATAGATTGTATCGAATGAAACTGCTGATACATTAATGAGTTCTTATATTTTTCTGGATTCATAAAACTGATAATACGTTCTACCTGATACCAGTGCTTATCTGGTATCAACTTTCGCGCTATTGGTTGTTGAACAAACCATAATGCTCCAAGCACTGTTGGTATGGTAACACCCAATACCGGAGCAACAATCTTATAGGACAATCCCGCTGCAAATACCACCATTGCAAATACAAAAAACATTACAAGACTTGATGATAGATCCGACTGTATTAAGATAAAAAAGGTCGGAACAAACATAATCAAAAAGCCTTTAAAAAAAGTTTTTGCAGAGGCCATCGAATCTTGCATTTTCACAAAGAAAACAGCAAGGGCCATAATAACAACAAGTTTACAAATTTCCGAAGGCTGTAACTTTAATCCATAAATATTTAACCAACGATAAGAACCTGTTTTTAAATCTGTTCCAAGTGGTGATAATTTGGTTGCAGCTACCAATATCGTTGCAATGATATAATATAGGATAACCAAATCACAAATACGTTTATAATCAATCAACGAAATGATAACCGCAATAATAAGTGAAACAAACATTGAAATAATTTGTCTTTTAAAATAACTTCCTGCTCTATCTTCACCCTCAGTTGCCGCAATCGCAAAACTTACAAAATAAGCACTACAAATGCATAAAATAACCATGACAACTAATATGGTGAAATTATATCTTCTCCAATCATATTGTTTAAAATTAAACATAAAAAATCATCCTTATTTTATTCCGATTTCTTATTCCCATGCATATCCCGGATAGGAATATTAGCAAACAATGCTGGAACTGGCATATCACTTCCATCTACCTCTGTTTGCGAAATCTTGATGTCAAGTCCTTCCATATCTATCTCCATATATTTAGAGATTACATTAATAATATCATTTTTCATTTGTTCCATTAACTCTGGCGAACAGTTTGCACGGTCAGAAACTAAAACTAATTTTAATCTGTCTTTTGCAACACTGCCAGATGATTTTTTTCTAAAAAAATCAACGAATCCCATAATAGTTCCTCCTTAGTTCTTCTTGAAAAAGCTTCCAATCTTAGAAAGGATACCATGCTTACTATTTAAATCCAACAAAGGAACTTCTTCCCCTAATAGTCTGCGGCAAATATTCATATATGCTTGTCCAGCCAATGCGTCAGTACCTACCAAAGGTTCTCCATTGTTTGTAGCAACGATAATCTGTTCATCATCTGGGACAACACCAATTAAATCAACACCAAGAATTTCAACAACATCATCGCTTGACATCATATTATTATCCTTTACCATCTGATTTCTTAAACGGTTTACAATTAAATGAGTCTGCTTCATCTCATTTGCTTCTAATAATCCGATAATGCGGTCTGCATCACGAACAGCTGAAACTTCTGGTGTTGTAACTACTAATGCACTGTCTGCACCTGCAATTGCATTCTGGAATCCTTGTTCAATACCGGCTGGACAATCCATAAGTATGTAATCAAATTCTTCCTTTAATTGATCTGCCAGTTTGCGCATCTGCTCTGGATTAACAGCAGATTTATCTTTTGTCTGTGCAGAAGGAAGTAAGTATAAATTTTCATTTCTCTTATCTTTAATAAGCGCCTGCTTAATACGGCAATTTCCTTCAATAACATCTACCAGATTATATACAATGCGATTTTCCAGTCCCATAACTACATCAAGATTTCTAAGTCCTATATCTGTATCAATCAATACGACTTTCTTTCCTAATTTAGCTAAACCTGTTCCTACATTTGCTGTAGTAGTAGTTTTTCCTACTCCACCCTTTCCGGATGTTACGACAATAACTTCACCCATGCCTTTTTTCCTCCAAACTTTTTATAAATTAATATCATTCAAAACATCTTTGCTTAAAGGCTCAATTAAAATTGTTTCTCCCTCCACAAAGGCTATTTTAATTTCCTGTTGTTCTGGCTCAAATTGCTTTTTGTCCTTCTTTTTAAAGAACATATGCTTTTCTTTGAACAAACCAAAATTTTCTTTATCTGGTGCTCTGGCAATAAAATCTCCAATACGAATTTGAATTGGATGCATTCCTAAAGCAAGAACAAATGCATCTTTATTACCGCCAGCTCCAGCAAACACAGAACCTTTTAAATTACCAATAATAATGATGTTTCCTTTTGATACTACTTTGGCACCTATATTCACATCACCCAGAACGACTACACTATTCTCCACTTCCAATACCTGTCCAGAACGAAGATTGCCTTTATAAAACTGTCCGGAATTACCATTAAATTCCATAATTTTTTCATCAATTTTTTGTTTATCAAGACTTCTTTTAAAACGTTCTTCCTGTTCCTGATCTTTACTTACTACACAAGCAATCTTTAAATCTGAGCTTTCCTCTATAATCTGAAGCATCTCTCGTTGCTCTTCGGTTGAAAGTTCTCTGCCCTCAAAGGAAATTGCCATAGTTGTTTTTCCTAAAAATTTAGCTGTTTCTTTAAATTTAGTTGCCACATCTTTTTTTAATGTGTCATATGCAATATCTTTATCCATCACAAGAACAATTCCCGATTTATTTCCTTTTATCATGACTGTATTATGCATGCTCTCAACTTCCCTTTTCTTTCATAGAAACCTTTTTTCTTGTCTATTATACCAAAAAAAAGTATTAGTTCAAACAATTTTTTAATCTCCAGCAACTACGGTTGTATCTTTTTTCAAGGAACTAGCTTGTTTTACAACCTTCTGTTTTGCTTTTTTTCCTTTTGCAAAATAATACTTATATATGTTACTTGCTACTTCCGCTGCATTTGCAGAAGTGTATCCATTTGGAATAACAACCGTCGTACAAATTTCAGGATTTTTAAATGGTGCAAAAGAAATAAACAGTGCATGGTTTGGTTTCGATTTACTTTCCTGCGCAGTTCCCGTCTTTCCGGCAACCTGAATACCATCGTCCTTTAAAGATTTGAAATACTGAACAATACTGCTTTGTGAACCATTTACTACACCGTACATTCCTTTGTATACTGCATCCCACGTTGTATTTGCAATTGAAATATTATGGTGTACTTTTGCTTTTTGCTTTTTAATGGTTTTTCCTTTATTATTTTTCACCTGACCAACTAAATTTAAATCATAACATTTCTTTTGATTTACTAAGGTGGTAGCATATCTTGCAATCTGTGAAGGAGTATAGTCATTCTTTCCCTGACCAATGGCTGACATTACCGCACTATTATCTGATATGATTGGTTTATATTCTGCTGAAGATAAGCCAGATGTCGCATCAAAACCAAACATTTTTGCATATTTTGCTAATGTTTTAATACCTTTATTATCATGTGTTGCCTTATCACTCATATTATAACCAACTGTATAGAAGAAATAGTTGCAGGAATATTCGATGGCTTTTGACACATTAATCGTTCCATGACTATAATTTGACCAACATTTTGGTTTTTCACTAATTTCAGAAAAAACAACCCGGTCCGTTATTTTCGTACCTGTAGTAATAATTCCTTCTGTCAATGCAGCAATTGAAACTAACGGTTTATACGTGGAACCAGGTGCTGTTCTCTGTGTTACAACACGATTTAATGTTGGAAGCGATAAATCTTCATATGTCTTATAATAATAGTCAGTATCCATTTTATTTGCAAATTTGTTGGTATCATATCCAGGATATGATACACATGCTTTTACATTTCCAGTGTCTGGATCTGTCACAACAATAGAACCAGAACATGGTTCCAATGCCAACATTGCAGGTGTAATTTTTAGATTTTGAATCTGTTTACGCAGAAATGTATATGCACTTGTTGTTCCGTTTTTCAAATTTGCAATTTCATTTTTATTATAAGATAACACTCCCTGATCATACAGTATAACGCATAAATCATTACCAGATACACTTCCGTTATCGATCAGATAATAGTAAATCTTTTTTGCAAATCCTTTATCATCTTTTATCTCTTTGTAAACATAATCAATCAGCTTATTATATAACTCGGTTGTACTATAATACTTATTTCCAATATCAAGACAAGACAAATCTGCCCATCCATTTGCGATGGCATCCTGCATAAATACACTTAAACTAAATTTTTTGTTTATTTTTCCATCTGCCGTATAAGTTTTATATTTCGTATCATCCGAATCCACTTTATCATCCAGTATAATTTCTTTTTTACACAAATAATTATACAAATAAATCTGATATATTTGATACTCTTCTGATAAATCTTTTGCAGTAACTGTACTGTTAGCCGCCAAAATTGATTTCAACTTATTTAATACAGAATCTCTCTTAGAAGAATACTTTGTGTATACTCTTTTCTCTGTTATAGAGGCATCCTTATCATTCAAAATCGTAATATCAATAATATTATTGTTAACCAATGCATAATAAACATCATATTCTGGAATGGTAATGCCATCTGAACGGCTGCCCTTCGTTCCAGAACCTTTTCCTCTGTGAATCTTGCTTAATAAAATACTTGCTAATTCTTTTTCAAGCATATCATAACAAGCTTTTTGTAATTTTGAATCAATCGTCAAATAAATGTCGTTTCCTGAAGAAGCTGCTTTCATATTAGAAACCGACAAAATACGTCCTGATTGGTTAACGGTAAGTTTTTCCAATCCTCGTGCACCATGTAAATATTTTTCATATTCCTTTTCTACACCCGTCTTACCAACCTGATCTTCTGATGTATACTTCTCTTCTAACCCAGATTTTTTCAAATCGGAAAGTTCATTCTCATTTACCGTTCCTGTATAACCAACTACATGAGAGAAATATTTACTGTCATTGTATTTTCTATGCGTATCTGTTGAAACTTCCACTCCAGGCAGTTCTGAACTATTTTCTTTTATGGCAACTCTTGTTTTTTCATCAATATTACTTGCTACCGTAATTGGAAGAAACTTTTTATAACGGTTCAAAAATATTTCATAACGAATTGACATAATAGCTAATGCCTCTTCATCGGAATACTCATCTGAAATATCAAATTTTGGACTGTCTTTTCCTGTATTTTTTCGCAAAAAGTCAAATACTTCTTTTGCCGTTGCATTTTTTTGCTCTTTCGTCAAATCACTAGTAGACTTTTTCGAATAGACATCCCTTTTAAAGTTAAGCAGCGCTTTGTCTTCCACATTAAATTGAAAATTACCATTCTTATCTAACTCTATTTCAAAATCAATATCCACATCACAATTGTTCTTCTTTAAAATTTTAAGCAATTTTGCAATCATTTCGTTTTTTTCTTTGTTTGTTTTGATTTCATCCGAATCTTCTATTGTAACAGAATAGGCTAATTCGTTGTATGCAAGAAGCACACCATTGCAATCATAAATATTTCCTCTTGTTCCCTTTATATAACGCTTTTTATCTTTTCTTTTCTCGCTCTCGCTGGAAATTTTCTCTCCATTTACAATTTGTAATACGAATAAGCGATGTCCTAATAATGTAATCAACAATATATAAATGATAATGATCGGAAACGTACGAGCCTTACGCACCTGATCAAACCAATCTTTCAGCATGTCAAGCATAAATTATAGAACCTCCTCTGTATCTTCCTTGCATTCCAATCGATAATTTATGGAGTGTAACACTTTGTACAAAACACATGCTACCAATACGGTATATACCATTTCTGGCAAAATCGTGTACCAGATATAGTATAAAACATGAAACCTTCCGCGAAGAAGAAAGTTAAAAATGTAAAATACAAAATTAAACAGAAAATCACTTACTCCTACCAAAACAATCGGAACAGATAATTGATCTCTATAATATATTTCATTACAAATACCAACTAAATAACCAACCAATACCATTAGAACTGCATTCATTCCAATTAAATCACCATAAATCAAATCAATCAGCATACCACTGGCAAATCCAACATACATACCCTCTTTTTTGCCACGCATATACGCAATTGCCACTACTACAACCAGCATCAAATTAGGAACCTCTCCGGCAAGTGCTAGACTCTGAAATACAGTGGTCTGTAACAAAAAACATAATATCACTGTAACTGTTGTAATAATAAAACGCTTCATTTTTCAAGCCCTTTCGTACTAACTTTTCCTATGTAGCCTCAATCCTTTGGTTTTGGATCAAGTGCTTCTCTTAACTCAGTAATAACCAAGACCGTTTCCAATTTACCAAAATCCACCACAGGTGTAATATAACCACTTCTAGTAGAATTACTATTATCCACTTTGACCTCTTTTACATAACCAATCAAAATACCCTGATGGTATTTATCACTAAGATAGGATGTAACTACTTCAGCTCCAGTTGAAATTTTTGTTTTAGAATTTTCTAATCCCGAAAATTCTAATAATCCTTTATTGGATAATTCACGATTTCCACTAACAATACAAGTTTCATTTGTAGAAAGTATCATAGCACCAACATTACTTGTATCGTCTACAATAGAACGTACCTTCGCCCAGTTATGGCCAACCTCTGTAATAATACCTACCAGACCGCCACCGGAACCATCACCTGCAAGTACATTCATGTTCACTTTTAAGCCATCTTTAGAGCCTTTGTCAATTTTAAACACTTTATACCAATTTCCAGGATCTTTATCAATTACTCTAGCTGCCACCTTGGGATAATTCGCATATTTCTGATCCAAGCCATACAATTTTCGCAACTCTGCCAATTCATATTTTTCCTGTTGTAAAATTTTATTTTCATAAGTTACACTGTTTAATTCTTTCTGAAGTTTCTCATTTTTCTTTTTCAAGTCTTTCATTGAAGTAAAAACTTCTGTCTTTTCGGCAAAAAAGGTACCTACCGTATTGATACCCTTTTGCATCGGCGTCACAACATTTCCAGCTACAGATCGAACCGGTGCAAATGTATCTTTAAATTTATAGGATGTAATAATTAATATAATGCATAAAATCACAAAAAATATTAAAATATACTTGGGTTCAATTGAAAATTTGTTTTTTCTTCGCATGATTCTTTTTCCTCATTTCTTTCTGTATTCCAGCATAAGGGAAAAGGAGTTTTCCTATTCCTCATAGTTCGTTACTATCTTACCGCATGTGCTACTTGCTTCAACAATTTGTAATCCTCACTAATCTTTCCCACGCCATTGATGACAGAATATTCTGCGTCATCTGCAATATTTACTTTCAAATTTGTTTCTGCCTCAATGCACTCTTTCAAATTTTTAATCATGGCAGAACCCCCTGTTACATAAATTCCAGAACGGATAATGTCCGCTGAAATTTCTGGTGGCGTACGTTCCAAAATAACTCGGATGGCAGAAAGTACTGATGTAAGTTGTTCATTGATTGCTTCATAAATCATCTCTGTACTAACCATAGCTTCAGATGGCAGTCCACTCAACACATCACGACCAAAAACACGAATCACCTCTTCACCTGGCTCAACAGCAGATGCCAATGAAATTTTCACATTTTCTGCTGTTTTATCACCAACAATAAGATTGTATTTTTTTCTTATTGCAGATTGAATCAGCGAGTCAAATTTGTATCCACCTACCGGTATCAACTTGCTAAGTACGATACCACCAAGGGAGATAATTGCAATCTCCGTTGTATCGGCACCAATATCGACCGTCAAGACACCTCTTGTTCCTGTCACATCAATTTCCATTCCCAATGCAGCACTTACCGGCTTATCTACCATAAAAATATTTCGTACCTTCGCATTGGAACGTTGTATCACATCGCAGAAAGCACGTTTTTCCACTTCTGTAATATCCGTTGGAACTGCAACTAAATAGTCCGCATTCTTTATCTTTTTTCCGTTGAACGCCTTCTCTATAAATGTACTTAATAACATCTGCATTTTTCCAACATCTGCAATAACCCCGTTTTGAATTGGCATAGAGACTTCGATTTCTTCTGGCGATTTTCCCAACATATCGTATGCAAAGTTTCCAGATGCAATTACTTTTTTTCTATTTTTAATCGCAACTACATTCTTTTCTTTTAAAACAACTCCTGCACCTTTTCGATATATCTTCACTTCACTTGTTCCAAAATCAATCCCAATAATCTTTCTACCTAACATTGTTATTTTACTACTCCTTCCGTCACTTTATAATAAGCCCTGCTCCTGAAAACTTACATACACATTATCACCTATAATGATATGATCAAGCAGTGATACCCCAACCAAACTCCCTGCTTCTTTTATTCTTGCTGTAAGTAAAATATCTTCCTTACTTGGTGTCGGATCTCCGCTCGGATGATTGTGCAATACTACAATGTGAACGGCTTTATGTTTGAGTGCTGTAATAAAGATTTCCCGCGGCTCAATCAAAGAAGCATTCACTGTTCCCTTTGATATTACAAAATCTTTTATTTTATGACATTTTGTATCCAACAAAAGTAACATCACTTGTTCATATTCTAAATGTCTCATATCCTGCATATAATAGTCCGAAATAATATCAGGTGAAGAAAATTCTGTTCTATGAGAATATTTTTGTTTTGCCATCCGTTTCGTAAGCTCTGCTACACATAAAAGCTGAATTGCTTTTACTCTTCCTATACCGCTAACCTTCATAAAATCCTCGATTGTAAGGTAATTTAAACCATATAATCCAGGAAATTCGTTCGACAATCCTAATATTCGCTCTGCTACTTCTACAGAACGCTCTCCCTTTGATCCACTCCGAATGATAACGGCTAATAATTCCGCATCTGACAGGCTATTGACCCCATATTTTTCGCATTTTTCATAAGGTCTTTCAGATACCGGCAGCTCTTTTAATGTTAAATGTTTCATATATACTCCTAACCCACAACAGAGTATATCACCTCAAAAGCTTTTTTAAGCTTAAAAATCCACCCCTCATTTTAGCATACAAAAGTTTGTTTGTATACAACTTTTTATAATTTGACCAACCCTTTTTCATACATTTTTTGTAAAGACATCATAATACCAAATTTTGCATGATACCAGGTAAGACCACCCTGAAAATATACTGCATACGGTGGTTCAATTGGTCCATCTGCACTCAATTCAATGGAAGAACCCTGAATAAAAGCACCTGCTGCCATGATTACATCTGAATGATATCCCGGCATTGCCCATGGTTCCGGCACAACGTAACTGTCTACCGGAGCTGCTGCCTGAATTCCCTCACAAAATGCAATTACCCCTTCTGGTGTACCTAGCGTTACCGCCTGGATAATATCATGTCTGCTCTCTATGCTATTAGGAACCACAGAAAATCCTAAATTTTCATATACATTTGCTGCAAAAATAGCCCCTTTTAATGCTCCGGAAACTACCTGTGGCGCCATAAAAAAGCCCTGGAATAGTTGTTGATTAATACCAAGTGTTGCACCTACTTCTTTTCCAAGTCCTGGTGCCGTCAAGCGAAATGCACATTGCTCGATCAGTTCTTCTTTTCCTACAATATAACCTCCAATCGGAGCAAGACCACCGCCCGGATTTTTAATAAGTGATCCTACGCACATATCCGCACCAACATCTGTCGGTTCTATTGTTTCTACAAACTCCCCATAACAGTTATCTACCATACAAATGACATCTGGTTTTATCTTTTTCACAAAAGAAATCAATTCTCCAATACGAGCTACTGATAAAGTCGGTCTTGTCTGATATCCTTTGGAACGTTGAATGGTAATTAGTTTTGTCTTTGGTGTAATTGCTTTTTTGATACCTTCCCAATCAAATGCACCATCTTCCAACAAATCTACCTGACGATAACTTATTCCATACTCTTTCAAGCATCCTGGTGTGTTGTTATCCCCAATACCAATTACCCCTTCCAACGTATCATATGGTTTTCCAACTGGTGACAAAAGCTCATCTCCAGGACGCAAATTTGCAGCCAACGCAATCGTAAGTGCATGGGTTCCACAAGTAAGCTGTGGTCTTACTAAAGCTGCCTCAGCATGAAAAGTATCTGCATAAACACGCTCTAGCACTTCTCTTCCTAAATCATTGTACCCATAACCAGTAGTTGCAGCAAAATGAATGTCACTCACTTTATTTTTTTGCATTGCCTGTAACACCTTTAGTTGATTATATTCTGCAACCTTGTCAATCTTATCAAAACGTTCCTTTAACCTTTCTTCCATCTGTTCACAATAAGAAAACACCTTATCCGTAATTTTTCGTTCTTTATACATTTCTTTTAAATCCATCACTTGTACCTCAATTCTATTTCTTTTTCATTATGCTACATTTTTTCCATTATATACCTATGGTTCCTGTAATAATTTTCCGTTCCTTTAATACAGAAAGACAATATGTCAATTGTTCTTTCTCCGTTTTATAGTAATCTTTGTCTATCCATAAAACATCCGCTTCCCGCTTAAACCAGGTAAGCTGTCTCTTTGCAAAGTGTCTGGTATCCCGTTTCAAAATATAAACCGCATCCTCCAATGAAATCTCTCCACATAAATAGGAACAGATTTCTTTATAACCAAGCCCCTGCATGGAAACAAGGTCTCTTTCATAGCCACTGTCCAACAAATGTTTTACTTCATCAACTAGTCCTTCCTGTATCATCAAATCCACCCGTTTGTCGATTCGTTCATACAATTTTGCTCGATCCTGATTCAAAACAAAATAAGCAAAATTATAAGGGGATGATTTTTGACGTTCCTGCTCATTATGTTGCGAGATTTTTTTTCCTGTCTGCTGATAAAACTCTAATGCGCGTATCACTCTCCGTACATTATTCTCGTGAATCTTTTCCGCACTTTCTCGATCTACTTCTTTTAATTTTTCATGTAAAAAGTGGGCTCCCTTTTCTTCATACAGTTTCTCCAACTTTTTTCTACAGGCAGAAACGGTTTCCTGTTCAAAAGAAACATCTCGTAATACTGCCTGAATATAAAAACCAGTACCTCCTACTAAAATAGGAATTTTTCCTTTTGCATAGATTTCCTCAATTGCCTGGTCTGCATATTGTTTAAATTTCACCACATTAAATTCTTCGTCTGGTGGAAATATATCTACCAGATAATGCTTAATTCCTTGCATTTCCGACTGCTTAATCTTTGCCGTTCCAATATCCATTTGTTGGTAAACTTGCATGGAATCTGCTGAAATAATTTCTCCACCAATAACCTTTGCAAGATAAATAGATAGAGCAGTCTTTCCTACCGCTGTCGGTCCTGTCAATACAACAATAGGCGGCTTTTTCTCCATTGTTTTGTCCATGTACTGCCTCCTTATTATTTTTTTATTTTCTATTAACATATAAATGAAGCCTATAAATCCTTCCTTATTTCGATGTGTCCCAACTTTTTAACTCAAACATCATAGTATTCGTTTAAATTTCTTTTCGATTTCATACTTTGTCATAGAAACAATTACAGGCCTTCCATGGGGACAATTATAGGGATTTTCTAATTCCATCAATTCATCAACCAAAGCTTCTGCCTCCAGCATGGAAAGTTTCATATTTCCTTTTACTGCTGCCTTACAAGACATAGAAGCAACCCGTTCCAGCAAAAGATTTGCATCCTTGACTTGCTTTTCTTCCAATAATGAATCCAGTAACTCTGTCAGCAGCTCAATTTGAGCAATGCCAAATAGATTTGCCGGAACAGCCCGGACAGAAAATTCTCTGCCACCAAATGCTTCAATCTCAAATCCAATTCTTTCCAGAACACTACGATACTGTTCCAATGCCTGTTGCTCGCGTAAAGTAAGTGTTAAAATAATCGGAGGCTGTACAATCTGAGACGTAAACTCTTTCTTTTCCAGATTACGCATAGTCTGTTCAAAAAGAACTTTTTCATGTGCTGCATGTTGGTCAATAATAAACATCTTGTCCTCATACTGAATGATCCAGTAAGTATCAAAAATCTGTCCGATAATCTTATGATGCTTCTTTGCTTCTTTCGACAATAACTTTTGTTCTTCCTTCGTTTGAAACAACTCTGTCTGCTGAGAATTTGATTTATCCCAAATGGTTTCTTTGTTCGTATCTTCTGGTAATACAGAAACTGTTTTATCTAGTTTTTGTAATTCTTCCTGTTTTATCTGCCCTGGCTTTTGTTCAGCCATAGTAGCCGTTTCTTTCTTATCTGTTCCATTTATTCTTATTTCTTCTTTCGATTCTTCTGCCAACTTTGAAACAGCCGACACACCTGTAGGTTCTGCTGCCACCTCCTCGAATGTATCTAACTGTTTCATCGCCTGCACAAAAGCTTCTTTCGACTGCGTATTCTCTTCTTCTTTTTTGATTGCAGGTGTTTCTTTCTTTTTATAAGATGCTTCCTCTCTTACTTGCGTTTGCTTATTTCGAATCTGTTCGTACTGTGAAATTACTTTTGCGGCTTCCACCATTTGCTTGCCTACATTTTTGCTTTCCTGCAAACTCCGCTTTTTTTCAAATGGCTCGGGGGCAGATTTTGTCAGGACTGGTGCTTCTTTTTTTTGTTCTTTACCAATTGTAACCTCTGGTATCATCTCTCTCCCAGAAAGCACATCTGAAATAGCATGATAAATCTCATGGTAAATCGTCTGTTCATTCGTAAAACGGATCTCCATTTTCGCCGGATGTACGTTTACATCAATATATTCACTATCAATAGAAAAATGCAATGCCGTCATAGGATACCGATGCTGCATCGTATAAGGCTTATATGCCTCCTCAATCGCTTTATTGATAATCTTATTTTTCATATATCTTCCATTAATGAAATAATTCATATAATTCCGATTTCCTCTGGAAACTACCGGTTTTGCAATAAAGCCATTCAATTGTAAAATAGATGTACTTGCCTTAATTGGCAACAAATTTGCTGTAATATCACGACCATAAATGTGATAAATAATATCTTTTATCTTCCCATTTCCAGATGTCTGTAAACGTAATTGATTGTTATTCATAAATTTAAAAGAAACCTCAGGATGAGACATTGCAAGCCTTTCTACCAAATCATTTATGTAAGAAGCCTCTGTTTGGGCACTTTTCAAAAACTTTCGACGGGCAGGTACATTATAAAAAAGATTTCTTACTACAAAGGTAGTTCCCTCTGGGCAACCAATCTCTTCCAATGACTTTTCTTCCCCTCCATCGATAACATAACGAATACCAGTTAACGCACCTCGTGTCTTCGTTATTGTTTCCACCTGAGCAACTGCACTAATACTAGCAAGCGCCTCACCACGGAAACCAAGGCTTCCTACTGTCAGCAGATCTTGTGCACTTCGAATCTTACTAGTCGCATGACGTTCAAACGCAATACGTACCTGTTCTTTTTCAATTCCCGAACCATTGTCCGTAATGCGGATCATCTCAATCCCACCGCCTTTTATTTCCACTGTAATTGCTGAAGCACCTGCATCAATCGCATTTTCCACAAGTTCCTTTACCACTGCTAAAGGTCGCTCTACCACTTCTCCTGCTGCAATTTTATTGATTGTATTTTGATCCAGTAAAAGAATCTCTTTCAATTATCTCACCTCGCATTTTTCCTACCAACACTCTTTGACTTTCTGCTGTATCTGATATAACTTATTCATGGCATCCATTGGTGTTAATGCATTCAAATCTAAATCCCGCAATTCTAATAGAATATCCTGTGTAGAAGGCATATTATTGAAGCCATCAAAAATAGACATCTGCTGTTCTGTTTCTGTCCTATCTGTCGCACAATTTTCTGACGCTTTCTTTTTTGATGTTTGTGCTCCTTCTGCAATTTGCTTTGTACGATCCACAATATCATTTTCTGTTAAATCGTTCACAATCTCTCTGGCACGTTTTAATACCTGGTCTGGTACTCCTGCCAGTCTTGCCACCTGAATACCATAACTTTTATCCGCACCACCTTTTATGATTTTACGTAAAAACACAATATCCTCTCCAGCTTCCTGTACGGCAATACAATAATTATTTACACTATCCAATTTTCCCTCCAACTCGGTCAGCTCATGATAATGGGTGGCAAACAGTGTTTTTGCGCCTATATGTTTTGCAATATGTTCTACTACCGCCCATGCAATACTCAAACCATCAAAGGTACTGGTTCCACGCCCAATCTCATCCAAAATAAGAAGACTGTTTTTGGTAGCATTTCGCAGGATGTTGGCAACTTCTGTCATTTCCACCATAAATGTGCTTTGGCCGGACGCCAGATCATCCGATGCACCTACACGTGTAAAAATACGATCCACAACCCCTATATCTGCGCTGGCAGCAGGTACAAAACTTCCAATCTGTGCCATAAGTACAATCAATGCTGTCTGTCGCATATACGTTGATTTTCCAGCCATATTTGGACCGGTAATAATAGAAATCCGTTGTTTTTTCTGGTCTAAATAAGTATCATTTGCCACAAATGCATCGTTATTGATTACTTTTTCTACTACCGGATGTCTACCCTCTTTTATAGAAAGCAAACCCTTTCGATTGATAGATGGTCGCACATAATTATTCTGCTCTGCAACCAAAGCAAGAGAAACTAGCACATCCAACTTAGCAATTGCTTTTGCAGTCTGTTGAATACGCTTCACCTCTGCTGCAATATGCTCCCGTATCTCCACAAACAATTCATATTCCAGTGCAAATAATTTATCCTCTGCTCCAAGGATAACATCTTCCAATTCTTTTAATTCCGGTGTTGTATATCGTTCTGCATTCGTCAATGTTTGTTTTCTTGTCCAAGTATCCGGTACTAGTTCCTGATAAGACTTTGTTACCTCTAGATAATAGCCAAACACCTTATTATACTTTACCCGAAGATTTTTAATACCGGTAGCATTTTTTTCTCTTTCTTCCAATTCTGCAAGCCATGTCTTTCCCTCGGTCTTTGCTTTTCTAAGCTTATCAATCTCCTCATTATAACCTTCCTTAATAATACCGCCCTCTTTTATAGCAATTGGAGGTTCCTCTACAATCGCATCCCTAATCAAAGAACAAATATCTTCCAATGTATCCAATTGCCCATAAATTTCTTTTAACTTTGCACAAGAGGCATCTTCTAATAAAGTCTGAATAGGAGGAATCATTTCCAAAGAAGACTGAAACGCAATAAAATCTCTTGGATTTGCAGTCTTATAAGACACCTTTCCAATTAAACGTTCCAAATCATAAATTGGATTTAAATATTCTCGCAATTCTTCCCGGGTAATCGCTTCCTGATTTAATTCCGTAATCGCATCTAATCGTGCTTCAATGGTATCCACATCAATCAAAGGCTGTTCAATCATACTTCTTAACAAACGCGCGCCCATGGCTGTCTTTGTCTTATCCAATACCCATAAAAGAGAACCACGTTTTTGTTTTTCTCTTAACGTTTCCACTAATTCTAGATTTCTCCTTGTAGAGCTGTCCAAAACCATATACGCGCTAGAAGAATACGGTTGAATTCCCGTAATATGTGACAAGGCATTTTTCTGCGTTTCTGTCAAATATTGCATGACCGCTCCCGCTGCTATAGTTCCAATCGGGTAATCTACCAGTCCAAGCCCATCTAAAGCCTGTACACGAAAATGTTCCATAAGACTTTTTTTACACGTATCTTCCTCAAAGTAACGTCGTTCCAAAGTAGACTCTGCCATGCCAAGACGATTGTGTAAATCCTCCAAATCAAATCCAGTCATAACTAACTCTTCGTTGTAAATCAATTCTGATGGAGCAAATTTCGTAATCTCATCCATCAATTTCCGTGTATTATCCACTTCCGTCATATAAAACTCACCGGTTGTCACATCCACCGTAGCAACACCAAAAGAATCTGGCAAATAAAATACTCCCATCAGATAATTATTTTTTCCATCCTCTAAGGACTGTGTATTTAAATTAGTTCCTGGTGTAACAATACGCACCACTTCCCGCTTTACAATACCCTTACACTGTTTTGGATCTTCCATCTGCTCACAGATAGCAACCTTATAACCCTTGTTTACCAGGCGTGTCAAATAACCATCTACTGCATGATGTGGAATCCCACACATAGGTGCTCGTTCTTCCAACCCACAGGACTTTCCTGTCAAGGTAATCTCTAGTTCTCTGGCAGCAGTAATCGCATCATCAAAAAACATCTCATAAAAATCACCCAAACGATAAAACAAGATACAGTCCTTATATTCTTCTTTTGTGTTCATATACTGTTGCATCATTGGTGTTAATTTTCCAGCCATAATCTTCCTCTTTCTCTAAACTGTTTCCCATGTCCCATTTTTCAAAAAAGAATTTGCAAGTTCTTCTGCTTTCTCAATAATTGCATTGTCGTATCCCATCATACCAAGAAGCTTAATCGCATTTCTCGAATTCGCCTTTCCTGTTCGAAGCATATAGTCAAACACAACTTGATTATCCACAATCTCTTCTTGAAAATGATAATTATCATAATATGCTTCCAAAATGGAGGTAAGCTCCAAATCATGCGTAGCTGCAAAACAAATCGTATTGGTAGCTGCAAAAGTACGCAAAATCTGTGCAGATGCTGCAATACGTTCCAATGTATTTGTTCCACGCAAAACTTCATCTACAAAACATAATGTTGGCACAGCACCACCCACTTGCTCTAAAATTCGTTTCAAAGACTTAATTTCTACAATATAATAGCTGTCATGTCCCTGCAAATCATCTCGGAGTGCCATAGATGAAAATACCTTAAAAAAAGAAGCTTCATACTGCTTTGCAACGGCTGTATGAATCGTCTGTGCCAAAATTGCATTGATCGCAACGGTCTTGATAAATGTAGACTTACCCGATGCATTGGAACCGGTAATCAGAACAGGACGGTCTGCTTGAATACTATTTCGAACCGGTTCTTCCAACATTGGATGAAATGCCCCCGTCATAGAAATCTTTGCATCTTTTGTTTCCTCTAAAACCGGAATACAATATTCTTCTTCACCAAGCCAGGTACGGAACGATGCCACTGCAAGCATAGCATCTAAAAATCCAAGTAGTTCATACAATTCATTTAACTCTGCCTTATGCGCTTGGATCTTTTTTGTCATAGTATCAAACTTAATCAAATCAATATGAAACATCATTCGCACATAATCTAAGCTTAAGTCCCAGAACGAACCCTCTCCTTTTTTCCCATCAAAAAATACTAAAAAGGAACCCCTTTTTACATCTGCAAACTGTTTTGTAATCTTATCAATTCGTGTAAATACCTCTTTTAACTCTGGAATATCCAACTTGGTCAATTCCTGTGCATTATCCAACATTCGGATAATATATTTAAAAACCTGAAAGTACTTTTCAATCTGTGCCTTACGATTAAAATAGTGAATGATATTATTTACAAGTGTAAAAACAAACAAAATCACACCATAAATTGGTGACAACACATTAAATACTGATAGAACCATCAACCCAATAGACACCAGCAACATCGAACACATAAAAATACTAGCAATTGGATTATGTGGTGGTATCTTCTCTGCCATATTGATATATTTATACAAAGAAAAATCCTTAATTTTCCCCATCAAACGAAATTCCGTCTGCAATTGGTTTCTTGCATCTCGATTTTTTTGAAAAAAGGAAATAAACCGTTCCCTTTTCTTTAATAAATCCTCTTTTACCTGTAATTTACGAAGCATGGCATAAAGATAATCTTCCCCCATAGAACTATGCGTATGATTTAACAACATAAAAATCGTGTCCATATCTACATCATTCCAGGTAATATCATCTACATCCTGCTCACCTTTATTAGCATAATAATACTCTTTGATTGCCTTAAAATGATCCTGGGTATAATTCGCCTCCAAAATCTGTCCCCATTCATTATCATTTTGTAAATTAAATTTTCGAAATAATTCCTTCTCATCATACTTTGACTTAGCAAACAAAAAAACAGCCAAGGCAACAATTACCACTATTACAATTTCAAATTCCATACGTTCCTCCATACATTCTACTCTATTCACATTGCCAACATTGTTTTCTTAAGGTCTGCAAATCCACATTCTTTGTGAAATCTCTCACCCAACGAATATCCTAACACTACAGCAAAAAAACATACAAACGTTTCGGAAAATGCAACTTAACGAAAAAGATTCGTTCTGCCCATCGAACGGTTCCAAAATAACTACGTTTTGTCTGCTCTGTGTCTTTCAGCCCAGAAACAATCCTGTGGGGCATGCTTTTTGTCAAACAAAAAAGTCCCCATGAGATTATACCTCAAAAGGAACTTTTTTGAAACAACTTATATTAAAATTCTAAGAAAGTTCACAAATAATTTTTCCCAGTTAAAACTTTGGGAAAACTATTTTATCACTTTACCCACCTTAATAGGCTTACGATAATTCGCTTTGGAAATCTTGATACCAGTACGTGCACTACTAGCATGAATAACCTGTCCATCACCAATATACATAGCAACATGACTTACAGACCCTCCACTTCCATAGAAGAATAAATCCCCAGGCTCTGCCTTAGAAACAGAAGTCTTTGATGTGTAAGCTGCCTGTGACGATGATGTTCTTGGAATACCATATCCGAAATGCTCATAAATACGCATTGTAAATCCGGAACAATCTGTTCCCTTTGTCAGACTGGTACCACCATATACATAACGGTTTCCTAAGTACTTTTTCGCATATGTTACCATAGAACTACGAAGCTTCGCTTCCTTGTCCTTTTTCTTCTTGGCTTCCTGCTGCTTCAACTGTGTAGTAGAATATGCCTGCTCCAATTCATATGCAATGGATACAAACTCCTTCGAAACAAATACAGTCTGATTGTCAACAGAAACACCAATCCAATCTGATAACTCATTTGCCATATCTTCCATATTAACCTTTGCAATGGAAGCCATTTCTTTTTTGTCCGTAAAATTTTTGTCTATAAAGCTATTCACATACTTTTCACTAATATTTTCTCTTACTACTTCCAGTTCCTCGCCGATTGGTACCAATGAATGTTTTGGTGCCTGTGTACTTGGTAATACTCTCGCATTTAATGTAGCTGTGTTTACAATCGCAACCTTCTTACCTACCTTCAATGCAAGTTTTTCAGCTTCTGCATCCTTTACTAATGCATTTGCTTTTACGTAACCTTTCACACTACCAGACTCAACCTTAGCCCAACCGTTCTTTGTAACTTTCTCGATATTACAAGCTGCATTCTTTCCCATCTTTCCAACTACTTTTGCTTTCGCATCAGCCTTTTTATAAATACTTAAAGACTTTGTCTTGTTGGAAATTCCTAAACGATCATACTCCATCTTGATGATGGCATCTCCTGTAACTACATGTACATTGTTAGGGGTTGCACTGTTCCCCTCATCTTCAATGCTTACGCTGCTACCTGTGACCGTTGATGGTGACGATATTTCTTCTCCTGCCAAAGAGCTTTTTTCAGTCAAAATTACCTGCTTAGCCTGAATCTGTGTTGGCGTTCCCGCAAATGCGAGCATACTTGCCAATCCCAAACCCATAACAGATAACTTAACTATGTGACTTTTCATATGTTACCTCCTTAAAGTTGGCATATGTGTTACTTTGCTTTCATGATAAAATTACAAATCAGTAATTATTATCATTTCTTTTACAGACAACTCATTATAGCACTTATCTTCCAGTGTGTCAAATTTTCCTTGAATTTCCGCCATTTCTTTCCAGTATGCCCCATAATTTTCCAGATATTATAGATAAACTCCTCATCTTCAAAAGAAAAAATGACGAACTTGTCCACCTATTTTTGACGTGAGATTTTCACTCACGTCATCTTTTAAATAATAATACAAACCAAACCTCCATTGCTGTCATTTACCACTTTTTGAATCGTATCCTGCAATTTGAGCTGACTCTCATCCGTTAATTTTCCAACTTTTGTCTGGATTCCATCTTCAATCAATTGCCGGATAGATTTGCCAAAAATATTTGTAGACCAGATACCTGCCGGATTCTCCTTGCCATTCTCTGAAATATAAGAAATCAAATCCTTTGCCTGTTCCTCACTTCCAACAATCGGAGCAATTTCCGTCTCGATATTCGCTTTAATTAAATGCACGGACGGTGCTACAGCCTTAATTTTTACACCATATTTATTCCCGTGACGAATAATTTCCGGCTCCTCCACTAAAATTTCATCAATTGTAGGTGTTACAACACCATATCCTTTTTGCCGTACTTCCTCATTTGCAATTGCAATCTTGTCATACTCCTGCCGTTTTTCTGCCATTTCCCGTAACATTTTGATTAATTCCCGTTCTCCTGTAATCTCCATTCCAATCATTTCACTAAGCGTCTGATAATAATACTTTTCCTTCACTTCTACCTGAATACTGATTTTTCCTGTACGCATATCAATTTGATCCAACTTAATACGCTTGATATACGCATTATCGCAAGTCAGATTTGCAGGTATCGCATCCTTAATTTGATCCATACGTTCCAAAATACTCTGAAACGAACGAACCATTTCTTCCTTGATTGGATGCTGTATCGGTAACATACTAATCCATTTTGGCATATAAAATCCGATCTCACTAATTGGAAAAACAGACAACACACCCCGCATAAGCTGTGTAATATCTTCCTTTCGCAACTGCTCACAATTGACAGGTAACACAGCCGTTTTATATTTTTCTTCTAGCTTCTTTGCCAAATCTTTCGTTTCCTGTAAAAGCGGATGACTCGTATTTAAAAGAACAACGAAAGGTTTTCCAAGCTTTTTTAATTCTTGGATTGTTCTCTCTTCCGGCAAAACATACTGTTCTCTTGCCAGCTCTCCAAAGCTCCCATCCGTTGTAACCACCATACCAATAGTAGCATGTTCCGTAATCACTTTTTGTGTACCGATTTCCGCAGCCTTAGAAAAAGGAAGCTCCATCTCCGACCAAGGCGTACGAACCATTCTTTCCTCATTTTCTTCCATGTGTCCACTGGCACCTTCCACCATATACCCAACACAATCGATCAAACGGATCTGTACTTTTGTATTTTCCTCATCCAAAACAATCTCCGCTGCTTCCTTTGGAATAAACTTTGGTTCTGTCGTCATAATTGTTTTTCCGGCAGCAGATTGGGGAAGTTCATCAATGGCACGTTCCCGACTATGTACATCCTTCATATTTGGAATAACAAGTAAATCCATAAAACGCTTTATGAATGTAGACTTGCCTGTACGCACCGGTCCAACTACACCAATGTAAACTTCCCCATTTGTTCTGGCCTGCATATCCTTATATACTTGAAACTGACCTTCCATCCAATCCCTCCAATCCGATAAACCAGCTCATTGGTATTTGCGAATTTCACAATTCCCTAAAACTATCTTATGAAGACTGGAGAAAGAATAGAACCATATTATTTCTTTTTCTTCGTATCTACCATCTTTCCCATAAACTTTGCATGTACCACAAAACGACTTTCCTCTGTTCCTGTACAAGTGGATAACGTAATCGTTCGGTCCTTTTTCGTTACATTCACATTGGTTTTCACATTGGAACTTCCCTGTATCAGAGAAAGGAACTCTTGGTATGCATCTGCATCCGCAAAATATGTGTCATACACCCGTCCTTTGGCATCCGCAACGTGATAGGAAAATACACGATACCGATACGTACCCTTTTCCGTTAAAACATAAATATTACGGTGATCTCTAAAAAAATCTTCCTGACTATATCGTTTTAATGTACCAAACATAGAACCATTTTTCATATTATGTCCGTAAATAATCGTATGCAAATCTTTCAAATCTGCTTTATTTCGATAATCCATAAAAATACTACCAAAAATACTATGCTGCTTATTATACATCTGATGCAGATACTTATCGTTGTCACTTGCCTGCAACAACGGATAACTCATGGCACTATCCGGAATATAAAGCCAACCGATGATTTCAGGATTGGTAGCCTGCAATGCCTTAAAATCTACAGAAATCATCTTATCTTTTTTCTTCTTTTCCTTTTTTTCGACATCCTTTGGTGCATCTGTAACTTGCGGTTTATAACGGTCTGCATCGGCATCCGCCTCCACCTTTACTACCTTTTCTGCAATGTCCCCATAAACAGCATTTCCCTTTTCATAGGTACGATAAATGCCAAATAACTTCCATGCAGAAACACAAAATACACCGATAAAAACACAAAATAGTACTATATGCAACTTCTTCTTCACACTATTTCTCCTCTCTCCTTAAAACACTTGCCATCCAAATACTTCCGATCAGGGATAGTCCTCCACAAATTATCCAAAAGAAAATCGGTGTTCGATCTCCTGTTTTTGTAGGATATACCGGATAAATATTAGGGTCTACCTTTCTATTTGGATCCCCGCTATTTTGCGGATCATTTGAATCCCCATGTCCCGCCGTTTTTCCCGGCTTTGTTGTTTTGGATGGTCGATTGGTAATCACCTCTGGCGTTTCAATCTCCTCCTCACCAGTCGGTCTCGGATTGGAATGATACGTTGGACTTGGTTTCGGTGATTCACTTTTATGTGGTCGAATTGGTGTAACCGTATTATTCGAAGCAACCGGCGTTGGCGACACATCCGAAGGCATTGTAGCAGTTCCACCACTATTATCAGTAACAGTCGGGCTAGGAAGTGCAGTCTTAGCATTAAACATCCATAACACTTTCACTCCGACATTTGGTTTATCCCAACTTTCCGGACACTTTACTGCTACAAAAAGTTTCTCCGATGTTCCTGGTGGGAGTTTACCAAGTAAAATAGGAATTTCAGGAGAAAACATTTCCTTTGATGCATCATTCTCGAACAACGGTCCGCTATAAACCAATTGCTTCTTTTCATTCATAATAGCAAGCTGTAAATGTCTCAATAATTCCTTTTCATCCTCTGATAAAGAAGAAAATGCATTTTCTGTCTTAGCATACATATAAACAGGTATTGTTTCCGTACTGGCATTTGTAATCTGTATCAGATGTGTTTTCGACTCCCCTGGCATCATACCTGAAATATCAATGAACGTATTCGTCTTTTCCGAATTGATTTTTATATCATTCGTCTCAAATTTTACTTCTTTCACTTTGCTAGGCTCAAAAGTTACCGACGCATCCACACTTGGAGTTACCCCGCTCGGTATTTGATCTTCACTAGGCCATCCAATTATATCATCATTTGCATCCTTTTTAGGAGTAAGAGTATCTGCCTGAATTGCCTCTGCAACCACCTTTATATCTCCTCCAACAGAAATATCTTGCGCAGAAAGCTTTTCCAAAACAGAACCCGAAAAAACATCATTTGTAATCCTATAGCTATTTGAAAAAATAGCACTATTTCCTGACGCTACCGGATTTTTATAATAATAGTAACATTCACCATTTTCTATCACCTGCTTCCAATCACTTTCTAGATTAATCCGGATAGAATCAACATTTGGCAATGTAATTTTTTTCAACTCCGCCGAATCGAGTGCTGAATCACTATGATATGCTTTCCACTCCTTCGTAACCTTTATTCGTAGATATGCAGGGTACTTTCCTGTATTTTCAACAGAAATCTTATTTGTAATATCATGTTCTGCCTCAATTTTACCCACCGACTCTTTTTCCATATGTAATGCAATCTGGACACTTCCGATTGTAACCACATTGGTTGCCTCAGCAGAAGGGGAGGTATTCGCAGCCCGCACTACAAAAAAAATTCCAAACCCAAAAAGGAGGAATGAAAGAACCATAACACCTATTTTCTTTTTTCTACTCATGTGAATTCCCCCTCTTATGGATTGGTTGCCGGATTACTGTCAACCAAGTTTTTCAATGCCGTTTTTGCTGCACCAGCATCAATATTTCCCTGTACTGCATAGGCACAGACAACGATTTTAAATCCTTTTAACTGGTCCTTGCTCTTTATGCGTATTGTTGTGTGCAAACCAGAAAGCGTAGTATCATTTTCCTCATACAATGGTAAATCCGTAGGAAAAGTAATACCTGTATTTTGAACAAAGTTATATGTTTTGCTATAATCATTCCTTAAACGAACCGAATCAAACACAATGACATTTCTCGCACTCATAGCAGCATGTGTAACAGGTGCAATTTCCGTTCCAGTGGCAGTTTCTCGGTAATAAAACACTGCACCCGTATTCAATGTTTTTGTATCATTATCCAATATCCAATCTGAACGGCAACCTGCTCTTGTTGTTTCATTTCCCACTTGCCCAATCGCATCAAGTCCTGATTTATCATAGGAATATAAATCACCATACTGTTGTTGAAACGTCTCATAACTGATTGTTTTATATTTTAAATACTTCTGCCCTGTATCTTCTTTTTCTTCTTCCTCATAAAAAAATACTTTCACAGCGATATATTCCCTTGGCATAGCCGATGACGGAAGCGTTACCGTTGCTTTTAAAGCAGGATATTCCCGATTTGGTTCGGCAGTTATATTTGTATCTTCCTTTTGTGTTAAGCAAACATCTACGTTAGTTCCCAATGTAAAGGTATGCGTCTTTTCATCCGTTTTATCTCTTAAATATGCCACGGTCAAAAGGATAGAAAGGAGTGCTACCAACGCAACTGCTAACACCCCAAACAAAATATTTTTTAATTTTCTTCTGCTCCCGGTGGAACTTGTTGCCATGGTAACACCCCCTCCCATCAAATATTATACCTATATCTAAATTACCATTTTAGCATCTGCCTTATGGGGAGAATAATGTAATTTACCTTTAGTTTAAAAATAATCATGTGCGAATCGAAGCATCCCTTCTGCCGTCTAAGCGGTTACACAATATACTCCGTACCTCCTAAAAACACAGATACTATGCTACTACTCTTTCAAATAACTTTTCTATCACTTTGACAAATCTTGAAATGCAAAGTTATTGACAATTCGTTTCGCTACTCGCCCTTATAAAACAGTAATGCGTGTCTTACAGGATACGTTTGCACTTTTATAAATAGAAAAACCTATGACACGCTCCTTTAAAGAAGTCCTAAAAACGAACAAATGAAACTGCTTCTGCACTTCTCTTACCTTAATCTTCTCCAGATTTTTTCAGCAAATTAAACAAGTCGGTCTCAACAGATGTAGTAGTAGTACCATAACTAGCTTTATCTACTGCTGCACCTTCTACTACGATATTAAAGGTAGGAAAATCTCCAATCAATGTTGTTCCATTAGAAATCCCAGAATCCAATTTACCAGTTAAATCTTTAATTTGTTGATCGCTTGTTCCTTCTCTAATTTGTATCTGTGTAAATAAGGCACTCGTTGCACCGTTTGCAGCAAGGGTAGTCAAGTCATCTCCCTTGTATACAAAAATCATGCTTTTTGCAGCTTTAACATCTTCACTAGTAGGAGCCGTAATATCACCATTCGCCGCTGTACTTCCGATTTTACTAGTTTCAATATTAGATGCATTACTCCATGTAGTTGTTCCATCTTTCAATATTTTAACTAATTTCCAATTGTTAGTATCAAAGTTAATTGGTTTTATTACATTCAACAAAGCGCCATATGTAATTGCATGATTGCTTCCATCTGTAAAATCAATCCGCATGGCGACGTATTCGTTGTATTTATAGCTATTATCCGCAGTAACTGCAGCAGATTTATCTGGATAAGTACCATTAATCGTTACACTAGAGGCATTATATAAGATTGGATTTTTCGCTATTACTAGATCTGGTGTATAATTTTCTGCTTTTGATTTGCCTCCATCTTTAGCAGTATCATTGGAATTTTCCCAGTTAGGTTCCGTCAATCCCAGTCTCAATCCTGCACTACCTGTAAATGTATTAGTTGTTGGATCTGTTTTCTTACTCAAATACGCCAAAGTGCCAACAACCGAAATCACTGCAACCAAAACTAATGCCAACGCATTTCGTATGTATTTTTTCTTTGTTTTTTTCTTTTGCTTTTCTTTCCATTCTTTCTCTGTCATAAGTTTTTCTTCTATCATATGTCAGTCCCCCTTTTTCTAACATGTACTCTTTCGAAATTTGCTATAATTCCGTCCTGTTTTTATTAAGTTGTAATATCCACGTAATGGTTTGATATAAATCAAATTATAAGAAGATATTACAAATGTCAAAACTTCTGAATATCTGTCCATCGGAATTTTAGATTTTTCAACAAACATAGTAAATTCCATTTTATTCATATAACAATACTTTTGTCAAAAAAATTTTCTGTTTCCAATCCTTTTTTATTGGGTAGTTATGGTGTATCACTTTAATTACCTACATTCAATTTACTTTTTAATAAATTCACTAAATTATTTTTCAATTTCGTCTGGTCACCATTGGCACCAGTAGATAACTCACTCCATTGTTCTGCATCAGCTGCTGTATTTCCGTTCTTTTTATATTCATTTTTAATAGCAGCACCAATTACATCAATTTTAAACGGAGGCAAGTTGCCATTTTCTGAATAAACTTTAGTTGTAAAACCTGTTACTTTTTTTAATTCAACTAATCCAGCTGCCAACTCATCTTGATTCTTTATCTTTACATTGCTAAATAATGCTGTAGTTTTAGTTTTATCCGTAGTGTCAGTTTTTTCGGTTGTAAGGACTTTATTATATATGTAAATCGCATAAGTAGTTGTTGAATCGGTAGGTGTTATTTCCGTCCAATTAGTAGTATCAAATCCAATAGGCTCTATTATATTTTTCATTTGATCATATGTTACAGCTGTTCCATCGATCGAATACGAAACAGCAAGAGCAACCCATTCAGGTGATTTATCATCCGCATCATTCGAATTATTTGTTAAAACAGGGTTTTTAGGAATAGTCATTCCTGGTGTATATTTTTTTGCTAAATACTCACCTTGTGTTTGTATTTTACCAGTTTCGTCACCTCTCAAAGTATTTAACTCATCTTGAGTTAACACTGTTGTGCCATTCTTATAGGCATCCCAGTTTGTTTCTGTCAATTTCAGCAAAATGCCTCCACTACCTGTAAAGGTATTTGTCTTTTTATCGGTAAGCGTACTCAAATACGCCATGGTTCCCCAAACACCAACCGCAAGTACAAGTACGATTGCTGTCATTGAAGCCAACTTTCTTTTTAATTTTTGGTTTCTCTTCTTTTTTGTCTCTTGTTTTTTCATAAAATCGTCCCCCTTCTGTGCAACACATTACCTGTAACAATTCAGCCAGTCAAAACTGTTACTCACTTTTTAAAAAAATATTTCCATTTTATTGATTTTGTATTAAATGCACAATTTTTTCACTTGTTTTTGCATATTTCTTGTTATCTATTTACAGAATACCATAATCATTCTTGATTCGCAATGGTTTTTTTGGTGTTTTTTCTGTTTTTTTTGACTACTTCCATCAAATAAAATTTCCAATATATACCTAACAACAAAAGCAACCATTTCAAATCTGGTTGCTTCTGTCATTTGGATATGATTTTTCTTATTAATCTTTTAAATCATCTTTGAGATGTTCTATCACCGAGCAATATATTTTATATCTTTTATTTGTCATGGTATACAACTTGACACCCAACACAAGAAACCATGTTATCAGTAAAAATTTTTTTTCACATAAATTTGCAATATCTATTAATAAAACCCCTAAAATACCTCCGGTTAAGATATCCAAAACCACATCTATTAGCCCAGTATCTTGCAGACCTGTATAATTCAATAATAAGCAATTTAGATAAGCTTCTTTTTCTTCTTTTTCTTTAAATGTTTTTAGCTTACTTTCCAATATTTTGTAAATACATAAATAATGTTCGGTATTATGTCTAGCACATTTATCAAATGACATACCTTCCACTGCAGCTTCTGCGTCACTCCTGTTAATATCAAAAACAAAGATTTTAGCAACAATTTCATCTATTATTTCTTTTTTAGAAATCTTTTTTGGCCAAAACATAAAAAATATCCCCTTTCTTTTTTAAACAGCTTTTCCTGTTACTATATCCTATACTTCTTTTACATTAGATTTTCAAAACTATTTTTTGTGGAGCTTTTTAGTTATTCATCACTTACATCTTTTAAATTATCTTCTAATAAATAAACTTGTTTATTTGCTTCGTTCACCTTTGTTTTCCATAGTTCCAATAACTTTTCTTTCTCTTTTTTATGTCTTTCCCGGATTTCTTCATATGTTTCTAATTTTTTACTAGAAAACGTTTCTAAATAGCACAATGTAGTTGCAATTTTCCCTTTTTTAGATTGAGCCCAAAATGATACCAAAGCAACTATTGTTAATATAAACAATACTGCTATAATCTCCCAACTTACATTCGCACCTTTAACAGGATCAGAAGTACAAATTGATAATATTGCTATCGCAGCAGATATAAATGGTATAACGATAAGCATCCATTTATCACACCTCACACTCATCCCCTCTAGTTTTGCCTTCAATTCAATAATCTTTTTTGGTGTTAAATTCTCTATTGTATCTTTTGCATCATCAATATCGTTACAACACTTATCAACAATTTCCATTATTTTTTTATCATTCATATAATTCTTACCCCCCTAATACTGTTGTCATCTCCACCTTTAAAACATAGCAATCCTTACCAAATAACTTTTTTATATCTACAACCTTACATTTTGAACCGCAGTTTATTAGCAATTCCTTTTCCATTCCATAAAAAGAATACCAATAATTTATATAAGCGCAGTTATATCCCTTTGGTATCAGATAAATTGCGTACGCTACACTCCCATTCTTGCGTATACTTTCCCTCACATGTGTTTCCTTGAAATCCCTGTATGCAATTACATCGTTTTTCTTATATTTTTTTAGCGAAACATACTCCTCTGGATGTATGTTTCTGTAAACTGCAATATTTTCGTTTATTTCTGCCCTTGCTAAGGCACTTTTTAATCGTTCTACTTCCTTATTTTTTCTTTTATCGTTACTGTTGCCATTTCTTAAATATTCGTTTATATTTCCTTTATTGTTGAATTTACCGCGTCTATACTTTTTCAACGCACGAATTTCTGGCTTTGTAAGCTCTTTTTTCCATTGCATATACTCTTGTTTTATTTTTTTACTTGTCACCACCTGAAATTTATCTTTAGGTACGTTATTATATTCGCGTATTATACCCTCAATTTTAACTTTTTCCAATGTATTCACACCTCCCTATAAATTTTAGAGTTTTATTGTTTTTTATTAAATGCATTATTTTTGTGTATCCACCTCTTTTTTATAATCATAATTATATTGATACTATAGTACAATATAACGAAATATATTTTTCAAATCAATATATCTAAGAAAAGTTAACAATAATATATAACTTTTATCACAACCACTTAATCTTTTACACATATTTGCAACGTAATTGTAATCTTTTCTATTTTTTAATCTAATTATTTACAAACATCTTTTTCTATTTCACCATAAAAACAAAGCTTCCATCTCCACGTCAACTCCCTATAGAATCAAAAGAGCTGTGTACCGTACCAACCAGTACCACAGCTCTTTTTGGTTCTTTCTGTATTTTGTTCGAATCGTAGAAATCATATTTCATTTTGATTGCAGAAAGTGTCCATCAATCGTTTATTTACCTTCTTTATATGCGTTCCACAACTCTGTTACAAACTCTTCGTCTGCCTTGCACTTCTCCGCTGTTTTTCGTATGGCAGACGTTTCATCTGCTCCGTATTCTAAAGCTATTTGGATCATAGACAGAATAGTTTGATTTAATTTGTTCTGTAGTTTCTGATTTTCAGCTCGCAATTTCTGATTTTCAGCTCGTAATTTCTGATTTTCAACTCGCATTTCCTGTATTTCATATTCTACGATTTTTTGATAATTTTCAAAAGAATAACTATCTAACATAATCTCTATCACCTCTATTCAATAGTATCGTGTGCAGTTTTGAGCAAAAATCAACCCCAACTTGGTGTTATTTCAAACAAGCGTTTATTAGCTGGAACCTTGATCCATAGCAAACGTCCCTTATATTCTCCATTTTGTGGTTTTACTTGAACATAAATCTGTTTTCCTTTGAAACTGTGCTTTCTAGTGAATTTTATAACCTTAGGAAGAATTCTAGTTTTTGAAGTTAAAAGTCCTATTTTTGTTTTCCCACCCGCATCCTTATAGGCTTCTACATCTTTCCTTAAACTCATAAATTTATTTCCATAGATTTTCGATGCTTCTCCATGATACACACTTTGGTCAAGTAAAAATGTTTTATTATTCTTAACTGAAATTTTATCTCTTTTCATTTGAAAATTCCATTTCATATAAAAACATCCCAAAGTCTCATTATAAAAATCAGCGTAAAAACTAAAATTTCCTTTTTTGTCTTGTCGCATTCCCTTTGGAATACGAGATATTCCATCTTTCTTTCCTAACAAAGATACTAATTTTCCTTTTTTCTTTTTTAAATGGTAAAAATCAAAATGTTCTATACATCCATTTTCACTACAAAGGCAGATTAAAATTTCTTTTCTTTTATCTTTTTTACTCAAACTTCGCACATTAAAATGTGCCTATGCACCTTGAAAATTCAATAATAACTGGCATAAAAATAGCATGAAACCAATGGTTTTGGTATAATTGAGTTGTTGAAAAACAATTACAAACCGG
>Ga0256404_1001907_pt1 | contig 48109 bp, 44 predicted proteins | sample RumenRJG_01DNA_FD_185990 | JGI IMG/M metagenome (GOLD analysis project Ga0256404, IMG submission 185990) | Bovine rumen microbial communities from Lethbridge, Alberta, Canada - RJG_01 | ecosystem: Host-associated > Mammals > Digestive system > Stomach > Rumen | place: Canada: Alberta | collected... | reverse complement strand
TTCTGATTTGTAGAATCAGGGCGGGGGGGAGGGCGGAGATGCGAACGGTGTTGTCCGCTCTTTTTTATTTTAAAATTATTTTCTTTATGGGAATGGATTTATGCTTTATAATTGTTTTTATGAAGAAGATTAAATTTATTTTTGCCACAGTTTTTTGTCTTGTAAATTGTGGAATTTTTTCGCAGACAAGAAGTTCTATTCAGAATGGTGCGATTTTGCACGCGTGGTGCTGGTCTTTTAAGACAATTGAAGAAAATATGGATAAAATTGCCGCGGCTGGATTTTCGGCGGTTCAGACTTCGCCTGCGAATACTTGCCTTGTTGGTGATTACGGCAGAATGGAAATCTACAGCGAGGATTTGAATGGAAAATGGTATTATCATTATCAGCCGACAGACTGGAAAATCGGGAATTATCAGCTTGGAACGCGCGAAGATTTTATTTCAATGAACAAGAAGGCGGAGGAATATGGAGTTGGCGTTATTGTTGATGTTCTTCCAAATCATACGACTCCGCGGATAAAGGAAATTTCCAAGGATTTGATTGACGCTGTTGGTGGAATTGAAAAACTTTATCACAAAAATAATGACCACGGAATCCGCAGTTATGAAGACAGGCTTGAATGTACAACAGCTCAGATGGGCGGACTTCCAGATGTTAACACGGAAAACCCGGATTTTCAGGCTTATTACATGAAATATGTGAACGATTTGATTGATTGTGGCGCGGATGGTTTTCGCTACGATACGGCGAAACACATCGGGCTTCCAGATGATCCAAAAGATCCTTATGCAAAAGTGAACAATTTTTGGCCGATTTTCTTGGGAAAAGAGTCTGTGAAAGGCGAGTTTATGCACAAGAACAGCGATGAGCTTTTTATTTATGGCGAGGTTCTTCAGGGTGGAAATTCCCGCGAGGATGCTTATGGAAAAATTATGCCGGTTACAGCGAGCAATTACGGTTCGATTGTGCGTTCTGCCCTTGCCAGTTCAAAATTCAGTGCTAAGGGACTGAAAAACTGGCAGCATCCGGCGGCTCCGAAAAATATTGTAACTTGGGTTGAAAGCCATGACACTTACGCAAACCACGGTGAGTCAGCGCATTTAACAAACGCTCAGCTTAGGATGGGATGGGCGTTGATTGCGGCGCGGTCTGGTGGAACTCCGCTGTTTTTTAGTCGTCCGCAGGGAAAAGAAGCTACGCAGTTTCCTGGAGATTCAAAAATCGGTGATATTGGAAACGACGAATTTATGAATCCAGAAGTTGTTGCAGTGAATAAATTCCGCGCGGCAATGGTTGGCGAACCGGAAGAACTTGTGAACAATGGAAAAGATACTTCTGTTCTTGGAATCAAACGTGGAGAAAAGGGAATTGTTCTTATCAATTCGAACAAAAAAACTTCAAAAATTGAAATTCCAGTTTCTTTTGCGGATGGAAGTTATATTGATAAGGCGAACGGCAAGAAATTTTCAGTTGAAAACGGAATCTTAAAAGGCAAGATGAATAAAGAATCTGTTTGCGTGATTTATTAAATTTATTTTGAAAGCAGGCATGTTGCCCAGGCTTCTATTGCATTTCCTGAACCGACGGAATCAAGTTTTTCGCCGGTTTTTGCCTTTACAAATATTTTTTCCGGTTCAACGTTAAGGGCATTTGCAATATTCTGGATGACTTTCTGCCGCTGCGGAAGGAATTTTGGCTTTTCAAGTTTTACAACGCAGTCAAGATTTACCAGTTGCCATCCGTTTTCTTGTACTTTTTGCCAGATAATTTTTAAAAGTTCGACGGAATTTGCGTCTTTCCATTTTTTGTCTTCCGGTGGAAAAAAACTTCCAATGTCGCCGAGCGCGCTTGCCCCAAGAAGTGCGTCTGTAATTGCGTGCAAAAGCGCGTCACCGTCAGAATGTCCGTCTTCACCTTTTTCAAAAGGAAATTCCACACCGCCAATTATAAGTTTTCTGCCTTCAACAAGTCTGTGCAAATCGTAGCCTAAACCGATTTTTATTGAATTCATAGTCTGTTTTCCAAAATTGTAGTCGCCTGCGTAAGTGATTTTTTTGTTGCAGGAATCGCCCTGAACCACTTTGACCGCACCGCAATATTTTCCCCAGATTTCAGTGTCATCTGTGTATTCTTTTCCGTCTTTTTCTGCCAATTCGTGGGCTTGTAAAAGTTCTTTCAGTTTAAAGCCTTGTGGAGTTTGAACGGCTGTCATCTGCGAGCGTAAAAGATGTTTTTCAATAAATCCGTCTTTGTCCAGCATTTTTTGCGTGTCTACCGGAGTGATTCCCGGAACTGCGGCTCCGCATTTTTCTGTTGCGTCCAGCGTATCTTTTATGATTTTTTCTGTAACAAAGGGGCGCGCACCGTCGTGGATTAGAACGAAATTAGAATTTGGTTTTAGCTCTGCAATTTTTTTTAGCGCATTAAAGACGCTTTTTTGTCTGGTTGAGCCACCTTCAACAAAAATCAGCTTTGTTTCTGCAAGTTTTTCTTTTATGGATTTATCTGAAAATAATGCTTCTTCTGCCTTTTTTTTGCCGTCAGCAGGAACAGTGATTGCCAAAATCCCGACTTTTACGGAATCCAGGAATTTTTTAACGGCTTCAGAAAGAACTGTGCCGTTATTCAGTGGAAGATATTCTTTTTTCTGAGAGCCGCCCATTCTTGTTGAAGAACCGGCGGCACAAATAACAACATTCACGCCTGAAGAATTATTCTTCGTCGTCATCGCCAAAATCTTCTTCAGAATCGATTTCATCTGATGAATCTTCGTCTGAATCATCATCATCGTCGTCATCATCGCGTTTATTTTTCTTTGAAGAAACATCATCCATCAAATCGTCATCTTCGTCATCAAAATCTTCGATAATGTGCTTGATTTTTGGAGTTGCTCCAGGCGGTTCAAGTTTTACGTGAATCATTGATTCAACTTCTTTTTCTGAAAGCCCCATTGCGATTGAAATTTCGTCCTCAAGAAGTTTTTTTGCCTGGTCATAAAGCTTTCGTTCCAAAATAGGAAGTTCTTTTACTTTTGAGCGGTTGTAAAGACAGCGCACGATTGCCGCAATGTCTGCGATTGTTCCCTTTTTCAAAAGGTCAAGATTCATCTGGTAGCGCAATTTCCAGTCTGAAGTGATAGGTTCAAAATCATCTGAGAGTGAATTCAGCGCTTTTTCAGCTTCTTCTGCACCAACAATTGGTCGGATTCCCAGTTCCTCAGCTTTTTCAATCGGAACAAGAACGACCATGTCAGAAACTTCAATGTAGATTTTATAGTAGGTCATAGTTGTGCCGCGGAAATTCTTTTCAAAAATCTCCGTGATTAAGCCAACGCCCTGGCTTGGATAAACAACTTTTTCGTCAATGCTAAACTTTGTCTTATTCATATTTTTGTATTATATCACATTTTTCATAAATTTTCAATTTTGTTGCAATTGAGCAAACTTCAAAAGGAATTCAAAAATACCTTCACTTTCAGCAAAAAATTAAAATTGGCTATGGTTGCAATTTTTTTTTATGATGAAAACTTCAATTCGTAAAACTCATTTTCAGTTTTTTTTATGCCGCTTGGCAAAAAAATGGCAAATTACGCCAATTTCAATTTTCCGCTTACGTTTCGGTAGTTTTCATAAATTTTCAATTTTGTTCAATTTGATTGTATAAAAACGCGGAATATTCTATTATAAGTAACCTACCTTTTTTAATTTTATATTTATTGGGAAAAAATGAGTAACGAAAACGAAAATTTAGATGATGAAATTGTTCCAATCGAATCACAGACGGAAAATGCAGACGAGATTGAAAATCAGGATGAATTGAATGCAGAATCAGATGCGGATATTTCTTTTGAAGATTTAGGGCTTGATGAACCGACTCTTGCGGCTGTAGAAAAAAAAGGATTTAAAGTTCCTTCTCCAATTCAGGTTTTGGCGATTCCGCGCCTTTTGAACGGTGATGCGAATATCATTGCGCGCGCGCGAACTGGTACAGGAAAAACTGCGGCTTTCGGGCTTCCGATTATCCAGAAATTGCGTGGCTCAACAGGAACTGTAAAGGCTCTTGTGCTTGAGCCAACCCGCGAGCTTGCTATTCAGACTTGCACGGAACTTCAGTCTTTTACAGAAGGAAAATCTCCGCGTTCATGTGTTTTGTATGGCGGCGCGTCTTATTCAACTCAGATTAGGGATTTGAAGAAAGGCGTTGAGATTGTTGTTGGAACTCCAGGACGAATTCAGGATCACCTTGAACGAAAAACTTTGGATATAAGTAAAATTGAGTATTTTATCCTTGATGAAGGTGATGAAATGCTTGATATGGGATTTATTGACGACATTGAAGAAATTTTCAGACAAGCAAATCCTGACGCAAGAATTCTTTTGTTCAGTGCGACAATGCCAGCTCCAATCTTAAAGATTGCCGGCGAATTTATGGGCGACTATGAAATCGTTGAGGAAGAAGGCGTTGTTGATGAGCCTTTGCTGATTGACCAGAAATTCTGGGTTGTTCGCGAAGGTGATAAAATTGAGGCGCTTGTGCGTCTTATTGATTTTGCGGATGATTTTTATGGAATCGTGTTTACGCAGACAAAACATGATGCAGATAATGTGACACGTGCGCTTGATGAAAAAGGTTATGAAGTTGCAGCTTTGCACGGTGATATTGCCCAGGCTCAGCGCGAAAAAATTATTGCACGCTTCAAGACAAAGAAGACAAGAATTCTTGTTGCAACTGATGTCGCGGCTCGCGGAATTGATATTAAAAACCTTAATTACGTTGTAAATTATTCGCTTCCTTTTGATGGTGCGACTTATGTCCACAGAATTGGACGAACAGGGCGAGCCGGAAAAGAAGGTGTTGCGGTTACTTTTGTAGCTCCACAGGAAACAAGAAAACTTGGATTCCTTCAGCGTGCCGTAAAAAAGGCCAGCAAAGGCGAAATGAAGGAAGAAAAAATTCCTTCTGTAGACGAAGTTCTTGAAAAAAAGCGTGGCCGTATTTTTGGTGAATTAAAAGAAAAACTCGGACTTTCTGGAGATGAGCCGAATCTTGTAAAGGCTTCTGAAGAATTTGAAAATATGGTGGCGGAACTTACTGCAAACAATGACGCGAATTCCGTTCTTGCTTCTGTTCTTTCTGTTCTTTACGGTGAAAAACTGAACAAATCCCGCTATGGAAAAATCACTCAGCAGGGAAGTATTGCAAACCAGACACGTCTTTACATTCAGATTGGACGCAGAGATGGATACAATCCTCGTTCTGTTGCGGATTATTTTAGCAAAATGCTTAATATTCCTGGCAGACTTGTTGACAGAATCGATATTTCTTCAAACTTTACGCTGGTTTCTTTGCCAAAAGAAGCTGCAAAACGCGCCTTGGATTTGGCAAAAGAAAATCAGAATGTTCCGCATATGCATGTTGATATAAAGGAAAGCGATTCTGATTTTGGCGGTGGTCGTGGCGGACGCGGAAGAGGTCGGGGAGGCTTTGGCGGTTCAAGACATCACGGCGGAAGAAGCCGCGAGCGCGACAGAAAATTTGATGATGGTGGAATGCGCGAGGAACGCGGTGGAAATCGTCGCCGTTCAAGACCGAATGTTCACAATCAGACCGAACGTTCTGTCCGAGCCGGTTCTGCAGGACTGTATAAGCAGAAGAAAGGCGGAAAAGCTGAACGCTTCTAGTTATTTCTTATAATTACTTAACCAGCTGAAAATTGGTTCCTGCCAGTTTTCAGCTTTTTTATAGTCTTTTAAAAGTCCTTTGTACATTTTTTTCATATAATCATGAATTTCCTGCACATCAGAAGGAAAAATATCCGTTGCATCCTGGAACAATTTTTCTATGAAATTTTCCGCATCTTTTTCAGAAAAAAAGTTCTTTTCATTTATTGCCGTAAGAAAATAAAGCGCTGCTGTTACACAATTTATACTGTGCTGCTTTACATAAAGAACACTTTCAGAGATTTTTATTGCGCCAAAATAGATTTCATCAAGAATTTCCTGGATTTCATATTCATTCATTTCTGTTGATTTTAAAATTTTCCGCACAAAAGCCCAGGTTCCGGCAACAATCGCAACGTGAAGGCTTGGAACACACAAAAGATGCGGATCAAATGCGTGGATAATCAAAAATCGTGGCGAGGCAAAATATTTAGGACGGTCTGTTGTGGTCAAGGTTCTTGAATAGACAGTTCCAGCTTCCTTGTAAAGTTTCGTGATGAATTTTTCAAAATCGGCAAGGGCGGAAATTGCTTTTTCTTTTTCAAGCTTGCAGAAAAGGACATCCATCGTTCTTGCGATGAACCAGATAAAATCAAGATAGATTTTTACTTTTGAAGGCACGAACGGAATCTGCTCATCAAGTTTGTGGTCAACCTGAACAACAGGAATATTTGTAATCTTGAATTTTTGTTTTTGCTGGATGATAAAAAAGTTTTCCGTTACAGTTTTTGCGAGCATTGGCAATTCTTTTTTATTTTCTGGAATAAAAAACATCCGCTTAAAAGTCTTGAATGCTGAAAAATTTGCAAACGGTTTTTGTGATTTTTTATTTTTTTTCATAGTTCGTTTTCCTGCCGGATTGAATCAAGTCTTCGTAATCGTTCTTTGTCTGGCGTTATGCAAAGATTTTTTTCCTGGGTTGGAATTACAAGACCTTTTGGACCATTTTTAGCCCGGCGCAGATATTTTACGTGTGTGTAATACAAATCAGTTTTTCCGGCATTTCTGGCTTTTGAATAATAGACCGCAAGATTTGCCGCATCCAAAAGGATATCTAGCGGAATTGTTTTACCAGGGCGATTTTTTACAAAGACATATCCACCCGGAAAATCCCGCACGTGAAACCACATGTCAGCACCGCGCACATGATGGCGCAAAAGCTCGTCGTTTTCGTTTGCGTCGCGCCCGACCAGAATGTACCAGCCGTTCACTGTGTAATCCAATCCTGGATGTTCCTTTTTCTTCTGCTGTTTTGGAGTCGTGTCTTTTCGCAAAAGTTGTTCAATACGTACAGGATTTTTTTCATTTTTCATTTCCTGATACATTTTTTCAACTTTTTCTATTTTTTTTCGTGCAATTTCAATGTCGTGCTTTAAACTTTCTGCTCCAGTCAGGGCTTTTTTGTATTTTTCATAGTATTCAGTGGCATTTTCCTGGGCATTTTTCTTTGGGTCAACAAGAATCCGCACGGTTTTTCCAGATTCATAGTCCTCACATTCAAGGAAATTTGAATTTTTGTTCAGAAGATAACTGAACGAAAGAATCAGGTCGCCATAATGTTTCATCTGATTTGCATTTTCAAAGTCAGACTGTTTTTTCTCAAGTTTTTCAAGAGCCGCTGACATTCGACTGTGCGTTGAGTTGAACCATTTTTCTGCCTGAACAAGAAGCGATTCCCGCGAAAGATTCTGGGCATGCTCACCGTACCAGATGTCAACTTTTTGATTAAATGAAAGTTCTGGCGCGTCCGGATGACTTTTTTTGTATTCTTCTGAAATCTCGGAAAAATCGCGGATTGGCCATTCTTTTTTTACAGGATTTTCTTCAGGAATTGAAAATGTTCCGCCGGATATTTCGCCTTTTGCCGGGCGACGGAACATGGTGTCAAGAATATTGTTATGAACGTCGCAAACAATGACATTTGCTGCGTTGGACCACAATCTTATGTAAATGATGAAAGATTCATCGCCGTGCGCTAAATTTATCTGGATAATTCGCTGCTGCCCGATTTGCTTAGTGCTTACAATTTTTGAACCTTTTATTCGGGATCTTAAAAATTCCATAAAGCGCAAAGGCTTGTCATTTTTTATTATTTTTCGCCTTGTCTCGTTTATTCTGCATGAATTTTGCGCAGTACAGACAAGAACTGTTTTTGCCTCGCCGTTTCCATAAACATAAAAAGCAATGGTGTCGTAGCCAGGCTGAATAATATCCTGGATAAAATAACCATTTATGTTCAGCTCTTCGAGAATTTTATTGATTTCGTTGCAATTGAGAGACATATAGAAATTATAGCAGAATTCCTTTTTAGTGTGTAATAAAAATCAATTTTTGCAAGAAATCGGCATACAGTTAGTTTTTGATTTCTTCCTGAAGCTCTAAAACTTTTTCCAATGGAAGAGAAGTTCCTTGTGCTACCTGTTCAGGCGAAAGTCCCATTTTTAGAAAGTTGGATGCAGTTTCAATCGCTCGTTCTTCAGAGCCTTCTTCAAAATCTTCCTGCCGTTTTACCAGAATAGCTGCTTGTTGTTTCAATTTTTTTTGTAAAATCGTTCATACTTATATATAGAAAAAAAATTGCAGTTTCTGAAATGAATCACAGAAAAGATTGGTATTTTATTGCTTTGGCAAAAAATCTTGACATAAAATGTTTTTTTTGGCAAAAATATATACAAATATATTTCTTGAAAAGTTACTTTTTTTCTTTCTGATTTTACCCCGCTTTTAACTTGAATTTACCCCATTTTTGTTGGAATTTATACGGATTTATCCCACTTTTTTTGGATTTCATATTGATAAACCGGATGCATTTATCTTGATGGATTAGGTTCATTCATCTTGATAAATCAGATGTGTTTATATTGATAAATTATCCCTCGCCATATTGATGAAATGGGTGTAGTTATAAAGATAAAACAGATACAGCTATCTTGATAAATTATTTTAATTTATCAAGTGAATGATCCGAGTTTATTTGGTAAATTGAGGGTGTTTATTTGATGAATAGAATGAATTCATTTTGTTAAAAAGATTTTTTTCTAGGAAAATAGTTTGGTTTTCATTTTAGCATTTGTTTTTGAACGTATTTATTGCATTTATAATAGAAGAGATTTGTTCTTCGGATAATGTTTCAAGAAATGAAATTAGTTTCTTTCTTTCAGTTTCAATAGTTTTAGAATTTTCAATATGATTTGATGAAAAAGTTTCGGAATCAAAAAAATCAGATGGTGAAATTTCTAGATATTCACATATTGCAAAAAATCCCTGAAGAGACGGGAATCTTTTTCCATTTTCAATAAGATTTATGTAATTTACATTTTGTCCGAGCGCAATGCTCATTTCCCGTGCGGAAAGTTTTTTCTTGTTTCGCAAATAGCGAAGCCTATCTGAAAAGTTTTTGTTTTCTTTTGTTAAATTTTCATTTTCTATATTCATTATACATACTTTAAGATGTTGATTTTAAAAACTTGCAATCTATAAGATAAAGTTATCCATCTATACAATCTAAAAGATTGTATAGATGGATTTGATTTAGGACTAAATAAAAAAGAGTTCAAAAAATTATCATCTATAAGAGTTTGTCGAAGATTGTCTTTAGAGAAAGTTTGGAGTGAAAAATTAATTCCTGAAATTAAAATAGGCTCAAAATCTTCCCATTTATTTATAATGTTCTCTGCACGAAACTATATAAATAGTATTTTCTGTAACTTTATAGACAAGCCTATGCTCGTCATTGATTCTCCTAGATCAGTAACCGGAAAGTTCGTGTTTCAAAGGCTCAGGTTTTCCGATTCCATCGAATGGGTTTCTAGAAATATCTTTTATGAGTTCTTTTATTCTTTTGAAAAGTTTTTTATCTGTTTCATCCCATTTGTTGTAGTCGTCATAGGCGATTTTATAAAAAGCAACTATTTCAATCATAAAGTCTCTAGTTTTACTTTTGTCACATCGCCTTTTTCAATTGCCGCGATTCCATCCAGAAACATTTGCTTGTTTGCCGGATTGCTCAAAAGATATTCAGTTTCATCCTGTTCGTCCGTTTTATTGTCGCTTACGGTGATATTCAGTGTCTTGCCGGAAAACATTTTTTTTAAGCCTTTCAGGAAATCCATATTCAGCTCGTCTTTTCTGAGTGTAAATGTGCTTTGCATAATTACCTCCGTTCTTTCTTGTAAGTATACTGGAATTTTTCAAAATTTTCTATTACCATTTCTCTCCATTTTTATTTTCCACTCTCATGCTGAACGGGATTCCTCTTTCTTCAACCGATTTTTTTAGGAATATTCTGAACGCAGTAGGCAAATCAAGTCCGAGCTGCTCAAAAATGCTTGTTGATAAAGCGGGCGTTCCGGCTAAAGCCGTCGGGCTTTTCGTGGTTATCATTCCTACGCTACGCTTCGGAACACGCCTGCAGCGTGCCACTACAATCCCTAACGCAAAAAATCATATCACTGTTATCGGTTCTGAATTTTTCCAACGTTCTCAATTTGCTTTATTGAATCTAAAATCTCCCCATAGACAAAACCAAAAAAAAACGCAATAATTATGTCATGCAATCAATTTTTACAAATACACTAAAAGTCGTGCTCGTCATTAAATCTAACTTGGGTTAGGTCAGGCGACTTGTGTATATGTAGAATTTATATACTGAAAGAAGCTCTCCTGACGGAGGGCTTTTTTATTTTCAGGATAAAATGATAGGAGTTTTTTATGAAAAAGACTGGCGCTCAGATTATTGTAAAATTGTTGGAAATGCACGGAATTAAGACCGTTGCAGGAATTCCAGGTGGTTCAATTCTTCCTTTGTATGACGAACTTACCCGAAGCAATATTCATCATGTGCTTGTGCGCCAGGAACAAGCTGCAGGTTTTTTTGCCCAGGGAATTGCGCGCACGACTGGATTTCCGGCTGTGTGCATGGCAACCAGCGGTCCAGGGGCTATGAATCTTTTGACCGCAGTTGCAGATGCTCGCTCAGACTCGATTCCTATCATCGCAATTACAGGGCAGGTTAATACAAATCTTATTGGAACGGACGCTTTTCAGGAAGCTGATACTTTTGGACTTTCTTTTCCGATTACAAAACATAGCGTAATGGTAAAAAATGTTGCAGAACTTTTTACTGCAATTCCTGATGCATTTGAAATTGCAATGAACGGTCGTCCAGGTCCGGTTCTTATTGATGTTCCGCGTAACATTCAGCTTGCAGAATATGAATTTGATAAATGGCCGGAAATAAAAAAGCCTTTGCCGGAAGAAAAATCAGTTCGCTTTCATACAAAATCTGATGAGATGAAAATTCTTCTTGAACGTGCGGCGGATTTTCTTGTAAATGCGAAAAAGCCTTGTCTTTATCTTGGCGGTGGATGCAATACTTTTGCCGCTTCAAAAGCAATCCGGGCTTTCAAAAAACTTTATCGATTGCCGGTTGTTTCTTCTCTGATGGGATTGGGTTGCGTTCCTCATTCTGATTTGGATTTTGCGGGAATGGTTGGAATGCATGGAAGCTATGCGGCAAATGTTGCTATGAACGAAAGCGATTTGGTTATTGCGGCAGGGGTTCGTTTTGATGACCGCGCGACTGGAGTTGTCTCAAAATTCTGTCCGAATGCAAAAATAGTTCATATTGATGTGGATGCAGCGGAAATAAACAAGATTCTTCCGTCAAATTTAAGTATTGTCGCAAAAGTTGAGTCAGTTTTCCCGGAACTTACTTCTTGCTTAGAAAAGAAATTTCATTCTGCTGATGAGTCTGAAAAATCTTCTGAAGCCGCACGCATTTCCTGGTGCGAAAAAATCATCGGACTTAACAAGGAAAATTCATCGCTTGTCTGCGGTTCTCCAAAAGAAAACGAAAAGAACGGAAATTTCAAGAACAGCGCGAATCCTCGTGCGTTCATTGCGTCAATTCCAGAACTTGCTGAAAAGGCTGGACTAAAAAGAACGGATTTGCTCGTTACAACTGATGTAGGTCAGCACCAGATGTTTGCGGCTCAATATTATCCTGTTGAAGAGCCGCGGACTTTTCTTACTTCCGGCAGTCTTGGAACAATGGGCTTTGGGCTTCCTGTGGCTTTGGGCGCGGCAATGGCAAATCCTAAAAAGCGCGTTGTATGTTTTTCTGGAGACGGCTCAATAATGATGAATATCCAGGAGCTTGCAACGCTTGCGGAAAATAATCTTGCTGTAACTGTAATTGTTTTTGAAAACGGAACTCTTGGAATGGTTTACCAGCAGCAGAAATTCCTTTTTGACAAAAATTATTCTGCCAGCGAATTTATCGCATCTCCAAATCTTTTAAAAATTGCCGAAGGTTTTGGAATTGAAGCGATTGACGCAGATTCCGACCCGGAATGGTATAAAAAAGCTTTTTCCCCGGAAAGAAAAAACAAGCCATGCTTTGTCCGCGTTAGAATTGATCCGGAAGAAAATGTTTTGCCGTTTGTTCCAGGCGGAAAAGCCAACATCGACAGCATAAGGGATTAAAATTTAGCTATTCAGAAACTGTCTGCCCGCGCAAAAGACTTTCTCGTTCCTGTTCACGCCAATGCGTTTCTTTTATGATAAGGTCTTTTTCGCTGGCTGCCCGTTCTTCCGCGTATTTTTTAATTTCATCTTTCAGCTGGATTATTGCGTCCGCAATCACTGGTTCAAACTGAGTGCCTTTGCCTTCCTCAATAATTTTCATTGTCTTTTCAATTGAAAAAGCCGGTTTGTATGGTCGGTAGCTTAAAAGCGCGTCTGTAACATCTGCAACTGCCATAATCCGTGCGCAAAGCGGAATCTCATTTCCCTTCAGTTTGTTTGGATAACCAGTTCCATCATAGCGTTCGTGATGACATAAAGCCATCTGCGCCGCAACCTTGTTAAATTCTTCATTGTATATTTTTGGCATCGCCTGAATTATTTCGCAGCCAATCTCCGGGTGTTTTTTCATCATTTCAAATTCTTGCGGAGTAAATTTCCCTGGTTTCATAAGAATATGGTCAGGAATATAGATTTTGCCAATATCGTGCAAGTTTGCCGCCGCCGAAAAAAGCTCAATGTTTTTCTTTGTAAGTTCTTCCTTGTAATATCCTTCGGATTTCAGCTTGTTGCACAACATTCTTACATATTGAACCGTGTGCTCAACATGAAATCCTGTAACAATCTCGTGTTTTTTTAGAACAAGCGGAACAAATTTCATAAAATCAAGCTGGGTTTGTTCAAGTTTCTCGTTGCGTTCAATCGCAGAATGAAGCGTTTTTTTATTTTTTTTCGTCATGCTGTAGGCAATCAGAACAACAAATATGAATTCAATTGTAAAACCGGCCGAAAAAGCTATGCAGTCGGCAAGAGGCGAAGCGCCGTAGGTAATTCCTTCCTTAAAACGGTTCAAGGATTTTCCGTATTGAGAAAAAATCATTGCGATATAATTCACCGCGGCAAGAAACATCGTAAGTTTCACATCGTAATAAAGGCAGCTTAAAAAAACAATCAGGCTGTAGCCAATATAAATCCCGATATGTGCGTTTGTTCCCAGCAGCGCAAGAATGTATGAAGTTCCCAGAAGTCCAAAATATTTTGCGGAATGTTGGATGTTTTCGTAAGTTTCAGGATGATTTTCCTTGAAGTTTGGGAAATTAAAACCGTAGACAAGAATTAAAGTTATAACAGAAAACGGAAAAATCAAAATTTCTGAGAGAATAATAAATCTTCGTTCAATCTGAAAGATTTTAAAATATGAAAGAACCGCAAATAACGGAGCAAGCAAATTCATTAAAATCAAAATTTTAGATACCAACTTGTTGATTTTAAATGTATTGTTTTCAAAGAATTCTTCGTTATCTGTGTTCATTTTCTCTCCGTAGGAATTTCTTCCGCCAAAAAAATCAGCAGAAGAAATTTTTTTGCATTTTCGTTATTTTTCTACCGGAAATACTTTTTTGAATTCTTTAAGAAGTTCATTCGTTTCAATCGCAGAATCGAAATTGTAAATTTTTCCCATTTCTGTGTAAAATTTAATAAGCGGTTCTGTCTGTTCGCGGTAAACTTCCATTCTGTGCAGAATAGATTCCTGCTTGTCATCATCTCGCTGGTAAATTTCGCCACCGCATTTGTCGCAAACGCCTTCCTTTTTTGGTGGGAGCGTCAGAACATTGTAGTTTGCGCCACAATTTCTGCAAACGCGTCTAGTGCTCAGTCTTTTTATAACAAGCTCATCTTCAGCCTGAAAATTTACTACAGCAACTTCCGGGCAAATTGAAACAAACATTTCAGCCTGAGGAATTGTGCGAGGAAAACCGTCAAGAATAAATCCATTTTTGCAGTCATCCTTGGAAATTCTGTCCTTCACAAGCTCGCAAGTCAAATCATCGCTGACTAACGAACCAGAATCAATAATCGCCTTTACCTTCAGTCCAAGCGGAGTCTGATTTTTAATGTTTGCGCGAAAAATATCGCCAGTCGAAATATGTGGGATTTTGTAGTCTTCTGCAACTTTTACAGCAAGCGAACCCTTTCCAGCCCCTGGAGGTCCCAAAAAAATAAAATTCATCGTGTCTCCTAAAATAAAGTAATTATCCTATTTTACAATAATAACACCGAATTTGCAAAAACTTTTTGAAGCATATTTTCTCAATGCGCGACCCGCTTTTGCTGCAAGTCCTCAAACTTCGTTTTCCGGTCTTTCCGCCACAATCGGGGCTAAGATTTTTTTTTACCGCAATTTTTTCAGCGCGCACAAAATTCCTTCAAAATTTTCGGCAGCAAATAAACATCGGAAACGCCGCCCACAAGGATTGCGCCCATTCCCATTTCCAGCGGCAGCGAAAGATCCATATCGTAGCGGTCGCCAACAGAAAGACATTCCTCCGCTTTTGAGTCGGTTTCATCAAGTGCAAGCTGGAACGGTTCCAGTGCCGGTTTTGATTTTCCAGAAGTGTCCAGCCCGATAATTTTCGGAATCAGCTCAGAGATTCCCAGCGCGTCCAGCGTTTTTCTTGCCGGCAGAACAGGATTGTTTGTAACGCAGATTATTTTGTATTTTTGCTTTAAAATTTTTATCGTTTCAATAAGTTTTTCATCGCGGCTCAAAAAATTGGCTGGTTCCAAAAGGTTTTTGCGCATTTCAACACTTTCCTGGATTGTCACGCCAAAATTTTTCAGCGTATTTCCAAGGCTGATTTTTTTTCCATCGTGCTGTTTTGTCCAGTTTTTTCTGAATTCGCTTATTTCATTCCGGGCTTCGCGTGCGGTTATTCCGCGTTTTTTTGCCCAATATCTTAGCTGAACATCAACCTGCTCAAATGCATAGGCCGGCGATGTGTATAATGTTGAGTCAATGTCAAAAATTATCGTCTTTAAATTCTGTGGAATCTTAAAAATCTTTATTTTTTTTGTCTGCGTTTGGTTTGCGGAAAATTTTTTTGTGCCGAAAACTATTTTTTTTGCCGCTTCCTGCAGATTTTCAAAAATTCCAAGTCCGTACAGCGCAACCACAGCGTTTCCTGTAAGTTCCGAGTCGGGCGTGTTGCATACTTCAAGATTTATGTTGCAGTCAAAGGCTTTTTTTTCAAGCCAGCGTTCATTTTTTGCCTGTCCGCCGGTTACGTTCATTGTGCTGCAAAAATCAAGATTGTTTTCCTGCGCAAGTTTTTTTAGCGAAAGAACTGCATTTTTCACTGATTCTGAAAGCTCGCAAAGAATTCTGTAGCCTTCGCTGTTCTTGTCATCAAGTGAATAGTCAATTATTTCTTCCCATGAAAGTTCTTTTTTTTCAATCTGCGAAATTTCCTGTTTGTATTCATTCAAAATTGAGCCGGATTCTGGAATGATTACAGAAATATTCCACAAGCCGGGAATTGCACTCGGCAAGGTTCTAAAACCTTCTTTAAAAACAGGTTTTTCAGCGCAAAGATTTATTCCTTCGCTTGAACCGCTGCGGTCGCAAAGTTTTCCTGGCTCAACAGTTGCTGTTCCTAAAAGTGCGGTTATAAAATCTGGTCCGCCGCAAAAAACTGGCACTTCTGGAATTCCAAATTCATTTACCGCAGCTTTTGTCGCATTTCCTGCATTATGACCAAGCGGAACAAATTCCGGGATTTTTTCAGTTTCAATTCCAAATTTTTCCAGTTCTGTTTTATTCCAATAGGCTGTTTCAAATCGTTTTTCCGGCAGAACAGAAATTGCGTTTCCGGTAAGTTTATATACAACAAATTCTGGCCCGGAAAAAATATATTTTGAAGCATTCCATTCGTCAGGAAAATATTTTTTAAAGGCTAAAAACTGCGGGATGTAAAGTGATTTTGTTTTTTGTGTGGATTTTTTTATCTCTTCAGAAAGCGGGTTGTTCCATAAAAGTGTTCTGCCGCTTTCAGAAACAACTGTCGGTCCGTTTCCAGAAATGCAGATTGCAGAAATTTGAACAGAATTTTCAATCAGTTCAGCGCATTCAGCCTTAAAAGCCAAAAGCCACTGATTTGCAAGAAAAGAGTCGTTTTGATTGCTGAAAAATTTTTGCACAGAACAAAGAACCTCGCCTTTTTGAGAAATTATTCCCATTTTCAGCGAGGTTGTTCCAATGTCTGCGCAAAGAATGTTCAAAATTTTTTCCATCTGAAAGATTGAAAGTCTTTTTGCAGAATTTATTTTGTTTCTTTTGCAGCCGCGGCGTCTTGCTGGGTTTTTACAATCTTTTCTATTATATTGCGGTTGTCAAGAAGATCGCCAATCGACTGGTTATGATGAATTCTTGTGATTACGTTTGCGAACAATCCGGAAACATCTGTGCTTATGTACCATTCTTTAGAAAGAAGTTCCTCGTGGTAAACAGCGTTTGTTCCGATTACGCGGTAGAATAATCCCTGCTTGTACGCTTCATCAAAAAGTTCAATTGCATTGCCAGTAAAGAATGGCAAACTGATTGCGGCAATAACTTTTGTGGCTCCGTTATCTTTAAGGAATGACATTGCCTTAAGCAAAGTTCCGCCAGTTCCAAGCATATCATCTGCAAGAAATGCGACTTTTCCTTTTACATCACCAAGAAGTTTTACGCTTTTGATGTTTGTGTCTTTTGCATTCTGAGTTACAACAGAATAATCGCGTTCCTTATAAATCATTGCGAGCGGAAGTTTTAATCCAGAAGCGTAGAATTTGTTTCGGTCAATTGCGCCTGTGTCCGGGGAAACAACAACGAGATCGTCATCTTTTCCTGTAAGATCAACAATTTTTCCAAGTTCGCGGATAATCTGATAGCTTGCGTGAAGGTTTTCAAGATTGATTGTGTTAAATGCGTTTACAATTTCACGGCTGTGGATGTCAAGTGTAATGATTCTTGAAACACCGAGCATTTCGTAAACATGACCGAGCATTGCCGCTGCAAGTCCTTCGCGGCCCTTTTTCTTGTGCTGGCGGCTGTAAGGATAAACTGGAACAACCAAAGTGATATGAGCGGCTCCAGCCTGTCGGACAGAGTCGATTGTGTTCAAAAGACACATCAAATGGTCATTTACAGAAAGTGAAAGCTTATTTTTTCCACCGTTAAGGCTGATAACTTCATGATTTTCAACATCCTGAAAAATAAAGACATCTTTTCCGCGGATTGATTCGTTGATTTCTGTTTTGAATTCGCCATTCGCAAAATAGGTGAATGTTGTGTCAACTTTAAAAGTCGGGGCACGGTACTTGTCAATTGCGCCACGGATAACCAAATCAGATGTCTCAAGATCATTGTCAAGGTTAATCTTGTTGATAAGTTCTGATTTTTCAAGATTGTAACGTTTTGAAATAGCATCATTTTTGAGTGTAAAACGGTGCTTGTACATGTGTTTTAAATGTGTGATTACTGCATCTGCAAAGGCTTCTCCGCCAGGGCATGCAATAACCGCAAGATCAGTTGGTTCTGAATACGGCATTCTTCAAACCTCTTTTTTATTGTGGAAGTATTCTGATAGTATCATTTTTTTTTAGGCTATTCAACGATATTTGCTACTTTATGAAAATGTATGTTGTGTACGCCGCGTATATTAAAATCATTATTGCGCCACAGATACGGTTCAGCTTTAATTTTGGTTTTGCCATAATCCATACAGATGCTGAACAGATTATAAGAACAGCAAGATCGATGAATGATGCGGATTCAACTTTCATCGGGTTGATTACGCCTGCGACTCCAAGAATCAGAAGAATATTGAATATGTTCGATCCGACCACGTTTCCCATTGCAATATCATTTTGACCTTTTTTTGCTGCAATAAGAGAGGTTATAAGTTCCGGAAGGCTTGTTCCAAATGCGATTATTGTAAGTCCAATCAGCCTGTCGCTCATTCCTGCGGCTTTTGCAATGTATGTCGCGCTTTTTATTGTCATCTGTCCGCCAAGAATGATTCCTGCAAGTCCAACAGCAAGAAGAAGGAAACATTTCCAGAGCGGTGATTTTTTTTCTTCAGCAATTTCAGTGGCTTCAGGGGTCAAGGCATTTTCTTTTTCAGATGCAAGTGTTTCCTTTTGATTTCGGAGCGCAAATTCAACAATCATATACATATAAACTGCAAAGAAAAGAAGAAGAATTATTCCGTCCGCCCGCGAAATCGTGTTTTCCGCGGCTTTTACAAAATATACATCCGCGGAAAGAAGAATCAAGAGCACTGCGCAAAGAATTGAAAAAGGCAGGTCGCGTACAATAAGCGATTTTTCAACCTGAATTGGAATTATTGTAGCCGTAAGTCCTGCAATTAGCATAAGATTTACAATATTCGAGCCGACAACATTTCCGATTGCGATTCCATCAATTCCTTTTAATGCTGAAGTGACGCTGACTGCAAGCTCAGGAAGGCTTGTTCCCCAGGAGACAATTGTAAGCCCGATAACAATTGCCGGAATTTTTAAAGCCTTTGCAATTGAAGAAGCTCCATCAACAAAAAAATCTGCACCTTTTAGAAGAAATACAAAGCCAGCCAAAAGAATTAAAATCTGAAGAAAAATCATTGTTACTCCAATAAAATTATTGAAGATTATAACATTTTAGGCATTGATGGAAAAGAGAGCGCCTGGTTCAGGTTTTGCGCCGGCAACTCCATTTGGAACAGAATTTGCGGCCTGCACAGCCTGCCGGATTTGCGTTTGATAATTTGTGATTAGCGAATCGATTTGTTCTGGCGTTGAATTTTTTGCCGCGGCCGGAATCTTTCCGCTTTTTATTGAAGAAAGATGATCAATCAGTGTGTTTAAAATCTGAATTTTTGAGATAGAAATGCCATTTTGCCCGTTTTTTGCAACGAACCCGGAAACATGGTCAAAATGCGAATATAAGACAACGGACTTGCTTACAGGCACATAAAGTTTTGCTGCGTTTGAAGAGGAAATATTTGTGTATGCAGAATTGATTGAAAGCGACATATCAACCTCCGGAATTCAAAGCATTTCTACACTTTAAATATCGGAAGCGGAAAAAAGGAGTTTAGTTTTTATTTTGACTAAAAAAATAAATGAAAAAAAATCAGCAGTTTTTTATTAAAGACCAAGTTTTTTCAGGTCGGAATAGCGTTCTTCCATTGAAGCGACTGTTTTTCCATCCTCAGCCTGGACTGCTTCTGAAAGATATGGAATTATTATGCGGTATTTTATTTTATTCCAGGTTGTCGGTTTTTTGTCTGAAACAGTAAAAGTTCCTGCCTGGGGAATATTTGTAAGCATTGCAGGGTAGTAGACCGGCAGAATGTGTTCATTCACATCTTTTAAAGAAGAAAATCCGCCCGCGATTCCAAATTGTGTCGTGTCAAGATTTGTCTTTATTTTGCGTTCAATAAAAATATGCTGGGTTTCTGTTGTAAAGAACCAGGAGATAAATTCAGATGCAAGCAACGCTTTTTTTGTGTGTTTTGCAATTCCCATTGAAATCATTGAGTCTTCTATAGGAATAAGCCCATTATGATTAAGCCAGCGGAAATCCAGTTTTGCAAGCTGCGCCGCGCTCATTGAAAAAAGTTTGTCTGATGTTACAAAAGAAAAAAGTGTTCTGCCTGACGTTACCTGTTTGTCCGGTGTCTCAGAAAGATATTTGTATACAAAATCGCTTTCAACCTGAGGAGAAGTGTTTTCTGTTGAAATCCATTCCTTCAGATATCTTACAGTTTCGTCCACAGAATCTTTGTTCCATGTGAATGAATTGTTTTTGTCCTCGCGGAAATTCGCTCCCAAAAGCTGTGCGGTTGTATATAGAAAATTTGTATTGCTCTGAGGCGCAAATCCTATCGCAGTGTAGTTATCTTTCTTGTTCTTCTTGTTGAATGCAGCCCCGGACTCTCGCAGTTCTTCCAGCGAGATTGTGTAGTTGTCTTTTATAAGATTCTCGTTTTCTGTTGAAAAAATCATCGCCGGAATATTAAAATTTACCGGCAGAAGATACTGGTGCTGTCCAAAAGTTCCATATTTTAGGAGAGTTTTATAAAAATCATTTGAGGAAAGATATTTTCGGTTGAAAAGAAAATCCAGCGCGACAAAATTCTTTTTTATCCTGCTGTTTTTTAAGAGCGCGCCTACAATTATGTCCGGCGGAAGTTCACCTGGCTCAGGCGGAAGATTGTCTGCAATATTTTCCTTGTAGACAAGAATCGCCTTTTGCCTGTGGTTTTTGTTGTAAATTTCAATAAATGGCGCAAATTCGCTGTTGTCGGTCCAGATTACAAGTCGTTTTTCCGGCTTTTTTTTGCATCCTGACAGTGTAAAAACTGAAAGGGTAGCTGCCAACAACAGCAGAATTTTTAGAGGCTTGAATGATTTTTCAAGCATAAGTTGTTGAAAAAAATGAATTTTTTTTGGAACAACATTATGCACGCTTCATTTCCTCGGCTGTATTGTAGATTTCTGCGTAGACTTTTTCGATAAGTTCTTTTTCAATGCTGCTGAATGCAACGCGCAGAGTATTTTTGTCAATTGAGATTGTGCCGATTCCTTTTTCGTTCAGAAGTTTCTGGCGCAAATCTTCCGCATCAATTCCGTTTGTATGGAAACTCATGAAATAACCTGAATTGAATGGAAGTGGCTCGATTGCTTCTGACTTGTGGGAATTTACAAATTTTCGCACTTCATCATATCGTTCTTTAAGAACTTTTTTGAATGTGGCTTTTTCTGCATCGTTGTTTGGATCCTGAAATGACTTTAAAATCAAATTCTGGGAAGGGGTTGCGGCGCATGAAACTGAAGAGCGGATAACGCCCATAAGTTTTTTTACAAGAGCGTCGTACTGAGCGTCCGTAAAGCCTTTGCATCCAAAAGTAAGGAATCCGCATCTTAGTCCCCATGCGAAATCTTCTTTTGTTGGACCGTCTGCTTTTACGGCGAGAATGTTTTCGTGAAGATCCGCAATGTGGGCAAAAAGACTTTCCGGCTCAATATTGTCTTCGTAATTCAATCCGAAATATGCGTCATCGCTGATAACGAGAATTTTTGCTCCAGTTTCTGCTGTTTCCTTTAGAATTCTGCAAAGTTCCTTTACTTCTTCTACCGTAGGGCTGTAACCAGAAGGATTCTGCGGAAAATTCAATATAAGACGTACTGAACCATATTTTTTTGCTTCATTTTTTACAGCTTCTTCAAGTCCGGCAATGTTGAATTTTCCATCCTTGAACATTTCAAACTGATGGAATTCAGAACCGCGGCGTGCTTCTGCAATAAGTACATAGTTGTCCCAGCTTGGATTCGGGGCGAGCATTGGTTTTTCTGAATCAACAAAAAGATCCATCACATAGGAAAGTCCTGCTGTGAGTCCTGGAACTACAACTGGAAGTGAAGTTTTTTTATCTTTTAATGAAGGATTTTTCTTAATCTGCTTCTGTTTCCAGGCTTCGCGGATTGCAGGAATTCCAGCTGTAGGTGCGTAAGCAACCAGTTCGCTAGAAGTCATTTCCGGTGCCCATTTATGAATGGAAGGAAGAATTGCCGGCTTTCCGTTTATTACGGTTGTTCCGATTGTTCCGTTTGCAACAGAAGCTTTTTGCTTTGCCTCGCCGCCCTGTGCAATGATTCCACGCGGAAAATAAATCCGTTTTCCAAGATCAGAAAATAATTTTTCTGCCGATGTGCCTTTTAATAAATCGTTTAATTCTTGTGCTAATGGGTTCAACATGATAAATTAAATTATAATGATTTTATAAATCAATGTAAATCAATATTGTATATTTATGCATTTTAGGTGTGAAAAATGGAAAAAAATAACATAAATCTTGTTGAACTTGAAAATTGTAGAAAACTTGTTGAAAAATGCCGTGAAGAGGCAAAGAAACGTCTTGTTGGCCAGGAATATCTTGTTGACGGAATTCTAACGGCTTTTGTTGCTGGCGGTCATGTTCTTGTTGAAGGCGTTCCAGGTCTCGCTAAAACTCTTGCGGTAAAAACATTTGCGGAAATCAGCGGACTTGATTTTAAGCGGATTCAGTTTACCCCGGATCTTTTGCCGGCGGATGTAAGCGGAACTCTTATCTATGAGCAGGGAAAAGGAACTTTCAGCGTGCGTAAGGGACCTGTTTTTTCAAATGTGGTTCTTGCTGATGAAATTAACCGTGCGCCTGCAAAAGTTCAGTCTGCAATGCTTGAGGCAATGGAAGAAAAGCAGGTTACAATCGGGGAGGAAACTTACAAGTTGCCTGAGCCATTCTTTGTTCTTGCCACACAAAACCCGATTGAGCAGGAAGGAACTTATAATCTTCCAGAAGCTGAGCTTGACCGATTTCTTTTAAAACTCAATGTTACTTATCCGACTGCAGAGGAAGAAGTTGAGATTGTAAAAACTCAGGGCTCGGCTTCAAAAGTTCCTGTAAATCAAGTCCTTACGGCAAAAGATTTGCTTAAATTCCGGGAAATGAATTCTTTGATTGCATGTGACAACAAAATTGTTGAATATATTGTTCAGCTTATTTCTGTAACGCGCCCAAGTCTGAAGAAAAAAACTGAGCACGACATTACACGCTACATAACTTTCGGGGCTTCCCCACGCGCGGGAATTGCTCTTCTTCAGTGTGCGAAGGCAACAGCGCTTCTTGCCGGACGTTCTTTTGTTCTTCCAGAAGATGTGAAAAAAGTCGCTCCGCTTGTTTTGCGTCATAGGATTGTTCTTTCTTATGAGGCGGCTGCTGATAATATTTCTGCGGATGAAATTATTGCAAAAATTCTGGATTTTATTCCAGTTCCGTAAGCTTAAAATCCTAAAAGATATAGATATATGGAACATTTACTTTCAGGATCGAAAGATTCTTTATTTCAAAAAGCTACATATCTTCGCATTGCGGCCAGAAAACTTGCTGACAGCATGAAAAGTGGCGGTTTCCGTTCTATTTACCGCGGTCAGGGAATTGAGTTTGCCGGTGTCCGCGAATATTTGCGTGGCGATGATGTCCGTTCAATTGACTGGAATGTTACGGCCCGCATGGGAAAGCCTTTTGTAAAAATGTTTGATGAGGAGCATGAACTGGAGATTTTCTTGATTGTTGACCGTTCTGCCTCAATGTTTACAGGTTCTAAAGGAAAAGTGAAATACGAAACTGCCGCGGAAGTTTCTGCGCTTCTGGCTTTGGCAGGAGAAATAAACGAATGTCCTGTTGGAGCTGTTTTTTTTGATGGAAAAATCCATTTTTCTTGTGTGCCGGAGGCAGGCAGGGAACGGACAATGCATATTCTTTCAAAACTGGATGAATTTAACGGGGCGGTGAAAGGTTCTGTTCTTGGAAATGCAATTACTGGTGCGGTGAAGATGCTTAATCATCATTCTCTTGTTTTTGTGATTTCTGATTTTAGGAATTCAGGCTGGGAAGAACCTTTTAAGCTTTTGTGCCAGAAAAATGATGTCGCCGCAATCCGCATTGCTGATTCAACTGACTGGGAATTGCCGGACGCTGGAGCTTTTGGCTTTTCAGACAATGAAACAAATGTCCGCATGGTTTTGCCGACTTCCTCGCAGGATTTTAAATCCGCATGGCGCGACGCCTACAGAAGAAGAACTGCCCGGCTGGAAGATTTTTGCGCACGCCGTGGAGCTGGTTTTGTTTCAATTTCAACGGAAGAAGACGCGGTCCGTATGCTTTTGAACTTTTTTGCTTCAAGAAATTCTGGAAGCTACAGATGGGGAGGCAAGTAATCTTGAGATTTTTAAGACGAATTTTATTCCTTTTACTAATTGCTTTTTCATCCCAGCGTTTTTTTGCCCAGACTGAAACCAGCCAGATGGTTCTGCCAAAACGAATTTTTGTTGGCGACACGGCGGAACTTCATTATACATTCAATTCAAATGTGGATTTTTTTCCGAATGAAGAAACTTTGGATGAAAAGCCGCTGATTTTTGAAAAATTGCCTTTTGATTTTGATAACGAGAATTTTACGCTTCAAAAAGCTGTGATTCAAAAAAATGGTTTGCTTTACACAGTTGTTCTGACTTTTACTCCGTGGAAAGTCGGAATTCTGGATTTTCCGCAGATTGATCTTCTTTCTGCTGTTTTTGGAAGTACAAATTCTGTTCCGTTTTTGATTGATCCAAAGCCGATTGAAATTTCTTCCATAATCACAAAATATGAGGATTCTTCTTTGCGCGGCATAAAAGGACCTCTGCTTTTTCCGGGAACTATTTATGCGATTTATGCAGCGATTGTGCTTTTTGTTGTAATACTTATATTTATCTTACATACGATTTTAAAGTGGCAGGAGATTTCTGCAAAATTCAGACAGAAAAAAACTCTTAGAATGTATGCGAAAAATGCAAGGAATGCGCTTCGCCAGTTCAGAAAACTTGAAAAAAATTCTTTGCGCATAAATGATGTCGCGTTTTGTCTTGCGGTTCAACAGATTTTCAGATATTACCTTACGGTTCGTTTTGGAAGAAAATTTGACGCGCTTTCAACGGAGCAGATTTCTGCGGCGTTCGAGGAACTGACTGCCGGAACTATGAGTGATTTTCTTCGGGAAAATGTAAGTTCTGTTCAGGAAATTTTCCGGCGCGCTGATTATATTCGGTTTGCGCATGGTTCGCTTGACGCAAAAAGGGAACCTGCTCAGATTTATGCGGCAGAACTTCAGCCTGATGAACGGACAACGATGATTGCGAATTCCCGTACCATAATAAAAGCCTTTGAAACTGGAGGAGAAAATGCCTGATTTTCAGAATCCTGCTGCTTTTCTTTTGCTTCTTCTGATTCCTCTTTTGTACATTTTCAGAAAAGCTGGAATTTTTTCGCGCCCTTCGTTTATTGTAACGCTTTCAGACTGGAATGGAAAAAATTTTCTGTGGAACAAGCCTGTACGAAATTTTGGCTCAATTCTTTCGAAAATTCTTGTCATTGCCGCTTTTATTATAGTTGTAATCGCTTTTTCTGAACCTATTCTGTATAAGCAGGAGCGGGTTTACTCTTCGCGCGGAACTGATGTTGTTTTTGTTGTGGACATAAGTCCGAGCATGGCGGCAAGAGATATGGGAAATTTCACGCGTCTTGAAACAGCGAAAACTTCCATAAAAAAACTTGTTGAGTCAAATCCAGGGGCAACTTTTGGCGTTGTTGCAATGGGCGAGGAAGCTGCAATCATAATTCCGCCAACAATTGATAAAAAGATTTTTACAGAACGGCTGGAAACAATTGATATTGGTCAGCTTGGAAATGGAACTGCGATTGGAACTGGAGTTGCTACGGCTGTTTTTCATCTTTCTAGTTCTGCTGCTCCAAAAAAATGCATTGTTCTTTTAACAGACGGTGAAAATAATTCCGGGGCAATTCATCCTGAAACGGCTGCTGAACTTGCAAAACGCAATAATATTGTGCTTTACGTAATGGGAATTGGAACAAGCGGTTCTGTTCCTCTTGAATACACAGATCCTTCAACCGGCAAAAATTATTCGGGTTATTTAACTTCTTCCTATAATGAAGAATCCTTGCGAAAACTTGCAGTTACAGGCAACGGCAGATTTTTTGAGATAAAGTCGCTGAACGATTTTAATCTTGCGCTTTCAATGATTATTAATAACCAGAGCGTTGTGCAGACTTACCATTCAAAAACTGTCAGCTGTGATTATTACGATAAACTTGTTTTTGTTGCAGGAATTCTTTTCATTCTAAGCTGGATTATAAAACGCATTTTCCTAAAGGAGGCAATCTGATGAATTTTTCGTGCCAACGACCTTACGCCTTGTACGGACTTGCGCTTTTAGTGCCGGCGTTGATTATTTCAATTTTTCAATTTAAGAAAGCGTACAGAAATCTTAAATTTTTTACTGTAAAAGATAAAAGTTCAGTGCTTGCACGCCGAATGAAAAATTTTGCGCTGATATTTGGTGTCCGCACTTTTTGCATTTCTGTTGCCTGGGCAATGCTTGTTCTTGCATTCGCAGGATTTTCGTGGGGTACTTATCTTGCGCCTGTTCAGACTTCTGGAACGGCGGTTTCACTTGTTTTTGATATTTCCTACAGCATGAATGCGGATGACGCTTCTTCCGGGCTAAGCCGGCTTGAGGCTTCTAAAAAATACGCAAAAATGCTTCTTTCCCATATTCCGGACACGCAGATTTCGGTTGTTCTTGCAAAAGGTGATGGAGTTACGGTTTTGCCTTTAACGGATGATCGGGCCGCTGTTGAGTCGCTGATAGATTCTCTTTCTTCAAATTTTATGAGTTCGGTTGGAACAAGTCTTGGAAAAGGAATAAAAAGCGCGCAAAAATCGTTCCCTTCAAATTTTTCATTTAAAAATTCAATCTGGGTTTTTACAGACGGAGAAGAAACTGATTCTTTGCTTGAAAATTCGTTGATAAGCTGTGTGAATCAAGGAATTTCCGTTAGTCTGATTGGTTTTGGAACTGAACGAGAGACAAAAGTTCTTGCCGGAGATGGAAAAACTTATGTTCTAACAGCTTTGCGTTCTGAAAAAATGAAATCTGCGTGTGCCGCTGCAATGAAGAAAAATTCAGCCAGCAAAGTTTCAGATGTTCAAATTTCGTATATTGATGCGACTGAGCCTGGTTCAGCGCTGACCTTGCTGGACGGCGTAAAAAATACTTCTTCTTCCGATTATAGCTCTGATTCAGAGGAAAATGGCGTAAGCTACGAGATAAAACCGGTTCAGCGTTATTCATTGTTTTTGGGGCTGGGAATTCTTTTCAGTGTGCTGAGTTACGTGATTTCAGAACTTGATCCGGAAGGAATTGCGGAAAAATTCAAAAAAACTGCGGCTCTTATTGTTTTCTGTATGCTTTTTGTTTCCTGCAAGGCTGAAAATTCAGTTTTTGGAGCAAAAAATATTCTTGAAGGTTCGTGGTTCTGGTATCAAAAAAAATATAATGACGCTGTCGCAAAATATCTTCAGACAGTTTTTGATGCGCAGGAAGATGAAAATCCGCTGCTTGAGCAATATGCGGTTTATAATCTTGCCACAACATATCTTGTTCAAAATGAAAATGATGTCGCGCTTGAGCGTTACAGACAACTTGAAAATGTTGAGGACAAAAATGTTCGTTATGCGGTTTTCTACAATTGCGGAATTATTGCAAACCGAAAAGGAAACTACGAGGAAGCCGCAAAATTCTTTAGAAATGCGCTTAAAATTGACGGAACAAAAATTGACGCAAAAATCAATCTTGAACTTTCTCTTATGAATGCGGAAAAAGAAGCAAAATCAAAGGAAAATGTGCAGAATCAGGTTTCTGAATCAAAAACCTCTTCCACAATGGAAGAATCAATCTTTGCAAGAATTCGGGAGTATGACGAAAAACAATGGAAAAACAGCGAAAAATCAGAAAATTCAAATTCATCGCAAGATTACTAAAAAATATTTCCACAATTTTGGTTTTTGCCGTTTCTGTTAAGCCTGGTTTTGCGCAGCAAAGGCTTACTTACAGCATGATTCAAAATCTTTTGGTAAAACCTGTGAACCAGATAAATTTCAGTGCGACTGACTGCGCTTTTGAACTGAAAATTCCTTACGTAAAATCGGATGTTGTTCAGGCTCAAATTCCAGATTTGCCAAGCGGAGTGAATTTCGTTTCCCTTCGCCGTTCCGAATATTCTGATGAAAACAAAATCAGCGGAACAAAAATTGAACTTTGGCTGAATTTCGCTGAGGCAAAAACTTACCGGCTGCGTTCGCTTCATGTATATATAAATTCCCGGCTTTATTACATTCAGTTTTCGCCAGTCGTTATTTCTGAAAATCCACGGAACATTATGCCGCGGCTTGTTGTTACTTTTGAAAATGGGCAGGAACTTATCAGCCAAAGGCGTGGAAAAACCGCTGATGAGGCAAAATTTTCTGTTGTTGCGGGAAAACCGGTTCATTTTACGGTTTCGTTGCAGTATGCGGTTCAAATAATTTCATATACATGGTCAGTTCCAAAAAATGCGCTTGTTCGCGAGCTGGAACAATATGATATTACAAAAGGAACTTTGAGAAGCTCGGAATTCAGTGAGGAAAAAATTCCTGTCTCAACTTTTGAATGGGAACCGCTTTACGCAGGGAAACTTTCGCTTCCAGATATGAAAATAATTGCGACTTCTTATAACGGAACCAGAATTGAACTTAAGTTGCCGGATACGCTTATTCCGGTTACAGAAGGAATTTCTAAAACAAAAAAAAATGATGACAGCGAGGCTTTTTTTGGCTACGCATTTGCAACCCGGACTATAAAAAATAAAGTTACGCCAGGCGACAAATTGAGTCAGGAAGATTGCCAGAAACTTGCGGAACTAAGGGCGGAAGAAAAACATTCAATTCCATTTGCAAAAAAATTCCACGAGCGCAAGACTTTTGAGCAGCAACGTGGAATTACAGACGGCGCAATGGAACCGACATATTTTTGGCTCTGGAGCTGCTTTGCGCTATTTTTTGTATGCGCTGTTTTTACTGTTTTTTCGGCAATTTCGCGGAAAATTCTGGGAATTCTTTCATTTTCTGGCGCGATGGTTATATTTCTTGTCGGAATGATAATTTCTTCAGTCTTTATTTCGCGGACATACGCAATTTTTAAAGGCGGAAATATAAGTCCAGTTCCAGAAGAAAGCGCGGCAGCTGTCTCGTCAATTGAAAGCGGCAAACGTGTCCTTGTGGAACAAAAAGCCGGAAACTGGCTCTTTGTCCGCTTCGGCTCATCCGGCGGCTGGGTAAAAGATGATGGAATAATTATTATTGATAAATAAGGTGAAAATATGGATTTTGGTGATATTTTAGCTCAATGGGACAATCAGCAGAAAAAGCAGGCGGAAAAACAGCGGCTCAGCGGACGTAATACGGTTTCCCACAAAAAGGCTAACGCTCCTTCTGCAGAAGAAAAAGCCGCCCTTGAAATGAAAAAAGAATTTGAAAATGGTTATGATATTGAAAAAGAAAGCCAGAAACGCATAAATCCTATGGAACTTTGGCTCAGGCGCTATGGAACTGTTGATAAGGATGCGCTTTTTGAGCAGGAAGAGGCAAGAAATAAATATCACAGCAGGGCAAGTCTTGTGGAAATGCGACCGCAGGCGCGTATTGATTTGCACGGATTGAAAAAAGAGGAAGCTTGGGCGCGGTTGGAATCATTCGTTTCAGAGTGCGAGTCAAAAGGAATCAAGAAAATTATGATTGTCCACGGAAAAGGTCTGCATACACATGGAACAGATCCTGTCCTTGGTGAATTAGTCAGAAAATTCATTGAGCAGGATAAACGGCTTGGAACTTCCGGGCATCCGGATTCCAGTGAAGGCGGAAAAGGCGCAACTTGGGTAATACTAAAAGATAATCTTTTTAAATAAAAATCTTGTAACCAACGTGATTTTTTATTATTTTTTTAATAGATTCTAAATACGAGGAACACATTGAACGACTACTATTCAGTTTTAGGAATTTCAAAAAATGCGACACAGGAAGAAATAAAAAAAGCGTACAGAAATCTTGCGTTTAAATATCATCCTGATAGAAATCCGGACAATAAAGAAGCGGAAGAAAGATTTAAAAAAATTTCAGAAGCATACGATGTTTTGGGCGATGAAAAAAAACGTGCTGAATATGATAGGTTTGGCTCGGCAGGTTCAAGCTACAATTCTGAAAATTCCTATTATCAAAATAATTACCAGAATTATTATCAGCAGCAGTCGTATTCAAATCCTTTTGGTTCAGAAGATTCGTTCTGGCAATGGTTCAATAGTTCTGCCAGCCAGAATTCTGGAAGAAATACAAATTATTACTACGAATATAAAAATCCTGAACAGAATTATTCAAAAAAGAGTTTATGGACTGAATTTTTTATGAAAGTCGGGCAAATAATTATCGGACTTTTCTTTTTTAGGTTCTCCTGGATTATAATTCCATTCGGTCCGCTTTTATGCCTTGGTTTGCTTGCGACAGGTTTTACCGGAGCTATTCGCGCGCTCCGGTTGATATTCAAGCCTAACGCTGACGGAAAATAATACGTCCTTTGTCAAGGTCGTAAGGTGAGAGTGCAACTTTTACGCTGTCACCAGGAACGATTCTGATGTAGTGTTTGCGCATTTTTCCAGAAAGGTGCGCCATAATCATGTGTCCATTCTGCAATTCAACACGGAACATTGTGTTAGGCAATGCTTCCTTTACAATTCCTTCAACTTCAATAGCTTCTTCTTTAGCCACGATTCCTCCAAAAAAAAATCGAAAAAGTTTTGCGTTTTTAAGATTTTATACTATATTAGTATGTACCAAAATAAAAAGACTTGTCAACAATAGTGAAATTTACTACCGTTCACAAAGTTGACCCGTGGGAGAACAAAAATGGATGAAAAATTTATTGCCAATATCAAAGAAAAACTTTTGGAACAGAGAGCTACTATTTTGTCTGCACTTGAATCACAGACAAGTGATTTGAAAAGCCTTGTAAAACCAATTGAATCAGGTGATGAAGTTGATATTGCAAGTGATGCAGTTGACAGAACTTTACTTGACTCATTGAGCGCACAAGATGCAAACCGCTTGAAGATGATAGATAATGCCCTTGAACGAATCCGGACTGGCAAATACGGAATCTGTCTTGGCTGCGGAAAAGAAATTCCTCAGGCTCGCCTGGAAGCAATTCCTTATGCATTCATGTGCGTAAATTGCGCCAGCACCGCTGAACGTCGAAATAGATAGGCTATCTTTTTGATTTGAGTTTTTTTCAAATCTGATAAAAGCGTAGTCGGATTTATAATTTGTGAAGATTTTGGTCGATAGTACCAATTAAAGTGCGAAGCACCCCAATCAATACAAACGAAGTGCGAGACCAACCATCTGGAGCAAATTGTAAATCCGACGGGAGCGGTTATTCAAAAGCAATAAAACTCAAAATTATAGAATTGTCTGAAATTTTGTGTTTCTGTCGCTGTCAATGTAGGCAAGTTCCTTGTAGCCGGCTTTTTGGACTGCTGAAAGTGCTTTGTCAAATGCGAAATCCAGATTTTCTTTTGAATGTGAGTCTGAACTTAGTGTTACAGGAACATTTCGTTCATGCAGAAGCGCAAGAAATTCATCAGAAGGATAAACTCCGTCCATGTAGCCGCGTGCGATTGCGCCTGTGTTTACTTCCACAATAACGCCTGATTTTTTTATTGCGTCGGCAGTTGCCTTTATTTCTTTTCTGTACCAATGGTCGTTTTCATTGAACATTTTCAACGCATTGTTGTTTTTCCGCACAAGATCAGCATGTCCGATTATAGAAAAATTTCCTTTTGAAAGCATTTCCCGTTCAAGAGCAAAATATTCGCAGACAACTTTTTTGGAATTTCCATTGTAAAGCGTGTCGATTTTTTCTTTCAGAAGATTTGCGCTGTAATCAACGCACAGCCGCCCTTTTTCTGAAAAAACATAATGAACCGAGCCGATTATAAAATCCGGGTCAAGTTTTTTGTAACGTCCGAAATCTGGTTTTGTAACAAGAGGAATATAGTCTGCTTCAAAACCAAGTAGAATTTTTAGTTTTCCGCTGAATTTTTCTTTTGCAGAATTTACGGCTTCAACATAAGCGTAAAAATCTTTTGTAGGAATATGCCATGCGCCGGCAAAAGGATACATGCTGTGGCTCGAAAAACCAAGAATGTCAAATCCTTTTTCAATTGCGGCTTCAGCAATCTCTTCGGGGCTTCCCTTTCCATCGCAAAAAAGTGTGTGCGTGTGATAATTTGTTTTTAGCATTTGTGATCCCATTTGTTCGTTTTTAATAAGAATAAATTGAATTTCTCTTCAAATTCAAGGATGCTCAAAAGAAGCGCATCCGAATTTTTGTCTTTTGCCGCCTGGTTCATTTTTGCAGAAATATTGGCGAGCTTGTTCGCGGAAATCGCCGCGGAACTTCCTTTTAAAGTGTGGGCGATTCTGTGAAGCTCCTCAAAATTCTTTGTTTCAAAAAGTTTTTTGCTTGAAATCAGGAATTTGCCGGTCTGGTCGATGTAATCAAGGATAATCTGGTTTCCCAAATCCCAGTCTTTTCCGATTGTGTCCTCAAAATCCTGAATGTCCCAAAGTTCGTCATTTGCAATTGTCTTTTTTTGTTCGCTTGCGGAAATTTCAGTCGCTTTTGAAAGTCCAAGAATGATTTTCCATTTGTCGAGCAGCTCAAAAATTTTTTCGCGCTTGAACGGTTTTATAAGAATATCGTTTATTCCGATGTCCTTGTATTTTTCAAAAGTTGAAGAATCATTGTTTGCGGTGCAGGCGATTATGATTCCGGCATATTTTTTTTGGCGGAGAATTTTCGTTGCTTCTGTTCCGCTCAGTGTCGGCATTTGAATATCCATAAAAATCATTTGAATTTCTGGATTTTTTGAAATTGCACTGATTGCCTGCATTCCATTTTCTGCCTGAAAAATAGTCGCGCCAAATTTATTTAAAAATTGAACCAAAATCTCGCGGTTTACAGGATGATCCTCTGCAACAAGAATTTTTATTCCTTTGGCAAATTCTTTTTTTTCTTCAAAATCTTCAGGTTGAGATTTGCCTTCAATCTCTTCTAGCAGTTTTGTTGAAGGAATTTCGCCGTTCGTGTCGATTAAAAGCGCATCCAGCTTTTCGCGGCGGATTGGTTTGTATAAATATCCTGCAAACCAGTCCAGAAGTTTCATTTTTGCCTCACGCCCCATTTGTCCCTCTGGAACAAGCATATAAAGTTTTGTTTTTGCGAGTTCCGGTGAATTTTTTATCTTTGAGGCAAGGTGCCAGCCTTCAACAACCGGCATAATCATATCAATAAAAACGATTTCAAATGGATTCCCAAGCTGCTCGGCGTATTGCATTTTCAAAAATGCGTCCTCTCCATTTGAGGAAGACTGAATGTATTGAAGTCCGATTGAATTAAGCTGGTGCATAAGGCTTTTTCGCACGAGATTGCTGTCGTCTACAATAAGAATTTTTGTTGTTGCAGGAACTGGAGGCACATAAGGCGCGGAAAGAAACGAATTCTCTGAAAATTCAATTTTTAATGGAACAGTGAACCAGAATATTGAGCCGCCGTAAGGATTTTTCTTTACGCCGATTTTTCCGTTCATTTTTTGTACAAGAAGTTTGCAGATTGCAAGACCAAGCCCGGAACCTCCGTATTTTCGCGTAAAAGATGAGTCGCCCTGATAGTAGCTTTTGAAAAGCGAATCCATTTTCTTTTCATTAATGCCGATTCCGCTGTCTGTAACCTGAAAAAGCAGATTTTCTTCCTGCCTAAAAAGTTCAAGATGAATATATCCGCAGTTTGTGAATTTTACTGCGTTTTTCAGAAGGTTCAAAAGAATCTGCTGGATGCGTGTCGGGTCGCCTAAAACTGTGTCCGGGATATTTTTGTAGTCGATGTCTGTTACAACTTCAATTTCTTTGTTGTATGCTTCAATCCCGATAAGATGCGCCACATTTTCTGTAAGAGTTTTTACGTTGTACGGAATATTTTCAATAAGAAGTTTATGCGATTTTAGTTTTGAAAAATCAAGAATATCGTTTACAAGAGCCAAAAGAACATCCGCGCCGTAACGGATTTGCCGGACATATTCAATCTGTTCTTTGTTCAGGCGAGTGTCAGAAAGCAAATCCAGCGTTCCAATTACAGTCTGGACAGGAGTTCTTATTTCGTGTACCGCATTTGCAATAAAAAGCTCATTTGGAATATCAAAATCTTCCGGCTCTTTGTTTTGCTCGATTTTTTTATTCATCTGATGATAAAATTTCCTGGACTTTGCTTACAAGAACTTCTGGTTTTTGAGGTTTTACAATAAAACTTTTTGCTCCAAGAGAAAGCGCCTGCAGAACAATGTCTTTTCTGATTGCCTGCGAGTAAATCACAATCGGCGGTTTGTTCGCAAGCCCCTGAAGTCTCTTTAAAGTGTCAAAACCAGAAACGCCAGGCATAAGAATATCCAGAATAATTGCCTTGTATTTCTTTTTTGCCATGTTCGCAAGAAAATCTATTCCGCTTGAAAAAAGGTCAACCTTGTAGCCGGCCTGCGTAAATCCCGCGTAGCAAAGTTTTAAAGTTATCTGGTCATCGTCAATGACCGCGATTGTCTCGTCTTTTTCATTTTGCGTTGAGGTTGAATTTGTTGTGGCGGAAGAAATTTTGTTTTCTTCAGGAATTTTTGTCTCTTCTAAATTTTCATTTTCGGCGGAATCCATTGCATCGGAAGAAAAGCGCATTTCAATTGAACCGTCTGAATCAGAGTCTGAAATTGAAAGAATTCTGTCTGCAATCAAGTCTGAGACGCGCGAAGTGTTCGTGCTTTCAACAAAAGAATTCAGAACCTGCGAAATATCTGTGGCAACTTCAATTCCATCGTACTGCGGATGTCCGTCAATAAGCTGCTGTGTGAATGTGCTGAATGAAAGGACTTTTACATTTTTTGTGTGAACTTTTGGATCTGAAAGAATATTGTCTATCAAAAGTTCAAGGTTAAGCCCGTCAACAAAACTTAGCTCAAGATTTGTCATCATAAGGATGATTTTTGGTGTCTCAATTTCGTTGTTTTCAATTATTTCTGAAAGTTTGTATTTTAAAAGCGCGAGCTTTTCGCGGTTCAAGCCCTGCGCGATTTCTATAAAAATAATATCGCCATTTCTGTGAATGTCCAGAACGCACGGCGTTGAATCCATTGAAAATGATGTGTGAAGAATTTTTCCGATTGATTCAAAAAAAATGTCGAATTTTATTGGTTTTATGAAATATTTATGGATTCCAAATTTTGCATAGGTTTCGATTATGCTTTTATCCATTTTTGGTCCGGTCGCAATGGTCGGGATTCGGGAAGCGTTCGGGTCAGCTTTTATCTTCTGAAAAAGTTCCATTATTGCGTCTGGATCGTCAAATTCATTTATATCGATGATTACAAGGTCTGGCAAAACTGATGTGATTTTAATAAGGGCATCTCGTTTTTCCTGGGTTATTACAACGTTGACTTTTTCCTCTGAAAGTTTGTTCTTTAAAAACTCCCGGAACATTGGAGGCGCATCGATTATAAGTACGTTTTTCATATAGATATTTTATATCTATTTATAGCGTAATGCAAGTTTTAGAAGTTTTGGTTTGCTTGTTCTGAAAGAAATTGCAAATCTGCCGAGAGCGATTTTTCACGATTTATATAAAACTTGAAATTCATTCAACAGTTATTTTTCAGCCTTGTATTTTTCTGGAATTCTTTCCATTCCCATTTCCGCAAGTTTTTTGTATGAGGCTGGAATTGTTCCGATTTCTGCATTTGAAAAAATCACAAGAATTTCGTCGAGCTTTTGGTAGGCTTCCTCATATCTTTTCTGTTTCAGATAAAGATGTCCAAGTTCGTAAGATGCTTCGATATATGTTGCGGTATCCATTCCGTAGCGCTGGATTACTGCGTTGTAATAGGTTTCCGCGGCGGTGTAGTTTGAGATTTCAAGTGCGTCCTGCCCCATCTGGATAAGTTGAGTTGAAGTCGCATCGTCTGGAATTTTTGGAACTGTATTGCAAGATGCGATAAAAATTCCGAAAGTCAAAACAAGAAAAAGTCTGATAATTAATTTCATACAAACAGTTTATAGTTCAATCCAGAAAAAGGCAATATTTTTTAGCCTGGCATGCAAATTCGTTCTTGTTTATAGCTCTTTTTGGCTTTATAATGGAAACATATTTTTGCAGTTTTATAAAATTGAACTGCAAATTTCTGGAGGAATTACAAAAAATGAAGAAGTTGTTTGCTGCGGCTGCTGCTCTTTGTGCGGTTGCCATTGGATTTTCAGGATGTTCAAAATCTGGTGATAAAAAAATCAAAATCGGTGTTATCCAGCTTGTGGAACATTCTGCTTTGGACGCAAACTATAAAGGATTTGTTGACGGACTTGCCGAGGCTGGTTACGTTGACGGAAAAAATATAAAAATTGATTATCACAATGCGCAGGGCGAACAGGTTAACTGCGTTACAATTGCTGAAAAACTTATCAATGACCGCGACGATTTGATTTTTGCCATTGCAACTCCGGCGGCTCAGGCTGTTGCAAATCTTACAAAAGATATTCCGGTTCTTATTTCTTCTGTTACAGATCCTGAATCTGCAAAACTTGTTCAGAAAAATACTGCTCCTGGCGGAAATGTAACAGGAACTTCTGACCTTACTCCTTGCGCTGCGCAGATGGAACTTCTTAAAAAAATCGTTCCGGACGCAAAGACAGTCGGGATGCTTTATTGCTCAAGCGAGCAGAATTCTTATTTTCAAGTTGGACTTGCAAAGGCTGCCTGCGACAAACTTGGCTTGAAATATATTGATGGAACTGTTTCAAATGCGAATGAAATTCAGCAGGTTGTTACAAATCTCTGCGGAAAGGTTGATGTTATTTATTCACCTACAGACAATATGATTGCAGCAGGAATGACTTTGGTTTCTCAGGTTGCAAACGAAAAGAAAATTCCTACAATCTGCGGCGAGGAAGGAATGGTAAAAGCCGGCGGTCTTGCAACTTACGGAATTAACTATTATGAGCTTGGAAAACAGACTGCAAAAATGGCTGTAGAAATTCTCCGCGACGGAAAAAATCCTGCGGAAATGCCTATTGAATATCTTCAGAATTGTGATCTTACTGTAAACGAAGAAACAGAAAAAGTTCTTGGAATTACAGTTCCTAGAGACTAATTAGTATTCAATCTTATTTTTGGAGCGCATGATGGCCGTTTTATTTGCGATGGAAGGTGCAGTTGCCCAGGGAATTCTTTGGGGACTTATGACACTTGGAGTTTATCTTACTTTTAGAATTTTGAACGTGGCTGACATGACCGTAGACGGAAGTTTCGCTGCTGGCGGAGCTGTTACAGCTATTCTTATTGTAAAAGGAATGAATCCTGTTCTTACTTTGCTGTTTGTTTTTATAGCAGGAATGCTGTGTGGTCTTGCAACCGGTTTTATGAATACTAAACTGAAGATAAATATTCTGCTTGCAAGTATTTTGACTCAGATTGCGCTTTATTCAATTAATATCCGCATTATGGGAAAAGCAAACACGCCGCTTTTGGGAAGTTCCACAATGATGAGCATGCTGAAGGATTTTTCCGGTGGTCGTCTTACAACAACTTCTGTTTCATTGATAATCGGGGTTGTTGTTGTAGGAATTATTATTGCCCTTATGTACTGGTTTTTCGGCACAGAGATTGGAAGTGCCGTGCGCGCAACAGGAAGCAATGAGCACATGGTCCGCGCGATGGGTGTAAACACAGATAATACAAAAATACTTGGTCTTATGATTTCCAACGGAATGGTTGCGATGAGCGGCGCGCTTGTTGCCCAGAGCCAGGGTTATGCAGATGTTGGCATGGGAACAGGAACAATCGTAATTGGATTGGCAAGCATTATTATTGGTGAAGTTATTTTTGGCGTAAGATTTGGTTTTTGGTGGACGCTTTTAAGTGCTGTCTTTGGTTCGATTATTTATAGAATTGTAATTGCAGTTGTCCTTCAGCTTGGATTAAAGTCAACGGACTTAAAACTTTTGACTGCCCTTATAGTTGCGGTGGCATTAAGTGTTCCGGTTGTAAAAGCAAAAATTGACCGTCGGCGCCGAAGTTTGCCTGGAATGAATTTAAATGAAGAAGAAAATACGCGCCATGTTCAAATAAAAAAGCATGGTGAAAAATAATAGAGGTCTGCAATGCTGAAACTTTTTAATATAACAAAGACTTTTAATCCTGGAACAATAACAGAAAAAAAAGCAATCCGCGGTGTAGACCTTGAAATTGATGACGGGGATTTTATTACCGTAATCGGTGGTAATGGAGCCGGAAAATCAACTTTGCTGAATATTATTGCCGGCGTTCATTACACTGATACTGGTTCGATTGTTTTGGATGGCGTTGATTTGACCGGTCGCCCTGAATATGAGCGCGCAAAATATCTTGGACGCGTTTTTCAGGATCCAATGATGGGAACTGCCGCAAATATGTCTATAGAAGAAAATCTTGCGATGGCTATGCGTCGCGGAAAAAGACGAGGTTTGAGTTGGTATGTTCAGCCTGCAGAAAAAAAAGTTTATAAGGAAAAACTTGCGCTTTTGGATTTGGGGCTTGAAAACCGCATGGGTGCAAAAGTGGGGCTTCTTTCTGGTGGACAAAGACAGGCTCTGACTCTTTTGATGTCAACATTGCAAAAACCGAAATTGCTGCTTTTGGATGAGCATACAGCGGCTCTTGACCCGAAAACTGCCAAAAAAGTCCTTGAACTTACAGAAGAATTTATTACCCGCGATAATCTTACGGCTTTTATGGTTACGCACAATATGAAAGATGCGATTCGCTACGGAAACCGGCTTATTATGATGATGGACGGAAAAGTTGTTTACGATGTGAAAGGCGAGGAAAAGAAAAATCTTACGGTTGAAGATTTGCTTCAGAAATTCAGTGTGAACGGCGAAGTGAATGATAAAATGGTTTTAGGCTGATTTATGAACAAATCAATGCAGAATACAACTCTGGTTTATATTGAAAAAGATTCAAAATATCTGATGCTTCACCGCACAAAAAAACAGAACGACTACAATCACGACAAATGGATTGGAATTGGCGGAAAATTTGAAGAAACGGAAAGCCCTGAAGAATGTATTTTGCGTGAAGTTAAGGAAGAAACCGGTCTTACGCTGAATGAAATGGAATACCGCGGAATAGTTACTTTTGTAAGCGATGAAAATTTTACTGAATATATGCATATTTTCTGGTCGGACAATTTTTCTGGTGAACTTATAGAATGTGATGAAGGTGAACTTGAGTGGGTTGAAAAATCTAGAATGAACGATTTGCCGCACTGGAAAGGCGACGAGATTTTTCTGAAACTGCTTGAACTTAGCGTTCCGTTTTTTTCGCTGAAACTGGTCTATGAAAAAGGAATTCTGTTAAGTGCAATATTGAACGGCAAAAAACTTGAGATAGGATAATCAAAATATCAAGTTTTTTTATAAATTCTGAAAATAAATTGAACAAGCTTCCAGTCAAAAGTCAAGTATTGGCTATGGTGAAGTGTTTTTTAGGAAGAATTATCTGCGCTTTTCTTTCAGAAAATGCTCGACAATTCTTTTATGCCATACGGCAAAAAGCACTTCAAGGACGCCAAACTTGCCTTTTTCCTTCGCGCTTGTTCAATTTGTTGGTTCAAAAATAAATTAATTTTTTTTGCCGAGCCAAATGATAAATTTGTGGCTTAAAACAGAATTGTGTAAAGAGTGCAAAATTGATAAAATTAGGGTGAAAAAAATGCGTTAGGGTATGGAACCACGCCGTAGGCGGCCACCGAGCGGTAGCGAGGGGCTGAGCGTAGCGGAATGGTGGAACACCCGGTCTGAACGAGCGGAATGTAATGAAGCGAGTGAAGGAAACGCCCATATAAACTTAAGGAGTTATAAATGGCAGATACAATGCATGCTTTGCAGAAAAATCCAAATTGGAAAGGTCGTCGTGGTCCGGTTGTTCTGGTTATTATGGATGGCGTTGGATACGGAAAATATGTTGAAGGCGATGCGGTAAAGGCTTCTAAAATGAAGTATTTGGACTGGTTCACAGCTAATTGTCCGCACACAAAACTTAAGGCTCATGGAACTGCTGTTGGACTTCCGAGCGATGATGATATGGGAAACAGCGAAGTTGGTCACAATGCGATTGGTTGCGGTCGTGTTTTTGCCCAGGGTGCGAAACTTGTTGGTGAATCTATTAAGTCTGGACTGATGTATCAGGGTGAAACCTGGAAAAAGCTGATTAAAAATGTAAAGGACAAGGATTCTACGCTTCATTTTATCGGTCTTGTTTCTAATGGAAATGTTCATGGTCATATTGATCATCTTAAGGCAATGGTTGCCGAGGCTAATAAGGAAGGAATCAAAAAAATCCGTGTTCATGCGTTGCTTGATGGTCGTGATGTTGATCCTACTTCTGCGCTGACTTTTGTTACTCCGCTTGAGGAATATCTTGCTTCGTTCAAGGATTCTGATTATAGAATTGCTTCTGGCGGCGGACGTATGTTTATTACAATGGATCGTTACAATGCTGACTGGCCGATGGTTCAGCGCGGTTGGTATGCGCATGTTCTTGGAGAAGGTCGTCAGTTTGAATCTGCCACAAAGGCGATTGAAACTTACCGTGAGGAGCAGGCTGGTCTTTTGGATCAGGATATGCACGAATTTGTAATTGCAGAAAATGGAAAGCCTGTTGGAACTATTGAAGATGGTGATTCTGTTATTTTGTATAACTTCCGCGGTGACCGTGCCCTTGAAATTACAAATGCTTTTGAGGCTGGCAGCGAATTTAATCATTTTGACAGAAAGCGTGTTCCGGCGTGCGAATATGCTGGTATGATGGAATACGATGGTGATGCGCATATTCCGCATCAGTATCTTGTGAATCCGCCGAGCATTGACCGCACAATGGGCGAATATCTTACAAAGTCTGGCGTGCATCTTATGGCGATTTCTGAGACTCAGAAATATGGTCATGTGACTTACTTCTTTAATGGAAACCGTCAGGGAAAATTTGACGAAAAACTTGAGGATTACGTTGAAATTCCTTCTGATGTTGTTCCTTTTGAACAGCGTCCATGGATGAAATGTGCTGAAATCACTGATAAAGTTATTGAGGCAATCAAGTCTGGAAAATATGATCACATCCGCTTGAACTATCCGAACGGTGATATGGTTGGACATACTGGTGTTTTCAATGCGGTTGTCTGCTCAATGGAAGGAATGGATTTGCAGCTTGGTCGTCTTAAGGCTGCGATTGATGAGGCAGGAGGAATTTTGTGCCTTACAGCTGACCATGGAAACAGCGATGATATGTATGAGCACGCAAAAGATGGTTCTGTAAAATTGGACAAAAACGGTGAGCCAAAAGCGAAAACTTCTCATTCTTTAAATCCTGTTCCAGGAATTATCTATGACCCTGAATATAAAGGCGAGTACGACAACACAAAACTGAACGATGGGCTTGGAATTTCTTCTTGGCCTGCAACATTGATGAATCTTATGGGTTTTGTGCCTCCAACGGACTATGACAAGTCGCTTATCAATTTGAAGTAGTTTTGGTATTTGCGCGAACTTTTGTTTGTGTAAAATGTTGATTGATTATTAACAGAAACTCCCGCGAGCTAAGTTTTTTGCGGGAGTTTTTTTGTTTAGATGGAAAATATGAAAGGATTTTTTGCGTGTGTGCGTGAAGGTGAGGGAGGAAAACGGGCGAATCAGAAAACTGGATAGCATTCAAATCCGGCGTTTTTTAGCTTGATTCCCATTGTGCCTTCAGCGTTTTCATCTACAATCACAAGAAAATAGATTGTTCCGCTGGGTTTTGTTTCTTTTTGGATGTATGCTTTGAATCCTTTTGAAGTGACTTTGTCGGCAAAGTTTTGGGCATTCGTTTTGTCTCGGAAAAGTCCAAGCTGCTGATGTTTTGCTTTTGATTCTGTGGAAGAGGATTTTTTTTCTGTAGTTTCTGCATTTGAAGTTTCTGCCGTGGCTTCTTGTACTTCAGTTTTTGCGGAAGATATTTCTTTTTCTGAAGAAATTTTTGGCGTTGCAACAGTTTTTCGTGGAAGAAAATACCAGAATGGAGCCGGATAAATCTGTATTTTTCCGTTCACAATTCCAGTTTCCATTGAAGAAGGAAATTCTTTGTTCAGTAAATCCGCGTATGAAGATTCTGCCGTTATGTACCACAAAGTAAGAAGAACTGACGGTTTTACGGATTTCATTGATTCAAGGTTCGCATAGGTTTTCAGCATTTCGCAAGGTTCTTTTAAATCTGAATCATCTTGAGCTTTGCATAAAATTGCCCATTGTTCATATAGTTTTATTGTTGCCTGAATTTCTGTGCTTTTTGAATTCCGCACGGCTGAGTTAAGATAATTTTCTGCGGATTCCCAGTTTCCACCGCTTAATGCGCACCGGATTGCATCAAGAACAAGTCTCTCGCTGGATTTTTTTGGCATTCCTTCTGCGTTTCCGGCTGCAATTCCTGCGGCTTTTGCAAAAGATTTTTGAGCCGCATCAAAATCTGCGGTTGCTTCCTGCAATGAACCTAAGAAAGCGTATGCCGCACGTTTTTCTGCCGGAACTGTTATTTTTTCAGCTTCCGCCGCAACATACTGAACGGCTTCCTGTGGAGAATCTTTTTTTACTGCGTTATCCGCGATTTTTTTTGCGGAAAGTTCTTCTGAAAATGCGGTTGTGCAAAAAGCAAGAAAGGCAAGTTTTAAAAGAAGTTTTTTCATCAGTTGATTCCTGTGCTGCTTGCAGAATTTTCCGTTTTTGCTTCTTCTTTTTGTTCTGATTCCGGTTTGTCGTTCTTTTCCGAAGAATTATTCTTAGAATCATTTTTTGCAGAAACTTTTTTTTCTTTTGGCTCTTTTATCTTTTTTGCCTTTTTATTTCTGTGGATAAGCGCAAACGGCAACGAGCAAAGCATTCCGATTGCAAATGAAACTAAAATTGTGAAAAAAACCGGAATATTCTTAAAAGTATAAAAAACAAGACTTACGTCGCATTTGTTGTCAAGGTTGAATCCTGCAAAAAATGCGATAAAAACAATTCCGATAATAATTGAAATCAAATTTGCTATCATAATCTTCTCCAAAAAATAATATTATGGGAGTTTTTCTCCTTTAAAAGTATGTGTCGTAACCTGCGGTTGCTTACGATTTTATTTCATAAACTCGCCTGTGTGTTTAACGCTCTATTATTTCTCCCTTGAATGTATGACCATTCAACGCAGTTATTTTAACATAGATAAATGTTCCTATCAAAGATTTGTCTGCCGGAAAGCTTACTTTTTCATCCTGGGCGGTTTTGCCTAAAAGTTCATTTTTGTTGTCGCGGCTTATTCCTTCTACAAGAACTTTTGCGGTTTGCCCCACGCGCTTTTTCATCTGCTCATCCGTGTGAATCATCTGAAGGTCAATTACGCGTTGAAGCCGTTCCTTGCGTATATTTTCTGGAATCTGTTCCCATTTTGCGGCAGGCGTTCCTTCTCGTGGATTATAGTAATACATGCAGGCTGATTCAAAGCGAACCTGATTCATAAGGTCGAGCGTTAATTCAACGTCTTCCTCTGTCTCAGTTGGAAATCCCATCATAATGTCTGTTGTAAGCGAAACATCCGGGATTTTTGCCTTTATCCGTTTTACAAGGTCAAGATATTGCTCCCGCGAATATTGACGGTTCATCTTTTTTAAAACTGAAGAAGAACCGTGCTGAACTGGAAGCGCAATGTGATGACAGATAAGTTCGTTTTTTGCGATAACGTCAATCAGCTCATCCGAAAAATCTTTTGGATTGCTTGAAAGAAATCTCACCCAACCGATTGTTGAATTTATTTCTTTTAAATGGTCAACAATAATCTGAAGAAGAGAAGAAAAATTTATCTCTTTTCCTTGGTAAGTTGATTTGTAGCTGTTTACATTTTGCCCAAGGAGCGTAATATCAAGAACTTTGTATTTTGTAAGGATGTCAAGTTCGTGAAGGATTTCTTCAACCGGGCGGCTTATTTCTCGTCCGCGGACATAAGGAACTATGCAGTACGTGCAGAAATTGTTGCAACCGTGCATAATCGGAACAAAAGTTGATTTTGCACCTTGTTCATAAGAAACGGAAGCGAATTTGTATTTTTCTGTGTCATCAATCTGGATGTGCTCTTTTTTTTCTTCAACAGCAGTTATTATGTCCCCAAAATGATGTTTTGCGTAAGTTCCAACAACATAATCAATCACCGGCCATTCTTTTTGAAGCGAATCCAAAAGTCGTTCCGCCATGCAACCCATTACAACAACTGTGATAGGAACAGGATGCTCCTCTACAAGTTTTGTTGCTTTTTCAAAAGATTTATATTTTGCGAATTCGTTTTTATTTCGAACAGCCTTTAGGCCGGTAAAATATCCTAGCCGCCCGAAAATTCTGTTTTCGGCACTGGCGCGGACTGAGCAAGTATTTATTATTGCCATATCCGCAGTTTCTGCGTCTTCTGATTTTTCCCAGCCACGTGCAATAAGAAGCTGTTCAACAGCCGCAGATTCCGCAAGATTCATCTGGCATCCATAAGTTTCAAAATAATACTTCATAAGATATAGAATTATATAGAAAAAATCTGAATTATGGTATACGTAGTTTTAATGTTGAGTTTTTATAAAGAATGTGAAAAAACGCTCACGGCGGATTTTCAATTTGCTCCAGATGGTTGTGCTCGCGCTTCGCTTGTATTTCTTTGGGTGCTGCGCACTTTAATTGGTTCAATCGCACAAAATCTTCACAAATTAAAAATTCGCCTGCGCTTTTATCATATTATAAACTCAACCTTACATTACATCTTCACTTCGTTTGCGAGTTCCGCACCTTCCATGAAAGCCTTTACGTTTCCAAGTGTTACATCGGCAATGTTTGAAAGTGCTGTTGTTGTAAGGAACGCCTGGTGTCCAGTTATGATTACGTTCGGGAACGTTAAAAGCCGTGCAAGAACATCATCGGTTATAACTTCGCCAGAGCAGTCTTTAAAGAAAAATGCGCTTTCCTCCTCGTAAACGTCCAGTGCCGCGCCTCCAATATATTTGTGCTTTAAAGAATGAACCAACGCTTTTGTGTCAATCAAAGCTCCTCGTCCAGTATTGATGATTACTGCGTCATTTTTCATTGATTTTAGATTGTCGTGGTTCACAATGTGGTAAGTTTCGTCTGTAAGAGGGCAGTGCAGGCTAAGAACATCGCTTTCCTTGAAGATTGTTTGCGTGTCAACGTATTTGAATCCTTTTTCGTCTGCCCATTGATTATTCGGGAACGGATCGCACAAAATGATTTTCATTCCAAATCCAGAGAGAAGTTCCGCCATAATGCGTCCGATTTTTCCGGTTCCGTAAATTCCTGCTGTAAGCCCATAAAGTTCTCGGCCTGTTAAACCTTCAAGGTTGAAATTTGCGGTTTTTGTGCGCACATAAGCCTGAGGAATGTGGCGTGTAAGCGAAAGAAGAAGTGAAAGCGCGTGCTCGGCAACTGCGTGCGGCGAATAGGCTGGGACGCGCAGGACTTTTACTCCGTATTTTTCGGCAGCTTTTAAATCAACATTGTTGAATCCGGCGCATCTAAGCACGATTAGCTTAACTTTTTCTTCTGCCAAAGCCTTGATTACAGCTTCATCTGCAACATCATTTACAAAAATGCAGACCGCATCAAAACCTTTTGCCGAAAAAACAGTTTTTTCCGTCAATCTGAATTCAAAAAAATCAAATTCAAATCCAAAATTTTCGTTTGATTTCAAAAGCGCACTTTTATCATAAGAGCGTGTGTCGTAAACTGCAATTTTTGCTTTCATACAAAGTTCCTCCGCCGAACAAAATCTATATAAAGAATAATATCAAAAACCCATAAAGGCAAATTTATTAATTTTCATCAGCCTCTTCACGAATTCCTTTTTTTCTGCATATTTGTTACTATGTAAATATGATTGACGTACAGAATGAAGAGGACACCCGCGAAGTTCCATTGCAGAAGGTTGGGGTAAAAGGCGTAAAATATCCGGTTACTGTTTTGGATAAGGAAAACAAGACGCAAAGCACCACCGCTGTTGTGGATTTGTTTGTAAATCTTCCGCACCATTTTAAAGGCACTCACATGAGCCGGTTTATTGAGATTTTTCACAAGCACCACGAGAATCTTACGATGAAACATTTTCTGGAAATGCTGGAGGAAATCCGGGTTCATCTTAATGCGCAAAAATCCTATGGCGAAATGACATTCCCATTCTTTATGGAAAAAAAAGCGCCGGTCAGCGGTCAGTCTGCAATAATGAGCTACACCTGCAAATACGAAGGAACTGTCTCAGAAACCGAACGGCAATTTTTTGTTTCAATACAAGTTCCTGTAACAACCGTTTGCCCATGCTCAAAAGCAATCAGCGAATATGGCGCGCATAACCAGCGAGGACTTGTGGTTGTAAAACTGCTTTATTCAGATTTTTTCTGGATTGAAGACGTTATAAAAATGGTTGAAAATTGCGCTTCCAACGGGTTGTATTCGCTTTTAAAGCGCAAGGATGAAAAGTACGTTACTGAGCACGCCTATGAAAATCCCCGGTTTGTAGAAGACGTTGTGCGCGAAGTTTATCTTGGTCTGCGGAATTTCAAGATAGAAAAACCGTTCAAATGGTTCAGTGTGGAATGTACAAATGCCGAAAGCATCCACAATCACGACGCATATGCGTACACAGAATATCAGGAGTAGACTAATCTTTTGGTGGGGAAAGTCTTCCCGCCGCTCGGAACATCCGTTCCTCGCTACTCCGAAATGCCTGCGTGCAGTCATTTCGGACTCATGATTGTTTTTTTTTATGGGGGAAAGCCTTCCCCTCGTCGGCACTTCGTTGCCTCCTACCCCTTCTAACAGGCTCAAGCGTCGCCCTGCGGGCTTTCGCCTGAGAGGTGAAACGTGCTATTCTGCCGCCTCCAGAGTATTCTGCATAAGCATCGCGATTGTCATCGGACCAACTCCGCCAGGAACTGGAGTTATAAAACTTGCGGTTTCCTTTAAATCATCAAAATCGCAGTCGCCAATTAGCCTGAAACCGGATTTTTTTGTTGCGTCAGGAATTCTGTTCACACCAACATCAATGATTACAGCTCCAGGTTTTACCATGTCTTTTGTCAAAGTATGCGGTTTTCCAGCTGCGGCAATGATAATATCAGCCTGCTTTGTTATTTCTGCAATATTTTTTGTTCCTGTATGGCAGATTGTGACAGTACAGTTTGTCTCTTTTCTTGCAAGAAGAAGCGCAACCGGTTTTCCAACAATATTTGAACGTCCGATTACAACTGCATGTTTTCCATTTGTTTCAATGTTCATTTTCTGCAGAAGAACAATAATTCCATGTGGAGTGCAAGGCAAAAAACTTTTTTTACCAATAACAAGATTTCCCACATTTTCAGGGTGAAATCCATCCACATCTTTTTTTGGATTGATTGCAAGAATTACTTTTTCTTCATTTATATGCTTAGGAAGCGGCAATTGAACCAGAATTCCATGCACAGTTTTATCATTGTTCAATTCATTGATTATTTTTAAAAGCTCCTCTTCCGTTGTTGATTCAGGAAGATGCAGACTTCTGTCAGCCATTCCGACTTCTGCAAGCGCCTTTTGTTTTCCTGTTACGTAAGAAACGCTGGCGGGATTTTCACCAACAAGAATTACAGCAAGACATGGAGTTATTCCGTTTTTTTTCAGTTCTGCAACTTTTTCTGCAACTTCTTTTCGGACTTGTGCAGCGATTTCTTTTCCGTCAATAATTTTTGCGCTCATTTGTTACCTTCCGTGAGTTTTTGTGTTTTAATTGTAAAAAGTCTATAAAAATTGTATACTTTTTGCCTATATTTGTATAGAAAATGCGAGGAAAAATGAAACGTATTCTTTCCCTTTTTGGCATATTGCTGCTGTTTTCTGTTCCGCTTTTTGCGCAATCGGAATCTGATGTTTCAACTTCTGATTCAAATGAACAGACTGAGCAAAACCAGAATGAACAGTCCGAAGAAAATAAAAATACTGATGAAAATCAGAACAATGATGAAGAAAATATAGTCCGAAATGAAGATTATGCAAGAAACGGTCATGGCGACCAGTTTCTTAAAATTGGAATCATGGGAAATTTCCCGTTGAATTTTGGGGATCAGCTTACGGTTGGCGGTTCAGCGCAGCTTGGCTACTACAGATTCCTGAACGGATGGCTCGCGCTCGGCGGTGAACTTATGGCTGGTTATAATCCTACAATCGGAAGCAATGTGTTTACTTTTGTTCCGATTACTTTTGGCGCGATGGTTCAGCCTTGTGCAGGACGCTTTGAATTTCCCGTTACACTTTCTGTGGGATTTGCCTTTGAAACTTGTGCGAATAAAAAATATTTCCCAGGATTTGCGGCAAAGGCTGAGTCCGGGGTGTTTTTTAGAATTACAGAAGGATGGTCTGTCGGTTTG
>Ga0256404_1001905_pt1 | contig 48116 bp, 59 predicted proteins | sample RumenRJG_01DNA_FD_185990 | JGI IMG/M metagenome (GOLD analysis project Ga0256404, IMG submission 185990) | Bovine rumen microbial communities from Lethbridge, Alberta, Canada - RJG_01 | ecosystem: Host-associated > Mammals > Digestive system > Stomach > Rumen | place: Canada: Alberta | collected... | reverse complement strand
ATCTCAGTGTCGCTATAGAGGTTTGAGCCGATCAGATCCAGCACATAACGCAACTGATCCTGGGACAGTTCGCCCCAGGAAGTAGGACACTCCAGATGAAGCACCTTATCCGACGAAGTGAAACGCGCTGTCCTCTTTTCTATTCTCATACGGTTCGAAGTGATTGCATTCATAAGCAGAGCTGTTGGCATAGGTGCTGAAAGCATCCAGATCACCCTCCAGCGTATTCATGAGCCTACGGAAATACTCGTAAGCCGTACCCTTATTGCCTTGGATGGCCACACCGATAATCCTGCGGATCTGATGCACCACACCACGTTCCTTCTCGCTGAGTGAGCGAGTTGCCATCTTACCGATCAGCTCATCCATGAACTCATCCGATATCTTCTCTCTCAGCCAACGGTCCGTATCGAGGATGGTGGTAGCAGCGTTCTCCCAATCCTTAGAGATGGGCGCCTGCAGACCAGAGAACTGACGCAGGAACTTGAAGCAGCAGAAGAGCGTATCGATTATAACCAGGCCTTGCTGGTACCAACCATCCAGTTTGAAGCACTCCTCCAGCAGTTCATCCATTAGATGGAGCCGTTTCACACGCAGCTCCCCGTCGAGGGCATCCACGCGCATCTTTGAGGCAGGCGCCGTATTGTTGGTAGAGACAATGCCGAAGCCCGTCTCCGTCAGGACCAGGTCAAGCCCACGCATCTCCCTCAGGAACACCTCAACAGAAGCCAGACCAAGCACACATATAGCCAGCTTGCCTTTAGGCTCGTTGTTTACAGCAGCAATGCCGACATCACCCAGTTTATCAACAGCGATATCACCAATCTCTTCATTGATTTTATCCTCCAACTTGGCAAATATAGTCCCCTTTGGCTCCTTGGCTGCAGGGATGGCCAGGTTTAAATCATCCTTAGTTATTCTGATTGTTATTTCCATTGTCGTCAGTATTTACGGTTTTTTCCTCAGCATCCTTATTTTTATCGAGAGTAGTCAATTGGATCATCGGCACATTGATTGAGAACTTTTCATCCCATCCGTTGTAGTGCATGATCACATGGAAAGGCACTTCCATCACGTCGTGGAACATCTTTTCTAAAGCCTGCTTCAGCGTAAACAGCTCGCGTTTATCAGAACCGGAATTGTTCATCTGGCTCTTACCAGGCGTGGCACCCACCATGTTAGGGTGCACGCCCATGGAGAAGCACAGCGAGTTAGATGCCTCGCCCATATCGTCAATCCAGTCGCCACCCTCCTTACTTTTTCCTTCCATGAGGTTATACACGCGCACCATACGTCTCTCACCTTTTCCGTCGGGTAGTGAGTCATACGAGGTTACCCAAGCCTTGCCCGCATTCTCCGGTTTCGTACAGAACTCCGTAATCTTGCGGCGTTCCTCCTTGATGCGTTCAGCCCGCTTCACCTTATCCGTGATATTCTCTTCCCTGCAGACGTTATCCCAATACGTGCGATGAACCTCCACCTGTATCCTCGGTGCGCTGGTATTCTTGATCATGTAGCGCTTACCGATGCCAATCAGACGGTAAATGTCATACCAGGCATCACGGTAGATAGAGGTATAATAAGGAATGGGGTAATAGCGATATCCTGGCGTTGGTACCAGACAGAGGATGGCGAACTTACAGCACGACCCCATGGGAGGTTCCGCAATCTTTTCCGACGTATAGATATGAGGTGCCTTGCCCAAGCGGTACTCCAGATCACCCAGCGGATCGATCTCATCGAGCAGCGGGATGGCCTCGATGGTCTGAGAGCGACCGCTACGGAAGTCACCCACTAGCACGTGCTCAATCTGCCCGAACTCATTACGTTTCGTAAACCTACAGTCACAGGCGTTACGCATTCTGATCTGCACGATCTTAGAGTGATCACGGCTCAGGTATATCACCATCACTGAGAAGAAATTATACTTGATGTCGGTAGCCATCCTGAGCCACTGGTGGTGGATGGCATTACGCAGGCAGAAGTCACGAATCTCCTTATCCTTAGTCATCTCGCCCGTCTCGCGGTCCAGGAAGTGGATACCCTGCCCGTAGCACGACTGGATGTTGAAAAGCTGACACCCGCTCATCACCATGTTAGCCTCTATCAGCTGCTGATTACGATATGGTGCCAGGTTATCCTTACCGAAATCGACATACTCATACCAACGGTTTCCAACACGAACAAACGTTGTGTTGATATCATCCATGCTCTCATATATTCCTTCAGTGTCATGCTGATAGTGCGTCGTCACCTCAGCCTCCAGCTGCATGGCATCCTCAATCGAACAGGGCGCAATGGAGAATACGTCATATTCGCCCTTGGTACCGACTGGTACCATCGTATTTGTCATTCCTTCATTCATAGATATATCTGATGATCGTTAATTTTAAAGATGAAGATATCCGGCACGGTGCGGATCTGATTGTTCACGGGGTTGATGATCCTGTGCCACCCACCCCTCCAGTTGCTGGAGCTGACCATCCAGCCCTTATATTCGATGATGTTCCCTTTGGAGTCCCAAGCGGAGATGTTCACCCGTTGATTGCTTTCACGGGCGATATCCAGCAGCTGCATGGCTTCATTGAAGTGTAGGGGTTTCCTCTCGTTCATTTTATTAGCGTTCAACTTTAATTAATTAAACGTATTATCAAACGTATTATCGAAGACGCGGCCCTCAGCCCGAGCATCCCACACATTGTGGTTGCGATCCGCATACTCATACTCGAAAGTGAAGCGAGGAATGAAGTCGGCAGAATTTGACATTTCCGACTTCTCGCTGTTGATGACGATAGGCAGAGACCTTTCAATCAAGACGCGCCCATCATAGACACGAATCAGTTCCACATGCTTACTACGGAACACCTCACGCCACCAGTTAGCCATGGGAAAGGTGAGATAACCAGTATCAGCCTTGAACGTCTCTTTCTCTTCAATCTGATAACTCTTCTTCACCCTGCCGAAACGCGACTGTTTACGATCGAACGAAGCCACCTGCTGATGCTCACCAGTACAGTAGGCCATCTCTTGCACACCGAATGAATTATAGAACAGGAGCACAGGAGCCACATCAGGTTCAGGCAACGAGTCAACAGAAAAAGACTGACTGCGGTTCCCGGCGCTGATCGTATAGCTAACCAAAGAACTTCCAGAAATCACGAAGTTGGCAGGAGAGCAGTCGATGGTAGTATATTCAGTGGTCTGCAGCAACACGGGGACGGAAAGACTCCTGGTTTCCCCGTTATCATACTTAGCCAAGCAACGCGGCGTGCCGGTACCGATATAAGTCAGGAATTCAGCCCAACCAACAGCAGTAACCTTTGGACCGTCAATCAAGGTCAGGAAATGGGAGTTACAGAACTCCGTAGCCGACGCGCTCAGAATGTTCGCACTACAGGAGATGACATCACAACCTAACTGACGGACACTAGAACTAAGGATCGTCTCCAACCCGTCATCACTCAGCTGCTGTTCCTCGATGCGGACGCTCAGCCCGAACACCAGCCATTTCAGCGCGAAAGGTTCAATCAGCCTGTCAACATCAGTCAGTTCCACGATCCCACCACTTTTAGGATACAGGTATTCATTGTAGATTACGTCACTGTCACCATTCTTGGAGACAGACACCTTCACCTGTGCCCTGGTGAGCGTCATGGCAAACTTCACATCAGGGATGTTGCAGGAGAACTCCTTGGACTGGAAAGAGGTATAAAGTGAAATCATACCGCAAAGATAGTATTATATATAAGGTCTTAAAACAACACGAAAAAGGGCTGCATGCATCCCTGCAGACAGCCCTCCGAGTGAAGTTGAATAAAAAAAACAATTTATGCCGTTATAAACCTCCAGATAGCCCACTTTACCGACCCATCGGTCTCAGTGAGTGGTTTATATTCATGATCTATCATATACTCTGCCAGTTCCTCTTTCGAGAAGGGGTACATATTGACCAGTTCATCCTGAAGCTCTTCCGTAGAACGGTGCTGAGCTACATAGCCATCCCCAGGAAGCGGAGAACGGAACAGGAAGTAAGCCTCCAGGATCTCTTCCTTAATTCTATCACGCTTATCCTTCTCTGTTCCCATCATTCAAAAGCTTTTTGAGTTTCAGCAAATCTTTCTTGTACATCTTGACCTGATAGGCCACCGTATAGAGATTGAGGTTTACCTGGTTATCAGAATCCACCTCATCGAAAGCCAGCTTCTGCAGCTGCTCTTCCGCGATATCGAGCACAGTGATCTTGTCTTCCAGATTGTCAGGGTCGCAGAGCTGGTTCACCAGCTCCACGGCCTCGGGTGAGAGATTGATAATGCTCATAGTTCATACTCCCTGTTGGTTAAGCTGCCCGTTTCCAGAAGTGGGGGGGGGTAAAGTTCATATCTCCAAGCTGGACGCGCCACTGATCCACCAGTTCACAGTCCTCAGCCCACAACTCCCTGCGACGCTGCTTATACTCGTTCTCGATCTCCACGCGCTTCATGTCGCGCTCCTCCATGATGCTGTTACGCAGCTTGCGGAATTTCAACTGTTCGTCCTGCAGACGGTCTTCAAACTGTAGAGTCATCGCCTTGATGGCCTTACGCTCATCAATGCGGGTCTGATGCATACGGGTCTCGATATCCGCCTTCTTCATCATAAAGTCTTCACGTGTCATTCTTTCCATACCTTATCCTCCTATGATTGAAGCCAGAAACATCAAACCGAAACCGAATGTGACAGCAGCTGCTGCCTGAGAGAAGAGCTTCACACGGCTCATCACCTTCTGGATAGCCGCCGAAGCGTTGGCCTGCTTGAGAGCCCAGCCAATGGAGAGTTCACTGATCTTAACACGATGGCACTGTTTCGCCGTGCCCTGCGTCTCGGCCTGCCCTATCGGTGCATAGCCCTCGAACTGCAATGTCAATTGTTGCATATTGCTACTATTGTTTCGCGATGCAGGGATCCGCCCTGCGCGGTTTTTATTCCCAGTGTGGGAAGGGTTTGTTCCCAGTGTGGGAATATTTTGTTCCCAAGGAGGGAATGATTTTCCCTAAATGACAGGGAAAGCGGCAGCCGTTCCCCTGTCGCGAAACAATAGTAGACTTCATCACGAGGACTTAAATCTTACTGGGTGGCCACCGCTATTGGTGTAGTGAGGTCTATGGCAGACCTCGGAAGTAAATTGGCATAAATAATGCCCGATGTGATTTCGGGCGTCATCATCGCCCTCGTAACTTACGTTACTATCGTTTCGCGTTGGCAAAGTTACGAAAAAATCCCGAACCTCCAAAGAAATTCGGGAAAATTTTTAGATTTTTCGATGAAAAGTATAATAAAAACCTCGTTATTTTACTTTTTGAGAGAAAATGATCATCTGTTTTATCTGGTTAATCATCATCATCCTGTGTTTTCAGGCCTTCTCTGATCTGACTATCATCTGTGATATATTTCTTCAAGACGTAGTTGGCTACATTCGTCTTTGTCATTCCCTCTGTGAAGAAGCACACCTGATCCAGTTCCCAACCACGCTTCGCCATATAGTTGATGACTTCCATCATGGTGTTGAACTTGATCTTCTTTCCGTTCTCATCTAACAAGGATTCGAAGCTGTTGGACTTGTACCCAAGATCCAGCTGTACTTTCACCTTACCAACTCCCCAGAAGTTATACCCTTTCACAGAACAATACACAGGGTACTTCTCACCAGGTTGATTCACACTCTGCGCCTGAGCGCAACACACGGCCACCAAAAGGGCCATCAGGATAAACATTCTTTTCATAATTCGTCAAAGATTAATTAATACGTTTTGATTGACAAGAAATTAAATATTATCTTTAATGATATATCCGGCAATATTCGAGCCGTCAATCCACGCACAATGACTACAACGGCCTGTAATTGGCGACAGCGGCCGTCCACATTTTGGACAGGCATCATGCAATGGAGAATCTTGAAATAACAACATGGCGCAAAGATAAGCAAAATATTCCAAACATGCAAGAAATAGAAGAAATAAAAAACCCCGGTACTCACGTATCAGGGCTTTCAAAGTGATCTTAAAAATATTGTGGAACTGGTCTATCTATCAGGTGACCAGCATCAATATCCTTTATAAACTTATCAACGGCACCACGTACCTTATCAATTGTTTTCTGTGCGGGTGCTTTCAAACCGCAAGCATACTGTCTCAGGAGCGAGGCGTTCATACCGGCATATTCAGCAAAAGCAGTCACGTTGATGAAATAGTAGCTGAAGTAAGCCCCAATATCAAAGATGAATTCAAATTCCAACTCAGGGAAACTTTTACCCTGCTTCTCATAGAAAGCCTTCATCTCGTCTCTGGCGAGATAAAAATCCTCAATGGCTTTACGGGCAGATTTCCCGTCGCCATGAAGACCAAAATCCAAATCATCCGCTCCGACCATAAAACAGGAGAATAAATCCCTGCCAGTCTCTACCATTACTTTTATTTTCCTTTCCATACTATAATCATTTAAAAAAGTGACCCCAAACATTCTCACGACTCTTTCACGGTAAGAACCCGGGCTTAGAGCCCGAGTTCCTGATAGATAGTCTTCAAAGTACCTGCTGGTACTTCTTGCGTTCCATGTCGCGGCACCACGGTTGTCTTTCCATTTCTAGGATTGACCCAGATGTCGTGACGTTTACCATGATGAAGAAGGAGGCAACCAGCCTTCCTTAACTTCCTGTACAACTCGTTGTACTTCATCGTAACAATAATTTAAGAGATCACTTTGTCATTTCTGACACTGCAAAGGTAACAAAAAAGTTATAAACCACCAAATTTTTCGGTAACTTTTTTGTTATAAAGATGATTTTTTAACATTTCATGTAAAGAAAAGCCTGTTTTTTATACACTTTCACATTGATATATAAAGAATATCGAGAATTTTTACCATGTCATCAGCTGCTCTTAGCAAGAGCTGGAAAGTCTCGGTTTTGTCGGATCAAGATAGGAAAGTCGTGGCAAAATCAACCGATTTTGCAGGAAAGTGGCACTTTCAGCCAGGAAAGTCGGGTGTGAAAAAGGCGTTTTTGCGCCATAATTCCACACCCAAACCCCAAATCGGGGACCCAAAATGCTAAGGAACAAGGAATTAGCGTTTTGGGGTTGGGAAAAGATGCGCGCGCAGCTGCATCCACAGCCCCCACCGCCCTACGCCCCGAGCCGACTTTCCGACTTTCCGCAAGCGGAATATGTAAAGAGTATTTCCGTTTTCCTGTGTCGGTGTTTTTTCGATGGTGCAAACGACATCAGCGGTCGGGCGCACATCATACAATAATAAGGGGCAACCGTAACGGCTGCCCCACTGGTTAACATTAGGCTCTTAGTGTCTTTCATTCATAGTATCATACTTTCCCGCTCTCATGGTATGAATAATAGTACCCATCTGTTATAATAATATGGTCTAAGAAGTGTACCTGCATTATATTGCATGCCTTATCTATTTGCCTGGTCACGTTGTCGTCTTCCATACTGGGGCGTGTGTTTCCAGATGGGTGGTTATGACATACGGCTAATATAGTGGCATTATTAGTGACACATTCCCGCATGATAACCCGTATATCTACGGCGGTCTGAGTGATACCCCCACGACTGATCCTAACGGCTTTAATAAGTCGATAGTGCCGATTAAGCAGGATTGCCCAAAATTCCTCCGTCTGTAAATCCATCAAACGGGGGTGCATATAGTTATAGATGCGTGTAGCCGTGCCCAAATCGGGTGTTTCTGTTGGTAGTGCCAATTGTCTGCGTTTACCCAGTTCCACGGCTGCGAGTATCGTCATAACCTTAGAAAATCCCAAACCGTTGTACTGCATTAGTTCATCGGCTGAACGTTTGCCAAGTGTGTTAAGGTTGTTTCCGCAGTCAGCCAAAACACGGGCACACAGTCTAACGGCATCCTCTCGCCTGCTGCCTGTACCTATTAGAATACTAAGTAACTCCGCATTTGTCAGGGCGTCAGCTCCTAACGTATCCAACTTATGGCGGGGGCGGTCTTCAGCCGCCCACTGCCTGATATTTAATTTCGTCATACTTTAGCCTCCTTTCTTGCCTTACGGGTGGAGCGTTTCACGGCTGCACGGGCTTTCTTTGTTTCCTTGTTATCCGTTTCGCCCTTGGCTTTTTCCATGCGTTCAACGGTCTGCATGGCATGCAGGGCAAAACCAGTCGGCAGGGGCTGGGGTTCTGCACTGGGTGCGGGTTCGGGCTGTGGTTCTCCGAAATTAATTTTGGTCTTAGCGAAAAAGATCCCGCCTTTAACCTCTGCGCCTGCCTCTTCTAACATCTTGGCGAAATCGTCAGCGGTTCGCCCACTGCTGATAATATCGTCAACGATTACGACCTTTTTACCCTTGAAGAACTCGCCATCTACTTGCACCTCGTAATTATCATCTTTAACGATGGTGTGTGCTGGGTTCTTGTGGGCTGCGCTGCGCTTGCCTAAAATAGTAACGTGTTGCATGGGGTTGAGTTGTCCAAGGGTGTTGGCTACGACTACGCAAAAATAAGAAAATCTAAAGCGATATTGCGCCATACTGGAGCAGGGCACAGGCACGCAAACAAGTTCACGGGCTTTATCTCCGTACCACTGGCGCAACTTAGATATGACCATCTGTGCCCCCTCTTTAAGTTGGGCTTTTTGCCCGTCCTTAAAGTTAATAACCCACTCGGAAAAACTGCGCTCTTCCTCTGTTGCTAACTCCCTGTAAGCCTTGGGGATGTACACCCCGAAATTAAACTTTTTGTCCATAATTGATACGTTTTAAAAATTAATACTATATGTTGATAGGGTTAACTTCGCCCATACAGGAGGGAATGACTCAACGCGGACGCCGACATATTTCCTCTCCCCCCAAAACTTAAATTTTGTGCGCGTTAAGCAGGCTTAATGTCAGCAGGGGCGAGGGTTCTGGCTGTTTTTTAAGGAGGGCACCGAAAAGTTTTTTGAGCGCAGCGCCCCCTTGGGGCAAAAAAGTTTTTGGGAGGAGCCTTCAAAAACTGCCAGGTTCATCGTCACAGCTGACAGAAAGACTGTAGCTTTGCACAGAATTTGTGTTTTGGGGGGAGAGGAAATAAAAACAGTAACTTCAGGGATTGATTGAGTATCAATCCCGTCCATTCAGCCCATGTAGGAAACGAAACCGGAATCTACATTAATCGTCACATCCTGCATGTGCAGTTCCACACCGATGCAGAGGGTATCGAAGGCATCAGAGCCGTCGGTACGATACTCCAGCTTGTCTTCTTCAGTCTCAGCCTCTTTCTCAGCCCGTTTATCCTTCTTATTCATATAGACGCCAGCCGTCTCGATCGACAACAGCAGGGCCTCATTGTTATCGCGGTTGATCAGCACCTGGTGATCGGCACGGCCCACGAACATACGATTAATCAGCTGACATTTCACATCATGTTCCTTTGCACGACCGATATACACCTCATCGACCAGCCAGCCATGAGAAGACAGCTCGGAACTGATAAACGAATAAAAATCCCTATTCTGGCTGACCGCATAACCATTACCGACAAACGTATGATCGAAGAAAAACACCAGGGCTTTAGTCTTGTGATACTTGTAATACTCGCAGAAGTCATCACACAGGGCCTCGAGTTTCCTATCATACTTCACATAAAAAGACTTGATCACTCTCAGCTTCCCATCGTTCCCAAGCTGACCAACCACCATCCAGTTGATATTATCGTTAGCATCGAAAGCACACATCAGCGGTGCTTCAGGATCCAGGTCGGCATCATTCCTGCAGTCATTCTCAGCAATAGAGCCATCGCCCAGGTTGGCCAGGGACAGACGGGAGGTATTCGGGGCCGTATAGAGGTTCACATCCTCACGCATGGCGCCATAGAAACCATCGTAGGCAATTGTGATCCTCTTGCACATGATCGACGTGGCAAACACCAGCGGGGGAAGTTCACGCTTCATACGACGGATAAAATCCTCACCCAGTACCGCAAGGTTATAGATTGAAGGACGCTCCAGATACAGATAGGCTTGTTTTCGGAAGAAAGCCAGCTGCTGGTTGATCCTCGACAGTTCCTTCAGGTAATGATCGTAGCGCTCCGGATGATCTTTCATGCGCTGCTTCACCTGCCACTGGTAATACACCAGGCCCTCGATGATCTTAATTAGCTCAGAGTCCATCAGTTTCTCGTACTGCAGAAACCAGGATCCCTTCTTTGTGACAGGCATATCGCAGGTTACCGTGATACCATGGTGCAGCGGACATTTACCGAAAAACATCTCATTACCACGGTTGGTCTGAAACGTCTCGTTCTTTAGCTTCTCATAGTCCACGTACTTCGCCTCGTCGATCAGGAGATGATCGAGAGACATACCATTGGATGCACCCTCACGGTCCTGCGTGATGATCTGGCATACGGATCCATTATAGAACCCGATGACATTCTCCCAGTTCTGAGGTGTGAAGATGGGATCCTTCCAGTGTAGGGCCTTCCACGGTTTCTTGCCGACAGTATAGTGCACATCGCGTTTGAAACCCCATCGTTCCCAGTGAACCAGGAGCGACGGTAGCGTGGATATCAGACATTTCTTATAGGAAGGCGACACGAAACCCGTCGTAGAACCAGGCATCTGTTGGAACACCTGTATCTGACGGGTAGCGTCGATCAATCCCTTTCCGGTACCACGTCCCATGACCGCGATCAGGTTACGCGGCATCAGCATCAGGGGATACAGCTGCGCATCATTGAAGTACTGTTTCTGCGTCGTAGACATAAACGGGCGGGACGAAAAGGGTTGTTAGGGTTTCTCGATCAGATCATCTATATTACCAGGACTCGGAGCAGTCTCATTATCGGTCGCCGGAATCTCAACAAATTCCGCGAACTCTGCTTCAGCATCATATTTCTTGATGTATTTCTTAATGCGGCCACGCAGATCTGGAATTTTCTTGATACCGATGACCGAAGGATCATCAGTGGCCACGATCTCGAGAGGCACGATTTTATCAAACGCCAGATCAGGCGTATCCTCCTTATCCGTCAGATTGTTCTTGATGAGATTTTTCTGCATCGAGGCGACGGCACGGTGTTCGCCGTCACGTTTTGCAGCCTTGCGATCCTCCTCGATCATCTGGTTAATACGCCATCTCCAGAACTTCTTAGAAGACTCCTGGAGATTACCCACGATGATCTTTACACAATGGACATCATCATACGCCTGGCTCTCGCTGACCTTGAAAAACGCCATATCATACTCCACGAGGTCACGTGGAGACTTAGAAGAAAACCGGCACCAGTAAGTGTAGAGTGCCCGGAACCGGATAACCCGCTCGATCGTCTGAGCAGGCACATGCTCCTCCTGCAGCTGGTTTTCGTCAAGCGCCAACCAACCCTGGTATTTATCAAGATCAGTGGGAACACTCATAAATCGTTCAACATATTACGAAGATGGTTCCTAAGCGCATCAGCGGCGGAAGGTGAGCCGGCACGAGCCAACTCGATATCCCTTTCGCGGATCTCGAGGGCGGCTTTTGCCATGCCCGCATAAAAAGCCTTATGCACAGGGCTAAACTCAGAAGCAATCTCATCGCGGAGGTTATTAATCGGCAACTCCAAAAGGGCGCCAATCTCCGAAACAGGCGTCAGTTTGCTCGCCAGTTCCTTGATCTTTTCTAATAAGTCCGTTGAATAATCCATTAAGCTGAATAGAATTATCATCCACCAAATCCTTAAAACCAGAATACTGTTGGAGGAACACCTCTTGGTCGGTAGTGATGATAGTACACTCCGCCCGGTCGCCGTAGGTCTGGTTCTGCGAAGAGATGACAGTCACCAGATGAGAGTCATTCTGCACCAGCACCACCTTAGAGTGGTTCATGGACAGATAGACAGAATCAAAGCAACACTGCATCTCACGATAGAGTTTCACCGTCTTATACGAAGCCTTCAGGTCCGCCAGCAATACTGAGTGGCCGATCAGATCCTTTTTCCTGAGGTTATAGAAACCCCGGAGGAACGCATCAGACGTAGAGAACGTAGATACATACACATCAGCACGCCCGGTTTGTTTCAGGATCCAGTCCAGTAAACCGAGCGTGTGGAGACCTTTACCCAAGAAACTCTGCAGAGGACACTTGGATAAAGGACTAAGAAGTTTATTCAGATCCTTCCCCCTCGGCATTGTCAGTAGGAAGATCAAGAGAGATATCACATGCAGTCAAATCAGCCTTACGCTGATCAGTGAGAGACACACCCAACCTGAGCAGTGTGAAGACTCGGTTCTGAATCTTCTCACGCAGACTCTCCAGTTTCTCAGCATCCGTAAAGTCCGGATCCTTGGCGGCAGCCACCAGATCCATAAGCACAGGCAGGCTCCGGCTGATATACGACTGGGCGTAGTCGATATCCTGCTGATCCTTTTCAGACAGCGCAGGCTTCTCCAGCTTCAAGGGCTCAGCAGCACCACCAGCCTTGAAGTCATCATACCGACACATCTCATCCTTGTATTTATACCAGGACTCCTTCAGCAGCTGCAGATGCTCGAAGCGGTCGCATGGCGCATTCAGGGAAAGCAGGAGGTTATACGTCTCCTTGATCTTCTTCCAACGCTCAGCATTGGCAGGCCAGATAGCCTTGATATCATCAGGCAGGGAGTCGTGATCAGGGCGCATACCCTTTACGACGACACAGCCCGTATCACCATCGCCATCAGCCTCCTGGACAACAGGGACCTCCCCGTCAGCGGCACCGCCAGCAGCATCGATTGCAACCTTCACCTGAGGCACGATCTCCTTATCCAGATTTTCAATATCCTGAATCGTGTAACCCTGCAAACGATAATTCAGATGTTTGGAAATCTCATATTCCAGTTTCTTGACACCAACTTTCGGGTTGCGGCAGATACGTTCATAGAGGCCACGGTTGCGGTTCACGCGCAACAGCAGTTCTGCACCCTTCTTGATACTCTCTTCATTGGAATGGTCGCCACGAAGCCAGGCCACCATTGCTTCAGTTATTTTTGGATCATAATTAGCCATACTATTAAACTTTAAAACGGGACGGCAGAGAAGAACTCCAGCCATCCCGCACCTTTTTACCAATAAACTAATAAACCTAAAAATTGAATATGAAGAATCTATCCTAGTCTTCAACTTTGTCCCCCGGTTTGTCACTAACGATCGTATCCGTCTTGCCGCTGATCACACCATCCTCGGTCTCAAAGGTACCTTCGTAGAACGGGGCGGGGTTGATATCAGACACAGATGCAGTGACAGTAGTCTGGCTGGAGTCAGTCACCGCCTTACCTGCATTCTGGCCCAACTCCACCTGAACGCGGAACATCTCATTACCAATCACACGGATTGCGCCATCGCGCTGCGGGTAAAGGATCACAACATCGTCGTTGTTGAGTTTGGAAACAAGACCAGTCACCTTCTTCTGGGTACCAGGCAGAACGGCGGCGATCTTATTCAGGAACGATTTAGCGCCCTCATTACCCTGAGACTCACAAGTAGGCTCAGACTCGCCCTCAACGAGGTCGACCTTCACGAACTTAGTACCCTCAGCGAGTACAAAGTTATCCTTGATGACAGCCACATCCTCGAGTTTCTCAGCAGAATCACCCTGCACCTTAGGGAAAGTGAGGATGTTCATGCGGCGAACCAAGTACATGTGCGGACGGACACCGGGGAGCGAAGCGCTGCCCTGGCAGAACAGTACGTCCTCGTACAAATCCTTATCAGTAGTACATTTGTTAGCCATATCTTTACACAATTAAAAAATTACCAAGCAGTATACTTTGTGTTAGCCTTACGAGCCACACAGAGCATTTCCTTATTAATAGAGAGGTACTGCAGACCGAAGAAAAGGTTGGAGATGAAGTCCACGTCGTAGTGAGAAGTCAGAGAATCCTTCACCTCGAAGCCCTCATCAGAAGTCTCCTGGTTCCAGAGTGTCAGGATGTTGTTCTTAGAAGTCAAACAAAGATAATTCTCAGGCACATTGCCCAGGGCCACGAACTCAATATTCTGCTTACCGTCGAGGTGAGCCTTATTAAACTGAGTATTGTAGGGAAGGGCACCATGGTTCATCTGATAGCAGACCTCATAGAGATGCTTCGTGCGGTCGCTCATGAAGAGCTTCAGGCCGTGAGCGTCACGGAGTTTCTTATTGACACCACCCCAAGTAGAGTTGGCAGCCTCAGAACCCCAGATAAACTCATTGAGGACATCCTCAGCATTCTCAGCAGTGATCTTCTCCGGCAGGATATACAGGTTCTGCTCCACGGCGCTCATAGTCCCGGCAGCAATCTCAGCATCCTCGATAGCGCAGAAACCGTTGAACCACTTCATGGTCAGAGAAGTGTCCTCCTCATCATGCTTAGCAGTCCACAGGTAATCATACATATGCTCACCGATCTGGGCAGCGATATAAGCACAGATACGCTTCGTCCAGGGCTGATTCTTCTGAGCAGAAGGATTTACCAGGTCACTACCCCAGAGGGTTTTATACAGACTAACAGGATCGATAGGCTCGATACAGTTACCAAGGAAGGTCTCCAAAGTGCGCTGCTTGATATCAGTGGCACCATCACCCTTCTTATACTTATCGAAGTTACCCATCTGGAACTTACCGCCCAATTCGTGCACGTGTTCCTTATAACGGATACCAGTGCGCATGCCCATATGCTGAGTAGCGTCACGCAGTGCGAACATCGGCATGGTGATGAGCTCAGTACGATACTTCTGAGCAGACTCCTGAAGAGCCTCAGGTGTGAAAGTCGTCTTAGGATCTTTCACGGGCTGCACCTTAGGTGTAGCAGCGGGAGTAATATGATCAGCCATAATTACAGAGCGTTTTCGATAGATTTAAACAACTCAGCAGCGCCGTTGAGACCCTGTTCGTCCACAACCTCGCCACCATTACCACTCTCACCAGGACCTTCCTTGAGGTTCTTGATCTCCTCATCTTTGGAAGCGATCGAACTCTTCAGCTTATCGATCTCAGCCTTCATCTTGTCAATGGTAGTCTTGGCTGCCTTGCAAGCATCATCCTGAGATTTCAGCTGATCATCAATCTTCTTCATCTGGTCCTGAGTCAGGACGATATCGCCCTGCTCGTTGGGCTGGAAGCCATCCTTGATAGCCAGCAGCGCCATTGTACTTGCGAAGATTTTAATCATTTTACTATCTTGATTGTTGGCGAAAGAGTTTTTGAGCCCCTTCAGCAACTCCATCGCCTTTTGGAGTACGCCAGCTGGTGTTTCCTCGCCCGACTCAGGATTGAATCCGGAGGGGAGAGGAGGGAGACCCATTTCATTAATAATAGAATTCGTAATCTTGTTAGAAGCGGCGCCTTCGATCTTCTCGGCATCGATCACCTCATCGACGATACCGAACTCAACCGCATCTGCAGCCTTGATCCAAGCGGCCACCTTCATCTTAGCCTTGACATCTTCGATGGATTTACCGTTGCGGTCGGCGTAGATCTGTGCCAGAACATCGTCGATGGTAGAAAGCTGGTCGCGCTGGAACTTCAGGCGCTTTATACACTCATCGATCTGCTCCTTGTTCTTCGAGCCCCACTCATCGATCCAGTTCATGGAATTATGGATGAGGATCAAAGCGTTCTTAGCCATCTTGATCGACTTGGCACCCATAGCCATGAATGTAGCAGCAGAGGCAGACATGCCGAGAAACTCGACAGTCACATCCCCATGGTTTTTGAAGAGCTCGTAAATCTGCAGGCCAGTATCAACGAAGCCACCTAAGGAAGAGATGGCGACAGTAACGGGCTTGCCTTTGGAATTATCAAGCACGTATTTAACATAGCCGGCAGAGATACTCCAGCCGACTGTGCCAGTCAAATAAAGGTCATATTTCTTCATTTCCACCTTTGTTTTCGGCAAAGGTAGATATATATATAATGTATTAAAACAACTCTAAAACCCTAAAATTCGGTGGTTTGTGACTTATTAGACCAAGAAACAGACACCTCCCAAAGCTGGCTATCCGAAAGATTGTCAGGAAGCAATTTAGAAGAAACCGTGACAGGATAAGGTCTATCTTTGGTACCAAGCATCAGCCATTTGCCTGTGGCCAACTTCAGCACATAAGCCCAATGACCATCAACCCGAAGATCCTGGCAGGACCGAAAATCAAGTTTATACTCCCACAGAACGTTTTTATCCACCACCTTATTATTAATAGAGAGTTTGGCGGGCACTATGGTATTCAGTTCTGGCCCAAAATCAAAATACGGGTCTGTATCCACTCTATCAACATCCGCACACTGTACGCGGTACACCGCAATGACATTACTGATCATATCTAAAAATAAATAAATAGTTCTTAACTGTACATAAACGACGCAAACGACGGCTTTGAACAAAACCAACCCTTTTGATGGTACTTTTTTTAGTTAAAGAAATAAAAAATCACGATTTTCGTTTTCTTCTCTTACTTCTGAGGTCGATACCATGGTTATTGAACCTAACCTTCTCGCGGTAGTACCTCATCCGGATTGTGTCGGCATAATCGATATCGATACCATGCATCTCACACCAGGCATACGCGGCAGACTGGAGTTTCGTGTCATCGCCGCACATCTCACTCATCTCATTCCAGAGATTCGTCAGGAAGATCGACTCAATATGTTCCTCAATCAGTTTCTTTCCATGACTGGAGACGAAATTAAAGCAGGCAGGATCCTTTTGTTTAGAATAAGGGATACAGATGGCGGTCAGACCTTCGGCAGCCGTCTCAGGGGCAGCACCTTTATGACGTCTCTGGAGTACACTGATAATTCTGGCATTAGACACAGAATGATCATCAAAACGGACAGGATCCCCGAAACTATGGATGAGGTACTGTCTGATAAAAGGTTTCAGTTTGAGGTATATCACGAAATCGCTCATATTCATTGGTTTTGGGTGCAAAGATAAACAATATCAATTAGAAAACAAACGAATTTGGTAGAAATCAACTTTATCTGGTATAACTTTTTTCTATTTTGTGGATTTTCAGCCATTTTTTCTGTATTTTCTGTATTTCAATGTATCAGTCACTCTGAAAAGCCGATATACAGGGCGTTTTAGAGTGACTGATCACATACAAAACGATGTGTAAAGCGGTTTGTATCCCCCATTCCCCACTGTATATGGCCGAAAAGGCCGAGGTTTCGCGTTAAAATTTGTAAACGAGGTTTTCACATCCTTTATACAAATATACAGATTATTTCTTCAAAATACAGATTAATTTTGTATATCTGTATTTACAGAAAAAGGCTAAAACACCGATAAACACAAGACTTTTTCACGTTTCGCAAATTGAATTATACAGATATACAGATAAAATGCACATTTAGAGAGAGGGGAAGGGGGAGAGGAAAACCAGCAGACCGTGTATGATACCCACAAAAAAGGTGGCCACCGCATCCGTATAAGGGATGTTGGTGACCACTCAAACAGGCACCCCAAAAGGGATCAGAAAAGAAATGCTATTTAGCTCCAGGACCCCAGATATCCTGCATAGCTTGTTTCAGACGGGCTTCCTCGTCTCTGGTACGAAGGTGTATCATTTCCGTCTGCACCCTATCGTTGATGGTAGGATCAAAGATGTTTGCAATGTTACGTCCCTGCGTATTCAGGACATCCTGCGGATTGAGGGCATAGATCCAAGGGGCCCATTTCGCGAAGGCCTTCAGTCGAACCGTAAAGCGTTTCATGGCATCCTTGGTACCAGGACAGTCCTTCAGATAAGTCTCATAGACACATTTGCGCACCAGCTGCTTGTTGACGTTAGGTCCATCAGGCGCAAAGTAAGTAGAAGCCCATTCCTCGAATTGAGGCCCCATCTCCGTCTTCAGTTTTCGTTGGATGATATTTTGCATCGGCGGTAGCATCTTCACCGGCTTCATGGCCAGGGACAGGTAGAACTGTTCGCATTGCATGAGCAGGTTCAGGTCAGCGTTCCATTCATCCTCCGTATAGAAAGAGTCGAAGAGGTTCTTCTGGAAGTCGTCATGGATAGTCCGGCTCTCCTGGTAGTCGAAAGGATTCTCTGCAGTGCGCTGGTGGTAGTAGTCGGAGAAAGTCACATAGAGCATACGGGCATCACTGGAGGCATCAAAATCACCAGGCACGTAATTGGTCGAGAACAAGAACTTAGGAGATTCAGAGAAAGGAATAGTATAAGGGGTGAGGCCTTTAGGGTTGACGCGCATATCGCCGCTGATCAGGTTGTAGAAGTCCTTGATGGAAGTAAACTGGTTGATATCCTCCACACGCACCAAACGGGTGTAACGGGTGACATCAGAAAGGGCGTGCGTATCTTTCTGCAGATCCAGGACCTTACCATCGAGCGTAGTTATATCGAGGTGAAGCAACTGCTTCAGGGCCTCAGTGAAGAAAGACTTACCAGAACGGCCATTGGCTTCATTCGTCTCGGCGATGCGGTTATCCATCAGGAACGCCGCCCAGGTACGAGAAGGGCTCTTATAGGCATGCAGCAGGTAACCCAAGGTGAAGAGTTTGTTAACCAGGCATTGTGCCTGTTCCTCGCGCTGCTGTTCCGACAGGATATCACCGGCGATCTCGAAGGGGTGAAGCTCATGGTAGGCGCGCTGGGCATCAGGGCTGCCCGGGAACTGTTCTTCGATCTCCTGGCGCCAGTACAGGCGTGAGGTATTGATGAGATAGCCGAACAGATGACTAGACTTTGAATCCGTAATCTCAAGCTTGAATTTAGGTGTCTGGCCGTCGCTCATGGTCTCTCCAGGGACCCACTCCACCCGGAACATAGGCGGAAGCTTGCGGAAGTCATGCGGGATAACAGTCTGACTCCACACGCAAGTTTCCAGGGAATGATCACGATATAGATGCAGCTCATAGTCCTCACCATGGCAGTGTACCAGGCCGTTCTGGAAATAGAAATCCTGCGTGCGAGCCGTATAAGACGTGAAGTCAGGATCAATAGAAGGCAGTGCAGACAGATAGGCAGACGTGAAAGCAACATCCGTAACGATCAAGTTTCTGACAGCATGCTCCAGACGAATAAGCGTGTCCTGCCTAAGATTCTCTGCAGGGCAATCAGGATCCTTTTCTCCAGAAGCCCATCGACGTACGAAGTCACGAACATCGCGCGGTTTCTTCTTATAAACGATGTTATCCTTAACCCTGACTAACTGAGGTTCGTTCTCGTTCTCGTCATGCAGGATATAGAAGCCATTGAGACGGAGGAACTGATGCAGGCAGGTGGCATCGATCTTATGTCTACGCTCGCCACTCTTTTCAGAGGTCTTCGTTACCCAGAACTTCGCTTCTACGGCACGATCCATCAGGTCGAAGTAGTCAGCCATGGTTGGGAAATACTGGCACCAGTCACGGAAATCCTTTGAAGGTCTGCCGCGATTATCCTTCATCTCCTTCAGGCTCTCCGGCAGCCAGCAGGTCTTCATCTCCATATACTTAAGAGCCTGGGCAGCCCCCCTACTAACACCAGTAGCATCCAGATCAGGGATATTCACCAGTTCACCTGCATAGCGGATGATGGACAGGTAATCCTGTTGGTCGAGTCTAGCCGTCTCAGAATTGAGCCATACGGGGCAGTCGCCACGGGCAGCCACACAAAGGGCGTCACGCTCACCAGAGCAGAGGACAGCCCGATAATATCGAGTCACGCCACGATCGACTTCAGGGCGAGGGATATCACAGAGTTTCTTTGTCTGCCATTCCTCATCATTGTCGCGTTTCTCATTGTTCAGCAGCTCATGAGCCTTGCGAAGTTCTGCCAGACCATTGATATAATTGGCAGGCTTCGCCCCTTCAGGGAAGTACATAAATCGCCATTTCTTATCAGGCTCATATGGACGATACACCTTATAGAAACGGTCAGGTTTACCAGTAGCAGGATGATCGATAAAGCATTCACGCAGGAAGATAGGAAAAGACTCGTTGCTATGGAACTCCTTGATCCGACGATCCTTCACCTTACCCAACCACTCCAGGGCATGCCAGTGGAGGCGTTCGCAAGTGTCACGAGTCACCAAGGGGCCGAGGATTTTCAGTTCCCTGTCCGTGAACTCACGGATCTCGTAGCACCACTGCCCCTCTTGCTCATCTTCATTAGCGGCGCGCTCCACCACACGGGCGAAGTTTTTATCCGGAGAGAGCTCATCTCTAATACCGAACTCCTGGGCGATGGCCAGCACAGCAGCACCGAAGCGAGAACGGTCCCAGTTATGAACACGCATCCAAGCATCGATGGCGTTCAGATCCTCATCGTCACCGCCAAAGTCATGCACTACCCAGAGACCGGCACCGTTCTTACGGATCGTAGCAGAAGCCGTCTTCTCAGAAAGTCGCATCTTGAACTGTTTATTTTTGTTGTCCACACAGTCCTTGGCCTGTGGGTAGAGGTCTAAAAGGATGTCGAGGCCATCACGGGTCTCGTCCATCAAACGTTGTTTATCAATCATATCTTAGCCATTTCTTTTCGAACGCAAATGTAGGACAAAATCCTACGCTAACAAAATACTAAGGAGGCTGGGACAATATTACCCCCCCCATCCGGGAACTTCAGCCATTCTTCCTCGTAGGGGAAGGGCTTGATCCTAATGTATTTGAATGGGCGACCCCGTGCTGGAGAGTTCAGCATCTCCTTTTTTTTATTGATGGCAGTGCTAGGAGACAGAGGGTTAGATATTCGCTCCCTCAACCCATTCAGCTTGTTAATGCCTGTAACTACATACTTCATTACTCAATCATTAATATGAAAGGTTTATAACCAGCCTTTTCGCATGCCTTATTGATGGCATTCTCGGCCAGTTTGGTAGAAGAAAAATACTTTGGGAGCTTCACCTTAATGCTACCCTTGATGTAGAAAACCCAGAACCACAGGAAGCGATGTCTTTCCTCCACCATATAGCGGTTCTTAGCCTTCTTACGAATACGGAAAAAAATAGTTTTTTGTTTCATAATCCTAATGATTTCATTATCTCGAGGTCTTTTTCAAGAGCTTTTATTTTTTGATCTTTCTCTTTTAATTCCCTAAATAACCGACAGAACTGGCGTTCCATCCTGACCACCCATTTTGTACGAGGATACGGTTTATACCACCATGGAATGAATGGCTTACCTTCATCCATGTCCATTCTCATATGTTTTGCAGCCTTCTTCATCTTGCGAGGCAAACACGGTTTACCCTTTTTCATAACTGTAGCCACACTCGATCTATATTCTTTATTCCCCAATCTTCACGAGCCTTATAATATGACTTTTCAGGAGACACTTCAATGTTTCCCTGGTTTACTTTCCTGTCAAATTCTAACGACAGGAAGTCAACTCCATGAAAAAACTCCTGGAACAAGAATTTCTTTTTGTTTGCTAGGGCAAAATCATATTCGATTCTGGCACCATCTGATTCTTTATAATCTTTCAGTAAATAGATACCATCACAGAATGAAAGCGCATCGAGGTCGAGCTTCAGGATCTCCTGGTACCAATCCGTTTTCTTACCCTGCATCTTAGCCTCTCTCACTTTTTCATCAGCGAGCTTACCATAACCGCTTGTGGTAGGATTGAACACTTCATAGCCTGCTGCTAACAGTCGATCTTCAGCCTCTTTAAACTTGGCGAGAGTAGCCGGACTTGGCTTCTCTTCGCCGATTTTTCCTGCAATATAATACTTCATCGATCCAATATTTTTAAATAGAAACTATCTATAAACTCATCCTGTATTTCTTCACATAGACATGCGACATTCTCAGTACATTGACTGTCCATCTTACAAAAACTACACATATCATGAAGCGTATTGTCAAACGGAACGGCCAGCAGTGTATGATTATCAAACCAAAAAGGCTTTCCCTGCTCGATGGCGTTTAATATTTCTTGAGTCATACTTTTCTTCTTCTTACTTCAATAGTTACAGTCCAAGGCTTTGTTTTTAGCCTGTACCTTAATCTAGCGGACTGGGCATTACATTCTTCTGCCTGACGAATCATTTCAGGAATAGTTTCACCATTATCCATCACTTCCCTCATCTTCCTTATCATAGGAAGATTAAGATGTATATATCTTCTTTTCATTGTTTTGTGTTAATTTTCCTATTTTTAGTCTTATACTCCTTATCATTTTCATGTTAAGAGCTGCCTCACTAGTACATGTTTCATTCTCTAATTTCAATTGCTTTACTGAGCATCCACAATTTGTATGAACGGTTCTGGTCCTACAGGACTGTCTGTGATTTAGATATTGTTGGTACCATACCGGATTCTTCCTTGCACGAGTGCTAATCTCATTCTTTGCTTCAGCCATGTTAAATGTTTCATACGGCTCCAGGAACAAAGGGCCTGTAACCGTATATTTCCAATGAATATACGCATTCTTATAATGCGGCTCACGGCTAATCTGATGGCCCTTGTAGCCAATGGTTTTCTTTTTGCTGTCCATTATTTTTTCCCTTTCATAAGTTTTATGTATTTCAATACTTCATCATAATAACATGCAATATAAACATATCATTAAAACTATCATACATGCCAAGAGAATCAATCGGAGTATTTTTCGTTTTCTTCGCTGTCTCCTTATTTTTTCAAATTTCCGCAAATAATTACCCAAGTCGACAAAACAATGATAAGGCCTGTAGATGCTTTTAGATAAGACATCAAAAGAATCCGCCATATCCTGCATGGCATTTTTCATATCATCCAAATCTTTACGGTTATTCATCATTTTTTTTATTTATTTATTTCAAAAGGAGGGTTGATAATAGCAGAACTATAATCAAACAATCCTGGATTATAATTATAATTATACACAAGAACCTCATATTTCCTGCGTGGTTTATGAACCAGTGCAGGTATCATACTGTTGAACTCAATGGTTTTTTTCTTCCAGTTGTTTTCTTTTATGTAATTATTCAGAATATCACAGTCGAAATGTGACAGAATGAATTTCCCTTTGATTTTAGAAAGAGTTTCTAGCAGCTGAAGGAAGTCAACAGCTTTGTATCCTTTATAATGTTTCTGTTCTGCGCCAATGTATGGAGGATCAAGATAAAAGAAAGTATCTGGAGTGTCTCTCTGGCATATTACTTCAAGAGCATCTGAACATGAGATTTGAGTGGTGGCCAGACGCTCGTGGATTTTTGCAGTAAATAATTTCCTATGGTTGTCTAGTCCTATACCTATATGTGACCCACCAGTACCGTTATCTCTTTTCCAACCGCCCCTTGGTGTAGCCATAATGCTCATGTTCGTCATTACCCATACAGCCCAAGCCCTATCAATCTTACTGTAATATCTCGGAGAATTATATATATTTCGAGCACGAATGAACTCTTTTTCACTATGTAATGTATGTTGAATCTTGAACTGGAGTTCACTGAAGTTATCTACGCATTGATGATAGAAGTTGATCAATAATTCATTCTTATCATTGATAACTTCCAGGAATGATTTTCCTTTTGCAAAGAAAACGGCGCCACCGCCAAAGAATGGCTCACAATAGATTCTGTGTCTTGGCATCATTGCCAAGATCTCAGGCACCATCTTTTGTTTACCGCCATAATAAGTTATAGGCGTCTTACACATTTTTCTATTTTTTTAACTCAATGACTATTTCCCTATACTTCAGCGTGGGGCGCAGACTGTAAATATACTTTAGAATGTCCTGTGGAGTGATTTTGAAGATCTTTCCTACTGGCATTTTCATTGTGCAAATAAAACGGTTTGTACGTTCGTCTGCGATATCGAACGTAAGTATTCCGTTTGAAATGGGGGGGGTAATATTTAAACTCTTCATATTCTATATAATTACATCGAATTTTGAATCACGCTCGTATGGAAGATAAGCCAGGTTATATTCGCTTACGCAATCCTCCTGTCCTTCAATGATGGTGAAGACATAGGCTCTGCCCATCTCATCCCATTTCACGTAGTTAAGGTCTCCGAATATGCCATAGAAGCAATTGTGATCATGATCTATCTGCAGCAATTCGCCACCAAGATCCTTAACGGCCTGCTCAATCTCCTTTGTTCTCATTTTTATATTTATAATTTGGTTTATTAAAAACCTGCGGGCTTCACAGACGGCAGGGACGTATCAATTAAAAATCTTTGACATGTATCGCAAACCGCTGTTTGCTGCATTTGCAGTTTAACGCTATTTATTAAAACGTATATAATCTAAAAATTCTAATCAACCATCTTGGATGCGGTAACTTCAGCCGTTTGCATGCACTCCGGATCTGCTCCTTGCAGGTCTTTTCAGCCTTACCAAGATGTTCAGCAATCTCACCAGGTAGATATCCCTTTGCATATAGATTCACAACTTTCTGCTCTTCAGCAGGAAGTCCAAGGTTTGCTACAGGTTTACAGATTATACCTTCATCTTTGCAGATTCCTCTAAGGGGGCACTTAACCTCTTCGAAGTGGAACATACCATCCTCGATATCGCTATAGAGGAAATCTGCATCACCGAAGTTACACCGGATGAAACGGTCAACAATCCTATATTCAAAATAGTGTTTATTGGCCTTTGAGTCTGCTGCCCATTCCATCAATCTTTTAAGGGAGTCAGGGAAAAAGCGTTGCATATTATCCAGCATGAACATGATTTCCTCACGATCAGATGGAGTAAGCTGTTTACCAACACCATTCCTCCTGATGCAAGTCTGACCGTTAATGATGTAGAACTCTACTGCTTCCATAAGCCATCCATAATAATAGGTGAAACAACCGTCAATTCAATCTCGGAGAACTCGGTACGACCCGTCAAACGGTTCCAGACAGAATTGTACGTCCATCCAAACTTGTACATCAGATAACCAACGAGCTTGTTTCTCTCCCGATTATCCAATTTCTTGTAATAGGCCTGAAGACCTAAATTCTGATTTTCTACCTTTTTCGTTTGCATATATCGTAATTATTTCGTAATTTTGCGGCAAAGGTACGAAATAAAAATATAATTTTCAAACGTTTTTGGTAGATTTTTAAACGAAAATGGTATATTTAGACAAATTCTAAACTGTTTATGGTCTAATTTCTACCATTTATGGTATAATACAAATACTCAATATAATGCAGATCACAAAGGATTGGATAGAAGAATTATCGCGGAAATATGGTAAGAGACCAAAAGAGGTACGCGATGCTTTATGGCCTGATTCACAAGGGAAAAGTTTGAAATACCTGGATACAGTGAAGAACCTAGGTATCGATAAGGCCATCATAATAGCAGATGTCATCGGATGTTCAACTGATGAACTTTTAAGAAGAAGTTTTCCTGTTACTCCACTAGTAGCCGGCAATCATAATCAGGTGGGAAACGTTAATATCACTAATGATCCGGAATCCCTGCAGCAGATTATAGCTGCTCAGAAACAGATTATCGACCATCAGGAGGCTGAAATTAAGCGCATGGTGATAAATACCAAGGAACAGCTGAAGGTCAAAGACCAACAGATTTCGGAATTGGGAAGTCGCATTGATAGATTGATTGAACTTGCACAAAACAGTGGGAATCAATGAATTATTTTTTTTGTTCCTGCCTGAAAACTCGGACAGTTTTCGGACAGTAACCAGTCAAAAATCACCTAAAACAGCACCAGAAACATGCGATTTTAGGGCTTTTCAAGCGTCTCTTCAAATCGCCTCATCCCGACTTTTGAAAACCTTACAGCAGGATAAGTGGCTAAACGTCAGCCACTTATTTCCTTTTAGGAGACAGTCACAACCAGGTCGGTCGGACAGAACTCGGACAGGAATTCTGCGCAAAGGTAATGGAAAAATGTTGAATGGTGCTCGTTTCAAACAAAGAAATGAGTAAAAAAAACAATTTTTCACGTTTCAGCCCCTCTAATAATGAAATAAAGGGTTATACCGATCCCCAGCTGGTGATTGGTAAGGAGACTTACGTTTTCTTCTACGCTTTTGATCCTGTGTCGGGATTAAGAAAGCGAAAGAAGTACATGCTTGGTCGTTGTAAAACAAAACGGGAAGTCCTCCGGAGAAGTAGGGATATGATCAAGAACATCACTCGCAAACTCGAGTCCGGATGGAACCCATGGATAGAAGTCTCCGATGCTCTCACCTACACCTCCTTCAGTAGCGTAGCAGATTTCTACCACGATTACCTCTATAAGCGGTTGAACGATCGTTCACTGCGCGAGGATACAGTTGTCAGCTATATCAGTTACCTCAAGATCTTCAGGGAATGGATTGAAGAAAAGGGCGAGGTTATCTACATGTTCCAGATGGATCACCTCGTAGTATCCCAGTTCCTGGACTATGTTTATATTGAGCGCAATAACAGTTTCATCACCCGTAATAATTATCTCGGTTGGCTCAGGAGCTTTTGCACCTATCTACTGGAACGTGGTTATATTAATCTGGATCCTTGTGCCCGTTTCTCAAATATTAAGATCAAAGGTTACGCCAAGGAGCGCACAGTTATCCCCGATCATGTTATGATAAAGATCAGGGAGTACCTGCAGCAGCATAACCGGCATTTCCTTTTAGCCTGTTATCTGACTCATTACATGTGTATCCGGCCAAAGGAACTCTCGCGCATGCGCGTGGGCGATATTAATATAGGTGCCTGCACTATCACACTGACGGGCAACCAGACAAAGAACCATGACAGTGTGACGATCACCATGCCTCAGAAGGTGGCCAGGTTAATGATCGACCTCGATATATTCAGCGCCCATGGGCGCTGTTACCTCTTCAGTGACGGATTCAGACCAGGCGAGAAACAACACTCGGAGAAGCATTTCCGGGACTACTGGACGAAGCATCTCAGGAAAGATCTTGGCTTTTCGACGAAGTACGTCTATTATTCCCTGAAGGATACAGGCATCACCAATATGCTTCGGAAGGGCGTAGACCCGATATCCGTCAGAGACCAGGCGCGGCACTCATCGCTGGCCATCACCAACACTTATACACCGCTGGAACTGAAGGCGGCCAACCCGCTGATGCTTAAATATGACGGGGTATTATGAAATAAGCAGGTCGGAACCTGCTTAATTCACAAAACCTCGTAGAAGTATCCTGTTTTCAGGGGGTCTATACCATTCCCATTCACAGCCATGTCAATATGAGAGACGATGAACCGTTTACCGCAGAACTGATAGATCTTCTTAGGATCAGGCTTGCCGTAATAAACGAACTTCACGCAGATCTCATTGTTTCCATTGACATTCCTTTTTATTTTCATGCCAGGATTATGGAACTGACCGATAGAAGTCATATTAGAGGATGGAACCAGGGACATAGAATAGTGCGGACTGTTTTTATATAAGTTATCGATACGAAAATCCGTCATGGGAACAGGCATAACGATCACAGAAGGCTCATCTGGCATATCCAGTTCAAAATCCAACCTTTCGACAAACTCCAGGCTGCCATAGTACCTGTAAGTAAGACCATCAACGAAAAACACCTCAATAGTGCTGTTGTCGCTTTCAGACTCAGGACCCGACTCACCATTCTCCAAAACCTCTTGCACGGTTATATATTCCACATCCTTCTCGGCGCTGGAGCCAAAGTATTCGACCTCCGTCTGATTCTGGCAATTCACATTGACGATCATACCCTCGAAACTATGAACCATATTAGGGAAATTTCCAACCTCAAGTTTAAGATTCCAGTACATAGAGTTGAAGAAGGGCATCCTAATACAGCGTACGATCCTGCATTCGGACTTAGCCATAGCAGCAGGCACAATATTCAGGCTGACGGAAGCAGCACCCTCCTTCCTTATCAGCGGAGAGAACCAACCGCAATTCTTCAGCGAATACGATGTATAATGAATGTTCTCATACTCAGTCATGACGCCATAGAACCAGCCCGTAGGGCAGTGGAAGAGGGAGGTCAGCTTTTCTTTTACAGTCAGATTACCGAAAGCTCTGGACATGAGATCTGCAGATTCATACTCCCTCACCTCGAACATATTTCTCAGTTCCTCAGACACGACATCTATCGTACGCTCGCAGTCCGAAAGCTCATACTGGATATTAGAAGCCTCCAGGTACTCGAGTCCCTCTTCGTCATAAGTTGAAGAAAACTCATCAACAGGCTCAATCTCCACCGTATTTCCATCGTTAATACTATCAAACGACGTGACAGTTACGGTTTTGTTGGATTCGTCAAAAATATACACTGCATTGAAGAGTTTGCGGAACTCATCCAAGAATTTGTAGCAGCTCCAGTGGGGCAGGGCCTTCGCCATCGACAGCGACACGCGGGCGCTAGCCACATAGAGTTTGTTCCATGGTGCGACATCAAAATCATTCCGGATGATCGAATAACCCAGTTTATCCATCACCTTTCTGAACACCATCATCAGGTTAGGCTGAACGGCAGCCATGACAATAGACGTAGCCAGAAGTGTGCCGTCCCTACCAGGGCTATAAATAAAAGCCGGAGCGTTGGCCCAGATATTCTCACCTTCATCATGAATCGGCATAAACACATACTTTCCCGCCTCACCTATAAACCCTTGCCTGTTGATATCGCTGACGGTACTCAGGGAAGTAACATCCTGAATTGTTTTGGAAGAAGCGAATCTTTGGTATTTCTCCGCAACTTGGCCATAATCCAGCTGATCGATGAAGATCTGATCAAACGAAGACTTATAGCGCAAATACGACTTACCAGCCAGGATCTGGATCTTCACCTCTTTATTGGTAACAGAAGTTACGGTACCCTTACCTCTCACTACCTCGAGGTTGTCAGCCACCAGCCTACAGTCCTCATAGTCTTCGCACTCGAAAGTAGTGTCCATGCGGTTCATTGCGCCGAAGACTTCCCTGTTCTCAGGGATATCAAGCGGAAAAACAACCTCCATCGTCTTCTCTTCACCATCCTTTATAAAAGGGTTCTGGAGAGTGATCTTAATGTCGGAATCAGCGACAGGGTAAGCGATCTTACCATTGATATATGCGCAGATCATCTTTCATTCAGTTTAGTGAAGTATTTATACTCTTTATCGAATCTATCCAAAGGGAACACCACCTGGATACCCTTCTCCCGGATGATTGTGAGAAGTTCCTCGTTTACTTCAGAACTACGGTCCAAAGAACCGCGCAGTTCCTCATTATCATTATTCACATTCACGACAGGCGTCACGACAGCGGTACCACCCTGACCAAGCTGGCGCGAGATATCGCTGGCAGTCAGAGAGCCGACCGTGTTATTACGCTGAGCCTTGTCGATGAAATCCAACATGGGGCGCACATTCGGATTGTTCACCGCCTGGTGGTTGGCCACGAACTCACCTTCATGCACCACACCAGCCTCCTTCCGATATCTCTTGCCACCAGTGAAACCACCAGAATAATAACCCTCCTCCTGAGCCTGAGCCTGCTTTTTAATAGCTGCAATCTGGATCATGCCGGCAGCGACAGCAGCAGCGGCAGCCACCACAGCCAAAGCAGGGCCGACGATAGGAATACCTACAACAGAGCCGTAGGCATTCAGAGCGTTCATCGCAGTCTGGGCTATAGCCTGGGCGATCTGGATCTTCACCTGCTTCCTGTTATATTTCGTCTTGATGGCCGCTTCCTCTTTCTGTTGTTTCTCCTGCAGTTTCTTGACCTTCTTCTGGTTATTGCCTGCAGCAGCAATTTGCTTTTCGTACTTCTTCTTAACAACAGCCGTCTCATAATCAGCCTGAGCCGAATAGAGGGAGCTGGCAGCAGACATAACCTGGCTGGCAGAATTGTAAGCCGCTTGGAACTGGCTGGACAACTGTTGGCAGAACTCAGACGTTGCCTGCTGCTTGGCAGCGAGGTAAGCCGCATGGTTCTCTTTATCATTGGCATACAGTTCCTTCAGCTGCTGCATGGTAGCCTGGTACCGTTGGATGGTACCAACAATAGGCATACTGAAACTCTTACCCTCTTTCTGGGCGTTCTCGTTCACCTTGTCACGGGCGTTAGTCAGCATTTGGGATCCAGTCTGTGCGTTCTGCTCATCCGGAGAGACGGCAGAAGCGTACTGAGCCTGAATAGCAATTTTCGCTTTCTGATATTCCTCTTCCTTGATCAATCCAAGCCGATGAAGCTCTTCAAGACCATTCAGGGCGATATTCTTCAGGCGCTCATTACCCGTGTTTAGGTAATTCTCCTTCAGCTCCTCCACCATTTCCTCGTGTCGCTGTTGGCGATCCAGTTGATGCTGGAACTCGCGTTCCTGGATCTCCTGCTCGATCTCAACACGTTCCTCAGAACCCTTTCTATAAAGGGCAGCCTTTTCCTGAAGATAGTTGATATCCTCCTGGAACATAGCCTCCATGAACTCGCCTTCATCATCCCACTGCATCGACTGGAGAATAGCCTGTCTGCTTTGGTGGGCGATATCCACCTCCTTCTGACTCAACCGTTCCTGGCGCTCGACGGCCTTCAGGTTATACTGTTCCTTATCATTGAGGATCTTCTTATACTGGTCAGAATCTTCACTCCAGATCTTCATACGGTTGTCATAGCCTTCCAGAGTAATGCGATCCATTTCAGCCACATAAGTACGGTAATCCCTATTACCCTGAGCGTACAGGGCAAGGTTTTCGCCAAGGAGTCTCTCCGTCTCAGCAGCGGCAGCCTTATCACGATCCTTCAGCTCCTTCAGCTGCTGGGCAGCCAGCTTCTTAGCGGCAGCATCAGCGGCCTTACGAGCCTTCTCTTCCGTCTTAGGATCCGTTACTGGAGTAGGATTAGGCGACTCCGTTTCTCCGGTAGAAGGCTTGTTTTCAGCAGCCTTAGTAGCCAAACGGGTCATCTCCTTATCATTCTTCTTGATCTGGTTCTGTTTGTCGATAACAGCCTGCGCACGACTATCATATTCCTCGATGAATCTTCGTCTGTTCAGAGAAACACCACCATATACACCTTGATCCTTTTTCTTAGCCTGGTCGTACTTATCCCAGTTCGCATTAACCCATTTGGTTTCAGAATCAACCTCTTCCTGCAGATCCGCATTCTGTTTAGCAAGCTCCGCCACTTTGTCTTCATAAGCTCTAGCCTTTGCAGAGGCGATGATCTCGGTAGACAGTTTTTTATATGCTGCAGCTGCCTTGCCGGTCAGGATCTCCTCATCCGTCAGATCCTTGAAATACGCAGGATACAATCTTCTAAGGTCACCAATCAGATTCCTCCTGGTCTCCAGCTTGACATTGACATCCGTAATGGCCTTATACAACACATCCAGTTTCTTTGTTTCTTCGCCGGCACTCTTAGCGGCATTCTTCTCAGCGTCCGCAATATGATCGATCACCTTAACCGACTCCTCACCCTTCCGGTTGAAGTCAATCAGGAAACCGACCACGCCGGCAATGGCGGTGGCCACCGCAACCCAAGGATTCGCCTTGAGCACTGTGATCATTGCCTTAAGAGATTTGATGATCTTATCGTTCCAGAGGACCATGATTTTAGAAACGACGATATCCTTATTCTTAGCAGCCACCAATGCCGTGATGGTGACGGTGAGCGTCACCAACGTAGCCGCATACTTCTGAGCAAAATCAATCAGGGTGCTGAGAAGCCTTACAATCAGGCTACCCGTAGTAATGCCGTAGCGTGCGATAGGCATCAGTTTTTCCCCCAGCTCAATAGTCAGATCGTGGAAGTGCTTCTGGGCTTTCTCCAACTGAGCCTGGACAGTTTCATTCTGCACATTGAACTCATTGATGATCGATGTACCCTCTTCAAAAGCATTGTTGGCGATCTTTTGTCTCTCCACGACATCATCTACCTTTTGTCCAAGGGTGGCCAGCACACCGATAGCACGCTGACCGTCGAGGTTCATGGCGTCGAACACCTTACCCAGATCCTGCATATCACGACCCTTCAGACTCTTCGCAACCGCCAGGATCGCGCCATTGATATCCTCCGTCACGAGTTTCTTATATTCCTCGACCTTCATACCAGTGATACGGGCAAACGTATCGAGGTCGGTAGTCATCTTCACCAGCAGCTGACCGAAGGCAGTAGCGGCCATTTCGTCACGCAGCATATTTTCATCCATGACAGCACCGAAGCCCATAATCTGAGTCTGGGTGAGACCCACCTGTTTACCGAAACCGGCAACGCGAGCCGTGAAGTCCACCAGATAACCAGCCGAAGCAGAAGAATTCTGGGAAAGCTCATTGACGGCAGAGCTGGTGGCGAGCATCGCGCCACGCAGACCCATGGTTTTATCAGTACCAAAGGACATGGCCAGCTTACCCACATTCTTGACGGCATTCTCGCCAAGGTCGTCACCCAGAGCTACATTGATCTTATCAGCGGCATCGACAAACTCCATGATAGCCTCCTTGCCCTGAATACCCAGACGGCCAGCATCACCAGCCAATTGATTCAAACGCTCCCTGGAAGTACGGGTATCGAGCTGCTTGAATTCCTCATTCATTAGATGCACCTCTTCCGAAGTCTGACCAGTATATTTACGCACATTCTCCATCTCCTGATCCATGGCGGCAAATGCCTCCACGCATCGACGAATGGTGAAAGTGAGACCAGTGACAGCACCTATGGCCGCAATAGCAGCACCTTGTATCTTGTTAAAGAAGTCGGCTGTGCGGTTCAAAAGAGACTGTTGGGCAGCCCCCTCAAAGCGTACACGTTCCAACTCCGTCCGGAACGCCTTCGCCTTTGCCTGCAGCTGATCAAAAGCCTTGGAACCTCGAGGTGTCTCACGCAGTTGCTCATTCACAATCTTGATAGAATACTCCAGGTCTCGTACATTGGCGGTAGAGAGATTAGCCAACGTATTATCCACCAGCTTTGTTTCTCTTTTAACCTTCTCCATATCCTTGGTAGCACCCTTGATCTCCTGGTCGTATTTATCAATCTGATGGACGACCTGCTGCTGCTCAGCATTAATCTCCTTCAGGCGGGCTTTCACCTCATTCAGCTGTTTGACGGCACCATCATAAGAAGGAGACTCAGGACTAGACTTCGCCACCTCTTCCTCCAGATATCTTTGCGCCTGAGTCAGTTGGTTGACCGATGCACCCTTCAGGTTAGCCATCACAGCAGAAAGATTCTCGATATTATCATGCAGGCGTTTAGATTCTGCAGCCGACTCGCGGAAACCATTCTTCAGTTCCTTGATCCGTTCCTCCAGAGCGATGACATTCTGCTGATTCTCTTTCCATTCCGCACTGTCAGGCAACATTTTTCTAGACTGCCCCTTCAGTTCGCGGACGGCTTTCTGCAGTTCCTCCAGGGACATGTCATTGATATTATCGAGAACACCCTTAATACCCTCAATCTGACCCTTCCACCTGTTGAGTTCGCGGGTAGCCTTCTTCATTTCGGCTTCATTAAAGAACCCGCCAGTCTTAGCGGCATCTTCCTTAGCCTTCTTCAGATTCTTAACCTTATTTTCCAGCTCCTGCAGACGATCCATCGCCTGCTGAGAGTTGAGTTCAACCGTGGTAATATACCTTTCATTCTTTGCCATAGAAACGAGCTATCAATAAAATTTAGCACAAAGATAAGAACAGGTAGCGGAGCATAAAAATACACGAAAACCCCCGATTCTCACGAACCAGGGGCCACCTTACAAATACTCAAAATTTTCAAATACGTAACTAGAAAATTGTAGATATTAACGCTTAATCATGATATACTGGTCATATTTGATATCGACATTTGGATTGAAATTGACATGATGCACCTGGTAGCCTTTCGTTCCCCAACGCCACCATAGGAACCTATGCTTGTAGATCCTGGAGACGTTCGTTACAAACGAGTCACGAACGGCATACTTCAGCAGTTGCTGACGGGTGAGGTATTCGAAGTCGGCCCAATGGTCATGATACGCGAAAACGCTGTCATTGACGGCCTTCAGCTGTACGGAGTCTCTTGCTTCACGCAGCATCTTGTTCTCGCTCACGAGCTGGTCAACCTTCAGACCCAGGTCCTTGATAAGTTTCTTATCCTCCTCCAGTTGCTTGAAGTCAGACTTATCGATCTCAATGACACGCTGCGACACTACAGGGATGGAGTCGCGGATGGTGTCACGCTGCATGGGGACCTTGCTGTGCGCCAACTGGACAGAAAGATCACTTACCTGAAGCTCCAGATCCTGGCATTTCGCACTGTACCTGAGCGCTCCGATCAGGCATACAATGGTCAGGCAGATCATTGCAAGAAATAAAAGGTTTTCTTTCGTATTCGTTTTCATATCATTTGATTGTTATGTAAATAAAATCACCTCCATTTTTCAGACGTTCCATGAGTTTCTTGAACGTAGCAGTCGAATCCATGACAGCTCCGACGACAGTATTTCTACCAACGAGGATACAACCTTCCGTATCCTTGGGGTAGTTCCCGATGTGAATCAGCACACCTTCGAAGGCAGGCACGTTGATGATACGAGGCAGTTTGCCACCGCAGAACTGATATTGTTTGAACTTGCTGAAGCGTGGTGACACGACGTTTGTCAATACGCGGTACCGGCCAGTTGGAATAGCTGTCACCCCATATATCTTCTTTCGCTTGCAGACTGCCAGCCCTGCATCCTGAGACAGACCGCGATCCGTGTCCTCCAGTGTGTCGCAGAAATATTCCCCTTCGATATAGAGATGACCGATGGTATATTTCTCGCGCCTGGCAATACGTTTCAGTAACAGTTCCATATTCAATCCTCCTTTACGATTTTAAATATTCTCCCTTTCTTGATTTTGGCCAGAAGATCTTGCCACCAAAATGAAAAACTTTGCAGTCTATTGTACAAGTAGCTATCTCTTGGTTCAACGGCTCTTCATGCTCGAAGAATTTAACGTTTCGCTCTGGATGATATTTACCCCAGAATTCTTGATAGCCTTTCTTTGCCATCTCCAAATTGTCGTATGTATCGCCAGGGTGATACCACCATGAACCGTTTACATGCTTCTCAAGAATAGACACCATACCTATTCCTCCTCTTTCTTCTGATTAATATATTCACCCTTCTCGTTGAAGTCCTTCAGACGCTTTAGCAGCCATTTGGGTACCACTGGAGTAATAGCGTTGATATTCTCCAGAATCGAGAAAGCCTCACGGATCAGCATAGCAGAGCAGAGATATTCGCCGATCCATTGCGTAGAGCCCACCATGTGGCCATTGACCGTGTAGTTGGTGAGGAGGTTGGAAAGGATCAGCAGGCAGATATACACGAAGATCTTCTTAGAGAACTTCACCCAGAACTCCTCACTGGAGAGATCCTTCATGATGAAATGTTTCACCAGGCTAATGATCGTATCGACGACCACGGCAATACATATCCATTTCGCAAATTCCCAATCCCGATAGACATACTGCAGTAACTCTACCACAATCGTACAGGGTAAGGCCCCAAATAAAGCAACTATAGTCTTCAATGCCATATACTTAGATTTTTCTGCAAAGCTACGCAGAAAGTCGAGAAAATAAAAATACACCCGTGCATCGCTGCAGGGGTGTAGCTTCATCATAATCAGATAACAGTGATTAAACAATGCCAAGCCACTTTTTGGCAAGATCCTTAGCCGCTTCACATTTACTGTTATATTCCTCCCATTCATCCTCATACTCTTCAGGAGAGTTATTGAAATGGCGGTGTATAGCCATCTCTTCACTCATAGAAAACGATCTACGGATGATAGCATTAGTGAGATCACCGTAGTCAGAAGGATTAGCACAGTCCAGGATGGTACCACCATCCTCACGAGTACCGGAATACTTATAACCAGTGATAGCGGGCGCATCCTCAGGAGCGTTGTCCTGATGCCATTTTTCAACAATCTCCTCATCGAAGAAAGCAACGATCTGCCCCTTGCCGAAAGGGAAGAAAGTTTTTGGTTCGGCATAAATAGCTGAAAGCAAAACAGTTTTATTCATAATCATGTAAATTTAGTGTAATACTTACCATCTTTGCCCTTAGCTTGGCTGATAACCGTAGGAGCCGGCAGATCCTCAGGACCGAAGTCGTGAAGCGCCTGATCAATCATAATCTTGCTCCCGGTAAAAGCGTAGAACTCTGCATCGCATTCTGTAGCGCGGCCATCACTGTCGAGTTTTTTCTGGAACACATAAGTTTCCTCCTCGCCGTCACGACCCGTATTCGTAAACGTCTTCAAAATAATTTTGAACCTGATGGCCAGGACCTTCGAAGGCACCTCTTTCTTAATCTCGCAGGCCTTACCCTTAGCGTCGTGTTCCATGACAGTGATGATTTCCCTGTCAATCTTAGAGTCAGTGACCGTGTAATCGAGAAGGAATATTTTCTTAGAATCGGTTTTACCCCCCCCCATTTTGTCATCAATTTTTACCACTAAGGACGAAAACGGCACTTTCTGGTCAGGGCTCATGCCCTCAAAAGGCGGTTTGATACGACGGTGTTTGATGATTTTTCCAAGTGAATTCTCCATACCCAAAGATTTTATTAAATTGATACTGTTCGCATGTTTGATATAACCAAGGTTGCTGGCCAGTTTAATCCGCACCTGTTCCTCTGAAAAGCCCAGTTTGAACAGTCTGTGAGCGCGCCGGGCAGTATCTTGTTTGTTCCTTTTTGAAACAGACACATTCTCATGGAAGAAAGTATAACCGCACAGACGTACACCCATCCACACAGGCCTTACTTGGAAGTCCCCATTAATTTCCGCATGGTAATCACGTGTCAGGACAATGATAGATAAGTCACGGATGCACCTGAGGAAAACCTTATCCTCATGGAAGACCAGGATATTATCAACGAAGCGGAAATTGTGATGTATACCCTCGCACACGAACATCCTGAAGCGCCGTGCCAGGAATTGGGAGCCCCTGTCCAACAATTTCCGTTCATCCGGCGTGATAGCACTGACGCACCATTCAGCGATATAATGGGAAGTCCAATATTCCAGTTTTTCAGGATCCTTCAGGATGTCGAAGCATCTCTCCATCAGCCGGTCGAAGTTGGCCAGATACAGCATGCCGAACAGCTGAGCCATCTTGATCCCCAAGGGCGCACCAGACGGATAAGAGTCAATGACACGATGAATGAGGTTCCGGAACTTACCTTTTTTGAACTTATCATCGATTTTCCGTTTAAGGAAGAAGTGATCCATCAACGGAAAATAATGGTGAATGTCCAAAGAAAAGTAATAGTAGACCTCCAGTTGCTCATTCGCAAACAGCGTGTTACGGATGAACCTCAAGAGAGCATGCGTGCCCAGGTTGGGCCTGACAGCAGGGGCATGCCAAGAGATATGATCATAGATAGCTTTCTCATACGGCAACAAGGCAGCCGCTTCCGCATGATGATCATAGACAGGAGCCTTCGCAAGTTTTCGAGGCTTTTTGTCAAAGATCCACTTTTCAGAATATCCAGAAGGAGAGAACGTATCATTGACGATGTCGCAGACCACCTCATGCACGTGCAGGTCAATATCCTGCTCGTAGCGCATGATGTTCCACCGTTTATGCTTTTCCTTGGCAAACCTCTCGAAGGCCTCCATAGCATTCTCGATGGACTCGTTCTCCCCGTTTTGTTTGATACGTCGCATCAGCAATCGGGGTTAGAATGAAACAAAAGTGGGTCTGTTGTTCACCTGTGAAGGTGATCCGACGGATATGACGCTCGGCCTTTACCTACGAGTCTCACCGTCATCTTTCGATATGTTCTTCCAATCGGAAAGGCTCACCCTCTTATACATTTACTTCATTTGGACCGCACCCCTGTTCGCATTGGCATTCGAGGGGGCATTGTTGCCATTGAGCATGCACGAGCCCGCATTGTCGCCATTGTTAGCATTGCCCAAACGGATAGAGCCGCGAACGGAGTGTCTGAGGGATCCACCTACTTTTATAGAAAAGCGGTGCAAAGTTACTACAATTTTACGGTTTCAGCAAGTCAAAGAGCGAAACAATCATTTATTTAGACTTATTCTAAACTAGAGAGAGGGCCTCGCCCGGAGGCGAGGCGACCGCCTATGGCGGTGGTGTTCTTTGCACTCTGCGAGTGCCAACATATCACGCGACAGTTGTGAGCTTCGTGCTGAATGGGGCCGCGAATTCACAGAGGACCGCACCCCAGTCCGCATAGGCAGTCGAGGGGGCAGCGTTGCCATGGAGCAAGCACGAGCCCGCATTGTCGCCATAGTTAGCATCGCCCAAACGGAAAGAGCCGCGAACGAGACCCGCTTCACCGACAGGATTATAATAACCGTCAGCAAAATAGGTGGAACCGGTAGCACCGACCTCAGAAGGCATGCCAGACAGATAATCCGTGCTGATATCCTTGATATAAGACCAGCCGGCACTAGCTTGAGTGGGCGTCTTACCAATCAGCAGATGGTTACCAGCGCCAGAAACATCAAACGTGGTACCGTCAATCATTTCTTCCACATAGAAAGCCTGAGAACCGTCAGCCTGACAGATCAGCAGTTCGTCCTCCGTCATTGTCCACAGATACTTGTAGAAGTTCTTCAGACCCATGAAGCACGGAATGTTGTTGATGGTGACATCGTTACCCTCAGAATCCTTGATCGTGGCAGAGAGTAGACCGGTATAGTCACCCTTCTCAATTCCCAGATCCAAATCGAGATAAGGATTATAGCCGCGATCCGTTGTCCAGTCCGAAGGATAGTCAGCACCCATTCCAAGACCGCCCTGAGGCAGACCATCAGCGGTCAGCTGCGTATTACGAGCAGCCTGGATGTTACGGTTATGGAAATAGACACGGATCAGGGCACCAGTGATGAAGAGCATCACGCGCTCCGAGGTAAACCACATGGTACCGTTGTTACGGGCATACGTAGCCAACGTAGGCATACCGATATTCGAAACAGGCTTACCTAGGAGAGAACGATACGACTCATCCCAGTTTGAGTTATTACCACCACGGAACTGCGCCGTCTTGTTGATATAGCCGCACAGGATATTGTTGGTACGGTCAAGCGCAGCATAACCAGCACAAGAGCGAGAACCGACGGGGATATACACACAAGGAACGCCAGGGATCCTACGGTCATCAAAGGCCTCATATTTATAATCATTGTCAGACCAAGCAGCGTACCACAGACCGACGCCCCAGCCCCACTGGTAATGGCCATGGGCACCCGTGAAGTCAACGGGGCTTCCATCCTCATAATAGCGGTGGTCGGATCGATGGAGCTTCTTACGGCTATGGTCATTCTTAACCATATAGCCACCAAGTTTGAAGATCTCCTGCATGTGCTTCAGTCGGAAGAGGTTTCCGAGGGGTTCACCTTCAGAATTAGAATTACCAATAGGCACACGGTAACCGAACCAAGTATCAGAACTGTTCAGATACTTGTGGGCAGCCTCCAAGTTCAGGACTTTCGCCTGGAGCGTATCCAGACGATCCTTGTTTTGATTCGCGAGAGCCCAGCTCCCCTCATCGCAGATCGGCGTATCCGGACCGTCTGCATGAACGTGAGTAACATAACCTTTTCTCATTGCATATAAAAAATTAAATTAAACACTATTTCGATAAAACGAGCGTCGATCCCTCGATCTTCGCTTCAGCATCAGCCGGAAAAGTCAGCGTAGAACCAGTGATAGAAGGCATCCTGTCCTTCTTGACATCCTCCAGCTCCTCTTTCGTAGCAAACCCAGTCACCAGAGTTTCGGCGATAGCCGCCATCAGCTTCAGGAACTGTGGCCATTTGACACCTTTGTATGTAGCCATATCTATTGCTTAATTAAAGATTAACGATGAGTGAGTGCCACCCGAAAGTGGCACTCACGGTTTAACCGGATCACTCGCCCTGATTGGCAGCAGCAGCGGCATTAGCGGCGGCGGTGGTCATAGCAGAAGCCCACGCGGTTGTCACCTCATTGTCGGTAGCCCACTCGAAATCAGAGCTCTGCAGAGCAGAGTCAGCAGCAACCAGAGAATCCTGAACAGTCTGAGCCAGATGCTTCTTCAAGATGGCCTTATCCGCAATGTCAGCAGTAATCTGATGATCGGTGATATTCAGCGTGACCGCCTTACCAGTCTGATCGCCGAGTGTCAGGTACTCCACCAGACCGCTGACATCCAGATACTCATAGGAAGCAGTCTGACCAGCAGCAGCTACGTTGACCTTCAGGAAGTAGCCAGAATTACCCTCGCCATCCTGGTTGACGATACCGATGATGTTGTTCACGTAGTCGTAAGCCAGATCGATATCCATGGTCGTGGCACCAGCACCACTACCCTTGGTGAATCGATAGGTTGCCAACTTACCAGAATTCGGAGTCTGCAGACGGGTGAACGACACATCGTTTGCACCCTGAGCAGCAAACAGCTCCTCGAGGGCAGCACCGACGTTCGTCTGATTGCCGGAATTAAAATTCTGGCTAGTGAACTTGACATCACCAGCAACGAGAGCAGACTTCAGGCCATCTGCATAATTCTTGGCGTAATCTTTTGCCTCAGTAACGCCACTAATGAGGGAGGCAGCCATGGCTGCCATCAGAGTGAGAATCTGTGCCCACTTAATACCTTTAAATGTTGCCATTTTAGATAAAAATTTAAATTAAACAATAAAGATAACTAACACAACAGTAATTACTGTTATACCTATTCACCAGCGCCGGCAGCCACTTTCGCACTGTCAAGAGCGTCCTGCCAGGCACTGATCATATCATCATCAGAAGCGAACTCCGACGGAACGGATTCCTTTAATTTGGAGCCCTCAGGCACGCCCTCCAGGAAATCCTCAATCTCCTCGACACCGTTGATCTTATTGTCTCCGGCAGTGCCTTCGATCTTATCCACGACATCGACAGGAAGACCAGCCCCTTCGAGTTTGAAGACCTGTCTGCGCACTTTTACACCAACGATGAACTTTTCACCGTCTCTTTCCTCGATAACAAACGGAATACCGCTGATATCCATTAACTTTCTAATTGTTGCCATATAATCACTTCGTTAAAATAAGAGTACTACCTTCAATCCTCGCATCACCCGTAGAAGGGAAAACCAGCGTGGAGCCGATGATATGAGGCGATGAGATACGGTCCAGCATCTCGTTTTTCTCCTCTTCTGTGAACGAGTCGCCAGAAATCAGAGCATAGTGAGAGCTGACATACTGTTGAGTAGTCTCATCCCAGATATGCCAGTAGCCATTAATGATCTTCGGCTGATGCTCAACATAGCCTTTGGCACGATCCGCCTGAATACGGGCCATCTCACCCTTTGCCTTAGCCGTCTCGCCTTCATTCCAAGCATGCTCACCGCCGTCCGTATTCCGGAACCAGTGTGGGCTGCCGTCAACAGGCTCATTGCCAATGTTGCCGTTATGTCGAGAGGTCCATGAGTCATGATTGTGTGTAACCTGTTGGAACCTTTTGTATTCCTGAGCGCGAACCCAGGCGCCTTCCGGTTTCGTGGCGACACAACCCATATTAGAATCAACAATCTTTGTCATAATCAGTTCATAAATTAATCTTCAACCTCAAATCTCGCAATCAGCTCGCCATTGTCATTGATGCTGTACTGAGTCCTGTCAGGTTCCACCTGCAGCACATGCAGGTCCATGGTGTCAGGGTCAATATAGAACTTAGTCAGCAGGATTGCCTGCATCCTTTCATTCTCAGCTTCTTCGAACACCCTTTGCCTATTGTTTTCGTTTTCATCGAAAACGTTCTGGCACTGCGCTTCCCTCAGGTCAGCCGTCTCCTGGCGATGAAGTTCATTCGCATCAAACGTATCCTGGCACTGTGTTTCCCTCAGGTCAGCCGTCTCCTGGCGATGAAGTTCATTCGCATCAAACGTATCCTGGCACTGTGTTTCCCTCAGGTCAGCCGTTTGCTGGCGACGCCGTTCATCATCGTCAAAGACCTCCTGTCTCAGCGCTTCATTGTTAAGAAAGAGATTTTCACGCTGCTGTTCCTGCTGCTGACGACGGGATTCCTGAATCTCACGAGCAGCTTCAGCCGACACACGACCCTGTTCCGCTTCGTCAAGAGCATGCTCCATGGCTTCCATCTCACTGATCAGCTCCTCAGCCCTAGCGTTCAGCGTAGCAGCCGTTTCGCCCTTTTCCTTGGCGAAAGCACCCCAGTCTTCAGCCAGAATAGCAGCATCAAGACAACGTTGACGAATTTCGTCATTCAGAGCAGCAAGGCCCTCCACAAGAGAGGAAGGCGAAACGTTCACAACCTTCCTGACACCCCCGGACATATAAGTCATGAGGGCGCCGACATGGCGGTCAGGGTCGAAGGCAACCAGCTCCAGCTGGGAGGCATCCTTAGTTTGGGACGCCCACCAGTCGAAGAACTCCTGCTTATGGCCCTCGAGCCACTGCCATATTCTTTCGTTAAGAGTTGGTTCCATCAACAGTCAGTTATTTGTTGGTATCAAGAACATTGTGCAGACCAGCCACCATCACATCCACGGCTTCAAGCGCCACAGATTTAGGCAGGGCATCCAGAGGAGAAAGGGAGACTGTCAAACGGTTGAACTCCGTTGACCAACTGATTCGTCCGATCTCCTTACTGTTCTTCTCCACGGTACCACGAACAGACACGTTCGCGCCATTGGATTCACACTGCATCTTAATCACCGACCCGTCGCTAAGCGAGATAGGCTTGAAGTTCTGGGTCTCCTGGGATTTCTCCACTTCGAAATTTACATTAGCCATAAACAATCACATTTTAGGGTTAAACATTATTTTCCTTCCAACACTTTGATCAGAGCTTGTTTGGCTGCGATGACCAGTTTCATCTTACAGGTCCTCAACATGAGCAAGAGCACTTTCACGTCCTCATCCGAGATCTCTACCGTATCCTCCTTGAAGATCTTACGGGCTACCTCATCAATACCGATATCATCCGTATTCTGATGGATCGCGTTACCAAATGCGTGACGAAGGTCGACCTCATGGAAAATATCGAATTCCACTTCCATGCTGACTTTCCTGAAGTCATAGACTTTTGTTTTCTCTTTTTTCATATAAGTTTATTTTATTAGCGTTTAACTCCTAAACAAGAATCACTTCTCAGATAAATTGCACCAGAAGGGAGAAGACTTATATTGTCGACTCCTTCCGTCGGCCAGGAATAGCCATGAATATCTATCTTTCCATTACCATCTAAACCGATATAAAGAGTTTCACCTGTGTTTGCATTTGAAATCTCAATTTGATTAGGATAAATTATTATTTGTTGATTTCCACTTGTTTTCCCATAAGATAAATAAAGGTACGGACAAACATATCTCCCGCCCGATGACCCAAAACCAAGGTCCATCACCTTTGTTCCGCTAGAATTTATCCCCCTTATACCTGAACCTTTCAAACTTCCCATTATTGTTTCATCTACATAAATCTTCACTTTATTTCCAGTCGTACCTACTGTTACGTCACCATTAATATTACCACCATTAATAACTCCACTAACTGTCAGATTTCCTGCAGAATCTAATGACAAAGTGGTTTTACCAGAGGAGTTGGAAATTTTAAAAGTTCCAGTCTTGAAATTAATCTTATCAGCTTTGATAGTCGCCTCGCTAATCAGCTGTTTGACACCGGTTTCATCGACAAAACTAGAGATATAGGCGCTGATGCTGGATGAGGTGATAGCACCAGAATTGCTGAAAGCCTGAGAGAAAAGGCCAGAGAAGCTGGAAGTAGCAACATAACCGGAAAGCTCAGTCAGATGACCATTGTTGTCAAAGTGACCAGCGACAGCGCTCAGCGTACTCTTGTTCTGGTTGATCCATGTCGCAGCACTGCCAGCTGTACTTGCAGCACTGTTAGCCGTTGACTGAGCGTTAGCAGCTGCAGTAGCAGCATTAGAGGCAGCAGTAGCAGCATTTTTGGCTTTAGTGTTAACAGTGTCGATATCGTCCTCCAATCCGGGAATGAGGTTATCCGTAATATTCCTGAATGCCGAGTCAGCAGCATCTTTGTTGTCCGTAACGGTAGTAGAGATGTTCTCCACTTGCACCTTCAGGTCAGCATAGCCCAGGATCTTACCCTGTTCGTCAAATTCAGCAGCCATCAATGACAGCAGATGGTCGTTCTGATAGACCCAAGTAGCCTTGTAAGTATCTTCCAGGCTCTGGCGGGCGGAAATCTCATCATCCAGGTCGCTGATGATATTCTCAAATGCTTTGTCAGCAGCATCTTTGTTGTCAGTGACTGTGGTTTTTACATTGTCAAACTCAATATTGATCTGAGCGACAGCAGTAGCCAGGTTATCCTCCTGGCGTGAAGCCTCCAGAGTGATTCTACGGCTGTTCTGCTCAATCAGCGTTGAATAAGTCAGCCTTGAATTAACGATAGGATCCGACTTCAGAGCCACGAACCGGATATAACACTCACCCGAATAGCTGATGACCAGCTTACCAGTACCAGGATATTCCCAAGGATCAGCCACAGAGTCTGACGCCTGGAACAGCTGCCAGTCAATCGACGACTCGATATCCCTCACCCAACCCGACATTTCGTTGCCAGCCTGCTTGAAGCGGACCGACAGACGACCAGCAGTAATCGGCATGATACGGATACCCATGAACAACTGGTCAGCAACTAAAGTAGTCTGCAAGCCCGACTCATCATCCGGGTCGAATTCCTCATGCCACCCATTTTCCTTGATGTCTTTGAAATTCTGGGCCACGCCCATATTTCTCAGATAGAGCACTTGGATGCCATCCACTTCTTTGATCTCAGCCAACGCCTGCCTTGACGTGCTGATAGCCATACCGTTGAAAAGAAGCGGTTGGCCACCGTTGCCAATGGCTTCCACCTCTTGGTTCACATTGACAGTATTCCCGTTCAGGTCGCAAGGCGTCCAGAAATCAAAAGCCTGCTGGAAGAAACCGTTTTTGAGGAAGTTGTCTTCATCCGACACATTATAAGTTGTCTCGCTATAGAAAGACCTGAAGCGCGACAGCGACATCTCCACCCTGGCCTTCAGGCTCTCTCCAGTCTGATAATCGAAGAACTTTCCAACAGCATACAGGTTGTTCAGGTAGGCACCGAAGCCATCCAACCAACCGAACACATCTGAACGGATACCTTCCAGATTACCAATGCGTCCTTTCAAAGCATGTTTGGGGTTGGTCTTCAACCCGTAAAGCACATCCATATAAGGCGTGTTCTCACCAACGGCCATGATGGTGATGACACCCTTACGGTCCGAACGGACAGAATCCACACGGACCAAGGTATCACCTTCCTTGAAAGCCTTCTCGGGCGTTAACCCTTCAATCTGAGACGTGAAATTATCGAATGTCAGCCAGTCCAGACGATCCTTTCCGTCAGACAGGTCACCAACACCCACTTCCTTTACCCTGAACTCATACGCCTTTGTCACGTACCAGTCGTTCTCAGCGTTCGGATCACCATTGTACTGTTGCACCTCGATGTAATCACCGCTACGGAGGGAGTTGTACAGTTGGCCGTCCTGAGTCTTCAGCAACACCTTACCAGAGCGTTTGTCGTAGTGATCCACCACCATCATGTCAGAGAAGACGCGGTTGGCGTTCTCACCCAGCAGCTGAGAGACGATCATTTCAAATACCCTCAGTGTATTACGGATGACCGCATTATCAATCTCCAGCGTATATTTAATCTCCGTCTCACCGGCAGCGTTCACAAACTCCTTCTTCTGGATCGCCCAACCGAGACCACCGAGAAATTCACTGATGAACTCCGGGCTGGAGAGATTGCCCGTGAAAGTAGAGTCGCCCTTAACCTCCAAAGCAGGTAGCACCCTACCGGCTTCATCATAGTGTTTGCCACCATCACCCAACTTCGCATGTTCCCGAACCCAGAGGTCCTTCAACTCAGCAACACCCTCCTCAGTAATGATACCACCCTTCAGCCCCTCGGCATATTCACCGAAGATGATGGAGCCCAGGGTAGTAAGGCCTTTCAGGAAGGTGGGGTGATTGAGAACCTTATTAAAGGAGATCTCATCAAACTCGCCCAACTGGGCGAAACGCAACAGGTCAAGCAAAGCCGTACCGATGCGAAGCGCCGTGTTCGCATGCAGACGGTATTCATCTCTTATCCCTCTGAAGGACTCTTCGAGAATCTGAGCTTGAGACTGTTTAGACATTCAGTTTGATTTTTATGCAAAGATACCAAAGGAGGTATCAAACTAAAACTACAATACCCGAACCCTGCTGAATACTTCATCGATGGCAGTTGTCATCATACCGAGGTACTGGTTGCCGAAGTAAACCCTCTCCAGCTCATTGAGCACCATACGGCTTGCGTAGTATTTAGAGAAGTACCAAGGTTTCTTTTCACGCGGGTGGCCACCAGCGATCCGACCGCCCCATGCAGGTCCTACCCGCTTAGGTTTATCAAGACCATGCTCAGCACGGTATTGCTCACCACCAGGTAGGAGGAACGGTAGCTGACCGCTGTTCCATGTACCCTCACCACCACGAGAAGAGGCATAATACCTGCCAAGGCTGTCAACATATCCCTCATTGGTGAACTCACGGCCAGTACCATCGTCTACATATTTGCCATAAGCCGGAAACGAATGACGGATAGCTGTCTTCGCTCCTTCCAGGATCAGCTGGGCTTCAATAGAACTATAAAGGTTTCCCGTATCTACTGCCCGGAGCAAAGCGATGCGCTCCTGCCAGTAGGTAACCATATTGTTAGTCCACTCTCGCAGATATTTTTCACGAGTCCTTTCAGAAGGGGCGTATTTCTTATGTCCACGCCTACGGTTCTCATACTCCTCTATGGCGAGGTTTTTCATTAGTCCCATAGACTATTCCTCCCACTCGTTAGGATCAAACACCAGATTTAGCGGCTCATTGTTCTGCAGCTGGAAGAAAAGACCAGTCGCGCCATTGAACGAGTAGCGGCCATATTCCTGCGAATAGACCGTCTCGAGGTTCAGGTACATTAGTGCCTGGCCGTATTTCATTGAAGCCTTGTCTTTAATAACGCGGCTCAGCATCTGCTTGAAGATCCTGCGAGCCAGACTCAGGGCTTCCTTGTATTTCTTCTCATTACCCAGCTCATAGCCCACGATGATATGGACAGCGTACACCTTACGGTCAAACCAGCCGGGCTTAGCCCCGAAGGTGTTGCCACTGGTCGTATCATCCACCAGGAAGAAGTTGGCATGACTACGGTATTCAGCCATCACCTGATCCAGTCCTTCAGGACCGGAGCAGTAGCCACAATAGAAGTTATTAGCCTTCACGAGCTTATTCTTACCCGCCATCTCCACGAAATACTGGAGATCGTCGAAAGATTCCTTAGTTACTACCATACTTAGCCTTGAATTCCTCAGCATCACGGGCTTTGGCGTCGAGTTCCGTCAGGGCGCGTTTCGTGTCGATGGACTTCACCAACTCCTCTTTCGTCACGTCGCCGTCCGTCAGCGCACGTAGCTGAGCGTTATACGATTCCAGAAAACTATAATTACCACCCACCTTGTTAGCAGGCTTAAAGAAATGAGGGAACATCTTGGCATATTCCTGTTTGACCCATGAGAACCAGAAGAAAACGCTGGTACCAAGAGCAGCATCCACCTCCATTTCCAATTCAGTATCACCAACTGGAACATTCCCGACCATAAACAGCATACGGGCGAGATCTACCAGGTATTCGAATTTCTTGGTATTCAGATAAGCCTGGTACTTGCGTTCGCAAGAGAGGAACCAGCCAAACTGATAACCAGACAGCAGCTTGTCAGCAGCCTTGAATTCCCCAGCCGTATCCAGCCCACGGCCAAAGTCCTCGAAGCTGTTGACAAAGCCCAACTGTCCGATCATATCCTGAACCTGCCAGTTCTGCAGGTCGAAATACTTCCATTTGCCTGTGTCGAGCTTCACGCGACATGAGACACTCTTCAACCGTTTCTTCAGCACCTCGATACCACATAACCGGAAGAGAAGGTAAGTACGGATTTCCACGTCACCGTAGAGGTTGGACCCGATCAGATCCAACACGTAGCGCAACTGTTCCTTTGACAGTTGCCCCCACGACGTAGGACACTCCAGATGCAGCACCTTATCCGACGAAGTGAAACGCGCTGTCTTCTTTTCTATTCTCATACGGTTCGAAATGATTGCATTCATAAGCAGAGCTGTTGGCATAGGTGCTGAAAGCATCCAGATCACCCTCCAGCGTATTCATGAGCCTACGGAAATACTCGTAAGCCGTACCCTTATTGCCTTGGATGGCCACACCGA